>WLWD01000935.1_pt1 | contig 196557 bp, 147 predicted proteins | sample 6712731 | NCBI WGS metagenome assembly WLWD01 (sample SAMN12718690, study PRJNA576275) | sponge metagenome | isolation source: marine sponge | host: Mycale hentscheli | place: New Zealand: South Island, Marlborough, Capsize Point | collected 2014-11-01
ATAAACCTCAATTATCCGTAAATTTCAGTTATCCGAAAGGGTCTCGGTCCCAAGTTTTTCGGATAATCAAGGTTCCACTGTATATAATATATAATTTTTCTTTCTAGTTATGGTCAGTTGATATACTGTTGTTTACACTATCAACATCATAAATGAAACAGACTTTTGCAGTATCAAGAATAAAAAGTTGTCAGGGTCTCATAAACAAATGTCAAATTCATAACACTCTTTCTTGGGTCTAGAGTGGGAGAGTAGGAAGGAGGACTGCTGCTACAGTTGTGTCAATAGCCTAACCAGCCATTCTCAGGGAAATGTCTGGTAACTTTAGCCAGGTTTCCGTGAAATTCCAGAATGCAATTAATTCGTTTCTGTGACGCTGTAGACCTGCATGATACCAACTGAGCACATAATCGCAAAATAAAGAATAGCAAGTGTAGAGTTGAGTAATGTGGTCAATGTGTAAGAGTGACGTTTATATAACTGTGGTTGCTTAATTGGTTGTCCCAACATTCCGGGACAATTTCATGAAAACCTGGCGAAAGTTACCAGATGTTCTTCTACCCCTGTGCCCCGCCCCTTTATGCACAAAAAAACAGCTGATTAACAAGATAACATCCACATGTACCAGTCAGTAGTCACAAAGCGAACACACTCTATAGTTCCATTCACTTCACATGTATGTTCAATAAATAAACGTCAAGATCCAATTTTAATTGCTAAGTCAGGTTTTCTTGAAGTACAAGTATAGTCTCTGACAGCAAGTTTATTCACCTTGTGAAGTTGAACTGTATTTGCTTTATGATGACACAGTAATCCAAGTATAGCTATTCACCTTTTAACAGCATGCAGAATAGAATAAGTGCATCTATTATAGTCAAGCAATTTATTCTAAGAAGATACAGAAATCGTGAATTTACTTTTATTGTGATGAGCTATTCTAGTGGGCATCAGTAAGAATATATGCTTGGCTTGAGGTTAGTCCCTATGGTGATGCTAGTAACTTAAAAAACATGACTTCAACTGTTAGAAGCTGGTTGTACAATTATACACAAAAGTATGGCAGGGTTCTGCTTTGTTAGCTATGAGCAAGCTACCATCACACTTTTCACTTTTTTTTTCTCCCATAAGCTACTTTTGCAAAAGCTGACCTATTCAGTAATTTAGGAAATCACATACTCTAACTCTGTTTCCTTACAGTTGACGTAAGAATTTAGACAACTAATGTGGATTTCAAACTCTACATTTACGACTCAGCACATTACTAGAAAAGAAGGGGGAGGGGGACACACAAAACAACCACTTACCCTACAAGGCTCTGATAAAGGAGTAACTACATATTCTTTTTGACATGCATCTCCAATTGTTATGGTCACGTTATCAGAAGAAAATGCAATCAATTTAGATTCCTTTTCAAACGTCTCATTTTTATACTGCTCTGAGATATACCGCTGCAAATTCTATATACATATAAGAAAGAAGATCAAGGCAATACATATGTCCCAATTGAGCAGCTCTGACTATCCTTCGCCAGTCACTCCCCTTCATGATATTAAAGGAAAAGTTATACTATGGAGTAAGGTAATTCATTAGTTTTGAACCTACCTCATCATTTCATCTGCTGCCCCTACTATCAAGATAATATCTCATGTGACTTAACTCAGCACCTAAGTGGCCATCATTGCACCTCAACTCAACCATTGAATTAATGACCCGTGTACTCATTGAGTAAAAGCTATGGTACCTTCTGTAGATGAAAATACTTGCAATATCAGTCCTGGCATCCTTCTGTTAACTTTAGCCACTCAAAAGCAACATTTCAAATATAATAGCTGCCTAAGAATATCTTATATTGTCACTAAACATTTTTTTCATTTGTTTCAGCAAGAAAATGTTTGCTGCTAAAGACTACTCTTGAGATCTATCAAACCAGAAGTGAGAAATAATAGAATGGTGATAGGCATCGGTAATAACAACCAGAGTTAACTTGACTCATGTAGCTTGCCACTTTGCAAAGAGACAAGAGGAGATGTTAGCATAGTTTAACTCATTCAACTAAGTAAATGGCAACAGGGATACATTGTGAGGTATTACCAAGGTGGGTAAAGTCAAAACCGTTCTGTTCATTTTGAGTTCAACCTTATAGGGCTTATATTTCAAGTATCACTCGTAACATTTTAATAGTATATGTATAGAGAAAAAAAAGTGTTCAACCTTGTCACTTCTGAGACTGGATTCAACTTACTTCTTTATAAACCTTGCTATCTACTGAAACACTGAAGATCACATGACAGAGACGTGTGGAGTTAAAAAATTGTGGACTATAATAGATACTGCAGAACTTGGTCTTGGAAATGTTACGTCCTACAAAAAAAAAAATCTTAATGTTCTTATCAGGTAAGTGGAATCTGTCTCAAACAAATAACATGCCCACATTATAAGTTACAAAGTATAAATATTTACCTGCAAATGCAAAAAAGCAGAAGTGTTTCAATCGCATCACTCCAGTGTTCTTCTCCTCAGTCTTGTGAAGCACTGGTTTGCTATGTCCTAATGCAAAGTTCCATTCAGCTTTCGTATCTTTAAAAGTTGGTTTAGGAGGACTGGTCATGAAATAAATATCTTCTTTGTCTTCTGTCTCGGCAAATAACTCCATGTGTAATGTGAGATGCTTGTGGAAGGCAAATGGAGGTTCCACCAGATATACTGGACTTATTAAGGAATAGTTTTTGGGAAAATTAAATGGTCCACCAATACAAGGTCTCACAGAGATTGTGACACTTTCATCACGTGGAATGGCTTCTTTTGGTATAGTGAGTGATAATCCTGAACCACTTACACTACCTCCTTTACAGGTAAATGTTTTCTCGTATATACTCTTTGAGAATGCAACTCCTGGATAGTCAGGAAGAAAACTACACACTGAAAGGCCTGGTTGAAATACTACACAAAAGAAATAAGCAAACAGTCTTATTTTTAACTTCCAATCTAAATGCATTGGCTCCTCAATTTACTTGGACACTGAGTTCAGTTTAACAAAGACTTTATAATACATGCATAGTGAATTGTGCTCCAATGAAAAATTACTTGAGATATAGAAAGCATGCATAGCTTGTGAATTAAAAGTAATCATATTTGAATTACTATAGGTGCACATGAGCACATACGCTGGGTGAGCTAGTCTTGTATGTTATCATAAACAATTGGCGAGCAAATAAAGCACTGCTGGTGCACTTCAGGCTCAACTGTTACTGTAAGATAATCATTAAGATAATTCATTCACAACACTGCCCAGGAGGCTATTTTGAGCTATATAGTTTCTAACTTTGCACTCAATTAAGAGTTCATTAAAAAAAAAAACACACACACACACATCTTTTGGGCCTATCTTCCCCAGGCTCGTGGCTATATGTATATGAGTAGCTATTCAATCATTAGAACAAGAAGTTTTTTTAAAAACCTATCAATAGCGAGCCATTTCAGCTGAAAAAAATCTATATAAAAATACGCTTGTGTGTCAGTAGTGACAACGACGACCAATGGTTTGTGTATTCATGAATAATTTCAGTAGCTGAGCAGATCAGAGCTAGAGGATAATAACAATGGATAAATAATACCGTAAATTACTGTATTCCTAATTTGCAAAACTTAGTGCATCAAGTGCCAAGGTGTGGTTGAGTGGTGGGGTGATGATGATGATGATGATGATGATGATGATGATGATGATGATGATGATGATGATGATGATGATGATGAAATAATAAATAATAATAAAAACACCATAGCCGAGTCATTTTTCTATAAAATAAAGTGTGTGGTATTATTTTGAAATCATAGCAGTGGAAAAACTGAAATAATAATCTGATTGGTCACGGCGATCTTTTCGCGATCTTGCCGCACTTTTTCCCACTAGGCAATGTTGCGGCGAAATTCTAGGGAAACGCTACTTAGCAACGGTAAGAGAAGTATGAATAATAGCAGAACACTTTTGACGGAAATATGATGATGATGATGATAATAATAATAGCGTTTTTTTCGTTTAAACAGCCAATATATAATATGTTATATATAATTATATATATATATATATATATATATTATAATAATATAAAATTAACTCTATGCTTTGACTTCTTGCCTAACTCCTTCACAGGGATAAATATAGTTAAAATAGACAAACTGTGATTAGTAAGACAAACTTACTTTCTGAATGATCAGTACTTCCAATATCATCACTTCCTCCCGTTCCAGTACCACTTGCAGTCCCTATACCAGAATCACAAGATGATTTCACTGCTAGCTTTTCATCTTCATCAGATGACTCAGTATCTAAATCAGAATCTGATGATTCTGTATCTGATGTTTCCTTTCTTTTTCTTCTTCTTTTCTTTATATCTTCAGGTTCTGACTCATCATCACGGTCTTGTTCCACATCTCCGGACTCATCATCACAGTCTTGTTCCACATCCCCCACCTCACCAGTTGTAGAAAATACATCGTCATCATCTTCATCACTGCCCTCATCATTGTTGCTACTGGAATCACTCTCGTCGTAATCTCTTATAGCATGATATGGGATGGGCACAACTCCATCACCAGCAGGCATTTCATACGAAAAATGTTTGTGAACTATTACAGAAATATCAGACCCAATGTTCTGTGTGAGAAATGTTGCTTCTGTAGAGCCAGTAGAGTCATGGACAGTGCTGTAATTCCTAACTCTGTGGGAAAGTAGTCTGTGAGGGTGCAGTACCACTTGAAACCGCAGCGCTAAACCGCAGATCGAGGAGTTATGCTGTGTATTATTTCTCGTTTTCTGTTCAATGTACGCTTACTTTGTTGTTGCAGTTAAAACAGACACCAACAGACAGCTTTTATAAACCAAGTTTCAAGAAAAAAGACCGACCAGGAACGGAGAAACAATGGTACAAACCTTACGGCTATTCAGCGAAATTCAGGGGCGACCCTTGCAGTTACGAAGTCGATTTTTTTCCTCCAGCGATAGCCTGTGGGCTTCCCCCCACAGCACACCCGGTTTTCAGGCACTTTTCTGTTCAAATGAATGTAATTAAAAATCCTGGCACTTTTATATCTCTTATGAACCGTAAAGTGCCACCTGGTTCAGGCACTTTTCCGTTCAAAAAAAAAAAATCAGGTATGTCAGACACAACCTAATTCAAGGGGGTACCAATTGATGATACAGGTAAAGATCACTAAACCAAAGGATTCCGTTTAGTGGAATATGGGGACAGGGTGGAATATGGGGACAGGGTCGACCACTAAGCAAACACAAAAATGTGAGGGTTAACTTGACAACACTGTATAATGTCTCCCTCACTTTGCTCACTCGCCAATAACCAACAATAACTGAACTATATACATAATATGTGTACATTTATTTGAGTGAGTTGGTTAACCTAATAGCTGAAGTAATAACCTTTTCAAGTTCATTTATGACATCAAAACTTCATTATGAATAAAACCTCGAATGAAGCCTTATGAATCATGGCACTCTCAACGGCACAGTAACTGTGAGCAAGGAAGCCTTGAAGTAAAATAAATAAAATCAAACACACGTAACCAGCTGTGTTGTATAAAGACACTTTACCAGTTACAAGCGGACGACACTATTAATTTACTGTGATTAACTCGCTACATTTCTCTCAAAGATTTTTACTCAGCTATGGTGTGTGCCTGCAATCTTTATTAGAATGGCTTCATCCACTCGTAGAACTAAAAGTTTATGATTAATTTGTGTATTGGAACAAAAGAGAGTTATAAAGAAATAAAACAAGAAGTACTATAACTTCAACAAACTTAAGTAACACATCATCATGTATGTAGATTACATTCATATGGATATATATACACTACACCTGAGAGTATCTATGCTTACTTGCCAATATTTACACACTAACAAATTAACTGTGTATTGCATGCAATCTACAGCTTACGCATTTCTTCTTGTGTGTTCCTTATTGCAGCTATTTCCTCTCTGGTTTTTGATGTGACATCCAATTTTAACTCAGTTTTATCCTGCCCATGATAGCGCTGATCCATCTTCTTTTTCTCTATTCTAACTACAATGTCTTTAATTTCTTTAAGTTCCCTTTTGGATACTGGCATACTACCACTACTGATTCGTTCAGGTCTGCGGGTCACCTTAGACTTGCTCTCCTCCACTCGCTCAGGTACCTCTTCTTCTTCAATGTATTTAGACTTTTCCTCCTGACTATGATCACTGAGCAACATTTCCTCAGTGGACGGCTCTGTAACGGAATTAGCCACTACCGTCACTTCTTCTTTCTCCGTTTCTTCTATCAAAATTGACATTTTCACTACTTGTGGTTCAGGTGTGCGTTGTTCAGCTGGAGAATGGGAGCCTTTGTTGTCCACCAAACCAGGGATGTCTTCTCCGCCCTTTGCTTGAGAGATGCTACGTGTGAACGCTAAATGACAATTACCCAACTTCTTTGTTCGAAACTTAATAATTAAAATAATAACCAGGGATAAACACACACAAGACACTACGAGGACCACGATCACAGCTATGCCTGCAATGAGACCTAAAGTTTCACAAATAATACACAGCATTGTAGATGGTAACTGTATCAGATCTCTTATTTTGTGATTTACTATATAATTGAGTTTTATAGTCAGTTGTGTTGAGTTATGTCAGTCATTGAATTGTCCTAATTATAGTTAATAGTAAATATATTAATACTGTCAAGTATAGGTAGCTAGATAGAGCTTAGGCCAATCTAGTACAAAAATGCTGAGGTTGTATCACACCAAAGAAACAAAAGAAAAAGATATGTATTTGACATTACCAGTAGAATTGGGATTTCCTGGACTGGAAATTGGGGGTAGGACAGTGGGTGTGGCCACAATGGAGGTAGTTGGAGTGTTGGAAATTGGAGTGGTCATGCTAGCTGTGGACGGAAGTGTGGGTGTGGGGATACTAGATGGTGTGGGAGGAGGAGGCGTGTCCACTGGAGTGACTGTAAAATAGTATATACATATCAATATCTCTCTCTCTCTGTGATTTTTTTTTTGTTGTGTGTGTGTTTTCTTTTGTAAACCTCGATCGCCACAATGCACACACATACACATACACAACATACACCCATTCTTGTATAGTACATAATAAACCCACCTGGTGGTATTGTGGTTGAGGTAGTGTCTGCTGGCTGCACATCTGAATCAACAACAAAACAAAATCAAGATTATACAGTGAAACCACATTTAGGATATACTCCCACCATAGCAACTTTTAACATCTGACACAGAATAATGCATTCTAACTTTCACAGGCGAAGTAGTCACGGATAAGGACACCTGAAATTATAAGGATTTAATTATTCGTTTTAGTAGCCAAGTATCATAAGTGATGAGAAGCTGGTAATGTTGCACTTCATTTCTTTTGTCTTTACAGCGAACCAAACAAAACTTCAATGTAGCCTCAACTTGAAATGTCATACATACCCTAATCTATCATTAAAATGTAACTACACCACCAGGTTAAACTTCCCTTGCTAGTATATGCTATCAAAAGAAAGAAAGTCTCCTTCAGAACTTACTTCCATTGATTCCAATTGTATGTACTTAGCTACAAGTTCACATCACACAAACATCTTGTAAGACTCAGCATAGATATACGATGCTGGGAGCCATGGCACTCAGTCTATCTGATGAGTGGCATGAATCAAATGCTTCCTGTCTGAGCCACCAACCAACCCACCTTTGAGCTGGGACAGGTGAAGAGGTCTTACAAGGGCTTATCTGCTATGTACAAGTGGTAGAATGTAAGAGAGCTGAGCCAGACGCAATTAAATGTGAAGCTATCAACAAATGTGGCATAAGAGGAATGCACTTGGCGAAACCGGAAACCAATTAAGGTCACATGACAGTAGTAGCTCAAACGTCGACGCCCACAGTAAAAAACGGGCGGGTCTAAGGTGCGCATTATTACCGTAAGTTTACTTGTTGAGATGAAAAAGAAGCTGTGGCAGTTTCTTCCGCGGCCTGTATTCAATATATGCTCGATTATAATTAATCACCCGTAGTTTATCGTTATATGGGCTTCTAGTTGTGCGCTAAAACTGGCTGAAGGTTGCGGAGGCTGATCCGGAGCTACTAATGTAGTACAATTCTTAGAGGAAAAAAGCGCAGGACCGCGGCTGAACTCCTCAAGTAAGTCTGATTGTTGTGTGCTTAAGCGTGTATTTAAACTATATTCTTACTTTCTTGGTGTGACGAACTTCTGAAGTACTCAACAGTAATATGAAGAATCCAGTACATCACCTACACCTTCAGCTATGGCCACACACATTCCAGTATTACTTTGTCCTTCACACTGAATCATTCATATAATTTTATTCATGATTTTACTATATTTTCTATCTACTTCTTAAATTTCAACTTTTTTTTTAAATTATACAAAAAAATTGACATAATTAATAATGACATACAATATACATATTATATATTATGATGACATGAAATTGTGGTAGATACAAGCAGCAGTTGATTTGGAAGGCGGTCAATAGCATCCCCATAACCATAGAGAACTGTACCTATATAGATATGAGGAGTAATGGACAGCTAAAGTATAAATAGTGGCATATAGAGTCTATGATAAATAATTGTAATCTTATTATCTTGGTCAGCAAACAGTAAATGGGCTGAGTTTCTAAATAAATAGGCCCTATTTAAACTGGTAAGAAAATCTGAGTGGACAAACAACCCTGTTACAAACGTACCTCACATTGTAGCTTGCTCTTGTTAAGTAGCTTTGAATAGCAACATAGTCCTGAGCCTCAAATGAACCAGAATGTCAACCAGAAGGGTAGAAACGAAGTCACCAAACTACGACTGCTTTTTGTTTACAATTGTCTCTGAGGTACTGCGCACGTGGTTGGCCCAGTTTGAGTGGACCGCTTCGGCACGAGCTTTCGCGCCGAATGGTACAAACACCGGAAACGTAGCTACTTCCGTTCAAAAGTTTTTACCGCGCGCCAAATCAACTTGGACGAGTCAGAAAGGGATTACAAATTATTAGTTATTGGAGCAATTAGAAATCGCACTTGGAAACGCTCAATAGCAGAAAAATGGTCACAACAAGGTGAGAGTGGGTGAAAGAGTGTGTGTGATACAAAGTGTTAATTATCATATAAAGGTCTGACCATCTGAGCAGATCCTTTACTTGTAGGGCAAAACAAACCACAACCTATGGCAACCAGCAACAAAAAACAACAACAACAACAACAACAACTTGGAACAGTAAAACAGACTAGCTCTCCCATAAGACCATTTCTGTCAAGCTGCTGAAAATGCAGAAGTGCTCAATTGCACTTAAGGGAGGAGACCCATGGCAACCTGTTACCAAGGCCTCAATTAGCGAACAAGTGTTAACAACCACAGAAATCTCACCTCAAGCAAGCTCCGTGTGCACCGCAAACATATAACCACTGATTGCAATATTAGCGTGTAGCATAACCACTGATTCACTGATTGCAATATTAGCGCGTAGCATAGTGGAAGTGCGACCATGCGTGGTGAACCTTGACCACGTTGTTATTACAACCAACTGGCCTTGAACACTAAACTATGCCTTCAAGGAAAAGGAAGAGGGCTCTTAGTGCAGCCACAGAAATTAGGAAAAAGACTTGTGCTTTGAGGAGAGGTAAATAATGAACAAATACACCATAAAAAATTACAAAAATACATATAAATATTAAAATGCTTGTCTGAATAGAGAGAAACGCAGTGCTAGGTGGTACAGACAGGATGTCCAGTGATTCCACTGTTGATGGTCTTTCTCATGATGAGCCTCCTTTCAATAGTCTCGCTGTCCCTAACTCTGTTGAGCAGGAATCATCATCTGAAGTTGTTGTGGACCCACCCCCTTCTCCTGAATATCAGCCAGCTCCTGAAGTTTTTTCAAGTTTCTCAAATGATCGAGACCCTGAATCTCCTGCCATAAATGACATACAGATTTCAACTCCAGTCTCTTCAGTGCCTGTTTCTCCAGTTCCAAGTATTACTGAAGTTTTTCAAACTCCTGCAACTCCGCAGGAACTTGTCCAAGACTCAGTTGAGAAGTTGTCAGCTATAGCTCAACAAAACGGGTTGAGATTTGATGTCGCCACACTCTCTGAATTTGTTAAGAATTCATCAATTCAATTCCAGACGTCTGGACCTACCCTTCGTGTCCATGACAAAGCCTGGTCATGGAAACAGCACTACACTGCCCTGTCTTTCTTGCTGAATGGCCAATTACATGCAGACTACACTAAACTGAGTGGATGGTTGGGGCTTCCATCTTGTGGCAAGTCACAGTGGCAGAGAATAATCGAGCGTCTGGAGCCACATGTCACGCAGTTGGCAGAATGGTCCTGCAAACACATAAGGGAGAAAATAGAACAGCGAGGAGACAGGGATAAGTGGGTAGCGTCTTTTGATGGGTTTTATCTAACTAGAGGGCACTATTCAAACAATTCCTCGGCAACCATACATGATTTTTATGGTGGAGGCGTGGCCTGGTTCACACACCGAACCAAGACGGGTGCAGGGCATAATTGGGTGGGAACATCAGGCAGAGCAGAGGCGGACATGCTAGAGGAAGTGCTTACGAATGTGAAGGAGGCTGGATTTGTGGTGAAAGAACTTGTCACAGACAAAGATTCGACCACAAATGCCATATATTGTAAGCATTTCCCCGAAGGGACAGTGACCTACTGCTCCAACCACTGCACCAAAAATCTCCACAAACAGTTGGAGAAATTAAAAAAGAACAAGTGTGATAGTCCAGGCTAGAAACCCAGATTTTTGGGCCAACCTTGTTTTTCAATATAAAGTAATTTTTTGAAATGTTTTAAATCAATTTGTACCTGCTGAATCCAAATCTGATGGGTGCCAGTTGCAAAACCTTGAGCGTTTTTCAATAATTAGAATTAAAAAAGGCCCCTTGAATTTTTATAATTTTCAACAAAATAGCTATAAAGCAAATCATCACATCTACCATTCACTCTGGTATTAGCTATAAATGGACAATTGATGACATCATCCAGTGCTTGTGCATGCTTGTGCATGCTTGTGCCTGCACAAGCAGGCATTACACTTTGTGTTCAGCTTCATGCAAGGACTGAAAGGTTAGTGACCTATTGTAATCAAGTGTACCAACGCTTGTCTTCTTAGCTAGCAGAGAAATCTCGCTGGATAGAGCAGCATTTGAAGATATGTCTTTCTTGAGACTAGTTACAGGTGACTCTCCATGTCCAGAGTACAGTGGTTTCAATACAAAACATGCACGAGAAAGTGGTCAGCAACCAGGGCATAAAACAGGAATTGTATATACCCCGTTTTTGGACATGGTTCCAGCTGAGCCTGACACGATGAAGACAGCTATGGTTGAGGCACAGCGTCTAACATTACTCACAGGACAGGAGTGGACAATTTTTACTAATGACCAGCCGTTATATCAGGTGGCTGTTAACATAACTTGGGTGGACCAGAGTATGTTCTCCATGTTTGTTCCCCATCTTGGTGGCATGCACATGATGATGAGTTTTGTTGGAGCTGTTGGTGCCTTGATGCGAGGAAGTGGACTCGAAGACATTTTGAAGTCCACTTTTGCTGGAGTACCTAAACTTCTGTCTGGAAAGAAGTTCCCCAAAATGTCAGAGCACTACGTATTGTCACTGAGGAACTCTTGAGACCAATACTTGACAATCAAGAGTTACACTCAACAAAGGATCTCACAAAGTATCTGGCTTAAAAAAGCCAAAAGAGTGACACTACCAAATTGTGGGTTGACTGCCTCATCAAGCCGGTACTAATCATGATGAAGTTTGTTCGGGCAGAAAGGGAAGGGGATTGGCCACTCTATTTGTGGGCAGTGGAAGATATGTTACCATATTTCTTTGCATCTAGTCATGTCAACTATGCGTGATACGGTCTATACTACCTTTGATCTATGCAGCGTCTTCATCCAACATTGCTTAAGAAGTTCATGGATGGTGAGCACGTCATGCATCATCAGAGTGGCTTTTGGAATGGCATTTGGTCAGATCTCTTTATTGAGACTACCTACATGAAATATGGTCATGGGCCAGCAGGCATTGTTGGCTCCACATTGAATGAATCTACTCTGGCCATTTGGGCTCTTTCCCACAGCACTTGTGCTCAGCTGATGAATGACCTTGAAGTAATGAAAGATGGAGAAGAACAGAACATTGTGACTTCTCACAAAGAGGAACGCCAAACACGCATCAAAGCCGATGCTGCAGATCGAATGAGAATACGTGAGGCAATATCAACATGCATTGATGTATTTGAAAATGACAAGCATCCAGTCAAGGGTCTTGTTGACATATTTACTGGAAGAGTTGTTGATGAGGCAACAGTGAATGTTCATAATTCTCTCCAAATAGGAACCAGCCAGTGGTTGGAATATGAGAGACAGTGGCCTGCTGGGTTTCACAAAAAATTTACCAAAAAACTAAAGACCATGGCAGCAGCTACAAAACAGACTACCACACTTGGCAAGGATATGCACACTGTGGATACTGAATTCATTTATGCACGTGTCATTGGAATTATGGCATCATCAAGAGAAACCGTTTCTATCGCAACTTTATTCTCTCATGAATTGGCTCCACACCCAACAGCTCTCTTTGATGACAGTGGCGAAATGAGAAAGACCAGCAAGTCTGTGCCAAAGACAAAGCTTCAGGTATAGTGTGGAATGCGCAATCGTCAACTTCCCAAGGTGGTGATTCTGGATGCTTGTGCTTTGCTTTGGACAGTTCCTTGGCCAGCTTTACCGGCAAAGGAGTCTGCCTTTGTCAATGCAGCAGTGAGCAGTATCATGGAAAGAGTGGGAACGACATCAATTTTACATGTAGTTTTTGACAGATACTACAACGCGAGTATAAAGTCAGGGTGCCGAACAACATGCCAGAATGAATTAAGTCGTGTTCATAATCTGACAGAAGACTCTCCCCTACCCAATCAAGCCCTGGTATTGAATGTGAGTGCCAACAAGAAGCAAATCATTCAAATGATTGTTGACAAATTGTGTTCAGCTCAGATCCCACATGGAAAGCGTGTTGTCATAACTGGTCCTGAGCCACATCCAGTGCAAGTTGGCATCGGCGAATGGCAAACATCAATCACTCATGAAGAAGCTGATGTTATTATGGCATGCCATATGGTTCTACAGCAGGACATTTTCCAATCAGAGTCGTATCTGATGATACGGATGTGCTCCTCATTCTAGTTCATCACCTACACGCTCATGTCAATAGCTTGCCGCATAGTGTTCAAGTGACAATGGCAGGATGTTCTGGAACCCATGCAATCATTGATGTCAATGATACAACGGCATTCTACAGTTATTCCTAATCTCCTTGGAGCACGCCTTGAGTGGATGCGACACTGTCTCTTCGCTTGCTGGTATTGGCAAGGCAACTGTATTTAAAAAGCTGGCTGCATTCACAGATTGTCTTTGCCTTGGTGACCAACTAGCATCGCTAGAAGAGGTCACAGAATCATGTCTGAGATTTGTAGCCACACTGTACGGCAGGGAACAAGGGACATCAGTATGCGTGCAGACATCTTTAAAAAGAAAATTGCTGGCAAACGCCATACACCACCCAAGCTGAGCAGTCTGCCACCAACTATGGCCGCATTCAAACTCCACTGCCAACGTGCCCATTTTCAAACAGCATTGTGGAAGGCTGCAGATAAGTCTTCACCCCCAGATTTGGACCCATTACAGTATGTCTGGGTGATGAATGGACCAGAGCTTCGACCAGTTTATACCCCACCAGGACAGTTAGCTGCACCAGATGAGGTGCTCAACCTTGTCAGTTGCGGTTGCAAAACTGGATGCAAAACAGCACTTTGCTCCTGTGTTAAATTCACCCTCACCTGCTCAGAGTTTTGCAAATGCATGGGCCAAGCTAGCTGTCAAAACCCAATGAAAGCAGTAGCACCAGACGTTTTTGACAGTAGTGATGAAGAATCACCGTAACCTAGAAGGAACAGCAACAATACAGCATTCTGATTACTTCTGTGATCACTTTAACCTTTCACTATCACCTTATCATTAGATTTCCTGATCTTTCAACATAAAATCATTTATTAATATTGGTGAAGCTCATATTTGCATCAATTTTGAGTTTCAGTTTACAATATCTCAAAACGCTCAAGGTTTCACGTCTGGCACCCACCAGAAATCAGCACAAAAAATTGATCTAGAAAAAGTTCTAAAAATTACTTTATATCCCGAAACAAGGTCACCTGGGCTCTAGCCTGGACTATGAGGTATGTTGTCCTCTTAAAATTATTTTATGTAAATTAAATTAAATTCTTATAAATTTCAGTGTCAAGCCAGCACGTTTCGTTGCAAGAGGATGCCTGAGAATTTTTTAAATCACTGCAAGGCGTCACTGAGTAACCTGATTTCTTCAGATGTGATTCAAGGTGACCAAGACCCACTGAAATCATTTTCAGAAGCCATCGTGAACTTTTATGCCCACTACTGCCAAGACAGCTACACATCAAAATGGTGTCATCATAATGAGGTAAATAGAAAAATATACGCATAACCTGCCAATTCATTTATATCATATCTAACAATATTCAGTTGAACGAGGATGGCACGGCATACAAGAACAAGCAGTTTTTCAACTGCAAAGCCCAGGCCGATAGTTTCAAGGCATTGCTGGACAGCATGGCAACCAGTCCACAGGACTACGTATCCGACTACGGCCGACTGACCACCAATGCCGTGGGAGGGTTTCATGGACTAGCTCTTTTGTACAGAGGCAAGAGAACAGATTTGGGCCACAAGCACTACGTGTGCAAAACCAATATGGCCATTTGCCACAAGGTATTTATAACATAATAATAATGTAATAATAAAAAAAAAATAATAATGTCTGACCATAAGCAATATGGTAATGGGTGTGGTTCAAATTAATGAAAACCCTATAAGCTGCCTAAGAAACTGAGCATGACACGCATACATCATTGTCGGGAAACGAACATTTAAAAAGCCTGCCATGTAAATTGGTTATTGTGGGATCGCATTATGCCTGGTTTTCATATGAACAATCACAAATAATATTATTAAATAAATTAATTAAACTAACTTTTTTGTGGTAGAACTTGGGTCCCGTGTGGAGGGATTTCTGCGTGGCATCCATGGGAATAGACATTCCTGTGGATGCAGCCAGGTCTCTTGAAGGAGCAGGCAGATTGGGAGAAGAAGCGACAGAAGGCTTCCTCTAAGGAGAACCTCCACAAAAGGTACAAATCTTGACACATCTTGATCATTAGACATACCATGCTATGAGTGCTCCTCACACTTGCAGGAACCTGCAGAAGAAGGCAAAAAAGGCCAGGTATGAAAGAGAAAAGGCATACATGGACTCCATCCGTGGCTTAGGAAACGTTACCGGGGACTATGTTGGGGATGGACAGGGTGACAGTGTGTCAACCGAACAAGATGGTGCAATTGAACCAGGTGGTGCAATTGAACCAGGTGTTGCAGCAACGGAAATACTTAGTCCAGTCAGTGAAGATGTGGAGGACTCAGAGTGCAATGAGGTCTCAAGTGATGCGGAACCATTGCTATTCCTCTACGACTGCGAGACAACTGGACTAAGTATTTACAATGACCACATCACTGACATTGCTGCCAAGGTCATAGCCAGTCCTGTGCCTCTTAGTGACGGTTCTTTTTCAAGCTTGGTGAAGATGTCAAAAACTATCTCAGCAACTGGTATGTCTAACTTACTAAGTATGAATCAATTTAAATTATATTTTGTGTGCCATAGTTTCTAAACTGACTGGGATAACGGCAAATTCACTAAGAAATGAGAAACCATTGTCGGAGGTTTTGCCACACTTTCTAAGGTGGATAAAATCAACCACAGAGTATGTCAGTGACAATACAGACACTGTGCATTATCCTGGTAAGCAAATACTGTATAAAATATATATGCAATACTGTTTTTAACTTACAATTTTTCACAGTCTTGGTGGCCCACAATGGTTTCTGTTTCGACTTCCCGATATTACTGGCAGAAGTTGAGCGGCGTCCAAGGCAGTTGACTGTCTCTGTCTTTGAGGACAACAATATCCATTTTAGTGACACGTTACCACTTTTGCGAAAGGTTTGTTTCCCTAGTTACAAGACAATACAACAGGGCATGATATATATAATACTTATAACACGAGTCAGAGTACAATATGGGAAAATATGGAGTTGAGAGTAAATATCATTCCCATATTGTACGAAGAGTGTGATAAGTGATTTATTACTGACTTGACATTTTTACTCAACCGGTAGCAAAAAAATGTTCATTGATTTTACTCCCTATGCAAGAACTACTTGGAGCATTCAATAACAAGCGTCAATATAGGAGAATACAGAATTCTCACATGATGCCGAAATGTATATGCAAATAAATCAAGGCTGCAATATATATATATATATATATTATATATTATTTTAAAAATTATTATTACCTGTCTTAGATGAAGAAGGATGGAGACCGTAATCTTTCAGGACGTACACTTGGTGTTGGAGCTCTCCACAAACATTTTCTTGGGACTGACCTAGAAGGTAAAATTACAATTTACTACACCTCATCAGGAAGTAAACTATCATTTATATACTTTGCAGGAGTACATAGAGCTCTGCCAGACGTCCAAGCACTAGAATCCGTGGTTACCCATCCACTCCTTGTGCACTGCCTATCTCAGCTTCCAATCCGTTCGCTGAGAAATGAAGGAGACATGTGGCTTCAGCAGAAGAGATCCTTCCAGCGTACAACAAATCTGATAAGGTCGCTTGGCAGGCACACCATCACTTCTGCTCAGGCGAAGAAACTGGATGGCATGGGATTGGGCTATGGTGACCTGGAACAACTCAGGCAAGCATGCAAGGACCGTGAAGAATTCGTGCGTACCTTGAAGGACCGAGGCATCAACAGCAAGCCTCTTCAGCAGAAGCTGTCCAAGCATTTCCAGTTCAGCCGTGGCTCGTAGTTCTTTGTTTCTGTGTTTTATATATTTTTTCAAACCGGCTCTTTTCAGAGCCACTACCTCACAGAGGATTTCACCTGGATATCCATACACAAACGAGGCTCAACTAAACCCTGCCAGCACAGGCTAGGCATAACAAAATAAAATGAGCTAAAGGCAATGAAAACCAAATTAAAATTCAAACAAAACAAAAGGTAGTATTCCACAAATCTCTAAAATGGGGCAAAAAACTAAGGCTATCCACCTGTACTGTTCTGCTAAACCATACTCTACTTCACTTACAGTCATGGTGTAGTTGTACAAGAAGGATCTGTATAATTTGCTAAGCGCTTCAGATGCCAGCAGCGGCAGACAAAGACTTCGACTTCACTGCCTCCAAATTCACACGTTGTAGCTAAGTAGTTCCTCGACAGAATTGCCCGGCCATTCTCTCCATAACACTACTGGACAGTCTTCTAACGGAGCGAAGCAGAAAGAAGTTTGAAGCAGCTGAGCTACGAGGTAAACAATCCCACACGAAGTCAAGTGGGCGGGGCGTTTGTTCACATTTGGGGGCGTTTCTGTTTCACGCGCACTTCCAATCGCTCCTACTGCAATTTGCGACCGGCTGCAAAAAGCCCAATTTAGCGGGCTGCTAGAAGGGGTCACGGGAGCTTGTCCAAACTTGGAATAGTTATTTAATGACGCAAGTGAATTACATCTATGTTTAGTTTTATTCGATAAGGGGGCGCGGATGCAAATCGGGCTTTGCAGTTGAGTATTTAGAAAAGTAAAATAGTACTCACTGAAAACTAAACGTAGGAAGATAGGACGCAAGAAGAGGAGTCTGTAGAGTCCTGAATCGACAGAAAAGCTTGAGTGGTTGCGGAGAAACTACCCGAAATGTCCCCCAGAAGTAATTGCTCATAATTTCGCTCACGGAAGTGCATTCGCTCTGAATTTTGGTGTGTACAGAGGCCTTTGGTATTGTAAACAAGTAAAACATATTTGAGTAGTTGAATAGCAAGCTAGTAGCCACTTTTTTAAGTGGAAAGTTTGGTGAGATTTGCGTGGGCGGGATGGGTCTCCTCCCTTAACAAGTCCAAATTTAGACTGATATCAAATTCATGATTGTTTATTGTTTTTCCATGTTATTATAACAACCAAACACATCACAAAAAATCCTACCCCAGTCTGTAACCGTTAGCTGCAACAACACCTTTCGTAATGCTTTGCTCCTCCTTGTTAAATTAAATGTAACTGGATACATGGAACATATGCATGCCACTAATGGAGAGAGTGGGAAGGGGAGGATAAAGGAGTCACTACTGGAATCATGCCACACTGGGGTCTATAGTTCCAAATACTACATCTGTCCTTATTTTCTATTACACAATAATACATTGCTTGCCAGCTCATCTCATGGTCAATTACTTACATTGAGGAGTACAAAGGTGGACTACAATGTTAGATCATAAACTGTGAGCTCATCATAAGAGAGTCATGAATATCCCAAGAGGTGGATTGAGTGCACATTGTAACATTACCTGGCACAAGTCGCCCTTAAGTCATGCATGCATGAATGGACAATACAGTGTTTGTACCCACAGAATGGGTGGAAGCCAAGCAATGCAATGCAAATAGCCAATAATTGCCAATTCAACACAACTAAAAAAACAACAACAACAACTCTCGTCCTGGTCTGCAAAGTTAGAACTTGGTAAAAAAAAATTTAAATAAATAAATATAACAATTATTAAACCGATTCTCAGCTTTAGCAGTGCTGAACGTATTGTAAGACACCTCCTGGCATAACAAATAACTGTACTACATTGGATATTGTTATTAACTAAGGGCCATGACATGTAGGTTGTTTCACCTCTCCCTAATAAAACACCATTGGCAATCATTATCCCATAGCTCACTACGTACTCCTGACCCCTGACCCAACACACTTCTTCCCGTGTAAATGCTCCAGATACCGAGGCGTTTGAAAACTTATAACTAAACAAATGCAGCACACCAACTTACCGAGAACTATGAAAGCGCCACTTTCCGGACTACTGCAAGAAGCTGTAGTTATTGTCAATTGCTGTCCGACTACGGCAGAGAGCAAACCCACATAGGTGGCAGTGACTTGAAAAGGAATGGACACTCCACCAATAGACCCAATTCTGCAATTTTGAAGAGGGAAAGGCACTTCAAAAATGAAGCCTTTCACAACTGTTCCATTTCTGCACACCGTAGGCGTGACCATTACAGGATCAGTGGGCTTGGCTCTGTAGATGAGACGGAGAAGTCTTTGTGACTCGCTCAAGGTCAATGTGTTTGTGCCATCTTCTTTACTCAGCCCGAGGGGTCCTACCGGAGCAAAATAACTATTACGTCTCAGCTATTGACTACAATAGCGAATTCTGAACGTGCTAAAAGTATTACAAAAATTGCATTATAAAAATTAATCTCACCAAAATTTATTGCAGTCATATCACTTCCCAAGAAAGACAGGAATCTTCCAGATGGAAGCATATTGGATGTAGTGAACAGGATCAAGGATACACAGGTGCCTCCTGTGTACTCTTCCAACTCACAGGGGCCTTGGCTCTGCTTCACACTGAGAAAGGGCACATCTAAAGGAAGATTGATAGAAAAATTCTGGCCATTTCCTGGATCTGGAGCTTCAACAATGGCAGTTGTACTCGTAGAAAAGACGGCGCATATCTCCCCGCTTCCGTAAACTGGAAATACACAAAAACGATTGCAGACGTGGATGGCTACAACAACATACTCCTGCAGAAGCTAACGAATTGTAACCGTTTTGTGGAACAAAGACTCTAAAGCTATTCCAGCATTCCATTGTTGTCTGCTACCCCAATTGCTTGACTTACAATTGTACCTAACTAGCGAAGCCGGATCGACGTCTAAGGGAGGAGGATGCCTAGTTGGAACTGCAGTGCTGTTTTCTACAGCAGTACTCTGGGGATGAGATAGAACTACCAGAAAAACAAGAAGGAAGCAAGCAGAATAATAGCTGTAGAACCCGGTGGGAGCCATGTTCACTGAGCTAGCAGCTTTCACTTCATTCTCCTCCACGTTTAATTCTTTAATTCAGCGAAGCGAACGGAGCTGACTTACTAATGAGTCCGCGATTGAGTTAGGTCTAGGAATTGTTTGTGTTCTTGCGTGGGCGTACGTGTGCACATTTTCTCCTACGCGCTTGCGCGGGCCGGGTAACCTTCTTAGCAACATTTTGTTTTGTTTACCCGTCGTCGTACGAAGTAGCGATGCCCAGTGAAACAAATTCTGCGAAAGAGAGACAAAACGTTAGAAACGCTCTGTTGGAGTTCCGAATGATAGGCTGCCACCAGAGTCAGCTTCGATGAATAAGACTTCGGAGGGGTTGTAGTTGAGGGCTGCCCTTGCTCTCCTAATTCTACGCCCAAAGGTTAACGAAATGTTTTAATAAGAATAATTAATTCCACGTTGCCATTAAACGTTAACATATAGCATGACTGACTGGTGACGGCTTGTCCAGCCATAATGTATCAAACCAGCGCAGCGCCGCCACCACGAGGGAGGATCATGATACAAAACTATACAGGTGCAATGGGGTCGGGTAAATGTCAATGATCCTAAGTGTGAAGTTATGGAAATGGATGCCAGAGAAAAAGGCTCTATAATACAATAATAATACTAACAATTATTTAAATGTTCACAGCTGTGGGGAGGAGACAGTTCAATCAGTCGGGTCTTCCCCCCAGTTGAGATGAGAATGGATCCTCAAAGGAAATAGATGATGTTTGACGGTTTACTGCTGCCTTGCATGGTAGACTGATTCTTTCTGGCCAACCCTGTCTGGAAAGGGCATCCGGCACAACGTTGTCTGATCCCTTGCGATAACAGATTTGCATGTCGTAGTCCATCAACTTGACAACCCACCTCCACAGCCTCGAGTTTAAACTTGTTGATGTGAGTAGAGCTTGTAATGCCTTATGATCCGTGTAAACCTTGAAATGTTTGCCAATGAGATAGGCTTTGAAATGTTCTAGAGTCTTGACCAAGGCTAGACATTCGAGTTCTGAGGCACTGTATTTCTCCTCTCGTGCTCGTGTTTGTCGGCTGTAGTAGGCCACTGGATGCTCAATACCATCCCTGCAGACATAAAGAACTCCACCCACACCCTTAGAGGAAGCATCAGAAGAGAGAGAGAACACATCCTCAGGGGCTGGGATGGTAAGAGAAGAGTGCTCACAAATACAAGATACAATAGAGTCAAAATCAGATAACATTTCAGAAGTCCACACAATATTAGAAGGATGAGTTTTAGTCAAAGATAGAGATAAAGATTTAGTATACATAGCCAATGATGAAATGAAAGCACGATAGAAATTTACAAGTCCAAGGAAGGATCTCATTTGTTTTTGTGATACAGGTATAACATAATTCTGAAATGACTGTATGCGTGTATGAGGTATAGAAATACCATGTGCTCCCACGACTCTTCCCAAAAATTCGATAGATAGCACCCCACACACATTTACTAGCTTTCACAGTCAATTGTGCATCACACAACAAAAACAGAACTTCATGTATGTCTAACAGATGCTGAGACCATGAATTAGAAAAAAATTATGACATCATCAATGTAAGGTGATGAACAATGACACAATGATTCTAAACATGACGATATCATAGTCTGAAATGCTGCTGGAGCATTCTTGAGACCAAATGGGAGACGGTTGTAACGATATTTCCCAAATGGCGTAATAAATGTTGTTTTATTCTTAGAGTTTTCATCAATCGGGATTTGATGGAATCCTTTAGTCAAATCAAGTTTCGAAAAATATTTGGCATTTCCAAGTTTATCTACAACCTCTTCAATGGTAGGCATGTAAAAGGGTAATGAAACTGTGATAGCATTCAATCGGCGATAATCAACCACAAGCCTAAGACCACCAACCTTTTTGCGTACTGGTATCATGGGAAAAGCCCACTTAGCCGTACTCTTTTCAATGATATTCTGATCAAGCAAAGATTTGAGTTCTTGTTTAAATTAAGCTTCGAGACCTAGTGGAATTTTGTATGGGGCCAGATTGATGGGGACATCAGAGGTAGTATCAATACCAAAGGTTGCCAGATGGGTGTTCCCAGCTGGTGTTTCAGAAAATATGCTAGAAAACTTGCTCAGAACACCATCCAACTCACACTTTTGTTCTTCGCTAAGAACTGGATGGGACAAGGTACATTTGCTCTCCATTTCCTCACCCTCATCTGTGGTAACCACAACCCTGTTGACAATTAAAAATTCTTCACTAAAGGGTTTTAAATGGTTAATATGGACTACTCTCTTGTGTTGTCTACCATCTTTAACCTTCTTTATTTCATAATTGAGGTCACCAATACACTTAGTGATCACAAAGGGACCGTCCCAAGAAGACTCAAGTTTCCCACTCAGTCCAGGTGTTCTAAATAACACCTTGTCATCTACACTAAATGTTCTCAAAATTTTGTCATCTTCTTTCATTCTTTGTTTTGTTTTTGCTTCCCTTAGCTTTGCTTGCATATCAGTTCTCAACACATCTAATTTCTGTTCTAGCTCTGCCATATAAGTGCAAACATCCACCCCATCCATTCTATCTTCTTTCCAAAACTCATACATATATCTCACGACATGTGGGGTACGTCTGCCACAAACTAACTCAAAGGGAGTGTAACCATGGTCCCTATGGGGCATATTGCGGAGGGCAAATACAGCTAGATCTAATTGACTTGGCCAGTCAATCTGAGTTGTACATGATTTTCTTATAATCGATACCAAAGTGGCGTGAAACCTCTCCAAAATGCCATTAGACTGAGGTCTATAGGCTGCCGTTTTGAGGTGTTTAATATTGAAAATGGAGCAAAACTGCTTATTTACATAGGACATAAACTGAGTCCCCCTGTCTGTAAGAATTTCTTGTGGGAACTGACAGTCTTTAAAAATGGAGATCATTCCAGAAACAACATCTTCAGCAGTTATTGAACGTAATGGGATTGCCCAACAATAATGTGAACTAACACATATGGCTGTCAAAATGTATCTGTAATTATTACGTCTTGACTTGGGAAATGGACCTACAATGTCCAGAGCAATACGCTCAAATGGTATGGCAAAAGTTTCAGTAATTTTCAGAGGGGCTTTAGCAGGTGTTGCTTTAGAATTAAACTGACAAGTTTTACATCCCTGCACATATGATTGGATTTCCCCTGATATCCCCGGCCAAGTGAATGATTTTGAAATAATGGAATATGTCTTGGCCCTACACAAATGCCCTGACTGGTCATGGCCTGCTACTAACACTTTGCCAATGAGGCTTCGGGGTAAGACAATGACTGCATTATTTAAGATGTCTTCAGATGCATCACGGTTATACAGCAACAAACCACTATCATAGAAATAACCCTTCTGATTGTTTTTCCCCCAGTTTCTACATTTGGTAAGGGACTCACAAGTGTTCTGTTCCTCACACAAGTCCTTACGACTGAAACCACCAATCTGAGCCAAAGGTAAATCTACCACATCCCCGTTTCCTTCACAAACCTCTGGTGATGTAGCTGATGACGTGGGTACATCTGACTGATCTCCTATTTGTGCTACTGACTCGGGAGAGGAAGCCTGATGTGTTAATTCAGGGGGGGTTGCACTGGCATGCTGTTCCACCTCTTTGTCACTGCATTTCTCTGCCGCTTCACTTTCTCGCTGTGCCTGAAGTCGAGTCACTATGTGAACCTGCTTATCAGTACACTTGCAAGAGTTCATGAGAGACAACAAATCATCATCATCAAAATCTCTACCAAGTAAAACATATGGGTTTTTGCTAAAGGGTGTCACTGCCATGGGGTAGGTTTTAGCAAACTCCTTAACCTTAATAGTACCCCTGATTACCTTTAAATCTGAGGCCTTCCCTGCAAACCCTGTCAACGTAGTAATACCAATACCTGGTGTGTCACTATCAAGTAACGATTCAGACACTATTGTCATATCAGCACCCGAATCTAGTTTAATATTAACAGGAGTATCATTCAATGTACCAGATAACGAGAAATTGGAATTATTAGAATGACTTGGCATGACTGTAAAGGAATCATCGTCAACCTGAGTTTGTGTAGATGCTACTCTCCCAACAGTGTGTTTCCCTTTTTCTTTTTCACCTTCTTTCTCATGTCTTTTCTTTTGGAAGCATTGTACTGTTTTATGGCCACGTTTACCACAATAAGAACAAGTTGGTGTAACTTTGTCATTGTTACAGTCATCGGAAGTAAACTTAGAAGCATTCTCTTTATTAGGTTGGTCACCACCTGAACTAGTGTCCTGTTTTTCATGCTTGGAGGGCTGCTGACTGTGATCAGACTTGTGAAACTGACGCCTTTTGGGGTCAAAGTGAGATGCTTTGTCGTGTGGACCCGATTTGGTGAAATATCTCTGATTTCTTTTGAGAGAATACGGATGTTCACCAATGTACATAGTAAAAGCATTAAAGAGACCTAAAGGTGTCTTATTTTTGTGGGATAACACTTGTCAATACCATCAGGTGGAAGTGTAGAAGGTAACATGCTAGCACATAGTTTATTAATTATCCCATCAACCTGGCTAGACTCATAGTCCCCTTCTAAAGGTGAGTGATCATATAGCTTTCTTAGTCTAAATGCTTTTTCTTTAAACCATCGAGATGGCTCATTAGAAATTGGACCAATAGGTGCAAAATGCATCACATTTTGGTGTAAACTAAACCCAGCACCAATAAGTACTTGTGCTTTAGCGACATCATAGGTAATATCCATCCCACCAGTAATATTTAGTAACACCTCTCTGTAAGAATCTTGAAGACCTGATCTTAATACATCTAATTTGTGTTTGTCAACAGTTATGCCCACTGAAATGAAAGCACACTCCACCCGCTCAAAATAAGCCAAAATTGCCTCACTATCTCCCATGCGTGGTATGTCACTGGCTGCCTTCTGCTGACGAAGCTTTTCTTGCAGCTCCCCTGTCTCTCTGTCTCCAATTTTTCAGCCTGCTCCATTTGCAACGCCTGTAGTTCTTTTCTGAGATTACAGTCTGCTTCCCATTGTTCTCTCTGGGCTCTTTCCCAAGCCTCTCGTTGTTCCTGTTCCTTTAATTTCTCCTGGGTTCTCGCATTTTTTTCAGCAGACAACTGTTGTTGGATTAGCTGATTTTGTTGCTGCATGGCCAGTAGAAGTTGCATGAGGGGTTCAGATGGAGTACTCATATCTGTCACGCTTGATGGAGGTTCAGAGGAATGCTGTGTTCTAGTCTGAGATCTGGTTACAATACGCGATGTGTAGGCCGTTGACTGTGAGACTGGAGTAAAACTCTCCTTTTCACGATGAAGGTCGGATGAAGTAGTCTGATTGGGTGAGTTGACGTGAGTGTCAGAAGATTGCACCTGGGGAATCAATTCACTAATTGTGCAGTCTTCGCTTGCAGAATCTGATGCAGGTTGTACTGTCTGGTTACTCTGAGACATAGAAATGAAAAAAAAAATGAGATGATCACAAAACTTATGATCTAAAATTAATGATTATACAGAAAAATACATAAATTGTATACTTATCTATAGGAAAGTTCATAGGAATGAGTTTGCAGTGGGTGATCCGACTTGTTACTTCTGCCGCTGTTTTGCTCAACTGCGAATTCTGTACGTCGTCTCCCACTACAGTCCCCGCAGTTCTTATCAAAAAACTCATTTCATTGGTTAATCAAATCATGTGACCAATTATAGCGCCGCGCATGACCAATTATAGCGCCACGCGAGGGCTAGGGCTAGGGCTAGGGCTAGGGCTAGGGGACCAATCAGAAGAATTCTTTGATAAGAACTGCGGGATGGCTCGTCTCCCACAGATAACGATACCGCGAGATAAGTAGGACTGCGACGGCTCCAGGCAAGTTAAGAAACGACTCCCGACGGCTGACAGTGAACTTGCGTGAAACAGGTATGATTTCGACGCGTGATAGTCCACTTCGAAACAGCGAGTCGATAACGTTGCTGGCATTCTAAATCGAGGTAAGCACGAGTTAGGTATAAGGCTCGACGGCTGATTGACTTTACCGCTGCCACCAATTGTTGGAGTTCCGAATGATAGGCTGCCACCAGAGTCAGCTTCGATGAGTAAGACTTCGGAGGGGTTGTAGTTGAGGGCTGCCCTTGCTCTCCTAATTCTACGCCCAAAGGTTAACGAAATGTTTTAATAAGAATAATTAATTCCACGTTGCCATTAAACGTTAACATATAACATGACTGACTGGTGACGGCTTGTCCAGCCATAATGTATCAAACCAGCGCAGCGCCGCCACCACGAGGGAGGATCATGATACAAAACTATACAGGTGCGATGGGGTCGGGTAAATGTCAATGATCCTAAGTGTGAAGTTATGGAAATGGATGCCAGAGAAAAAGGCTCTATAATACAATAATAATACTAACAATTTTTTAAATGTTCACAGCTGTGGGGAGGAGACAGTTCAATTAGTCGGGTCTTCCACCACACGCTCCGTCAAGAGCTTTGAGGGCATTAGAAACACCAGAAGAAAAATTAGTAAGGAGAGACATAAGAAATGAAAAAGACAGGGCAAGGAGGAGGAGAGCTAAAACGAAACAGAAACAGGTAGCAAAGTAAGGAATTTTTCTTTTTGAAAAGCCATTAAATGTTCCTAATTTATTTATTAGACTATTCCTAATTTATTTATTAGACTATTCCTGAGGATTACGGTACCAATGATACAGCTGTAGACTCAACTACTATTGTTTGCAATGTAAAAGCACTGTATTCATGGTATTTTCGTTGTATTTTGCTAATGTAATCAAAATCCTTCCTTATCCATCGCAAGCTGTTCATCAATGTCAGATACTGTAAATACAAACTTTTTGCATGGCCATATACATCTTTCAAAATTTCATCATCATGTAAAGGTTAACCAAATCTTGATTCAAAAGCTAAGCTAGACTGGAGGTTGACTGTAAAGAGCAAAGCTGGAGTACTGACTGTGAGGGGCTTGACTTGAAAGTTGACGGTGAGGAGCTAGACTGGAGAGCTGACTGTGAGGAGCTAAATAAACGGGGAGTTGAAGAAGGTGGAAGAGTAGCTGGTTGAAAGAAGATTTAGGAGAGACAAAGCTGTTTTGTAAATTTTATCTCACCAATTGAGCTGAAATGCGAAAAATAGGTAATGTAGATGGGGGGCTGGAATGTTCTCTTTGACTGAGTTCACTGAAAACGCAATGATATCTCCTGACTCTAATTCCATCACTTTCGCCGGTTCACTGGAGTCGAGCACACAACACATGAAAATAGAATTGCAGCAATTACTGGACACCTCTTCATAATGTTTCTACTGTCTTTGTCGTAGAGTGTCAACATAGAACAAAGGAGGGAAAATATTATTTGGTAACTAAGGCTATAGTTGCTACGTTCTAAAACAGATAGACAACAAAATCTCGGGAACTACCGCCCGTCGAGCCCCTTGGGCCGCTAGTAGTATCACCCTCGCTACGCTCGGGACAGTGTCATAAAGTTTCAGCCCCCTCCCCCCCTCCGGGCCCAATATAACAGTAAAATGGGCCCCCCCGTCTGTGAAAACAGGCCCCCCACCCATAAACGCGCGCAATTCATAATTAGCTACCACTCAATACAACTCGACTCAGCTCAAACAAGTTGGTAAGGGTTACCTGTCTTGACTAACTTGACAAGCACGTGTGTGTTGTAAGAGTTGGCTTATAGTCTCGCGTTGCCGACCCTTTACCCTCTATTAATACGGAAGGGAGTAGAGGGTAAAGGGTCGGCAACGCCAGACTAGTTGGCTTATGGCTTTATCAGAATTGAGGTTTACCTTCAGCCAGATTTATGATTATTTACGTAGTAGCCTCTATCCCGATGGCTTTGACAAAAGTGATAAGCGTTCTCTCAGAAGACGAGCTGATTTCTTTTTTGTCAGAGAAGCTAAGCTGTACTATAATGGGGGTAAGTGTAGCATTTAATCAAGTAGCAATATCACTATAGTATAGTACTCTCATTTTCTTACTCTGGTCAAGGAAATGGAAAGTCTGAGGAGGGGTTGATTGTTGAAGATGAAGATATGAGGAAGAGAATAATACAAAATGTGCACGATAGCAGCCACTTTGGTATAAACAGAAGTAGGGATATGACATCTTGCAATTTGAAAAATAAACCTGTGATAACTTTTGCTCTGTATTTTATAGTTCTATGACTGCAAGTGGAATACCCTGAAAAAGAATGTATATGACATGAATAGTGAGTGCATACAAGCTATACATTGAATATTGTGTTATAAAAATTGCCAGCTACTAAAATTATCCACTTTAGCAACCCCCACAGCGTGAGATACGAGAGCCTCATTGGCTCAAGTATAATTGACACCACATTTTCTGAGAAATATTCTAGTCATCAGCATCTGAACTAAGAACCAGTTGCACCACCCCAACAAATAATGCTAATGTGAAACATGCACACACACATAATAATACCAGACACATATGTCCACCATCCCATGTAAAAAAGGAGAATTCAGCTGAATCATTTACCTATACATGTCATAATCTTACTGTCTTGACTAATTGCACTGTAGATTACTTCCGGGCCGGCCGGGCTTGACATCTCTGGTTGGGCGTGGAGCCCAAACATACTCCGGGGGGAGCAGATGGGAGAGTGGCAGGTGTGTTGAGAGCAGGTTCAGTTGTGTGAGGAGCAGATTCAGCATCGATGGGGTCGTCGTTGGAGTTGGAGAAGGAGTGGGCTTCAGCTTCTTCTTCGTCGGTGATCAGTGGCACCAAGCGTATTACAGGCCTCTTGTACTCCTTGCCTCGGCAGTACAAGGTGGCTACTCGAGTGATGTTGTCGTCGCCAGGGTGCAGCTTCGTTACCAAGGCGAGGGGCCAGGATCGTGAACGTAGGGATTCATCTTTAACCAGGACGATGTCTCCAACTCGCAGAGGTCGTCCAGGACGCAGCCATTTGGCTCTGGCTGAGCAGCTTGAAATGTAGGCAGCTAACCAATGTTTCCAGAGGTCGGTTTGGAGTCTCTCGGTGAGATTCCAACGTCGTAGTAGGGAGAGTTTCCCGCTGGGTGGTGTAGGAGCAGGTGTGGCGCGGAGGGGCCGTCCTATCAGGAAATGACCTGGCGTTAGAATGTTGCCCTCCTCCAGGTCTCCGGCCTTAACCGCCACAATGGGCCGTGAGTTCAAGACGCTCTCCACCTCGGTGAGGAGAGTCTCAAGCTCAGGCCATGTGAGCGGGTGGGGCGCGGCGACCTTTCGGAGGCCCACCTTCATCGCCTTGACGGCCGCCTCCCACAGTCCCCCGAAGTGGGGTGCCCTTGGGGGAATGAAGTGCCATTTGATGTCGTATGTTGAACAGTGGTTGATGATGGTGTCTCGGAACTCCCTGGATCCAGTCATCGCCTGGATGGCCCGGATTTCCTCCGCGGCCCCAACAAAGTTGGAGCCATTGTCAGAGTGGATCGTTGCAGGACAGCCGCGTCGTGCTGTAAAGCGGCGGAAAGTAGCCAGGAAGTCCTCGCTGGTCAGTTTCTCGCAGATCTCTAAGTGAACAGATTTGGTGGCCATGCACACAAAGACCGTAACGTAGGCCTTGATGTGTACAGGCTTTCGGGTATAGCCGACGCGTAGCGTAAGAGGGCCCGCGAAGTCGATCCCGACGTGTGCGAACGGAGGGGCAGGTGTGGTTCTCACGGATGGCAGCATGCCCATGGTATGTGAAAGTGGGCGGGCCAGTATCTTTTGGCAGATCACGCAGCGGCGGGATACTTGTTTCAGGAAATTCCGTAGGCCGACGATGAGGTATGTGGTCGAGAGGATGGATGTCAGAGTTGAGGTGCCTGGGTGTCCGTGAGACCGATGGGCAGATGTCAAAAGCAGCTTGGTGATGGGCGAAGATACAGACAGAGGGATGAGTTGAGTGGGAGCAGATGGTGAGTTCGGATTGCGCACCCGGCTCTGCGCCAAGATGTACCCGTGTGGTGACATCGTCAGGTGGTAGTGACGCAGAGGGTGGTTGACAGGTGGAGCAGATTGTGAAGACAGGGCATGAAACAGTTTCGGAAAGGATTGGCGTTGTGCCAGGGTGAAGAGGATGGCTTTCGCAGATGAGAGTTCGTCGAGTGTCAGAGGTCCGGCAATCTTTGAGGTGGGATGGCAACAGTTGTTGAAGAACCTGCGGGCATAACACAGAACACGAACGAGACGGGAAAAAGAAGAACAAATATTGGCAAGGTAAGACATAAATGCAGTTTCAGAGGGGGAGAGAGAGGGATCAGGTAGAACAGAGACAGAATTGATTGAGAGGGTAGGTTTAGTTCGGAAAGGAGGTGGCCACGAGTCTGGCGGGAGAGAGAGCCAGCCTGGACCGTGCCACCAGAGTTCGGATTGTAGCAGTTCGAGAGCTCGAACGCCCCGGCTGGCCAAGTCGGCAGGGTTGTCGTTGGTTGCCACATGGCGCCAGCGTTCGGGCGGAACCAGATCCTGAATCGTCACAACACGGTTTGCGACGAAACGGTTGAGTGAAGGGGGCGCCTTGGGCAACCAATACAACACGATCTCACTGTCAGTCCAGGCGTGGATGGCAGAGAGAGGCAGATCCAGCAGAGTAGTTGTGTGTCGTAGCAGTTTGGCCAGCAGCAGGGCGCCGCAGAGTTCGGCTTTGGGAACAGTTATGGGCTTCGTGGGTAAGACCCGAGCCTTGGCGATAATCAAGGTGATAGAGATGCTGTTGTCAGGTCCCTCCGACCGTGCGTAGATAGCAGCTCCGTACGCGACGGTGGAGGCATCGCAAAATCCGTGTAACGTCAGTTGAGATCCAGGTGCAGAGTTGGAGAACACGTAGCGAGGGATGGGGTGCTGATGGATACGTGGTAGATCCTCGATCCAGTCAGACCAGCGTCGTTGCAGATCGTCTGGGACCTCTTCGTCCCATGAGAGGCCTCTCTTCCAAGTGTCTTGGAAGAGAATGCGGGCTGAAATGACGACGGGGGCGAAGAGTCCCAAGACGTCGAACACGCCAGCGGTGAGTGCAGCTATGACTCTTTTCGTTACTTTCGCAAAGTCAGATGGCAGGTCGGGAATCGCGACATAGAGAGAGTCGGATGCCGTATCCCAATGGACACCGAGTGCCTTGTGGGAGTCCGGAGAGGGCGAGACGTTGCGGTCTTCCTCGAGCAGTTCATCAGGTATCAGCTGCCGGAGAGCCGGGTCGTTCGTGCGCCATTTGCGCAAGTCGAGTCCAGCCTCGGCACAGAAGGTTCTCAGATCCATGAAGAGAGCGTGGGCTTCTTCGGCGTTGCGTGCTCCAGACAGGACGTCGTCCACATAGAAGTCCGCGAGCACGGCATGAGCTGCAGCAGGATGCGAGTCCAGATGGTCCTGTGCATGTCGACGGAGAACCTGAGTGGCCAAGAAGGGAGAGCTCTTGACCCCAAAGGTGAGTCTCCGCATCCGGGCATCACGAATGCTGCCGTCGACTGCTCGATACAGGAACCGGTGCCAGTCCTTCTCTTCCACATTCAGCAGGATGCCGCGGAACATCTTCGAGATGTCCGCGGAGACTGCGGAAGGATGGCAGCGGAACCTGATCAACACATCAGGTAGGGGTGGGTATAGATTTGGGCCAGGTAACAGCTGGTCGTTCAGGGACGATCCGTTGGTGGTCCGTGCGGAGGCGTCAAAGACGGCTCGGAGTTTCGTTGACGTCGAGCTCTCCTTCACCACGGCATGGACAGGCATGTAGTATGACGGTTTCTTCAGATCTTTGTGGGGAACGACCTCAGCGTGGCCCAAAGTGAAGTATTCCTGGATGACTCCACTGAAGTTCTGGAGGCGTCCGCGAGACTTTAGCGAACGTTCATTCGCCAAGAGTCGCGACAGAGCTTGAGGGCGGCTATCTCCCAGCTCGGGTGGAGAAGTCGTCCGGGGAAGGGACACAGAGTACCGTCCGTCTCCCATACGTCGATGAGTCAGGTCAAAGTGGTCGAGAGCCGCCTGCTCCTCCTGGTTGACAGTCGGAGCTTCGGGCACTCGGTCCAGCTCCCAGAGTCGGGCGACATCAGCAGGAGTGTCGCCTGGAGTGGACACAGTGTTAACAGCTGGGCTCGCACCGGCTTCAAGGGGACACGAGAGGCAGAGCCCCAGTTGCGTGGGCAATGCTCCTAGTTCTCCAACCTTGAAGGGAGCGCCGGAGGTCAGCGTCGTCAGCTGGGAGATACCCAAGACCAGATCTACGCGGCCACCAAGCTCATCGTCAGCTAACTTGAAGTGGCGCAGTTCGGGCAGCTTCTTGATGCTGGCAGCGTCCGCCGGGCGGGCGATCGGCTCCAGAGAGTCTATCAGAGTGAAGGTCAGTTCGGCGAGTTTGAATCCTAGATCAACAGAATATAAGTTGCAAGTCACAATAAATTCGCACCTGGTAGTGCCAGATATCCCAGTGACCGGAATAGGGTCGTGCCTCCTGGGCAGATTAAGTGATGTGGCCAGACTCTCCGTCATCATGGGAATGGCCGCGCCGGCGTCCAACAGGGCTCGGGCATGTACAGTTCTGCCTCCTCGGTCGAAGGCGACGATGGCCGAGTATAGGGATGCGGCTTTCCTGTTGGAGGGCGTAGATGCAGATACGGGATGTGCGACCATCATGGAGGTCGGCTGTGGCTTGCTGCTAGTGGCGGCGGCCTCACGGTCTCTGTGCAAGAGAGAGTGGTGTCGTCCGTTGCAGTGCCTGCATGAGAAGCGACTCGGACAGGACTTGCACCCGTGTCCTTCAGTGAAGCAGTTTAGGCAGAGTCGGCGTTCTCGTACAACTTGGTTCCTTTTGTCCAAGTCATACCCTGCAAAAGTAGAACATTTGGATAAGGTATGCAACTCACCACAAACCGGGCAGTGCTGCGCGGTCCTGCGGGGGGGAGGTGGTTTGGCGTTGGCAGATCTTCGAGGAGACGACGGTCTCGGCGGCAGATGAGCAGATGAGGGCAGCAGAGGAGCAGATGAGGGCACGGAAGGAGACGGCGAGGATAGCGAGTTGGCACCACGGAGTTCCTTACGCTGTGCGTCGACAAATTTAGACAGATTGGACATGGAAGGAGCAGTATCCAGAGGGCGATGGCGGATCCACTCGCGACGACAGTCAGTAGACATGAAGGACGAGACCATCCTTGCAAGGAATTCGCCGAGGGAATCGCCGACCAAGGCACGGAATTTATTGTACGGCAGAATCAGTTGTTCATACAGTTGATCAAAGTCAGATGCAGATAAGGAGCAGCTGTGGACGGACAGGATCTTTCGAATGATCAACGGCGATAACACGTCAGGAGCGCCGAAGATAGTCTCAAGTCTGTCGAGCATCTCCGCGAGGGGAGTATCGTCCGAAGGCAGGTTGTGTAGGATCTTTAGGCCGTCAGGGTGCTTTATAGCTTTAATGAGAAGACCCTTGACTTCCAGAACCGAATGTCCACGAGCGCGTTGATCAATGGCTTGGGTAAACATTGTCCGAAAGTTGGCCCATTTGAACGGGTCACCGTCAAACGAGGGCAGTTCGATTTTTAGAGCATTGCTATCAGATGAGGAAGTCCGCGCAGGCATTGCTGCAGCGGAAACCGTTGGAGTAGTTGGCGGAGTGTCTTTGCAGGACGTCGCAGTGAGTCTCAACAGCGCAGACATCTTCGCAGCTGTGGTGTCGCAGATCTCTTTCAGGTCAGGTAGAGCGTGGAAGACTTCAGCACAGGCGTCAGACACTTCGACGTGGCGTCCGTGCAGCTTGTCGACCAAGGAGCGGAAATATTGAGAGTCAGGTACATGTCCATCCAGGTAGGATTCCGCCTCGTTGAGGACAGAAGCAGCTTTGCGACGCAAGGGCAGGGCCTTAATCACGTTGTGGACATCGGCACGCCACTCAACGTGGGTGTCAAGCAGATTGTCGTCGTCATCAGCTTTGGCAGGGGACCGGAGTTCGTCGTAGGTATCATAGAACTCGTCTAGCTGCGATTGCAATGCCGTGTGGGCGTCGATCGCCGTGGACAACTGATTCGCCAGATCATTGAGAGTCGCAGAGTTGATGCGCTCAGGTCCGTCGGAGATGATCTTTGCAATGCGGTGATGAAGTTTGGTGATGGTACCTCGCCGGCTACCTCGCCTCACTTCCAGATCGTGTATAGTCGCCCTAACGTCCTCGGATGCTGGAGCGGCCATGACTAATGCAGATGAAAAGAACAGGGAAAAAAATGACAATACACAGGAATACCTGACAGATGAGAACAGATGTAGCAGAATTTCTAAGTCCGAAGGTGCGAAGTCACGGGAAATCCGGACAGACTTTCACCTTGGAGAATGAGAGCAGATACGGCGACGTGCGCAGAGACGAAGAGAAGTCCCGCAGATTGCGCAGAGTGGGTGGAGAATGGCGAAGAAGGCGGCTCCCAGGTAGGCGGAGTTTCGGCTCTGTCGTCAGACTTCCTGACAGCTTCCGGCGGTAGAGAGATGACTTCGTCGCCGGGCTCGAAGGACCATGAATAGGACTAAGTCCCTCGCTGACCTGCGGGGTGTGAGGGGGTGTGGCTAGCTAAGCTAGGGGCAATTAACTTGACCACTTTCAGTTTAGATAATTAGATTGACTATAATTACGAACAAGAGAAAAGAGCAGATCAGAGAGAGATTAGACGTTGAGTGTGATGCGCATAAGATGCGCATTATGAACAGGATGACTTGGAGCAGAGTTCAGTGGTTTGTGATGAATCTCATTACCGTCTCCAGCAATGAGATTCGGGTAAGGGGATAACAGGTGCATTAGAAACTATGGAGAAGAGGGACAGATACAGATAAGCATAAGATTAGAAATAAATGAATTAAGACAGATACATGCAGGTAAACAAATGAAACATGGATATTGTGCATTCAGTTTCCGTTTGTAGATTACTTCCGGGCCGGCCGGGCTTGACATCTCTGGTTGGGCGTGGAGCCCAAACAGGTGCACCACTGGTTCAGTAGTAGTAGTAGTAGTAGTATGTCTTTGTTTTCTATTAAGTCCGAATCGAAATAATAGTAGGAGTGACACAATTATTGCTATCAATAGCAGCAGCATAATACCAGTGGAAACACCGCCAATCGTGCTTATCGAAGAACTTTCATTTAAAGAAGTGTCACTATTTTTGAGGACTTCCTGATCATCATTGGTGCTTGGTAATCCCACTAGTGGAGAGGTATTAATTCCTTGAAATTCTGTCCGAGTCAGTGAATGAGTAACTTCAGTCCCAGGCGGGTGAATGGAAACATCTGGAACTGTATAAACTTGTATATTTACTCACAGTAACTAAACTAACACATTTGTATCTGTGAAGGCAATGATATCAGTATTTCATTTCTTATTGTATGTTAACCATGCAGAATGACGTGAGTGAATGTTTCATACACAGCACACTCATGCGCTGTGTGTTGAACACTTATACAATCCTGGAAATCATGCATTTAGCTATTAGATAGTTGAGAGAACTAAGAAAATCAAAAATTCTATAACCTTGCTATAACTAAATCACACATTCCATAGCCACGGCTACTTGCTTGGTAGCTAGCTAACAAATTATTGTAGGTATAGCTACAATCATGAAGGTAATACATTTTAAGTAAATTAAAAAAATCTGTATGTACCGATGTGGAACTGGAGCAGTAATTGTAATCCATTCTTCTTTTTTTAATTTTTATATGTTATTTTGATTCCCCGCTTCATACCAAATAGCAGTGGTCTTCTTGAGCAACAATTGGTGCCCCAAGAGTTTTATGCCATAATCAAATTTTCTTGAGGAAAGATGAAACAAACTCATGTTCTTTCTGCTGTAATTACCACAGAGAATCTCAACTTCCCCATCCTCTAATACATATTTCCTCTCGTTATGCTCATCAGGTATTATAGTGATAGTTTTGTTAGTCATAAAAGAATAGGATTCCCTCTTTCCAAAAATAATATCAAAAATACTTGACACAGTCACCTCTTGTCTCTTCCAATAGCAATATTGGATGGCAACTACTTTACCAGTGCAGTTAGGTCCTAAGACAGAGAGCTTCACAGTGTAGTACCTTGTTTTCTCTGTTTCGTCTTGTTCAAACAGTGCTACCATTGAGGGATGGAAATGATCATCAGTAATGTTCGGATAGAAGGAAATTTGTCCAGTGGAAGATGTGATCGATACAACCACTACTAAAAAATAAAATACCATTATATATTATTTATTTATTCCACTTTAGATATCTTCACAATGATATTTTTAGGTACATGACCCGTGAGATATCTCACGATATCACAAAAAGTGTTATCTCATGGCTGTATCGCGCAAGCTCATTACCAGAGCAGTTATAGCAACCGGGCCTGGTGTACAAAAAACAAAAAAAACAAAAAAAAACGACTCCAGTGAAGATATCTAGTGTGGAATAAACCACTTATTACACTTGTCAGAGTGATATGGCTAGATATTTCACTCTCAGGCTTTATTTTCACTTGCCTTTGGCTCGTGAAAATAAATTAGCCTGCTCGTGAAATATTTCACCATATCACACTCTGACTCATGTAATAAGTACTATTTATTCCATGCTAGATATCTTCACAAAGTTATTTTTTAGGTAGGTGACCTGTGAAATAACTTGCAATATTTCATTCTGCTCGTGAAATATTTTGCCATGTCACATTTTGACTCATGCTATAAATATCATTTATATATATGTAATATATAAACCCTGAAAGGCTCAGTTGAGTAAATAGCTAGTTATAAAGTTAAAATAATTTATGATTTTGGATCAGACATGTAGACAGGCAGGAAACCTGCACTATAGTTGGCTAACAAGAATGGAATTGGAAAAAGTTTCCATTTGTCTTCTTGCAATAAAACATTTCAGCATTCATATATGTAATTAGCTGCAGATGTTATATAAGCCCTGTTTTTTAATTATACATTACTTCCACACTTATTGAATTCTACCAATAGAATAGACTCACCTCGGAAGACGTAGTTGATGCTGAATAGCAATATAAACGCGCTCAGGACACTCATTCTCCGACAGCTTCTCGACAATTCCGGCCGTTGGAGTAGCGAACTACTAGTAACTGACACTTATATAAAAGCTCAACTTCACAAGATGGGCGGGGGCCCCACTGAAATTATTGCCACTGAAATTATTGTGAAATTTGGATTGAAATCTCGCAGACTAGATACGACACCACCTATACTTACACAGTACACAGTATATAATATGCGTATATATATATGTCCTATAGCTAAGAGTGTCTCAAAAATAAAAATAAACAAATAAATGCAGTCAGTACAATGAGGACATAAAATAATGATAGCTGAATTGCGGTTTCAAAATGAATTATTCTTGTCTGAAAGTGAAGAAATGGATGGATGCTAATTTGGTTTGTATCTGTTCTGCAAGTCAGTGTAGAGATGCTGTCCATGGTGTAGTTGTGCTCCCAGTGTGTGTGCCTGTGTAGGAATGTCCTCCTCCTCACACCACACCAGCAACTTGGAGTCAGGCAGGGACAGTTGTCTGCTCACATCCATGAAGGAGGGACGACCACTAGTCTCAGGATGCCTGCAGGAAATAAGACAACTACATTTAGACCACACTGAGAAAATATCAATCATAATATCAACAAAAAAAAAATCCAACTAATTCCATCACGAACTGAATATAGTAAAATCTTCCTTGAAACAAATAATAAAATGCAATACGCTACAAAGATAATAAGAGCTTCATTTCTTCTCTTAAAGCTAGCTACCAGAAAAAATTGAATGAAATTTCAGTTTCTTATGAATTGTAACTAGCTAGCTATGTATTAATAGCACGGGTAACCGTGCTATTCGGGATCAATAGTACGAGTAATGTGATTGAAATAGGACGAGGCGAAGCCGAGTGCTATTTCAATTTCTTTACAAGTGCTATTGATCCCTAATAGCATGGTTACCCGTGCTATTACTCGCTAATAGTAGGCCAACTTTTAAAAAGGCATTTGCAATGGTAGCTACATATTAATTCGTTCACTCATTATCTCCTTATTTCAGGATTAGCTTCCGCTGGAACTTTCTTTTCAACGTGCGGCTCCTCCTAATCTGTTGTAAAACATTCTGTCTAATACGGGTAGAGGTTCTGTGGTAAAGAAGGACATTGTCTCCAACTAAAAACTACTCGAACTGTACATTTCCAAGGTTAACACTGCATGTGTGCGCACTTACCCGTACTATTTCACTTAGCTACCGAGGTATTTCAATTAGTTACGCGCTATTTTACTTTCCCCATGCAATTTCAATTGAACAGCGAGTTTTCCCATACATTTTTGAATGGGCAACTTACTATTACATAAAGAACATTTAGTAACAAAAAAAAAAAAAAAAAAAAAAAAAAAAAAGAAAAAAAAGCGGGAAATCAAGTCCCTCTCAGTACTCTCAGTACTTCAGATAATGCAACCAGTTCTATAAGTCTACTATCAGAATTCATTGAGCATAACTTGTTTCAAGCTTCTTGTCAATACTGGCAGTGCTATAATGTAAAGTCACATACACTATCTACTTACAAGATACTGTAAATAAGTTTAAAAAAACAAAAACAAAACAAAACAAAACATGGTAGCTTTGTAAGAAAAGCCAATCTGTTCAATAATAATAATCATTATCTTCAAAACAAGATAACCTTGTGTGGGCATACGAGAGCTGCCCACATTCGACAGAATGCAAGGAGAAGGAAGAATGCAAGGAGAAGGAAGAATGCAAGAAGAAGGGAAAATGCAAGGAGAAGGAAGAATGCAAGGAGAAGACAGAATGTAGGAGAAGACAGAGTGCAAGGAGAATAGACTTATGCCTCATGTTTGATGTCATTCACGTTTGAGTTATGTATCATTAGAATGTGTGTTAGTTAGAACTTTAATGTTAGTGCGCAGGTCACCTGTAGGGATTTAGTCACAAGCTCGTGTATCATTCTCATTGGTTGGTTGGCGAGTGGATCTATAGTCATAAGCCACTCGCCACATGTTGTAATTTAGTTCAGCACTTACAGCAATTTCGATTAAGTAAGAGAGATAGATCTCCAGCTGAACTCTGGTGGCAGCGAAACCTTGCTGCCCACCAGACTGTGGCACTCGCGTTGCAAGCATAGCGAGCGGAGCAATCCACCACCCCCACAGACTTTGGTGGCAGCGGTGGGATCCTTGGGAAGGAGACGTCCAACTCGGGATCTCGACGAACAGAGGACCAGGAGACTACCACGGTGTCTGCGTGTCCCGAAGTCTGCGTTCACGTACGGAGACACTTTAACCAGAAGTGGAATTTTCCACCCTACCACGGTCTACAGACTAAGAAGCAACCCTACCCTTGCTACGGCAGTAGGAGAGAGCACGCTCGACTTGTTGCGGCAGAGGAGAGCAAAGAATCACCAGGACCCTTGCTAAGGCAGTGGGAGACCTACTGAGAGGGGAGAAGGAAAGACGGGAGAGAAGAGAGGATCATTGGATAGGAGGCTTGGACATCCCTTAGAGACTTGCATCGCTTGTAGTGAAGTTGTTTGTGTGTGTGTGTGAATTTAAAGTTGTAATTCGTAATCTCCCGTGATTATTTCTAATTGTGTGTAGTACGCACTTTGTATTTATTGTGTTTCCGGTTTTGTAATCACAGGGTCTATACGGAGGACGAGTTTGCTTGCCTTCTATGACAGAGTCTGGACCTTGTGAGGGGAGGAGGAGGACTAAGAAGTTGTCTGGGGTGAGCACTGATACGGGACCCTACAGGCCTTCGAAGCGACCAGTTGTGAATAGCCGATCACCATACCCGCTTCGGGATTCGGAAGTAAAGTACGAAGAAGAGTCAGAAGGAGAGTCAGAGTTTGTGGAGGACATTGAGGTTGAGGTATTGCACGAAGAGATGTCGAGAAGAGGAGAAGAGAGCGAGTTAGCATCATTGTTGAGATACATGGTAGAACGAGATGACAGGGAAAGAGAAGAGAGGAAGAAGGAGGAAGAGTTGAACAGAAAGGCCAGAGAAGAGGAGGCGACCAAAATGAGAGAAGAAGTAGAGAGAGTCAGGAGGCGCAGAGAAGAAGAAGAAGACAGACGGCGAGACGAAGAAGCCGCCCGCCGCAGAGGGGAGGAGGATCGACGGAGGACATTGAGACTTGAAGACGACAGGGTACGTGCGAAACGGGAGTTGTTACAGGAAAAGCTAAAGGGGTTAGGAGTTTATAAGGAGGGAAGTGAGCTAGGAGCGTATTTGGGGAAATTCGAGAGGATAATGAGAGAGGGGAAAGTTAGTGAGGGTGACTGGGGAGAGAGGTTGTACCCCAGGCTACCAGAGACCTTGTGCATGAGAGTGGCACAGGCCAGGGATAGTGAGGAAGAGTATGGTGAGATCAAGAGGATCTTATTGAAGGCTACGGGGGAAACGGCTATAACCTACGGAAATCAGCTGTTAGAAGCCAATGGGGATTTGTTTAAGGGCATGACTGCCGGGGGAATAGCGGATTGGTTGTTGAGAGTGACCAAGGGAATGTGTCAGGGTTGTAAGAGTATCGAAGAATGTATGCTGGCTATAGCGCTAGCTGTATTGAGGAGAAGTCTGCCACAGAGTGGGAAGGCGTTCTTAGAGATGAGGAAAATTAGCGAGTGGGGGGAATTGAGAGAGGCTCTTGAGGACTGGATGTCCGGGAGACAAAGAGGGAACTTTTATAAGCCCCTGGGCAGTGGACCCAGTGAGGTGAACAGAGGATATAGGGGAACTGTGGATAAGGAGAGTTGGTATGGGCGAGGAGGTAAGATTCAGAGTAGTGGTTCAGGAGATAAGGTGGGGAGTTCATATGGGGGAATAACGTGTTTTAGCTGTGGTGAGAAGGGCCATAGATCAAGTGAGTGTAGGAGGGAAAAACAGGGTAGCAGTTACCTTTCGAGGACACCTACCTGCTACAACTGCGGGAAGGTGGGCCACAAAAGTCCTGAATGCACAGCCAGGAAGGGAACGGTCACTGTTAAGAAGGAGACTAACCCAACTAAGATGTCGATGCTCAGGCAAGCTAAGTCAGGACAGACTGGGAACGTGGCCTATGGACTTGTGAACGGGGTGAGGACTGAGGTTCTCATAGACTCTGGTGCTGAGCTGGGGTCTGTCCCCAAATCCTTAGTTCCAGAGGGGGTCGAATTGTGTAACGATGTGTATGTGAGGGGATATGGTGGTGTAGAGAAGAAGTACAAGAGTTGTATGAGCGAGTTTGTTGTGGGAGGTCATAGGAAGGTGATTAGGGCTATAGTGGACGAGAGTGAGTCGTCGGGGGCTGCGTGTTTGGTGCCGGTCTCTCTGGTAGATAACCAGGAGGCAGCGGCCTATAGGGGGCGATAAGAGAGTATATGTCTGAGGACAAGGTGGGAGTGAATGTATTGACGAGAAGCATGGCTAAGAGGGAGAAAGAGTTAGAAGAGAGCGAGAAGGGGGTTGATGAGATAGTGTTGTGGGACACTGTGAATCCTGAAGGTGATGGTGCGCCTGAACCTGAGGAAGGAGCTAGTAGCCAGTCTGATCCCTTAAATATGCTCGAAGTTGGGAGTAGGGTGGGAGAGGACCAAGGGGTGGAAGAAGCGGAGAGTACGCTCGAAGCTGAGCAGCCCCAGGCGAAAGCAAGCAGGGATGCTGGGGAAGGGAATGCGATTCCCTTGGGTGATTTGTCAGTGGGGAAAGATTCAGAGACGGAGTTGAGCAAGATAGCAGGGGAAATAGGACCTGTGAGAGAAGGTCGAGAGAAAGAAGAGTTTGTGAAAGAGTTGCAAGAGGATAGTAGTTTGAGGGAATGGAAAGAGTTAGCAGAGAGAAAAGAGAGAGGGTTTAGGTGGAAAGGGTGTATGTTAGTGAGGGGATTGTACGTGACGTGGGATGAGTATCGGGATGTAATTGTATTGCCTAAGAGTTACAGGGAGAAGGTTAAGGTTTTGGGACACGATAGGAATGGGCACTTGAGTGCAGATAAGGTAGCCAAGATGATAGGCAGGTACTTCATTTGGCCGGGAATGGCTCGAGAGATAATAGAGTACTGTAGAAGTTGTGAGACGTGCCAAGTGAAAAGTAAATACAAACCTAGGAGAGCACCGGCAGTTGAGAGACCCATATTGGCAGAACCCTTCGAGAGCGTGGCCATCGATTTGGTTGGGCCATTGCCTAAGGGGAAGGGAGGAAATAGATATATCCTTACATATGTCTGTCTGGCTACGAGATGGCCAGAAGCTGTGCCGTTGCGTAGCATCACAGCCAAGTCGGTGATGGATGGACTGTGGTCCATCTTCTCCAGAACCTCTATACCAGAGAGAATACTGACAGACCAAGGTAGTCAGTTCTGCGGGAGAGTGATGGTCAGTTATGCGAGCAGTTGGGGATAGACAAGGTTAGGACGTCTCCCTACCACCCGGAGACAATTGGAGCTGTTGAACGTATGCATGGGACGATGAAGAGTATTTTGGGAAAATGTATAGACGATGGGTTAGACTGGGTAGGACAATTGTGTTTCGTGTTATTTGTGCTAAGACAGATGCCTCATGCCGATTCGGGATATAGTCCTTTCGACATGGTATATGGATTCCGGGTTAGGACGCCCTTGGACGCCCTATACCACGGGTTGTATGAGGTGGAGGCTGAGAGATTGAACGTGTGTGAATGGGTGACTAGGATGGCAGAAAGATTAGAGAATGTAAGGGACAGTGCTGCTTTGAGAATGGCTAAGGGAAAGGAGAGTAGGTTACAGTACTTGAACAAGGGAACGAAGATGAGGGAGTTTAAGGAGGGAGACTTGGTCTTATACAGAGTATCGGGGATGACATGTAAGCTGTCGGATTCCTGGCAGGGTCCGTACAAGGTTGTGAAGAGAGTTGGGACTGTGAATTATAGGATTGGAAGGGTTGGTAATGAGAAGCACGCTAAGGTAGTGCATGTTAATTGTATTAAGGAGTTTAGGGAGAGAGCATGCATAAGGAGGTTGGATATAGTGGTGGAAGAACAGGGGGATGAGAGTAGTAAGTTGAAAGGTGAATGTGAGGGGTATGATGAGAGTGAGCTACAGGGTCTACTGGGGATGTATGACGACGTCTTCTCTGACAGCCCTGGAAGCACAGATCGGGTGAAGATGTCGATCGAGACTGGTGATAGCGAACCAATTCGGCAGACGCCGTATTCGGTCCCTCTAGGGATCAGGGAAAAAGTGAGAAAGGAACTAGAGAGTTTGGAGGAGCAGGGAGTGATTGAGAGGTGCAGGAGCAACTGGGCATCTCCGTTGGTGCCAGTAAGGAAGCCGGACGGGAACGTCAGACTTTGCGTCGACTACCGTCGACTTAACGACATAACAACGAAGGAGCCGTATTATATCCCATCATTTGATGAGATGGTGGAGAAGGTTGGAGCAGGGAAAGTCATGTCGAAGATCGACCTAGCCAAAGGTTTTCACCAGGTGTTAATGGAGGAAAGTGATCGGGACAAGACGTGTTTCGTGTGTCCTTTTGGAAAATACAGATTTTGGCGGATGCCGTTCGGACTAACGAATGCTCCGTCAGTGTTTCAACGGCTGATGGAGGAGGTTTTGGTTGGATGCGAAGACTGCACAAGAGTCTACATTGATGACATCTTGGTGGTGTCGGGAAGTTGGAGAAGTCATTTGGGACACCTTCAGAGGGTCCTAGACGCCTTGAAGGAGGCTGGGTTAACGTGCAAGAGATCGAAATGCAGTTTTGGAAAGAGAACATTGGAGTTCTTGGGACACCAGTTGGGTGGTGGCACGATCAGTGTGCCGGCGGCAAGAGTGGAAGCTATTCGAAAGCACCCTCTGCCGAAGTCTAGGAAGCAGCTGCGAGCTTTCCTAGGTCTCGTGGGGTTTTACAGGAGGTTCATTCCTGGATTTCATCGATGGTCCTCTGTCCTCACACCTCACACGTCCACGGCAAAGTCTGGGGTGGTGAGTTGGACAAGTCCGATGTTGGACGCTTTTCATGCGTTGTGTAGTCAGTTATCTGTATCAGTGTGTTTGTGTGTCCCATGTGCTAGTGATACTTTTGTTTTAGAAAGCGATGCGAGCTCGACAGGCGTCGGAGCCGATCTATCTGTGATTCGGGATAATGTGAAGTTGCCCGTCGCCGCCTTCTTTTCAAAACAGCTACGAGGAGCCCAGAAGAATTACAGCGCCCAGGAACTGGAGGGACTTGGAGTTTACGAGGCCATCAAACACTTTGCCTATTACCTGTACGGACGCAGGTTTACTGTGGTAACGGACCACAAGGGTCTAGTAAACATGAGAGTCGGGAAGCAAGAAAACAGAAGGATTTACGGGTGGAGTTTGAAACTTTCCATGTATGATTTTGATGTTATTTACCAGGCAGGAGAGGAGAATATAGTCGCGAATGACTTGAGCAGGTGTCACGGGGAGTCTAAGAGCAGTGACCGTGTCACCCAGCTATTGGAGGAAGGGGGAGATGTGGGCATACGAGAGCTGCCCACATTCGACAGAATGCAAGGAGAAGGAAGAATGCAAGAAGAAGGAAGAATGCAAGGAGAAGGAAGAATGCAAGGAGAAGACAGAATGTAGGAGAAGACAGAGTGCAAGGAGAATAGACTTATGCCTCATGTTTTATGTCATTCACGTTTGAGTTATGTATCATTAGAATGTGTGTTAGTTAGAACTTTAATGTTAGTGCGCAGGTCACCTGTAGGGATTTAGTCACAAGCTCGTGTATCATTCTCATTGGTTGGTTGGCGAGTGGATCTATAGTCATAAGCCACTCGCCACGTGTTGTAATTTAGTTCAGCACTTACAGCAATTTCGATTAAGTAAGAGAGATAGATCTCCAGCTGAACTCTGGTGGCAGCGAAACCTTGCTGCCCACCAGACTGTGGCACTCGCATTGCAAGCATAGCGAGCGGAGCAATCCACCACCCCCACACCTTGCCACCCACTATCTTTCACAAGTAACCGCCACATCCATTTTTTGATCTTCATATCATGATGACTATTGTAGCATTGGTACTCCATGACTAGCTAGGCAGGGGCGGATTTAGGGGGAGCTCGACTGGTATCGTATGAGCCCCCCTTTTTTCAGAAATAGCCCTCATTTTTAGCCAGTCTATTTCATACCGATAAAAGTACTTTATGTCCGCGGTTGTTTTTCCACCTCTAATAATCGCAATCATCTAATGATCTCACCCCTACTTATGGATATGCTGAGTCAGGATTTTTGCTATTCGTCGTCATTCTATAATATTATAGCAGACAAAGCTCGTAGTATGCTGAGCTATAGGTATAACATTAATTTCTGAGTAGTATTGTATATAGTACATACAGACTATGGGAGCCCTGGGATTTCCCTCCCCCCCCCCCTTCCTCCCTAAAAATTTTTTCCTCAACTATATTCTTCAGAAAATTAATGATCAGTATAAATAGCTTTACACTAAGATTAGTTACACTTCTTCAAAATCAACATTTCTCTAGTTCTGGTCCTTCAATAGCAATTCGTATTAACACATAGATGTTGTAGTTTTTGTGTAGTGGCAGAGGGACTTTATATTGCTTAGGTCCTCTAGAGAGAACACTATAAACTTAGTCTCCCCGTTTTGAGGGCAGGGTCAATTAGTGTCCCTCCGATTGTGCTTAGAGTTCCTCCTATTCTATTGAATTGTTAAAAAGCAGTCGCTACATTCTAAATTAGTTAGGCATTGTGCAGCTGCCGTGAACTACTGTTTTTTAGGGTCCCTCAGGCCTTAAGTAGTGCCCTCGCTGCACTTGGAATGTAAAAGCCTAAGGCCTCCAAGAACCTTAAAATGGTAGTTCTCACGGAGGTAGTGCCTAACTATTATGTAGTCAGTCAAGTTTTCACCTGAAATCTGTTTCACAGTCTCACGGTCATGACTTGACCATATTATATAGATAAACTGTTTTTTGTAACTCTACAAACCCTCCCCCCTAGCAAAAAATCTTGTATGAATCTTCAATTTTTTCTTCATGGTTAAATTATAGCTATGTAACTACTTTCAATATTAGATAGAATGTCTTTGTAGTTTCTTTTTTTTTTCTCTCATGAAATCAGTTTTCATTTTTTTTTCATGATTAACTTACCTATTCACTCATTTTCACAAAAATATCTTTGTAAACTTGTTTTGTTCGTAGTTTTAATTTTTCCTTCCTGATTTTAGCTGTTCATTATGTCAGTTGTGGACAGTATATTATAATGCTAATTATTGTGTGAATAAATTTTACAATATAATCTTGTAGGAAATATAATATATTATACAACATTTTCCATAAGTAGCTCTTGCTAGATAGATAGATAGGTTGATTGATTGATTGATAGATAGATAGATAGATAGATTGATTGATTGATTGATAGATTTTTTACAAAACCACTTTTAGGTATCATCAAGGTTATTTTTTACTTTAAATAGAGTCTGTGCTCCACAAACTGAAGTTAACAGTTGCCATAGTTGGTCCGGTAGTCCTATGTATAGTACAGTCCACACTGAAACCTGTGGCCTACTCTCCTCCAGGGAATTTAGAGTAGTAATATCAAGTGCAAGTGCTAAGCCTACATTACCTCATCACTTGAGCGATATACAAGAACATCAGATATACAGCACAAGCTTTTTCATTGCCAAAGAAACCTTACAATGAATTTCACCTGATCCACCCACCCTGTTACACACCTAATTTTTGTTCTTGGTTTAGATACTTATTCTCACTACCAATCTTCTTACTCACTTAAAGTCCCTTTTCCTTACCAGCAATCCATCATGATACTGTATATCTTGCGAGGGCATCCTGGGGGCGGAGCCAGACGGACACTAGAACTTATGGTACTGAGAACCTGTCATGTAAGAGTTAAGGTAATGAGTGTTGAGGTACTGGTTCCAGTAAAGGTACCTTGTTATTGTTCATGGTCTCAAAGGGTTTGTGTCCCACACTCCATATCTCATACAGGACCACTCCAAAACTCCACACATCACTGGCACTGGAATAAGTCTTGTAATAAAGTGCCTACAAAGAACACAAACTCTACATACCAGTTATACTCTACAGCACAGCTTACAGCTCTACCTCAGGAGCCGTCCACTTGACAGGAATGAGTCCTCCATGAGACACATAGAAACTCTCATACATCAGGTCCCTGGACATACCAAAGTCTGCTATCTTAAAAAAACAAAAAACAAAACAAAACAAATAAACACACACATGCACACACACACATACACACACACACACACACACACATAGACACAAAAACAATGGACATTAGTACATATGACAACTATTGAACAAGCTGCAGTGGAGAAATAACATTAATAAACAACAACATTAATCATCTATTACTCCTTTACCTTACATATCTCATCTTCAGTGACCAGTATGTTCCTTGCTGCCAAGTCTCTATGGACAAAGGACTTGTTGGACAAATACACCATACCCGACACTATCTGGCGACAATAGCTCAAGAGGGTGTGGTCATCCAAGGTAACATTGTCACCCGACCTAGAATGTAAGAGGTGACCTCTCAAGTCTCCTCTTGAAAGCATCTCCAAAACCAACAGTATCTAAAACAAAGCATCACAGATCATTCAAAATTATTCATAACTGTTCAGGGGTCGTAAATCCCTGAGCTGGAGGGTTGAAGGACCAGAGCCCACCATTAGCTATGCCCAGCTTCAGCAAGTTGACACCCCACGGCTAGTGTGTGGCGAGCAACCGGATACTATGCCGCATGGCAGGACTCAACCACAGCAACAAGCCACTAGCAGGTAACGCAGTCTGCATTCACTGAGCTTGAGTATGATGGACTAATTTTGGCAGACAATTCACAGCACATATAGGGGATGACGTGAAAAAGAATACAGTTGTGTTTGGACAGAAACATGAATATGATTACATGATAATAAGTTGGTGTAGCACATGTTAGTTTATCATTTGCTAAAGACTTCTCCTTGTTCAGGTAGCTAGACCTGAACAGTAACCATGAATACAGTAGTATTTGAAGGGCCAAAACCAACATGTTTGTTAGATTAACATCATTAGCTATCCCAAAAGTTTGTAGACCATTGTGAGTTGCAATAGAAGAACTCTTAGTATTGTCCTTTTTGGGCATAAAATTAATACACACCAAAAAATTCACTGGTATAAATAAATAAATCATAGAATACCCTCACTTTAGTCTCATCCACTCCTCTTGTGACAGTGAGCAGTTAATTATTTCGTGAAATTTTGACCCACAACTAAACAAGAAATCACTGGCATTGTGAACCTTCTGCATGTTTTTTAAGTCTTCCAATTCAGTTCACTTAAAGACTTCATTTCTCCTGATGAAACATTATGGTACTACTGAGCTGGGAGATAATTAATTATGTCTGGCTCTAATACTCGCAACTACTATAAAATCACCATCATCCTCCCACCCTCCCCACACACACACCTAACTGACTAAGCAGTGAGCCTACAGTGGCCTCATAAAAGTTTTAAATTAGTTCTGAACTTTCCCCATAGTATTTTTTAGTAAATGGTGTTGATCGTTCAGTCAGATAATAAATAGTTACTTAATAGTTCTATTAGAAATCAAAAAAAAAATTGGTCACTACTACTCTGTACTGTGGTTGTCTGCAATATTGGTTGCCCTATAACAGGGTGCTAGCATGCTTACAAAAATAGAAGTATGTCATTTCAATTAGCATTAACGATCCTTTACCAAACATGTTCCTTTTTTTTTTTTTTTTTTTTTTTTTTTTTTTTTTTTTTTTTTTTCCCTTTATTTTAGAGAGGGTTATAGTAGTCATCCTGTCTGTTTGTCACGCTCTGATTTTGTTACTGACAATTAACAATTGATTTAGATTTAAGACCTTTTATTGTGCTACTTTTTTAATTTCGGGCTATTCGTTGAGAAAAAGCAAAGTTTCAACTCCGTGTAGGTACCAGCTTTTATGGGCAACGCCCCCTAGCATCACGTCATAATCACGTGAGCAAATAATTTCTGCAGCCAGCGGTGTACTTAGCTTTATGCTCAGGCTAAGCGTTACTCCACGGGGAAGTTAACGGAGTTGAAAGAAGTGAAGTTTCACGTTGAAAAGGTATACAGGTGAGTGTTTCTGGCTAGTTTAGCTTCTTCTCTTATGAAGACAACGTTTCCATGTACCATTTTCATTGCTCGAGCTATTTTGATACATCATTAAAAATAGCTAACAGATTACTTGTTCTTTGGAAGGAGATATTGTAATAGCTAGGTAGTGTTTAATAGCGCTGAGGGTTCGCACTTTGGTGCTTCATTTTATTTAACTATTATTTTTTACACCTACTGGTTCTCTTTCCTTGATGACTCCATGCATAGTAACCACATTGGTATGTTTGAACTGGCCCATGATGGCTGCCTCCTGTAGGAACTTGACTCTGTCCTCCTCACTGGCTCCTTCCTTGAGTGTCTTCACTGCCACTGCCACCTCCTCCTGACCACGCCTCCAAACACCTCGATACACTGCTCCAAACTGACCAGAACCAAGAGAAGCACCAAGACTACAGAAAACAGGATGTTGAAATGTTTATTTTAACCGGCACTAAACTGCACACAGCTAGTTAACTCCACTCTTTTCCAAGAAAATGCAGCTATCTTGGACATTTTGATGTTAGTCATGCTGCCATTATTTTTCATTCTATAGATTCACTGTAAACAGAATGCTTCAACTGTATATACTCCCTGCATGCATGCATGCACATCATTTCACACACACACACACACACACATACACACACACACACATACACACGAAGGGTTAAGTAAAATTTAATGTGATATTTGAACAATGCCAGCCTAAAATCTCATCTCACCATTACACCATACCTTCAACCGAGTCTCGAGTCTCGAGTCATTCTCACCTCACGTCCTGTCTGAACAGTTCATCAGTCATGTGTTTCAGTTGAAAGTACAGATCATCTTCACAGCTGGGAGGCTCCATGTATATCGATTCATCCTCCATCACAGATGTCAACTTCTGTAACAACAGCACATTGTGAACAAACAGCTAAGCAGCTAAGCGGCTATCAACTACCAATCTCGATCCATTGTATTCAACAGATGTAGAAAGAAAGTAAACTATTAGTTATATAATAACTATAGGATTTGGTGATATGTATATGATACCAGTTGCGGTTCATCAAACATAAACTGATGTAAAGTCACTTATAGTATTCCTTCTAGTCCTTCAGATAAGATAATTAGACAGACTGACCGGCAGACTTCGCTTGTTTACGGAATGTACCAAACCACATGCAGGAAGGAAGAAAAAAATCAGTTTCCTTACTGGAACATTAAATCCTTACAGATGCAGATGAGGATATGTTTGTTGAGCCACTAGTTGTAAACACTAAAAATACTTTATTATTATTATTATTATTATTGGCGAGCAAGCAAAGATAGTCAGAATTCAATTCCAGATTAGTTAGCTAAAAGTAATGGTCAACTTTGAAGGGTAGCTGCATACCACCCACACACTTTTTTGTTGATGGTTGCTATGCACGATTACTACTAAATGTACTGGCAGGTACTTCTCCACAAGGACAAAATACCTGCCAAAGGCACTGCTCACAGAGAGTAGCCACATGGGAAGGCCTCACTTCTCTTCTGGGGCTTACAGACAACCTCCAAACACAAACAGAATCATTGTTGGACATGGTGGGAACTGAGGAACCATATCACACACATACATACACACATGTACAGTACACACACAATACCCGATGCAGGAAAACTAAATTTGCTTCTGTGAGAAATTCACACGGCAAAGTATATTATAATAAAGACAGTGTGTTTCTTAATTAGTCTATCAAAGATAGGCTGAAGGAATAAATAAAATATATATTAAAAAAATAGAAACAAAAATTAAGAGAAGTCTTATTATTATTAAGAGAAAACAATATAATTGGCGAGCGAGCGTAGCGAGCGAGACACTTACAGGGGTAACACAATTGAAAATTGGGGATGTTTGTTTGTTTATATATATATGGACGTACGTATGTCATTTTGTACTTTGACCCTCCGTATTTTTGTGTTCGCTCCGCGTTCGACCCCGTCCCAAACTTCACTAAACAGAATCCTCCGGTTTAGCGACCATTACCCGTATCGCCTTAGATATTGAATTGTTTACGGCTTTGAATTGTTTTGCGGGTGCAGTTAAAACTCAAAAACTTATGGCAGCTCCATTTCTATTCGAGTTAGTGGCGGTGGTTAGTTAATACGCTATTTGTCACAGTTATAAGCCCTACTCAACAGTATTTACTTAAAAATTCATTGTCCACTAGACTTACCACGAAGGTAAGTCTTGCGTAGGTATGTTAAGTTGTGTGAAAGTATTGTACGTTACAACTACTATTAAGAATATCACAAAGAAAATTTTAAATAAAATTGAATGAATGATAGATGAGTTGTCATCACTTCAAGGACTGCCCTAGATAATTTGAAGTGATTCTACTACAATACATTTTTACTTTCCTGTTATTATTATTATTATTATTATTATTATTATTATTAAAGGAATACAATTACAGATGAAACAGAAGAGTAAGTTTAAGCGCCATGGTATGGCGGGTACTTGTTAGTAATTATTATTATCATTCAGTCATCATCATTTACAAGAAGTACTTAACAGTCCACACTTATTTAGGTGTGTTAAGAGATGGGTCGTTAACTAACGGGAGTCTGAATTGATTGCGGCAAAGTGAGTGCCTGGCTGAGTTCCTGCTGGCACATCCTCCATTGAAATATCAACAAGTTATACCTTAGAAGCTAATAGTTGTTTCAAGCACACTACTTCTTTTGCCGTTTGTTATCATTGAAGACATTCCAACAACCATAAGTCAGGTGCCACACGAAAGGAAAGACACCATGATTAATTAACTTAAGCAGAATAAGTAAAAAGGAGTTTGTCTTCATAGTCCATGCATACCAGGTTGCCATAACAACACATCACACTACACAAAGTTATTGCTTTGCTACATTTTTACAAATCATCTAATTTGAAGGAGTGGTTCTGTATGTGCTCCCCTCATTACAGAGCTTACTCTGAGCTCTTCACTGGCCACTGCTATAGAATCCTCGTGCAATGCATGCTTGAGTCAGCTGTAAGTTTAGTGTGTGGACACAGGAGTAAGGTTAAAAAAATACCTCTTCTCTCTTGTGAGGTCACTAAAAAGCCAATATACTTAATATACCTTATAGTGAAGAAAGGAACTAATGCAGTATAGCAAATAAAGAGAGATAACATGAGATGTCGAACCGATGGCTTGGAGACAGAATGGGGTAAAAAGTCATCACTAAGCTTAATAGCTATAACAAGCACAAAATGGCTATGTTTATAAGTGCTACGTGTGATTGAATTGGTGCAGAATATCGTGGTGACCATTACTCCAAAGATTCTGGGCAGAGATATTACACACCACACCCCACGTCTCCATGTATGCATAAGTAAAGATTCATACCTTTAATTCATGTCTGTGATCCTTCGCACAAATAGGCTGCAAAATAATTATATAATGCAAGTAAATAGCATACACAGTATGTATATATGTATGTATGTATGTATGTATGTATGTGTGTGTGTATGTATATATGTATGTGTGTGTGTATGTATGCATGTAAGCATGCATATGTGCGTATGTACTAAACATACAACAAAATTTAAACAGATTCTCATCATATCTTGGCCAAATTAGTCAATAATGGGACAAGCCACAGAATGACAGAGAGTGTGTGTACAGACATTGAGGGGGACCGAGTCTATTGCCTCCTCCTCCATCCACCCACTCTCACCAGTAGCCAACCACCCGTCTCCCTCCCTCCCCTCCCTCACCCACCCACTCTACCACTCACTTCTTCATACATGCCTTCTGACACGCCACCATGATCAGTGCTGACACCACATGCTGCATAGGAATACTCGTTGTCCTACACACACACACACACACACACGCACACGCACACACACACACACATGCACGCACATACATGCACACATGCACGCACACACGAATGTATACAAACACAGTCTTGTGAATTTGTCTATAGGGAATTGTAACTCACCGTTGACTCCATATAATACTGGTGATCCACAGCATTCAGTTTTTCATCTTTGTTATCATTAACTCCTACATGCATGTATTTACAAATTTATACCCAATAAGATCAACCATAACAACCTGACATCTTGCGTAATGCGCAACTAACTGATGAATTGTTTACACAATACTACACCCATTTCTAACCCATACCATCCTACTCTAAGCTCAAGCACACTACTACTATTACTACTACCATTACTACTACATAATAGTTAGGTGCTGCCTCAGAGGGAACTACCGTTTCTTGACTGTAGCGTCCCCAAATGCAGTGAGGGTGCTACTTAGGACCTGAGGGACCCTAACAATGTAGTTCACGACGGCTGCGCTGTGCCTAACTGATTTAGGACATAGCGACTGCTCCTAACAACAGGACACAAAGTGCAATCGGAGGGACACTAAGTGTTCCTGCCCTCAAGGCGGGGACACTAAGTTGATAGTGTCCCTCTTTGATGGACCTAAGGAGTTTAGATTTCCTTTGTCACAATACAAAAAAAAATACAGTAGCTATGTTCTAATATTACTACTACTACTACTATTACACTTTATCTGATCTACCAACACATTGCACACAGTGACTATTTAAACAATGGCTTACCGTTTTCATAAATGGCATTACTGAATTCCCTGAGGCCTCCAGCACCTTCCAAGAGAAGTGACTTCTTCCTCTGCACGTGTCGGACTAGCACCAGAGCAACTATGATCAGCACCACTACCACCACCAGTACCACTAGCACGCCACCACCCACGCCCCCACCTAGAGTAGCTCCACTCACTCCCTTATCCAGACCTCCACTTATTCCAGCTTCCACAGAGGTCGTCAAAATCATGACCATACTCGATGGCGTAGAATTGTTAGACATGGCAAATGTGGTCGTTACTTCAGTTGACATAGTAATCTCATCCATGGTCCTTACCCTGGTGTTTGGTGATGTCGTAGTAGTCGTAGCCAGAGTCGTGGTTGCTGGATCTGTCGATGTAGCTGTTGTAGTCGCAGCCATTGTGGCAGGTCCTGATGTGACCACCACATCTGGGACTATAAGAATTGGAACTTCATAATTGTGGTGTTACACTTAATACTAGTAAGTGTTCCTATTAGGCCTCCTTGCATGCTAATTAGAAATGTTTCAAATCAGCCTCACCACATTACACTTACCTACAGAAAATTGCATTAATATAAAAGATCCATTTTGGCTGTTGTCAAGTTGGTAATTTCTATTTACATTAGCTCTGCCATCTCTCTGATACCATGTGACTGGATAGGTGTCTGCAATAGCTAGTTGACGACGTCCTCTTAAATTTATTCCATATACGTATTTGGATGATGGTAGAGTGAACATACCATTAGATTTCATGCTATAATTGTCACAACAAATCCTCCTGTTTGATGTGATCTGCTGAGAACATTTGTTATTGCTTGATTTCGAATATACTACAAATCTACTAGTCACAGTAAATGAAGTTCCACTCATGTTGCCCAGCACAATATCAAAAATACTCCTATTCGAATTTCTATTACCAACCGAGTAGCAGTATTTAATGGATACCACCTCTCCACTGCAATTTCTGCCAAAATCAGAGACTTCTGGGATTGTGTAATATCTAGTCTCAGTACCTCCAATTCTGTTAATATTATCCAATGATGAGAGAATACTCTGGTTTAGGTTCATGCCCTCCACATTTGGAATTAAAACATTGCTATCCACAGCAGATCTTTGACACTGAAAAAATTGACTCCAAACTATAAACCAAACAAAATATTATACTAATCTGCCATTCCTTCATAAAACATCTGCTAACAAAGTAGTTAATCACATTAGCAAGTTCACTACTAAGATGCAAGCCCCCCAACAACATGCCCAGTTTCCACTAGCAACTTGGTTTATCAGCATTTTCGCAGAAATGGCTAAAGGCAAAAAATAGTGCACACTTACCAAGCTAGTACACCTAGTAACAATATAGCTGACGAGCTTACCTCCACAGAATCCTGCGAACAGGATTAAGGTTTTCATGTTTACCTGCGCACTCAAACTGACAGACCGATCACTCAAAATTGGGACAAAAAACAACCACACAACGCGCGCATCCTCTACGCCAATATTTTTCCGCAATTCCTTTGGGGACATGTCAAGCTGAAGTTCTCATTCTCATTGACTGCACACGATCTAAAACCAACCTATCTAGAACCAACCGTACTTAATTGATTATGATACAATGTGCATAATACCAATACAACCAGTGCCACAGAGATACAAAAAGAAATAGAATAAAGCACTTGGCATGAGGCCCAGAGGGCATTGATACAAATAAGTAAATAATTGCAGCGACCCTGGACCTTGACACAGAGCTGGAAGAAAGATGATTGAAACTAAACAGAACCAACCAGTTAACACAAAAGTTAGTATGATTCAAACAATATATATGTGACAAAACAGTTCCAGAGACTGACGCCATGTTATGCGGTAACTCCCCATCATCAGTCCATGGAGAAGACACCAGATTCAGAGTTATCCAGATTTGGACCTATAGCACAGAGAGAGAGAGAGGGAGAGAGAGAGGAGAGAGAAGAATAAAAGACTGAATTGATGGTCTCCCTAATTCAGCTCACTCTGGTTCTGGTTCTCCTTCATGCTTGCAGATGTGTTGGCCAGGTCAGAGCTCTTCCCGTTGGAAATGGTCACACCCTCACCGATGATGTCAGGAATTGTTGCCAACTTTACAGGAGGCGTCCGCGATAACGGGGAGTTCTTCATCTGGAGCAAGAAATGACGGTCGTATATAATACGAGTTCCTGTAAAAAAGGAAAAAATATTTTCAGTTTCAATTATCAAGCTACTTGTACAAACAAAACATCTTGTAAGTTTGTTGTTTTGACGAGAAACAAATAAAATTCCAGATTGGGTTTCAAAAATAACCACAAAACAGGCATATCCAGGTAGTGGTCTCTTTCAATGATACAGACGAAAATACTTCATCAATTAATTGGAAGGAGCAGTTGTCATGTTCATCATGCACTTTAGTTATCATGTGTGGAAACCATCCGTGGGCTTGTTCAATATGCTATATTGTTAGTGAATTTTTTTTTGTTTTTTTGTTTTTTAAACCCTATTGATGGTCTAAATATTGTCACAAGTCACAGTCAATGGATGAGTAAGTCCACAATATATTTCTCAGCCTTCTTTCACTCATTAGATGTATTCTCTCAACCTCTCTTTCATCTTTCACAGGCATTTGTTTTCAACAACACAGAATTTTTAAAATTATTTGGTTGATAAATTAGTGGAGTAAAAAATAATTCCGTGCATAAAAAACCCCCCTCTGCGAACAGAAATTTTCCATTGGTTTGTAGAGAGAAGCTGTAGCTTAGCAGTGCCCCTTCACAGTTGTAAATGTTTGATTGCCCAGTTTAAGAAAGTGGTCCTGGGTTCAAACTTATCAGCCAATTTTTTTTTATTCTGCATGTAAAAAAAAAACAAAAAAAAAACAACAACAACCAACAACCTGCAAAAGAGAACAGATCTAATTTGTAAGTTGTTTTAGCATCAGTTCCTAAAACGATGCTCTTTATCATGGCTAATTAGGCAAAACCATTTTTACATCTTCTTCACCTGAATGTAACAAGAGCTAAGCTAATGTGTCTCTGCCCTGGCTTATCCACCCAGCGATACCATCAACACATACATATACCACATATTTCATTTGTCAACAAAAGTTGATATGTTTTCGACACAACTTGTAAAGACGACCAGTATATCAGGTGCCATATACGTTAAGAGATGACACCGTAATTATCACATACTATCTACGCTTTTTCATTGAGCATATTCAATTGGTATTAGTATGCTAAGCTCGTATTCCAACACCAGTTCAAAGATGAAATATCAGATAGTGCAAAACCAATCAGGTCGACTTGGCACACCAAATGGAATATAGCTGCTAAGCAATCTAATGAGATTCAATCTCTGTACCCATGATATCTATATTTCAGAAAATTCTCAATCCCTTGTGAATCCTTTGAATGTGAGTATCCTATAAAATAACACTGTATTTCCTGAATAAATAAAAATAAAAACGTTCTCTTGAGGATTGTCACCATATGCAATGCTATTAGACAGTGTTTATGTGACTGACATGAAAATCTAACATTGAGTGACAGTCTGACTAATCCTCTATCTGAATGCACTAATAATGGGCTCTAGTTTTATGCTCCTATCTAGTGTTGAAATAGTCTGTGAGTTCACTCAAATCATAATTAAAGTGTCTTTTATTATTATTGACAAGCAAGTACCCCACCACACAGTGGCACTTGATATACAAACTAGGAATTGAGTAGCATAAGGTATTTGTATTCATTGTTACCATCCTCTACAACTTGGTTTAACATCAGTGCGCTTATTTTCTCCCTTATGTTGATGCACACATCACCATTGTCGTTATTGAAGACTCCATACCAACTAAGATCAGCTTTATTCACACACAGTTGGCAGGTAGTACTGACGACACTTTACCAACCAGTCTAACTACATTTTACTAGCGCCACTCAGCTCATGAATTATTCAGAACTACACACCGTCATCCTCATCACTGACACACAAGCATACTATTATACATATATGGTGAGGGGGGGCTGCTACAATATGCAACCTGATTCACAAAGATGCAGAATTACATGGTACAATAAAGAGTGACATATTCTCAAGGACTAAATTAAACACACACACACACACACACACACACACACACACACACACACACACCTCTGAAGACTGTCTGTACTAGCTGATTATCCAAATAACCAGACCAGATAGTCTGGCCTGGATATCTGGATAGTGGTACGATCCATTCCTGCTCTAGTTATGATAATCTCCTGGGCTCAGATAGTTCTGACAAAGGAAGAATGAACACAAACACCATCTCAGTCCCATACCAAAGAAGCATTAGCATCCTGCTACTCTACACTTGAAACTTGCAGCCCTATATCATTCCATTACTTATGACACCACTTCATTAATCCTAAATACCATAATTCCTTAGAAGACAGACCATAGCATTACTAACAACAGCAAATTTTCTTGTTCTAACAGCCAATATTATGTTAATTAAAATGTAAGCCAACGTTTCAACTTCTTGCTGAAGTCCTCTTCAGGGGTCAATTGAGGTACGTCGGGTTAAGTTTTAATTAACATAATATTGGCTGTTAGAATGAGAAAAATTGCTATTATTAGAATTACTTCAGCTGAGAAAGACTGAATCAGCATAGCATTACTTACAATGAGCTTCAGCATGAAAGCATAAGCTAAAACAAACAATTCTTGCCTACTATCTCTGCATGACATTCCACGTGGAAGTAGAAGAGGAACAGTAAACAATTTGACCAGCTAATAGTTTTTAGAACCCGTTGCTATATTGTTACTAGGTGTACTAACTTGGTAAGTGTGCACTATTTTTTGCCTTTAGGTATATGAACTGTGCATACTAACAACCCTTGGGGTATTGCTATTTTTGAGTTTTAGTTTAATAGAATAGGCTGGATAAAGCAGGGAGCAGGTTATGTGAGGCAGGATATGGGAGGGTCTACTACTCCCTCATATCCACCTATACGGCCCTAACATATAACTCTCCTGCGGCTCTCATACCACAGGAATTTACCTTAGCTAGCTGCTTTACTGCTTACTGCAGAGCAGCCCAGGTAGAGTTAGATCTGGAGATAACAGCTGGCAGCTACAATGCTAAAGTAAACTTGCTAAAGTAAACTTTCTGGCGCCTTCAATTGAATTTTAATTGAATTTTAATTTTGGGCCGGAAACATGGAAGAATTCGCTTGACACCGAAAATGCTGATAAACAAAGTTGCTAGTGGAAACTGGGCAGGCCTCTGGGTAAACCAGTTAGAGCATGCGCTTAGGTACTGGTGGATTTAGTGCACAAAGCCCTCCCCTTGGGCTTCAGTGCACTAAATGAACCAGTACCCAAGCGCTTATGCTCTAACTATTACGTAGACAACATAGTCAGCAGTCTAGATAGATTTTAGGTTTCATAATACAAAGCTTGTTTCTTATATTCTTGACTTATCATTTGTATCCTCGAATAAAAATTTTGAACAGCTAAAGACATGACTGTTTATGCCGCTTTGACTTTTTCCTCACTATATACATAATTACAATTAAATATCTGGAACCTCAACCCTTTAACTGGCAATAGCATCACAAGGTGCTAAGCACTCAGCCAGCAATTCTACATTTAAAAAAATGATTTTCCAATATAACATTCTTATTTTTTGTTTATACATTTCTCTGATGTAGTACTTTCCTGCAATAAAACTTCATATGAGAGAACTGCTTCTTTTTTTTCTACAATTTTTTTTTAAAATACAGCTACTGGAAAGCTTAGATATTAAGCATCTGTCTGCCCAAAGTTATTTTTTATAGTACGAGGGTCAGAAGCTCAGAATCCATCAAATAGAAAACAAATAAGCTGTGGTACTTTGCCTGAATCCCATAGCATTCAGATTGTCAGAAATTGATCTCTATAGCTAGTACCCTGTAACAGTAATTTCGAATTTTTGGCTCTTCCTGTGCAGACTAGTATAATTAGTTTTTTTTCTGCATAATACTGAAATAGTTTTGTCTTTAACTTGCATTAAAAGTTTATCTGTTACTGTCTTCACAGATAAAAAAATATTCATAATTTTTCATCTTACCTTAGCGGCAGTCATAAAGATAAGGTGAAAGCGTTACATTCTCTTAGTCTATACCATAAATCTCAACTTAATTTTCATTAGAAAAGATAAGACTGGTAGCTTAGAAAAGAGCATGCAGAAAGAGTGCACAACCCTTTACATAGGTGTATAAACTACTTCCAAACAACTGGGTGTCTGGTGGAATCAAATGGGTGTCTGCTACAAGAAAACCAAACCTTAACTCAACTCAGCCAACTTGTATACATCCAAAACTGAACACACTGGCGTAACTTCATTACACTAGCTCAATACAAGTTTGTGTTGGCCATGTGGATTGATTGTCAACTGGAATTGCTTAGAACCCAAACGTTAGCATACTATCATGGTAAAGGGTCAGCCCCAGGCTAACATTTCACCAATATAATATACTCTTGTGCTGATTCAGCAAAACGTGGATGTAATTAATTAGCCCTTAACACCTCCTATAGTACCCACACTAAGTGCGTATCTTCACTCTTCTTGAGTGCTCTTCAATTAGAAACAAACCTCCTGGGGTAGTGGAAAATATAGTTCCTCCAGGCGTCTGGCAATAACTGGTGGGTAGGTCACTCGGGTCTTTGACTACGACCCGCCTCTCCGGGATCTCAACACTTTCGCTCGCCTGGCGCTCAAGTGGTGGCGCCCCCTGGCTCATTATGGCTCCTCTTTCTTCACGCCACAGGAGCTCGGTTCACCAACAGTTTACACAATTTTCAGACGCGTAAACATTAAGTGATGCCAGTACGCGTGGTCGCGCGGCTGATGCAAGACATGCGGGGGCGAATATTGGCCCACGCCCTCTCTCCACCCCTCTGCCCTCCCGCACGCGCGACGTTAGCACACGCCGGAATTTTGTTTTTTTTTTTTTTTTTTTGCGAGAGCAGAGGAAGGAGGAGGCGGGGCAACTGGGGGAATTTTGTACAACCTCGCCCACACACGAAACACGAGTGCATTTAAAGGGGGGTGTGTCAGCTTGTTGTACACCTCTAGTCTGGCGAGTGCTTCGTCTTTTGCTGCTGCATGGTAGTAATTTGAGCAGGTGCAGTATTTATAGGGTTCACATTTCGGTCAGAGGAAAATGGCTAGGAGAGTTTTCAGAATAAGTTCAGGTAAATCTACATGTGTTCTCTGCACTATGTATTCAGAATTATTCAGGAGTTACTGTAAATTTTTAGTGGTTGATGTTTTATATTCCCATTACTTTCTTGATATATCTGAAAGCCTATCAGCGTGTAGCTTTTTGTTCATTCTGGTTCTAGCTTTTAGTTCATTTTAGTTCATTCTAGTTCTAGGGCTTTCTGTCCTCATTCTCCTAGCGTGGCGTTTCCCGGTTTCCTTATTTGGACGTGCGTTAAAGTGGACCATCCGGAAGGGGATTACCCTAGTCTCGTGATCTTTGCTGGTTTTTTGGTGTTTTTTTTTTGACCTTTTGTCTGCTTGCGCAACTGAGCGCCACATTCTTAGCGCATCATCAGGGCATTGTGGTTCAATATTTCCTGTCTGAGTTGTGACACTTCTGACCCTCTTAGTACGTAATTATTTTGGCCCTTGCCTTGTAGAAGTGTTTGGAGCTTTCCAAAGAAAAGCAGGCCCTTCACTATCAGGATCTAACACTGTAACAAACTCCCTACTATTTGTCAGACCAATGGCAACTGGAACTAAAATTCAAGGTGAGTGAATCAGTGACCTTTAAAATAATCTGTAGGTGTGTCATGGGTGTGTATCAATTATCTGTTATAAAGTCTGTGATATGGTTGAAATTTTTTTGCAGGGTTTGTAGTTCACCCCAATGGTTCATATTTTAAGTCATCACTTTCTATAATCAGCTCCAGATAGATATTTAGATATCGAGATTGCTCATTATCATAAAAATAATGTACCAGACAGTTGAAAGACAGGAAGTGTTTGTTGGGTGATAGAGAATAAAGGATAGTTTGTATTATATTCTGTGGCATAATTATAGTATAGAGACATTTCTATAGTGAACTACCTGTTAGTATTGTAAAGAAATTATTAGTTTATGTATTGTATTATGCAGGTGGTATAGTTGTGGAGGCAAAGGGAGATGAAATGACCAGGTAAAGGAATAGGTGACACTTGGTTTGGATCGCCAAGGGTCATGGTTACGGTGTGAGGTTGGCTCGTTAGAATGTGTTGACATGGCGCTATATTGTGTGTGTATGATTCCAGGGTGATCTGGGAGTTAATCAAGGAGAAGTTGATTCATCCTTTTGTAGATCTTGACATCAAGAGCTATGATCTCGGCATGGAGTACCGTGATGAGACAGATGACACAGGTAACTTTCAATTAGCCTATTTAGGACACTTTACTTGTTTGATTGTCCATGCATGTGTGTGTTTAGTGACTGTGGAGTGTGCTGAAGCTATCAAGAAGTACAATGTTGGAATCAAATGTGCCACCATTACTCCAGATGAGGCCAGAGTAGAAGGTCAGTATTTTAGGGTGACGTGACTTTGTGTGATTTTTGTCATGGTATTGTATGATGGTTGTAACTGTGTGATGAATAGAGTTCAAGCTGAAGCAGATGTGGAAGAGTCCCAATGGAACCATCAGGAACATCCTAGGGGGTACTGTGTTCAGAGAGGCCATCATCTGCAAGAACATCCCCAGGCTTGTCACCAGCTGGAAGAAACCCATTGTGATTGGTCGTCATGCATACGGAGATCAGGTAATGTTATTGTATTGTTATTTAGTATGTGTATAGGAAGTAGAAGCTATCTTTTAGGTTGGATATTATTATATGAATCTTTAATTTGAATTTAATGGATTGTGCATTTGAGATATTGGAAGAAGTTCATTCCTTCCTTTCCCCCCCCCCCCCCCCCCCCCCCTCCTTTTTTTTTCCCCCCCTGCTCTTGTCTCTGCTGGGTGGTATTATAAATGTAGCTGTGACTTCATTTTTACTGGTATGTGGTTTAGTATAAGGCCACTGACTTTGTGGTGCCTGGTAAAGGGCGTGTGGAACTGGTCTATACACCTGAGAATGGTGGGCAAGCGCAGACAATGACCATCCACCAGTTTTCTGATGGAGGAGGAGTCACAATGGGCATGTTCAACACTGACTCCAGTATTACCAACTTTGCCCACTCCTCATTCCAGTTTGCCCTGCAGAAAGGATGGCCACTCTACTTGAGGTGAGTTAGAGTGTTAAAGGAGGCTTTTTTTTCTATCCAGAAATTGACAAATATGTGTTGTTGTTTTTTTGTTGTTGTTGTTTTTTTGTTTGTTTTTTTGTTTTTTTAATCAGCACAAAGAACACCATTTTGAAGCGCTATGATGGCAGATTCAAGGACATCTTTGAAGAAATATACCAGAAGTAAGTATGAGGGAGAGTAACAGGTAATTAGTAAGGTAAACTCAATGTATTTAGAACGATGGGACGAGTATCAAGGATTGCTTGTATGTATACAGCAGTAGATTATAATTAACTACCATCAGTTGTTGTTGTTTTTAACCGTTCCACTACTGAAAATTTTAGTAACGTTTTAATTTTATTTAGACTGTGTCTATAAAAGTAGATCAAATGATGTTGAACAACCTTGAGTTATTCAGAGTCCAGTATTACTTCTTTATCCTCACCCTAACCTTCACAACTAACTTTGTCTTCTAAAGCTGTAGTCAAATGCTTGATTTTTATCACTGAACAATTCCCTGTCTATTTCTGAAAGACCCCTGTAAGCATAAATGTGACCGGTTTTTGGAAATCTTGTATTGCGTTGCTAGGATAGTTTTTTGGCAGGCTATTCAATTGCCGCTGGAAAAGTAACTGTATCTAACGTGGCAATAGTTTACGGAATACAAGACACGCCCACTAGCCTTAGCAACTCCTTTGCACGGTGTTTTCTTGACATCAGGAATAATACATTTTACAAAAATGCTGAATAGCTGTAGGGCAAAGACGGCTTGTGCTGCAGCTTCCAAATATGAAGGACACCATCCCAAGCTCCCATGTATACTGGCAGGAAATAAAATTTAAAAAAAAACACTAGATACCACGTTTAGGCGGATTTTACCAAAACTGGTCACAAGTATCTTCTCCACCTTCTAGTTCACTAGTATCACTATCTAAGCTGCAGATGTTGCTGTTAATCCAGGTGTAACACCTCATCAATTGACCGCTCAATCACCATTTTAGAGTAGGCAAGACTCTGACCTCAAATGCTGGCTAAAAGTGTCCACAGTAACCTTCTAGATTATAGAGTTCGAACTTCAATCGATAATTATTTAGCTAACTTATGGAGGCGAATGCTCAACCTGGGAACAAAACAAAACAAAAAAACAACGTTTTTTCTCATAGCAATACTTCAGAACTCGTTATGTGGTGAAAGGGTTAAAAGAGAGAACTCCATTCCATTAATCCCACTTTTTATAGTCTTAATTTTCATGAAATTTTCTTTCGTCACTGTGTCTGCACTCTATATTTCAGGCAGTACCGTGCTGAATTTGAGGCCAAAGGAATATGGTATGAGCACAGGTTGATAGATGACATGGTGGCACAGGCTATGAAGAGCGAGGGAGGCTTCGTGTGGGCCTGCAAGAACTACGATGGAGACGTGCAGTCAGACTCAGTGGCACAAGGTAATCTATCAGCTGCCATGTGTATGGTCATATTTACCTCTGTGTGTGTATGTGTGTGCTTCAGGCTACGGCAGTCTGGGAATGATGACCAGTGTGCTGGTGTGTCCTGATGGTAAGACAGTAGAGAGTGAGGCAGCTCACGGCACTGTCACCAGACACTACAGGCAGCACCAGCAGGGCAAGGAGACCTCCACTAACCCCATTGGTAAGGATATGGTGTGTTTTTAGGCTGTCTGGTCTCACAGGTCTGACCTTGTGTGTGATGGTTACATTGGATGAAGGTTAGTGCCCGTCATGTATTAATGGTGTTAGCTACAACTTACAGATTCTGGGAGAGCTTACTCTTCTTCGTGCCGGAATTCAGTTAGGAATTTATCTGTGGGGGAGGAGGGAGGTTGAGCATGTGCTATTTCAAGTGGTCACAACTTTCATACATAATTTATGAAATGGAAGATGAGATGGCGGGAAAGGAGTGGTTGAGAAAATCTTTGGAGAATGTGTGGCTAATTGGAGTGACATCATTTCTAAATGAAAAAAAAATTTTTTTTATAGCTCTTACTTCCTACTCTAAGCATGCATCAATAACTCAATCCTAGTCACTACTGCTTCTGTTAAACATAGACCCACTTAAGATCACCTTCAACTAGGGGGGAGGGGGGCACTCGTCCCTCTTCTTGAGTTTGCTCTGGCATTGAGCCGGTGTCACGAGATGAATTTGATTTGAATAACTCGCTTGTACATCAGATAAGCAATACTTTAACTAACAATTCGAGACACCATTGCCAATTGAATCCTGGCATAGCTACACCTGACCGGGCACTGGCCTATTTCCTGGGTAGAGATTCAGTCAAGGGTTTGGGTCGGCTCTTGATTATGTGTTTTGTTTTATTTAGCCTCCATCTTTGCCTGGACTAGAGGTCTCTCTCACCGTGCCAAGCTGGACAGTAAGTGTTAAATATGGTTTACTTATTAGTGTGGGCGGGGAGAGGTTGTAAATGCATGTGTTGTGAGTACTTTTGAGAGAGATGGGTTCAGAGGTTATCAGATATTTGATCTGTGGTCATAAACGAGGTCAACCCATGAGTCTGATAGTGAGTGTATCCTCCAGTTTGTACTAGAGCTCTTATTCTTCAGACAAAGTGAATTCCAAAACCGTAACCAACTACATACATGTACTTCATGGTGATTCAAACTGGTTATGCTCGATTAGAAATAAAATTATAGCATAGTCCGAGTTTTTGGGCCATATAGTGTTAGCTACCAACATCATGTGACTTGTGAGTATATAAGTGCATGCTAACCTAATGTGTGTGTGTGTTCAACTCACATTGTCTTGAAGTCTTGTTTTTCTGGATATTAGTATGTCACGTCACTTGGTGTTAATTCCGTAGGTTTATTCAGTGCTTTTGATTTGACCTTTCTCTCTCTCTCTCCCTCAGGCAACCCACCTCTTGCTCAGTTTGCTGAGGATTTGGAAGCTGTGTGCATTGAAACCATCGAGGCTGGCTACATGACCAAGGACTTGGCACTCTGCATCAAGGGCAGCATGGACAAGTGAGTGGTGACATTGCTCCAACTTACCTTTCTCATGGTTTCTGTATCTCTCTCTCTACTCAGGGTCACTCGAAGTGATTATCTCAACACTTTTGAGTTTCTTGATAAGCTGTGTGAGAATCTGGTGAAGAAGCAGAAAGCTAGGCTCTGAAGACAGTCTCACCCTTCTCTGGATTCAATTCTGATGGATCTTTTGGAACACGCACCATGTTAATATTTATAATACTGTATTTATTTAGACCACAATTTTTTTGCTATAGTGCTTTTAAATTTTTGAATTGATATTTTTGAAATATTACCAATAAGATTGTGTTTGTTAATGATGCATGGATTTAATGATATTCTCTTAGCATTTGGTAAGGTGGAGGGGATTAAAGAAACACTTACAACTGTACCGACTTGTCAGTTAGGACTTCATTCAAGTAATATGAGCACTTTGGTTGTGAACATCTGGCCAGTTTCTGTATTGTGGGGTGCATGTGCAGTTCAAACTGGCTTGAAATTAGTCGACATGCCTTGTGGTGTGTACTGACCTCACTAGTAATCCCCACAAAAATGTTTTACTTTTGGTGGAGGTGAGAAATCTGGCTGGGGAGAGTAGGCCAGAAGTTTTAAGATGGTTCAAAGTAGTACAACCCCCCCCCCAAAAAAAAAGTTTACTAAAACTACACAACTTAAGAGAAACAATAAGAGACCAGCACAAGACAGCTCAGGCTTTAACGATGGTGTGTGTGTTGGAATGCTCTATATTAGGTAAGTTTAGCTAGTTTGCTTTTTATTCCCCCTTTGAAAAAACTATAACCTGTTGTTTCTTATGCCCATACCATACCCTTGTCAATTTTTACCATCCAAACTACAGAATTCATTGAAAATCAAAATGATGAGTATAATGGATCAAATTGTATGAAGAGGGTACACTACATATAGTGACAACAGCTATTTATGCGCTGCAGGCATATAATCATTAACAAAGAAAACTGAACTCTGTGATGATGACACAATTGGAATCACACACAAGATTTACACATGCAGTCCTAAGCAAATTTTTACAAATGGAAATAGTAATGGATCAGCTGATTGGTTCAAGTCCAAAGGAAGGTCACAGCAAAAGAATCAAGAAAATGGGGAAAATTGAACATAATTAATAGGAAAGGGTAAAGTTAAGAATTTGACCTAATATTTCCGTCAGGAGAACCCATTTGAGTGAGAACTTTGTCCAGCCATTGCAAGGGGCCGTTGAGGTTAATCTCCACCCAGCAAGGCGTGTCTGTGATGGCTTGTCGGCGATACTCCATCCCCCAGCCTTTCACGAAGCTGATGCGGATGGTGCACATCCTGGTGAGCTGGTAGACTGCTTCAAAGCCATTGTTGACTGACTGGGCCAACTGCTGGGCAAAGTCCTGGTTGTTGAAGATAGACATATGGCAGCCTGCACGCACACACACACACACACATTTAAATCAAACTTGTAGGTTAATGACAGTGTTATACGCTCACAGATATATAGTGGGTAAAGTATCATCAGTTGATGCACATACAACTTCAAGCCAACCTGTACCATTTCTTACCTTTCAACAATTAAAACTACCATATATTTAATACCTCTGCAGTGTACTACATCTTACCACTTAACAAACACAGTGTCTACGGTACTGCCCATGCCCAGTGCTAGCCTGACTGACTGACTGACCTGGAGGGATCTTGCAGACAGTCGCTGGATGCCACTTGTATCGAGTGTTGGAGTTCGGGCTCTGAACAAAGATACTAGTCTCGCTCTGGCACTCAGCATACACCTCTCCGCCCACGTAGAACAGGTGCACGCCCCTGCCGATGTGCCTGCGCGTGTTCTCGATCTGCTGGTCTCGATGGATGTTGGAGAGTAGCCCCAAGCAGAAGCGGTCCTCTGAGCTGGGGTCTGTGAACCCGTCTACAGTGAGGCTAGGCTTGGAGGCCTGGAACATCTCCCCAACTCTGTTCTTCATCTCATAGTAGCTTACCACACACCAGTAAGGGGGCTCCGTGTAAGTGATGGCTTGATACTCGCGCTGGGGCATGTCTACAACAAGGGGCATGTCTACAATAAATTATACTATTTATTACAAGCTAGATATCTTCACAAATAACTCAGCTAGATACCTTCACAAATAACTCAGCTAGATCTCTTCAGCTAGATATCTTCACAAACAACTCAGCCAGATCTCTTCACAGTCAGCTAGATATCTTCACCAATATATAACTCAAGTTACCACATGGTGCTACCTCATAGCTGTATTGCACATGCTAGTAGTTACATAGCAACCAGCCTGGCTTATCAGTTTTCAGGTTTTTTTCTGCTACCTCAGGCCCAACCCAGTTAGAGCAGCTGCTAAAATATCAGCTGGGGGGGGGGGGGGGGGGGGGGGGGTGTGGGGAGTCCCAAGAGAGTTTTACAGCCAACTTCACACCAAGGGTTACCAACAAACTACTACAGCGAAGATATCTGGCACAGAATAAACCACTTATTACACTCTGCAGAGTGATATGGCTAGGCATTTCACTCTCAGGCTTTATTTTCATTCCCTCAGGCTGTGAAAATAAATTAGCCTGAAAATAAATTAGCCATGTAATAAGTACTACATATAACATGCCAAGTTTGAGAGCTTGTGCTCATACAACATCATGGTGAAAGGCAGCTTAATTAATTTCCTCTCCACATACCCCTCTCCTCCCTATCCATAACTTCTTCTTTTCTTTTATTCTTTTTTTTTTTTTGAAGCTTACCATTGTGAGGAAGAGAGACAGGACTGAGAGCTGAAGCCGGAGATATAGGGGAACCAACTACACGTCAATAAACAACAACAACAACAACAACAGGCAGTAATCAAAGAACAACAAGTTAGCTAGACAGTTTGAGTGGGCCTTATTGGATTGTGGATCAACCTGACTAACAAAACAAAGCTAGACATATGCAATATTACATTAAATCGTGTGTTTGGCATAACCAAATATATCCAAGGACTCTTACAATGGAGATTGCAAACAGGAAAAAGAAAAAATTAATTTTTAAAATTAAAATAATTTATCTCTCTCCCTCCTTCTTTCACTCATCATGTACTGGGAAATAAGGCTGAGAAAGACTATTGGTGAAAAGGACACGGCAATGAATACCTACCTACCTACCCAAATCATTGGTATTACACCACAACAGACCATCATTTTTTCTCAGGTAAAGTATAATAGCACACACACACACACACACACACACATACACACACACTTCTGCTACACACACACTTCTGCTACACACACACTTCTGCTACACACACACTTCTGCTACATACTGCCTGACGAGGACAGACTGGGAGCTAGAGGGCTGTCCACAGAACTAATGCGACTGCAGGCATCATCTGGCAATTGATATGCTGGAGGAGGCGTGTCTGTAAGAGGGAATAATACAACTTGTCATAATAGCAGGCATAAAACTGCTATACCAGTAACTAGTTTGGTGAGTAAGAGTAAGACAATATCTGGTTATCTGGGGTGAATGATTGAAAATCAGGTTATATTTCCATGTAGGGATAGTATGTGGTCCCTCAAATATGGTGTACTAGTTTGTTGGTTTTTCACCTAGTGGTTGCTATGGCATTGAAGACCTTTACCAGTTACAGAAGTATAGGAGCTCGTTGTCAAGAGCTACTGGCAGTTCTCGTAGTAAGAAAAACTAAATGCTGTTCATAATAGTAGCAAATTTTCTCGTTCTAACAGCTAATATTTTTGGCAGTTAGAATGAGAAAATTTGCTATTGTTATAATTATTTCAGCCGAGAATGACAGAATCATGAAATGTTGTTTCTCAGAAGAAAATAATTATTGCATTAGTTAGCTAAATTAATTATTATGGGCTATATACTGTAAATTAATCAACTGAATAACGTCTTCTAATGAATAGGAGATGCTAAGAATCAACTTTAGGTAAATAACTCAACTTTAGGTAAATAACTCAACTTTCTTGTTAAACAATTTTAAGAGTAATCAGTTTTTGTTTAAAGTGTCTACAGATGTAGTTTAACATACAACTAGGCTGGGTAGCTTGGTAATCAAGACAGCAAATAAATTATGTTTGTACATATGCAGGTACAAATAAACTGTTCGAGGAATTATCACTGATAACAGTCCCAATCATGAGGACGGTTAAGCTATAATGGACTAATTTTGAAAATTGCCATGGTTTAACTATTTTATACCATAGCCACCATGTCAAGCAGTGTAAAGACCAAACAAGCTGGATAGTATTGTTTAGGGCTCGGGCTACAACTAGTGCAAGGGCTTGGGCACATGCCTACCATTAACAGTTATTGCAGCAAGGGTTACTTCAAAATACAGATTACAATCAGAGTATACTTTGCTCTGTTTTCGCAGCCTTCAAACAAAAAAGTGGTACTGATTTTCCTTCACAGCTGAAAGGACATTGACTTATTACTGTATACATTATTATTCAATCTCAAGTTTATAAAAACAACAACACATTATTGTATCATGCAATCTTAACAAGTTACGTTTTGTCCTCAAGGAATTTTTGGATGGTGATATCACTTTTACCATAATGGCAGTTACTAAGCAACTATGGTAAATATATTAAGTTCAGACTAATTATTCCTGGGCATAGCCACAACTTTCAACAATCTCAATCCATTTCAATAAAGTGGATACTCTTTTATATCAAACTAACTGTACAGGCAACCGAAGGGAGGGGCCTTCAAATTTACAAGAAAACTATTACCACACACCGACCCTTCCATGAAATTATGTACAAATCTCCAATTTTACAGTAAAAGAAATGGTCACTATCATCTATGCAAGCTTATTCTCTGCAGTTTTTTTTACATGTATACTTTCTCTTTGACACAGAATCAAATGAACATACAAAAGACTGATTGGATGCCATTTCTGCTTTATTCCTAGCGCAAGCCAGACAATTCTATTCTCTGCTTTATTCCTGGCGCAAGCCAGACAATTCTATTCTCTGCTTTATTCCTGGTGCAAGCCAGACAATTCCATTCTCTGCTTTATTCCTGGCGCAAGCCAGACAATTCTATTCTCTGCTTTATTCCTGGTGCAAGCCAGACAATTCCATTCTCTGCTTTATTCCTGGCGCAAGCCAGACAATTCTATTCTCTGCTTTATTCCTGGTGCAAGCCAGACAATTCCATTCTCTGCTTTATTCCTGGCGCAAGCCAGACAATTCTATTCTCTGCTTTATTCCTGGTGCAAGCCAGACAATTCCATTCTCTGCTTTATTCCTGGCGCAAGCCAGACAATTCTATTCTCTGCTTTATTCCTGGTGCAAGCCAGACAATTCCATTCTCTGCTTTATTCCTGGCGCAAGCCAGACAATTCTATTCTCTGCTTTATTCCTGGTGCAAGCCAGACAATTCCATTCTCTGCTTTATTCCTGGCGCAAGCCAGACAATTCTATTCTCTGCTTTATTCCTGGTGCAAGCCAGACAATTCTCTGCTTTATTCCTGGTGCAAGCCAGACAATGCTTTATTCCTGGTGCAAGCCAGACAATTCTATTCTCTGCTTTATTCCTGGTGCAAGCCAGACAATTCTATTCTCTGCTTTATTCCTGGTGCAAGCCAGACAATTCTATTCTCTGCTTTATTCCTGGCGCAAGCCAGACAATTCTATTCTCTGCTTTATTCCTGGTGCAAGCCAGACAATTCTATTCTCTGCTTTATTCCTGGTGCAAGCCAGACAGTTCTATTCTCTGCTTTATTCCTGGTGCAAGCCAGACAATTCTATTCTCTGCTTTATTCCTGGTGCAAGCCAGACAATTCTATTCTCTGCTTTATTCCTGGTGCAAGCCAGACAGTTCTATTCTCTGCTTTATTCCTGGTGCAAGCCAGACAATTCTATTCTCTGCTTTATTCCTGGTGCAAGCCAGACAATTCTATTCTCTGCTTTATTCTCTGCTTTATTCCTGGTGCAAGCCAGACAGTTCTATTCATTCCTGGTGCAAGCCAGACAATTCTATTCTCTGATTTCGTCCGGTACAACACAACAAATCGGACTTTTGAATTGTGACATAGATGTCACCTATAATGTTTAGGGACATCCCCAAGACCGGGAATTGATTGACAGATGAGCTTGTAACATTAACTGTAACCTTCTCGCACGTTTGAAGGTTAATAAACTGACCATGACCATGACCACACCGAGTCTGTCCAATGTCCCAGATATAATGTGAGGTATATCAAATGTTCTGTTTCACCTTGCCAGCAAAAAAACAACAAAAAAACAACAACAACAACAACAACAAAACTAACTCTCTTGAGTCATTTTCATTTTACAGAGAAAGGCCACAAATGGCTTTTTTTTTTGTGCTGCATGTATAGCATACATACCCGGAAACAGGCGAGCTGGAGGGTCTCCAGGGGGCAAGATCACATTTTGAGGACAGTTCTCCTCCTGGAAATCGGATAGATTTCCAGGAATTTTGGGATTTTCGCACAGTGGTATATTCGTGGGTACAAACACAGGAGGTAGTGCTACATAAATATAAGTATTAATAGTAATAACAATAATAATAATAATAATAACAGTCTACATCTGTATAGCAACAACTTCAGTTTCACACACACACACACACAATCTTCTACTTAATAATTACATGAAAACCATAGATTGGCAATTTCCATGGAAATTGTAAATAACACTATGCCATATCTATTTGTCCATAAACAGGTTTACATAATAATAATAATAATATTCAAATCCTCATTACTTTTCATCATGCAGTTTCTGCAACATAACTTTCTTTTTACTCCAACAAACTAAACACAACCTGGAATTTTACGCTCTTTCTATTGGGGCCCACTGAGTTAGACTCCACCCACTGTAATTCACCTGGAGTCTCCACTTTAATATAGTGGTAAGGGTTGACGCAGACGTCATCTTTCTTCAAGTTGAAGGCGTACTGACAGGTGCCAATAGCTCGCAGCTCATGATGGTTCTGCAGCTCCGGCCAGCGCCATAGGCGGCAGTAGATGACGTGTGGAAGACCTTTGCGATGGGACACCTGGAAATAAACTTGCATTATACCACAGCATGCACTCGATCCATCAACCTCTCAGACAAATGACACTAACAACAACAAAATTTGACAAATGAACAACAACAACAACAAAATGTGTACCTGAAGATTTGAAGCATCCCTCCCATACTGAATACCATGCCAGTTATGGCTGCCGTTACTATAATGGCAATATACGTAAACGAGTTCTGGTTTGTTATGCCACGTAATAAAGCATATTTATGGTTGTTTTACAAACATGACAATTGTTTTGGTACCTTATTCACTTTCTTGTAATAAAAATTATTTCCATGTTTGTAAACTTAAATTGAACTCGTAACCGACTCTTTGAAGGGAAAAACATTTTATTTAAAATACTTACTAGATACATAGAATCAGTCAATATTGTTTCTTTCCTCAATGTGTAGCATATGCAAGTCCTAGTCTGTGGTGCCAGACATCAACCAGGGGGGAAGGCAGACATTCTTTACAATGAAGTCACTTGGTAACAATTGGCTGTTACATACAGCTTTGGTAGAACTACAAGCTTACAAACCAAACAACCAACCACCCACAGTCTAGAAAATTTGAAAAACTACTGTTGCCATGGTAATACAATGTCCTGGCCGAAAAGAAAGAAGATTTACTTTTATTGCAGCTTCTCCTGAACCTCTTAAAGGCCCGCTCAGCCTGGCTGGCCCAAGTGGAGGAAATTCTTGAGCCAGGAGACTGGCAGTGCCTGGGTAACACCCAGTAACCACTTCCCTCCCCACAAACCAGCAGCCGCCGCGACAACAAAGAATGGACTAAAGCCAAATCTACCCAGTAAACCAAGTGCCTTGAGCCTTGAAACCATATCTACAAGCTACATGAAGATTTTACTCCAATACCCCTCCTTTTTTCTTTCTCAGTCCCCCCCCCCCCCCCCCCCCCCTGCCTCCCAGTTAGTTGTAGTTTGTACTTGTAAAGTAGCACTTGTGTTTTGTGGCTAAGTTGGGAGTATCAATTGTAAGGCGATAGACTGTCTGAGAATTAGTCATGCCCCACATCAACCAGCTGGGAGGTCTTCATTAAAGCTACCCAACATTACACTAACTAAAAACAAAATTAGAACTGGCACACACCATAGCCACAGACAATAATTTAACTTTATGCTTATCCAGCAAATTATTCATTAACACACACACACACACACACACACACACACACACACACATACAATTAAATTGCTATCATAAGGACTAACCACATTGGCATTTATATGTAGGATGGAGCCTGGTTTAACTATACTGATGCCAAGCACATGCAATTGTCTGTGACAAACCAAGGGAACCATAAAATAAGTTTACTTGGTAGGCTAAATTAAGAAGTGCTTTACATATTTTTGTAGGCTAAATATCATGCATTACATAGGACCCCACCCACCCCAGATTGACAACTGTCCCCAGCTGCTTGCAATAAAATATTCTGAAGCCAAGAAGCTTGTAACTTGCAAATAATTAAAATTTCAATTCATGGATATACAACCATCATTGACTAAACAGGCAGCATTAAAAAATGATCATTGCCTAAAATGGCAGCATTAAAAACAAGAACACTAACTAGGGCAGCCATATATATGCGTACACTGTGTCACTGATGCTCACCTGTAGTCTGCCGTCCAGGCTGCGAGGGATGGTAACACAGGCCGTGGGGATCTCTCCTTTAGACTGGATAGCTTTCTCTAATTCGCTCAAACCTCCTTACAGGAAACAAAATACACAAAACACATGCAAACACAAAGAGAAAAACAAACAAACCTTAATGAAGTATTCTCCCAGCACATTGTGATCAAGTTCAGTGGTCATTGAATGTATCTATTGTCATTAGTTAGAAAACTACTACCATAAGATCAGAAGTCAATATTTTCCAATTGCCATTTTGTATTGGCTGACTAAGTCGCCCCATTATCCTCTCCCACCCCACCCCCTCACTCCCTTTGCCTAATTAATTATGGGAAACGTGCGTTGTTAGAGTATAAGCGCAGATGTGTCAGCATCACACTAAAGTGCCAAATAACTTTGAGATCAATAAACAAACGGCAATATTACCATGTGCAGTTAATCCTAGAAGTAGTGAAATAACATAGAAATGACTTTTAAAAGAGTGGGTCACATCAACTCTTACACTAAGCAATAGATTCAAACTGAGAAAATGCCTTGCTCAGTTTCTCTTATTTAATTAATCATAAATCATATGTAAGTGCATACATACTCTAGTACATTTCAGCCCCCCTCCTAATTCTACACATACATACTAGTCTTGAATGAACAGATGCACGCTACCTGAGGGTAGTTATAGCAGGTCAGATCACGTGGACACGCTAAATTTCTCATTCAATCCTTATGCCCCTCCCCTCCCCTCCCCTCCCCCCTGACATTCCATAGCGAGCACTCTCTTTGATGTCTATGGATGAGGAAACCGGACATTTCACTGGCCCTTTGAAGTCATGACATCAATCACTTATTACTATTGCTATACTCCAGCAAGTATGCACCAGACTGGAGCTTGAAAACCCTCATTACTGGGTATCCCTGTTGCTGGAGTCTCCATGCTTGAATTCAAACGCCACCAGGCTAATACCAGACACAGCAATTATCAAACCGCTGCATTGCAATGGCTATCAATCTCAACCAATGTTGTTCAATTTGCTATATCCTGACTTCAGCTTAATTGCTACTTGAATAAAACATTCACTGCAAACTCTCGGTGTTTCACAGCTCTGCTGCACAGTAACACACACACGACGATCCACCAGACTATTCAGAAAGTGTGTACTTGCACACATAATACGCTTTTAAGCATCTCACTCATTGGTGTGCAATTTAAATTTACCAACAAGTTGCACTGCGTCCTGTAACTCACTCTCTAAACTAAAGGAAATGAACCAAAAGGAGCATGTACTGCCTACAAGTGCCTCTGAGAGAAGCTACTCAGGCGAGTAACTTGTAGCAAAACTCTGAAGACTAACACTGACTCAATTGCTGGGGGGGGAAGAAAAAAACAATCTGGCAATAAAGTTTTAGAGTACTCTAAGCTTGACCAAACTTCCACCTTCTTGAACCTCTGCAGTTGACAAACTGACTAGCTGCTGTAATGAGTACTAGAACTAACTTTAAAGCTGAAAGGGGAAAGGGTTCTAGTTTATAGAATACTGTGTGCTCCATTAGAGAGACTACAACTAGCACTAGAGCTTCTTTTTTTTTTTTTTTTTTTCAAACCCGGGACTAAAGCAGCTACACAGGCAGCAGCACTGAGGTGGGTGGGGTACTCATACAAGAGAGTACACAGTTTCTAGCATACAAGTCTTCCTATCATGTCCTTGCAAAAGCTCGACTTAAGCATACATTCTATCAACACATACACATTTCACTCTGTAATTCTAACAAAACTAGAACTTACCTCGCCATCACACATGCTCGTATGCCACTCAAAGAAGTGTCACGGCAACAACAAACTAACTGAATTTATATTTTTACAATTTTGAAAAGGCAGCATGGAAATACATTCATAGAAACCTTCGAAAGGCTCAACATAGCTAGTCTTAATATGCTTAATTGCACTTATTTTCAACTTAGTTAAAATACTAAATAAAATACCTACAATATAAAAAAAAAGAGTGAGAGAGAGAAACCTCGGAAGGATGGTGAAGCCATTCGCTAGCAGGATATGGGTTGAGGCAGACCCTTCACACTGCATCCACATGGTGGAAACAAGCCATACAAGACACAGCTGATTCCGTGACTTGTTTGCAACCTTTGAACACCGGAAACACACACACACACACACACACACATACACACACACAAACGCCTCAACTTCAAAAAAATGTTGAGTCAGTAATGCGAAGGCTGAAAAGTATACATATTTTGACTCTTCAAAGGTAGAGAGTCGAGAAATAAGCTAGGAACACCTCAATATATATACAACAACTTCATTTGTTAATAACAGCGGTGAATGGACAAAGGAAGGATGAGAGTGCAAGGTTAATACAAAAATAGACCACCATAGGTCTAGAATATTTCTATACAACTGTTTCACTTGCATTGTAAACAACCTCCCATGCTGAAATCGATGCATCATTTCTCGTGATACACGAGCATTTTAAATTAAGTTAAACAAAGACGTGCTAATCTAGCTCTTCCAGGATGAATGACTTGTCTTGAGGGAAATTAATTTCTTGAATTAAAACAACTTTTTTAAGTGACGGACCAATAAACTAAGAATGTCGAGTTGCTACAAAAGCCATGGTAACATAAATATCTGGACTCAGTCTGCCATGTAACTCGAGCATAGAGTGACTAGAGACCAACATACAAACTAAAGGTGTGAGTGAGCTAAAGGTGTGAGGGAACTAAAGGTGTGAGGGAACTAAAAGGATAGTTAGGCATTTTTAAGGTAAAATATCTCCCAGCGATAAGCCATTCAGTTGTATAACTGTGGAAATTGACCTGCCTAACTTTTCAATCATTTGACCATACAGTATCATGAAATACAAAGGCTTTCACACTCCCAACAAGCTACTGCACCCCTAACAAGCTTTAAACCACACCCCTTAGAAAGCCTTGCACCGCTTGATGACTTGAGAAAAAATAGCACGCACAGTACAGTATCCACACAGTACAGTATCCACACAGTACAGTATCCGAACAAAGCCCCACCCATCATGGTTGCTAAGTTACTTTTGCCACAAAACAAAACTTTCACCAGTTAAAGCAGAGTTTCAACTACTAATGGTTTTCAAACTATAGCAGACACTCAACTATAGTAAAAACTCACCTTGTTAATTGCTATGTACAAACAATAACAACAAAAAAACAACAACAACAAACTCTAGCATCTTAGTTAATAATACATTCCTGCATTTTCTTTTTAAAAAATTACCTCTATTGAGTAAGGGCTAATACATGGTCTCGTCCATTAATAAAAATAACCACATTCTAGGGTAAAACCATACTATCAATAATACTAGTCGATAATATGCTAATCTGTCTTCCTACTAAAGAAACAAAGGTAATGTTGCTGAACAACAATTTAACCACGGGTATGGATCTATCAAAATACAAATCCAAGCGGAACTGCATGTAGTGTTAATTGCCTGCGCTATGCTTGCAGAGCATAAATTAGCTTAGCCTTCAACTTTTATTATTTTTAAAATCACAACCACAAAGTTATAAAATGACTACACTACTTGTCCAGTAACTATTGTCACTATCACAGTCTAAAAAAAAAAAGATGTGCAGAAGAAAAAAAGGGGAGGGCATCAGGAGATCTACATGCAGTATTTAGACTGGGGTTTGGCCACATGGCGAGTTTGTGATTGAATTAACCAAGGGAAGTTACATTCTTAGGACTTGCTTTGGGTTTCTGAAGTGGTTTTGACCAAATAACCTTGACACAGCATAAGAAACTCAGCAACCCAGGAGATGCTAAAATTATAAGAGAGAGAGCGGGGGAAGGGGGGGATGGAAGAAGAAAGAAAAACAGAGTAAATCCTTACATGTGTCCAATGGCCATAGTCTTGGATCCAACTGTTGAATTTAAAAGCTAGTGAAGCAACATCCGGCCTCCCAGCCTTCACTCTAGCCTCCCAGCCTTCACTCTAGCCTCCCAGCCTTCACTCTAGCCTCCCAGCCTTCACTCTAGCCTCCCAGCCTTCACTCTAGCCTCCCTGCCTTCACTCTAGCTTCCCAGCCTTCACTCTAGCCTCCCTGCCTTCACTCTAGCCTCCCTGCCTTCACTCTAGCTTCCCAGCCTTCACTCTAGCCTCCCTGCCTTCACTCTAGCCTCCCAGCCTTCACTCTAGCTTCCCAGCCTTCACTCTAGCCTCCCAGCCTTCACTCTAGCCTCCCTGCCTTCACTCTAGCCTCCCAGCCTTCACTCTAGCTTCCCAGCCTTCACTCTAGCCTCCCTGCCTTCACTCTAGCCTCCCAGCCTTCACTCTAGCTTCCCTGCCTTCACTCTAGCCTCCCAGCCTTCACTCTAGCTTCCCAGCCTTCACTCTAGCCTCCCTGCCTTCACTCTAGCCTCCCAGCCTTCACTCTAGCTTCCCAGCCTTCACTCTAGCCTCCCTGCCTTCACTCTAGCCTCCCAGCCTTCACTCTAGCCTCAGCCTTCACTCTAGCCTCCCAGCCTTCACTCTAGTCCATGAACAAAAGTGCAGAAACTACAAAAGTAGTGCCAGCGGTTTCAGTAGGTGAACTAACTTGAAGAGCAAAAGATATGACCATTTCAAATAACTGATAAAAGGCACTCACATGCCAACCCCACCCACCTAGACTAATAACCAGAGCCGAGTGAGCAACCACCATGTAATGTGACACTACATGCCCTCTTTCTCTATCCCCATAGTTACCACATCCACTCCACTAGGATGCCATGCCATCAACCCAGGATATGACACTGAAAAGGCTAAATTCCTTATTTAGGAAAAGGTACAGATGAAGAACCTGAGTTACTAATTAGCTGCCATGGTAACATTCACACATCCAACCAGGTGTCAGCATCTGAATTGTGATGTGGAAAGAGTCCATTATGCAACAAGTTTAGTTTCTTTTAGTAGCTTCCTTATAGGACAAAGGTAGGTGTGATTCACCATACATAAAACAGAAAGTAGACAACCATCAAGTAATGTGAATCGATACCACAATACCAAATTTTCATCCCCTCCCTCCTAGGCCTGGGCCAATTATGCTCCATTTTCCACCAATTGTGCTCTGCTCCAATGCTCGTCAAATTTATCTATTATGCTTTGAAATTTATCTATTATGCTTTGAAATTTACCTATTATGCTCAATGATACACTCGAATAAAGCCGGCAAAATTATTATTTAGAGTCATAACAATAGTGAACTTTGGATGTTCCAAGAAATGTACGATGAGAGTGAAAAAATGGTTTCTCACTATCTGAGTCCTCCGCCTCTTCTCTCATGCGATGATGCAAGTTTAGACAAATAGAGCTATGTCAGCAGCAAGGCTCCCCTCCCTCCCTTACCAAAGTCAGGGAAGAATCCAATGGGTTGAAGTGATGATTACTCTTAAGCTATTTGTGGATCACACCTCAAGATCACAACTATCAGCACCTGTGCCATTTGGTTGCAAATGACAATTTAAACAATTAAAGAACAGTGATTAGCCAAAAGCCAACTCAGCTGTATCACCACTATAACATATGTCCACTTTATATTTAAACAAACCCACCTGGCTTCACAGAATGTTTACTTCACTCTTAAACCTATTAGCACCCTTAAATTTATTACATAGTACTCAGCTACTATGGTCCTTGCCAACTGAAACAGTGCAGCTAACTATAAACTATGAGCTACCTCTACATTGTTGACTAACATACCACTTTTCTTCAGTTTCTTTATAAGTGACTTTACGGCCTTCTCGGACCATTTTTCTTCCCCTTCTTCTTCGTCTGGGGTTTGCTTATAGCTTAGCAGTCGTTTTACAGCAGGGGTCTGGTGAATGGAAGGGAACATTGTAGGAGACTAGATCCCAGACGCAAATTGTACTTCCCTCTTAGCCCGTTCCTCGTGGATATTGTAACAAGGATAACGACCAGCACTAGAAGACAGACCTCTGTCCCAGTAGGCAGTATTTCACGGACCCCGTACAGGTAAAGAGCTTTCAACACGCACCACCAAGGATAACGGCGACAGAGATAATTTAACGAGTTCGTTGATAAAAATAGGATAGTTGTGAATTGCGTTCTTTGCATAATTGTGGTCGTTATATACCGGAAGTGGAAATATTCGTTCTCCCTTAGTGAACTACGACTCAAACAATTCTGGGACAACAACACTCTACTATTTATTATAGGTCAAATATGTATTATAGGTCAAATATGTATTATAGGTCAAATATTTTCCCCCAAGCCTCATGACCCCATATCTGCACAGCTTGCCAGAATTCTTGGCAAGAGAGTTATAAAATTATCTGGCAAAAACACTGGCTAGCATTGGATTGAAAGACTTGAATACAGTTTCATTATAATACAATTTGCACTTTGTCTTTTTGCCAAATATAAACATCACAGGCTAGCTACACAGCTTATTGCGGTGAATGATAATGTTATGTGGTGTAATGCAGTGTCACACAGTATTTGCTGGCTTCAACCCTCGTATTGATATGTCATATACCACCTCTTCTATTTTCTTCACGTCGTATTTCAAAGCATCAAACTTCTTGCGGAGGAAGTCGTTCTTGAGATTCAGCAGCCTAAAGCCTGCCGTTAGTTCTGAAGTGAAGGTGGCTATCTCAAAGGGCCTGTTGAAGTCACCCAGTATGACACTATTTACTGCCAGCCTGGACTACATACATGAATACAAACCATTTGTTTATATAATTATATTGTATAATTTATATATAAATATATACACTATAATAATTGTTAAATGACACTGACACAGTGTCCTTTAGGGCTTTAGTCTGTCATGAGTACTGCTCTTCCAGTGCTAATTACAGATATATTTTCTCAAAACAATTATAATGTATAAAATTATGTCAGATTAAAAAAATGCTGATGCTATGCTTTGCCACAAACACAGAAGTTTTGCCACATGGTGAAGCTAACAACCCCACACCAACCCTCTTATAAATGTCATCCACCTGTCACATCCTTTTAGAATATGCCGTTCCAAAAAATATTGCCATTATACGAATTGCTGTATACTTCATCAGCAAGATATTTCCCGCAATAAGAGACGAGCTAAATACAATAATAAAACAGAAAAGCTTGCTTTACACAATAATAAAGTAGGTGAGCATACTTTACACTCGAAAGAACAGCTATAAAAAAAGAAGTGCTTCTGATTAGACAACCTCATTTAATAATTATACATAGATAATTTTTTAGTTTCCGACCATAAATGCTCAGTAAAGTGATCAAGTTCACTATCATTTATAGTCTTTTTTTTTTTAAGCGTTTGCCAAAACCTACTATTGCAGGTGATTGCATGCCTTGAATACTGCTGAAGTCACCAGTTTAAAGCAATGCTTATCAAAAAGTGATAATAGCATGTAAGTATGTGTAAGAGATAGCTGGTCTGTTCACTTTGCCAAGCGAACCAGGGCATGTCTTTTCTCTTTCATTGTAGCTGAATAAATAAGTGGAATACACACACACACACACACACACACTTTCCCTTTTCTCCCCCCCCCCTCCCACCCCTCACACACACACACACACACACACATACTGTACATCATGCACTAACACATGCCCTCACTAGTACATACACCTTCTCACCCAAGCCCTTCAAATCTTTTACTTATCTTAGCTCATTCCCTAACTTGATAATGAGCAACCAGAAACCAGTATGGGCATACTGGACAACCTCTGGAAGTGATAAGGATAATGTGAACAACCACAACTACCCAATCCTGACACAATATGTACATACTTAATCTGTAATATCCAGCAAATATCTAGAATCGCATATTCAATACTCTACAAATTTGGCCGTAGGAAAAGAAATTTAGCATGGGCTGCAAGTATATTTACATTTACTCCCAGCTAAAGTTGGACAACAAAAGAGAGAGAACTTCACTGGCAGTGCCAACACAAGTAACCCAGCAATTGAAACTTGCCGTTTTACTTACAAGCTCACTGCACATGCTCAGAAGTCCCACCAGATAGTCGTCCAGCTCGAGATGCAGCCCTTTCTTGGAATCCACACCAACTATATGACATATAATGACACAAACCTTGCATCCAAAACTAATGTACAATAAGCAGACATACCCACAGCAGCAATAAGATCAACAAAAACAAAACATAGACAATAATATCTATTCTGAACTGGTCGGTCAGACAAGCAATCATTTCATTGGAGTGACATCTTCTAATATTAGCCATTGGTTTCAATATGTGGTTTATCTTCGTACTGTACACTAAGAAATACTGAGAAATACCTAAATATAATTGCTGCTTCAACTGGTAAGTCTGCGCTCTCTGAAGTTCAGAGACTACTGTGGTACACATGCACATGTGTATGTATGTATGCAATCGAATGTGTGTGTGGACATGTATGTAAAATGATGCATACATATTTAAAGGCCAATTTGGTGTTCAAATCAGTGGCCGCATGAAAGAGAAGAATGTGGTGTCAAATACCATATGAGCTGCAGGTGAGGTGAGACTTACTTACAGGAAAGCTTCCACCCAATGGTGAAGACAAAATAGAATAGTTTCAAATGAAATGTAATACCAATATTTAAAATTTGAGGAGAAAAAGAAAAACAAAACAAAACAATTCAAGTACCAAACCATTGACTGCTCCTGCTACAATCACCCCAAACAACCCTGGAACCATGTTAGGTAAACAACAACAACAACAACAACAACAACCAAGTGACAATTCCAAAGACTTGAATGCTTCTCACAATAGGAAAATCACTACAACTCTCAATATTACCTTATCCTGGTTCATTGCGGTTACAAGACAGCTCTTGAACGAAAAACATATGTAAAGCCCACAGAGATGCAGCATAAAGCCCACAGAGATGCAGCATAAAGCCCACAGAGATGCAGCATAAAGCCCACAGAGATGCAGCATAAAGCCCACAGAGATGTAGCATACGGCATAGGAGCAACACAAAAGGAAGAACAATCAAATGAGGTAAGGCGTGGCTTTACATTTGGGAAAGAAACAATTCATGAAAGGAGTATGTTTGAATGAGCATGCTCAGTCTGACTTGACTACTACTCATAGATACTCAAACGAGAGATCATGTAACTTACTGCAGCTACATGTATCTCTAATATGATTACTACATAACTTGCAGCAAGAAGTTCCTTTAATACACTCCCCAAGCTGTACATACAATCTCTCTAATACACTCCCCAAGCTGTACATACAATCTCCAAGCTGTACATACAATCTCTCTAATACACTCTCCAAGCTGTACATACAATCTCCAAGCTGTACATACAATCTCTCTAATACACTCCCCAAGCTGTATATACAATCTCTCTAATACACTCCCCAAGCTGTATATACAATCTCTCTAATACACTCCCCAAGCTGTACATACAATCTCTCTAATACACTCCCCAAGCTGTACATACAATCTCTCTAATACAATCTCCAAACTGTACATACAATCTCCAAGCTGTACATACAATCTCTCTAATACACTTCACAAGCTGTATATACAATCTCTCTAATACACTCCCCAAGCTGTATATACAATCTCTTTAATACACTCCCCAAGCTGTACATACAATCTCTCTAATACACTCTCCAAGCTGTACATACAATCTCCAAGCTGTACATACAATCTCTCTAATACACTTCCCAAGCTGTATATACAATCTCTCTAATACACTCCCCAAGCTGTACATACAATCTCTTTAATACAGTCACCCATAACAACAGCTGGCAGCCATCTCTTCACAGCTACAGCTAAATCTAATGTGATTTAATTCACATGCTCTATAGGACTAAGACTCTGCAAGCTACTCAGCTATCACCAATGACCCCCCTCCCCCCACATTGGGGCACTGAGCTAGCTAGCTCTAAGAAGACAAAGGTCAGCTGGAAGAGAGGGGGAAGTACAGGGGAAGCAACTCAATTCAGTGCCCCACAGCACAGTGAGATCATAAACTCCATGAATACAATTTGACTACACCCCAGGCTCAATGAATAGCTTCATGGGTACAGTTGCTATGTCAACCAAGTAGTAGCTTTTCACTGGTGTCAGAATTAATCAATCAATCCAACATTAAAGAAAGCTCATGTACTATCCATTTTGTGCTTGAAATATATAAACAAAATAACTTCTTGGTGTGTGTTACATGTGTATGTGTTACATGTGTGTTACATTTGTGTGTGTTAAATGTGTGCGTGTTGTCCTAATGACTCGTAATGACTCGCTAGATACTTATCATGAGTACAGTTCTAACAATAAAAAGACTGGGTTAGGAGATTCACTTCATCTAGAGGTCAATACTTGATCAAGCCTGACCAGCAGTACATGTAGATGATCATCCCACTACTGATTATTCCACATGCAGGGATGGATTGGTCATGCCCAGAGAATCCTTTTGAACAGTCCAGATTTCAATGAAAAGTCAATTAAAATAGGTGGAGCTCAAGCCATCCAGCTAATTGGATAATTGGACATTAATGTGATAATTAGCAGGCCACAACTATGTCCAGTCCTGACTTGGCTATTGCAGTCATTAGAGACATGGGTATCTTACAGCTCCACTGTCTTTCACTCACTCAAATATACATCAAGCTCTGGCAGGATTGTGTGTGTGTATGTGTGTGTGTGTATGTGTGTGTGTGTGTGTGTGTGTGTGTGTTTCCTAACAGCTAAAAGCTCAAACTAGGTACCCAACAAAACTGATCATATATATATATATATATATATATATATATATAAATGACACTGCCCCCAAGCTAGGATCAAACGGAAACCAACTACTCAACCACTAAACATAACAAAACAAATCCCAGGAGTCAATACTGTATAATTATTAAGTTTCAGCAGATGGTGTACACCATGACCAGAAGCCACGAAGAAGTACTGAGCAGCAAAGTGCAAACCTCACAAATACTAGCTCAGCTATTTCTACTGCTCTAGTCTACACCATCTCAAGCAGTGTGTTGCTTACCATGGGATATGCATTTGAATTGAGTAATTTTGAATGAGAACCCGATGATATTCACAGGGTTATGAATATCATTGAGTTTGAGCACACCAAGTTGTCTAATTGACTTTCACCATGACCACTGCTGGCAAGTTAACTCAATTGTAACTCTACCAAGCAATAATAGTAAAGAGAGACACATCTTTAAAGCCACACCCATAGCAGGTGCCCTGATGGTGGTCACTAATCAGACACACCCAATCACACACTGGTGGTGTTGTTGGGAAAACCTCAACAACAACAAAAAAAAAATTATATATATATATAATATATATATATACAGGTGGGAGGGGAGGGAGGGAGGAAGAGAGCCAGTTTTTGCAATCCAACAATCAGTGAAATAAAAGTTTCCAACCAAGTAGAAACTGAAATTCTCATGTGCTCAAGTTACAGATTTGTTTTTGATCAGGTGAAGAGAACCAATTTTTTTTGGGCAAGGGGTTTTCACATTACACAAAGACTGGCATTTCACTCTCAGTGTGCATTTCCTACAATCTGATAAGGTTCCTTTAACACATATCCCACACCCATATACATATGCATCACACACACACACACACACACACACACACACACACATACGTCCTAAATGCTGCCCCACTTGTTCCCTTGATGCCAGACTATTGGACTCTAGATACACCAGGAAAGATGACAAAAATGAGAGGTTCTGACACACATTTCTCCACTGGTCATTGAATCTAAGCACACAACAACAACAATAACATTAATGACAATAACACAAACCATGACATCAGAACAGAGTGCAGGGTGTATTTCAGTTGGGTGGGTGGGTGGGTGGGTGGGGTTTTTGCTTTCCCTTTTGCCTTTTCCCTCTCCCATTTGAAGATTTGTCAAGTAAAGAAAAAACAAACAAAAAAAAACAAAACAAAAAAAAAAACACCTCAAAATCAACTTTAATCAATATTTAGAAAGAAAAAAAGAGTACACATCAAGATGTGATATAATTTTTCATATTTTTTTTTTTCCTAATTTCAGTAAGTCCTTATTCAAAAACTGTTCTGGGGAATTTTAAGCAATATCCATCTAATGTGACTAATAACTTTAATTGGATAACCTATTTTCTATCTTAATTTTATTAGCTTCACATTTGCAAGAAACTTCTTGCCACCATAGTATAGTCACAGGCAGTGTAAGGCAGACTGTGGCAAGTGCATTAATTAGGATACATAGCTTGTATCATCTCTTTTGTGGCATAATTATGACACTGAGCAGTAATTATATCTTTTGGGTGCTAGGAAAGAAAGCAATGATAAATATGGTCTCAGCAGACAAAATTGCTTATTTATAATTTCTTCACTCAATAAAGTTTTTGTAGCTGATCCCTGTGTTCCAAAATGGAGTATCAATATGTCCACCGAATAGAAGAAACTCTATAATGAGGCCATTATTGTGAGCGCCAAAAAAAAAAAAGTTCAGACTTCTGTTCTGTAAAACAGCTGTCGCACCATAAAAAAAAAAAAACAGGGGAGGGAGGAAATGGTACGCTGTTTGGTAAATACGGCCATTCCGTTCAACCACTTTTCCCCTTAAATCTTAACAACTCTCATTTATCCCCCCGTCCCCTTTAAAATCTTGAAATAAAACACTAGCTTCTTTCTGATTTTAGTGACAGGTGAAACGACATACTCAACTCACTTGAAGTACATATCCTGAAGGATTAATCCAGACAGAGTCTCGAGTGTTGATCGGGCAGGATCAAACATTGGGCGAAGTTTATTGCATAGACTCTGAACTGTACGAGTGGAAAAGGTAAATCATGTGTGAATGTGTGTACATATACACAATACAATCCAACGTTAAAGAACTACAATTTTGACTTGATTTGTTGACCATAACACAAGCATTAGCAGCTCATTAGAATTAGGGGCAAAGAGAGCATTACTAGCCTTGCACAGTTTAAAATAAACCATCTTTGTGGTAAAGTATCATCAGTTACTCTTCCTTATTTTCATAACTTTGCAGTCAATTGTTCATGAGCGAGTATATGAGCATTTCTAAGAGGCTCCACCTACACATATGGGTGTGTCCTATGATTATATTAACTCATGCATTTGTGACAACATCTAGCGGTGCAGCCCCCAAGCATTGGGTGTAGCCCCTCCCCCTACCCAACACGCACATCCCCATGCATCATGGGGGGAGGGGATTCCGTGCAATGGAAGTTTCAAATTTATATAAACATCAAAATTTAGATGGAACAATTTTCACTTCCCTTTCTTTCCTCTCATCCAGACATAAGGCAGGATGACCACTGTGTACTGAATGAATGAATACACTGCACAGACATTCGCCGCTGGTCTCACTAACCAGACCCTTTACCTGATCACTTCGCTTCTGAATAGCCTGGTCAATTGCTCACACTGAAAACATTCTGCTGGAATGTGGTGTTTAACCACACTTTCAAATAAAATTTGCATGCACAAATAGAAAAAGTTCCCCTTCCCCCCTTTACCCACAAAGCTTCCTCAATATTATATATGGTATAATTTGATGTACTTGAAATGAATGGTTGACAAAAAATGTTTTATACAGTTACAACTGAGTGTTCTGATTTTGCCAATAACATCCAAATATTCACATGGGCAGTGGGTGAAGGAGCCTGAATATTACTCACAATTTTCACTGTTAAAAAGCACGAAATAGATAATTTGATTCTTGGGTTAATCCATTTGTAAATTCCCCTGCAAAAAATTCTGCAGCTAGGATTGCAATATACTGAAGCTAGCTTACTCCCTACAAGCTTAACAAGCTTTAACTATGAATGAAAGTTGTGACCCCTCGAGACTCCACAATCTCACTCTCACCCTTTCCCCTTAGACTACTAATTCCTACATAAACCCTTGCTTAATGGCCTACTACTATATATACATTATATATGTATATATAATATGTATATTATACATATGTATATTTATTGCAGCTTTGATATTTTTACTTGAATATTTCCGCATCACGCGAGCGTTCTGTATTCTCCCATATTGTACGGTTTATATTGTACGCTCCTTGTAGCGCGCGCGTAGCGAGTAAATCAATGAAAATTGTATTGTAACCGGTTGAGAAAAATTTCAAAGAAGCAATAAATCACTTATCACACTCGTCGTACAATATGGGAATGATATTTTACTCTCACGCCACATTTTCACTCGCCTTTGGCTCGTGAAAATATTTTGCATGCTCGTAAAATATTTTCCCATATTGTACTCTGACTCGTGCTATAAGTATTATATACATATGTTTATATATACATATATATTACTCTAAAGCCAGAACAGCAAAACATACATAGTGCCGTCTGCTAGTACTAATGATCAGTTTTCCAATTGCATATAGCATATATATCTCTCCTGCCACCAATTTGGTTTGTTGAGGACACTAAAGAAGAATTCTAGCATGGCTGTCTTCTGCACTCTAGTCAAGAGTTTACACATTTAGTACATTGCTCATTCTGAAGGACCTGATGCAGGCAATTAGGTAAAGGGTCTTGCAGGAGACTAAGCCATAGCTAGGTCTGGCATAGCTAACCCTTTACCTTCTATTATTGGGGGACCCTTCAACCTCATATCTTGTCCAAGTTGTTCCATTGCAGCAACCACCAAGGCAAAAATATCTATCTTGCACAAAATCGCATCTAACCACAATGTGTGGGTGCCCAGTTACCGCAGTTATTTTAATCAAGCCAATTTATCCTCAGATATTTTAATTGACTGGCTGATTAGGCAACTCGGACGGATTTAGTACTACTATGTCCCTTTCCTTCCCCCCCCCCCCCCCCCCCCCCCCCCAATAATAGAAGGTAAAGAGTCACCTACGCCAGACTAGCCATAACTATTGTACCAGTAGTTGCTGGCACTGACAGTGACCAGTTATAATGAGTCCACTACAAGAAGGTATTGTACAGCTACCTTGATCTCTGGGACATTGGTGTACACCTTGCATAACAGTGGAAATTTCCCGAGCTATCTTGTCCAATTCACGTACCAGAATTCGTATTCTCTGCAACATTTCAAGGTAGCTAATAAAAGTCACTATTTATACTTAATACTTACATACGTACCTCTCGTAAATTTTGCTCATTTTCTAGATCATTTTGAACACAAGAAAAAATTCCCAACATTTCCTTTTCCACGTCATCTCCTAGTTCCTCCATAACTCGACTTTACCTTTCTCGCTGATTCACAATACTAATAGTTTGTAAAACCATGGATAGAAAACGGTAAAACCTCGCGTAGCCAGACCCTTTACCAACCGTAACCGCAGCGGTTACGGTTGGTAAAGGGTCTAGCTATACGCGAGACTGTACTACCCGCAGCAGCACACGTCAGCAAGCTTAAAGTGTGGCGGCCAACTATATTAGCCCGCGCTCTGCAAACAACTAGGTAATGGTCATCGCTGTTGTATTAAACGTGTCCAAATAAATAGAAAACAAAAGTATTGGTCACCATGTTGTATAAAAGGCTGCAGGTTAATTGCACTCACTGCACTGCTGGCGAGGGGGTAATAATCCAGGCATTAAGGGTAATGCCAACACTATGTAGCTAGAAAGAAGCTACCAATTTCAAGTTTAGTTAAAGTAACTTTCCTTATAAAAGTCAACATAGAATTTCTGTTCCCAAACAACAGCACAAATACAGCAGCACAAATATGACACACACATGCACACACACACACACACAGAATGCATTGACAGAAAAATTGGCAGTTTGATTCTGTTGGCCATTTAAAAAAATACAAAGAATACAACTAGTTATTGAGTTGTTTGGTAAGAATTTGACTGAACAGGAGTTAAATATGGCTGCATAGGAACCTCATATGGCTGAGCAACAGATAAATGATCAGGAGAATTCTTCGAAGACACAGGAGTCTGATAGAATGACGAAGTGGTCATACCTGCTTGTGCTTTGGTCTCAGGAACATCTTCTACCTGATGTGAAGACAAAGGTACCTCATAGTCTTGAACAGAAGGTTTTACAAATTGCCCGGGAGTCTCATATGATCTTGGAGTTGGCGTATTGAGTTTGTCATTTTGAAACTGCTCAGAAGTCTTGTTACTTGGCGGCCTGCTCTGAACAGTGGTATAAACATTCTCATTAAGAGGCTGCAAAGGTGTCTCATTAGAAAGTGGAAACATCTTGCTTTTTCTTTTTTTGCAACTCCACCTAAAAATGATATGGCTAATGTTAACTTCTATGGGGGAGGAGGGTAGGGGGGGGAGGAATACTTTTTTGTTTTGAAGTAGGGGGGAGGAAAAGGTATTAATTAGTAGCTAGCTAATATTCACTAAGTAGGATCTGGTGTTTATTGATTAATTACATTTTGATGTACTGCTCATGTGTGAATACCATGGCAACAAGTTTCTTGTGCAATAAACACTTGTATAACCTGGGGGGACGTAATAACCCAACGTGATAACTCTGAACACAGGTGTATGGGAAAATATTGCCCTAAGCCACATCCTGTTTACTTTAATGCATTTCCTATATGGCAACAGATATAGGCCTGTTCAGTACATAATAAATATATATTATTCATTTGATACAGGAGAATATCACGAGTCTGTTGGCTTAGTATTTATGCGAGTGCCGCAGGCACGAGCCTAAATACCGCCAATCAGACGAGTGATATTCTCGGGTATCCAATGGATAATAAATTTATTAGGTACTGCTCATGGGCGAATACCTTGGTAACAAGAAATTTACCTAGGGGGACGTAATAACCCAACGTAATAACTATGAACACAGGTGATATGGAAAAATATTGCCCTAAGCCACATCCTGTTACGTTAATGCATTTTCTATGTGGCAACAGTTATCAGGCTCTGTTCAGTACCTAATAAAACAAAAGTATGTAGACTGGAAGTCCCCACAAATTTGCTAGTAAAATCCACTGGTGTTGATAACAATTAAGAAAACCCAGACTATAAAGATCCCTATCTTCCTTATTGTTAATAACTTACCAGAATATGCAGGTTACCAATAACGTAATTAGCAGAATAATAGCAAAACAACTGATGCAAATTACTACTGTCAAAATGAAAGCCATCCTTGCCAGCCCAGCAATAACTTGTAGTGGTACTACTGTAGTCATCAGTGTATTGGCAGTTAAGGGTAGATATTGAGTAGTTGGGTTCTGTTGTGGAGTATATGCTGTGAGCAGTTTAGTAGTTGGTAGTGATATGGCACTTGTCGTTAGTGATGGTTGCATCGTTGACTCTTGCGATGACTGAGAAGTAGTTTTTTGCATTGGGTTTACTATTGTACTCAGTGCTTGAGTGGTAGATCTCAGTGATACAGTTACTCCAATTGGTGCCAGTGTATTATTTTGTAATGACGCCTTCAAACCATGCTGCTGTAAAGCATTCTGTACAAATACCTAATAAGGCATATGAACAACAGCAACAACAACCATAAAATATTCAGTAGCTATAAACAGCACACAAAGAAATCTGATTTACTTATCTAACATACAAGAACATTAATATTCACCTAACCTACAATAGTGCCCTCCCTAAACACACAGCTAAATTCATTTTTTCCCTTCAATGTTATGACCCTGTCAACCAGAGCAATTTGTTTCGGAAAACTCCTTAATTAGATCCTACAACTAATCAGCTAGGATATAGCTAGCAGTCAAAACATAGCACTCTAGAAGCGTTTGCTTCAGTGTTGTAGCTACTTCAAATGAAAGTTATTTTTTATGAGCATACCAACTGACTGACTCAATCTGACACTCACTGACTCAATCTGACACTCACGGACTCAATCTGATACTCACTAATTCAATCTGACACTCACTGGACTCAATCTGACACTCACTGACTCAATCTGACACTCACGGACTCAATCTGACACTCACTGACTCAATCTGACACTCACTGACTCAATCTGACACTCACTGACTCAATCTGACACTCACTGACTCACTGATTCAATTTGACACTCTTGACTCACTGATTCAATCTGACACTCACTACTCAACCTGACTGACTCACTGACTTAATCTGACTGATTCAATCTGACACACACTGACTGATTTTTGCTTTTAATTAATGATGCTGCTGCAAAACTATACACTGTACTTACCTGTAACATATTGAACATATTCTCCAGCTGAAGATCTATATATGTAGTAAGATTCAAATAGAAAGTAATTCCTATCCCATCCCATCTGACATTACTGATTGTAACATTATCAGCATATAGAGTTGCAGTTCTAAAATATGTAAACAAAACTATTTAAAAAGGTGAGCGTGAGTTTAGTGAGCTACTACACAAAACATGTTTCATGTGATTACAAATGAAGCACCTTCATGTTTTCTCAAAAACTATTTATCATTTTAAAATAACCCCATTAAAAATTGCTTAAAAGCTTTGTATGCCTGCAAATTAATCATAAATTGCCTTTATAATTAGAAATATACCTGTTGTTCAAGCTGAAGCACGTTGTTAACTTGCAATACTCATTTACATTGTTGGCCACACCCATCTTAATGTTGTCCTGGACGCTTTCATTGAACTTGAGCACAACAGCAGAAAGATAATTTTATAAGAACCAAATTATATAAAGCACTTACCAGTGTTGGAGAAATGTTGAGGACAGTGACTATAAAACTGGTATCTATGGCACAGTAATTCAAAGGTATTAGCTAAGGAAAAGCAAAACTATCAATACTTACTTTGAGCACTATTGGCACTAATTAATGCCAAAGTCTGGTGTACAAAAATATATATATAACTTGATTGATAACAATCTATTCTTGCTTACCAATACCATATGAACCAAGAGCATCTTGCTGCCTTCAACTTAAGCCGATTTGGTGCTTCACACGCCTTATCTCTCGCCAAAGCCACACACTTAGCTACATGCAGTTACAAATAAGCTCATGAACTTTACATATATGGTGAAGTATTTGTCTAGCTTACTAATACTAGCTAGCTGTAGTATCTGATAATATAAATAAGGTGACAACAACTTGACCATGTCATTAAGTATAATAACCAGTGATTATCACATTAGGTTTAATAAGAAAACATACCAAATATAATATGCAGCTATAAAAAGATTTAAAATATACATGATTGATGTATTGAGAAAATGTGATTAAGGAGTGTCATATAAAGTGTTTGGAGAGGCAGTGTATATTCAAGTCTTTACGAGGATTTAGTTTTAGCTTTTCTAATAGAGAAACTGATAGTTCCAACGAGAGAAAGTAGTGCTAAAACAGCAGCGGCGATCCCAGCTGTTCGGCCACCATACTCTTGCAGCACACCCACAACTGTTGGAGTTATCATACGCCCCACAGATGTCAGCGATGCTATAAAACCAACAATGGCTCCTCTTTCATCCTCTCCCCCTTGCAACAGAATCAAATTGAGCATACAAATACGCAGGTTGGATGTTGACAAAGAAATCAGTAGAAGGAGAACAAGCACACAAGAAAGAGGGACCTTGAAAGACAGGATGGCCAGAGAAAGAAACAGTAGCAGGATGAAATGAAGAAGTTGTCTCCTGTAATTGCTGTCGTACCAGCTGGAAATAAATCCAGCAGCCGCTGAAAATATGGTGGTCGCCATTGCACTAAAGGACATAATTCTGCCATATTGGGATCCCGTAAGGGTAAAGTTTTCCTCCAGGTATACAGAAAAATTTGACCGAAATAGCATTACAGCCAGAGATGCAAAGAAACGTATTAATAAGATATCTGATAATTGTTTTAAGTTCAGTAACTTGAATCCATTTTGAAGTTTGCTCCAATTAAAATAACGCAACCAATTATATCTCGTGTTGGTGGCATCACATGATCTAGATGGTGCAATATCCTTTAATTGGATGCCATTTTTAGATCCAGGCAGGAGAAATAGTACAATTACAAAACTGGTAGAATAAATGGCAGCACCAGTGGCAATAGTGAGTCTCAGAGATGGGTCATAATCTATCAAATAGCCAGCCATAGTGGGTCCAATGATGAATCCTGCACTAATGATGGCATTGAAGTAGCCTAGAAAGGCTGGCCTTTCTTGAACAGATGTGTGGTCTGCTATACATGCTTTGCAGATAGTAAGACCATGCTTAAACACACCTGTCAAAATTGAAAAGAAAAATTCATACAAAATAATCCAATTTAAATCAACTTCAATCAACAGAAAAGGAAAAAATAATAAAAAAATAAAAAATAAAATAAAAAAGATAACAGCTACTGTACATAGAATACAGAAAGATTATATACAAAATAATGGAAGAAAGCTAAATAAAAATATTTGATCATATATAGTAATCAAGTCCTTATTAACATTAATTCTTTAACCTGATATTATCCTAGATAGCACCACCATTGCAAAAGTTTCTGATAGGAGAAGAGAGAAATAGGCAGTAGCCGATGTGAGGTAAACTAAGAGCAGTACATTCTTTCGGCCATACATGTCACTCATCTTGCCCTGAGGAAAAAGTTAGTCTGTATAGATAAGGTATAGTCATATCATTTTTCTCACCATTGTTGAACCAGAGAAGATTTGAAGAGCCCCGTAAATTGATCCTAAAGAACACTAATAATAGCTGTAATGTTATCTAACAATGTTTAGCAAAATTTTAATACATGTACCTTACAGGAGTCATACAGGATTTTTCGCTGGTAGTGGGAAAAACTAGCCACACCCATTTTAAAACCCGCACTACTTTGATGTACATGTCTATATGAAAGTATATTTACTTCATACTGAACAGTGTTTGGTCACATGTATGATTTTTATAATCTTACTACTCATAGAATTTAACTTCAGCTAATGTACTATCTGGGGCTGGAGGGAGGAAATCCCAGGGCAACCCTACCTCTGTATAAAACTCTGCCTTAAATAGAGCCTATAACTTACCGACAATTCCAGCCCGAGATCTACTCTGGAACATTTTGAACAATATCTTGGGTAATAGAGGGACTATCATACTGACACCCAAGAGATCCTGCACATTGATTTAAATTTATCACAGAAGTAAGGGAACTATTCTCTAAACTTGAGTGTACAATTGCATCACAATAGCTATGTACTGATAGTAAGCCTAATAATGCTCACATTAGCTAATAACTCACCACAAATCCAATAAGGAACAATATATAAATTTGTCTTTTTTCATTTTGGCCCATATTGTTTGCATGTCAAATACTATGGCAGTTAAGAAACTTCTTCCTTTTTTGAAATATTTTTTCAGTCATTTAGTTTACCAATGTCAAAAACCGCGGCAAGTATCGACGACCATTTCCAGTAACTACTGCGCATTATTTAAGTATACCTATTCTCGTCTGCCATCTCGTCCTGGGACCTGGTTCCTCTTTTTTTTTTTTTTGCTGTAATGCTGAGTATTGACATTTCTAGATAACATGGGAATCACTTCATCAACAAGTTTGTCAAAACTTGGCGACAATGTCGTTCTAAAGAAATTCGTGGGAACGACGCCTATTGCAGATAGTGACGGTTTTTGGAAAGAACTTCTGACCTTTTCCTTCTCTCCTCCAAAGTCTATGTAAGGTTTTAGAACTAAATGATAGAATGATAGTAGTAAAGAAGAGATGGGTTGTAGTTTTAGTTAGATTCACATTATGTTAGTTATAACTACTTGCATCAGCAGCCAATACATGGTTATAAATGAATTCAGTAGTACTACTAGTAGCATATGGTGATTGAAATGTCACATTAAACTTTAGAAATACAACCTGGGACATACCACACCCACTATACTTTAGACTGCATTAATTTTTAAACATAAATATAAATTTCACAATTTCTTTCTCAGCCTTCTTTTACTCATTAGATGTATTCTCTCTCTTTCACAGCCTTTTTTAAACAATACAGCACTGGTTTTATCTCTGATTCTAGATCAGTGTTGCTGTTCATGATCTGTTCCAATTAAACCAAACAAAAAATACCCACACATTATTAAGTACTTCATTGTGAAGAAATGCTATACCATAGAGACAGAGTATAAAGTACAGTAGCAAGTCACCTCCATGATTATATGTTTGGTTATTTAGAGGTGAGTCCAGGATATTAGAAGAGTCAGCACGACCGTTCGTGGAACAGCTAGGTAAGCGATTCATCATTGAATGGTCAGTTCACAGCCAATTGTATTGCTCTTTCCCGGACCTCACCTTCGTTATCCCAGTACCACTATACTGTTATTATTATTATTGTAGTTATTTTGTTACTATTATTATGATTGTATGGTTACATTCTATTGGTATATATATATATATATATATATATATATATATATATATATATATAGTGAAGAACAATCCACAGTCAGGAAATTTAAGAGGTCTGATAAGACAAGTGTTGACACTGACATCTCTTCTCAAGGATGAGTCTAAGTGTGAAAGGTAAGTCAGAATATTATGAATGCTAGACCACAGATACATAGTAGTTCCTGTAGTCCTCATTTGCTAGCACCAGTTATACATTGAGTGAACAAGTCCTATGAGGTGAACTATGTTCAGTGACGTATTTTCAAATTCTACCTACACTGGTTGGTGTCTTAGTTTAGCATAGTTGTCACATTGTTACCTTCACTTCAGGATGAATATAAAGTACAAGTTAATACTAAATGCTCTTGAGTTTTTTCCCTTTTGTAAATTTCAAACCAGTACTATTTGTGAAGAAAGTTTCTATTGACTACTTCTGTTTGGACAACTTCCAGTTCATGGTTATACTTATGTGACTGCAAATCACCTTTCCACAATGAACCCTTGTGTGCTAGTGTTAACTAACTGAGTAATAGATGTTCGTATCTTTGCAGCAACATTACCACATGGCAAGTCCACAACTCTCTGCTCCTTGCCAAGCTGGCCTTAAAACACATCCTGGAGAATCTTTCGGAAGTAGAAGCCATCTTGCAGCTGGACGGAGCACAAACCGTACGCCAGATCACGTCCTTGGAGACAGCTCTTCCCACATCTCCAACTTCTTCTTCGGCTGTCACTTCTGCTGCTCAGGTAACGACGGAAGAGAGTAGCAAGAATGCACGAGCCTCTGGTCCTGCCACCACCGGCCTCCCTCAGTCAGGCCACACCTCTTCTTCAGTTGATCGCCGGTCTCATCAGCACACAGCTAGAGTACCTAGTCCTGACTTAAACACTCTGGCGAGCCAGACGGTGGGTTTTGCCGCAGGTAAAGAGGAGGTCACTCGGGGTGGTGATGGCGGCAAAGTGTCAGCGGGAGGGAAGTTGGCTGAGAAGAGGGCCATCAATCCTGAGGAGATTCTAAACATGGAGTCTCTTCTGTCTAAACAACTGGTGGAGCACCTGGTCTTGCTGCTGGCTGAAGTGCCTCGTCTGTGAGTGTGTAGTATTCTACTTTCATTTTCATTTGGTAACTAAACTAGTCTCAAGTGGCTTGAGAATACCATAACTTGTGTACAATTGGTTGGACAGGTTAGTCTCACAGTCTAAAGGCTAGAGACAGAACGAGTGTCTAAGTTGCTGGTATCAGGAGTCTTATAGCTTAGGGATACAATAAATTCATGTATAGCAGACTTCAGGTAAGTGAGTGATACTAACAGTAGTATTACCCCGTATAAAAATGTTGTGTTATGTGTACAGACATATTGCACACAATTATCAAGTTGTCCTATACAGGACACTGAAGCTTTCTTACACGCATCTATCACTTGCAGACCTTTCACGTATGACGTCCACATGCAAGGTGTGCAGTTGCTGCTGGTCCTCCTCTCCTCTCAGATGTACCCTCACTCCTCCAGCGGCATCTTCCTCAGATACATCCTCACCTTGCCCAAGTAAGCCTCCCTCAACACACACACACACACACACACACACACACACACACACACACACTAAGCAAGCTTATTTAAGACAAGGTAAATAGGCATTAAGTATAAACTCTGTTGATCTCTTCACTATAATGCCAGTGTTATGTTCAGATACACTCTGAGGTGTTTTAACTAAGTGTTGTGACAAAATGGCATATGTTTTATGTTGCTTTTTAGTCTGTAGACAACTGCCGAGTTGTTATTAGGGGTGGGGATTGAATGACGATCCCGTGACGTCATGGAAGAAAATAATGACAACAAAATAAAATGACGATAATGTATTGGAGTCAATGGGGGAAGTCTGGTTTGCAGTTTCTGAGGAACTTTGTGGTGTTTTGACTGCATTAACCTATATTGTTAGTGACAAGTGATTTGTAACTACAGTTTTGTGAGGCAAATTGATCACATTATAGTCTGGAAGCACTGTATATATGCTAGCAACACTTAGTAGGGGAACGCTGTTGGTGGTTACTTGTATATGTTGTTGTTGTTTTCTTGCATTTGTTCAATAGTTTATTTCCCCGTTCTTCCCTGCCATTTCATGTATGTGTGTATGTATTGACAGAGAGAGTTGCTGTGAGCTGGTAGAATCTCTGATGCATCATTTTATCAGTCAGGAGCCTCTCCCGCCACAAGACTTCAGGCTGCAATCTTCTGGTCTCATCTCTTCCATCACTAGTGAGCTTATTTAACGTTCAGATGGGATAGTGGGGCGTGGTCTATTTATATTTGTGCTAACTAAGATGCGATCATTACCATAGCATGCCCCCATCAAGATAGACTATTGCCGTGTCTTAATGTAGTCATCTTTCCTGGCTTAACTAATTGATATGACTTTACCATATCATTCCACCCTCCCTTTCTGGGTTGACAACCTTCACCTCTATTTTCCATTCTATCTTATCGGATAGGTTACAGTAGTAAATACCATTGCAAATGGAATAACAATTGTCCGTTGCATATTATGGACTATATGATGTAACACAGTCTAAAGTCCCTGGTGTATGTTGACTGACTGGGCCGATTGGATGCCCCTTCCTCGGTGCTTCTCTCTCAAGCTCTCTGGCTTTGCTGGCATCCTACCTATGTATGATTGTCATGGCACCTGAAGCAAAGGGCAGCATTGTGGTGACCATTTTCTATCATTCAAGGTGAAACATGACCTCTTCCCTTTGCTCCTGCATCTGCTATTAATCAAGTTGGTATTGTCTCCCTGCCATGTTCCCAAGCTTTACCGATGTCAAATTCCTTCCCGGATAGCACAGCTGTGACCTGACAGCATACAATTGGCCTTGCCACCATATTCTAGAAGTATGGGGACATATAGAAACTGGTTGGTCTTGCCAAAATCAACTATCTCTAGCGCCACAGTCTGCTGCCTGAAATGCAGAGCTATAAAGCAGTCAGCCGCAACTACCAAACTGTTGGGGTTTGCCTCCTACGGTGAGCGTGATTCGGTAAGCCCACATCTCCTATACTTTGTCCTGGTGAGCCTAACAGATGGTGGCTGCAAGCAAGCTGTAGCAATGCAGCCAACTCAGGAGATCTCACACTTTTTTTTTAATTTATTTTTTATCTCGGTCGAGGTTGGAGCTAGCCCTGCCTCCTTTCCAACTGATGGACCTGGACTGTCTGACACATCATTGAGTATAGAAAAGACCCGGAGCCTCTACCCGCTCTGTGTATTGATGTTGCAACTCCACTGGCGCTACTGCACTATATCACTCCTCACATCACAGCCTCCCTTTGGGTGGTAACACGATATACCACACGGACACTACATATCACCTGGAAGTTGGTGGCACACTTGGGCGCCCGTGGTACGCACACACTAATATTGCCCCCTCCCTCCGCCTCCCCAGATTAGTGCTTGCTGGGGTGCTCTGGCTACATACAGGTGATCTTGCTGAGTCAGCACTTGCCGATCAGCTTTTCTTTTCTTTTCTGGGCGAGCCCCACACTAGTGACCTTCCATCTAATTCACTGGACTCATGCTCCTGCATGTACTACTCATTTTGCTTTTACCACTACATCCACAGCCCTGGCTTCTGCCGGGGTTACTAAATGGGACCTGATACATGCATTTTGTGTCTAACTAACAAACTGTATTGTAGAAGACTAACACACCACTTGTGCTACTAAATCTGCCACATATAAAACTTATGGCATATTTATCACGTAATACAGTAGACCCTCACTAATCCGAACAGCCTTGTACTTAGGGTAGTTCGGATTAGTGAAAAGTTCGGATTAATGAAATGAATGAATATCATTAAATTATTGTTGTATTAAAGTGAACTAGGTACATCTACACTAATACACGATGCATTAGTTATCAAGGTTAATTAGATTAATGTAGAAATGTTGTAAGCATTGTTATAATTTCAGGATTGAAGTCAAGTGGAAGAATCAATATTTAACTAGTGTATTTACTGAGTTCATCATTAAAGAGTACATATTATGTGTGTACTTAACTGAATAGATCGACTTGTGTAGTCTGTAATTTTCTTTTGTTTCAGTGTACTGATACGTTTTCTTGCTGGTAAGTCACTTAATTCCGTCAGCATAGCCATGTTGTGGATATTCGATTCACTCTGCTCTTGTAACCATTGCATACATCCATCAAACATTTTTACAGCAGCACTATGAGAAATTGTAGGGGAAACCTCATCACTGTCTTCAGCATCCTGAGTTTCTTCCTGAATAGGGGTGATGATTTCATCATCTGTTAAATGATCAGTGCGGTCAGTTTCAAGCCAGTCTTCAATCTCGTCATTGCCTAATTCAAAGCCAAGCTCTTGCAGTATAAAGGCACATTCCTCTGCTATTGCAGCATCACCTTCAACTTCTGAACTGCTGTCGACTTCTACATTGCTGACATCGTCACCACTATCTGCACTGCTACCTGTGCTGTCAGGCAAAACTTTTCTCCAAGACAGCTGGATACTTCTAGGAGATATTTCCTCCCAAGAAGAGGCTATAATCTTAGCTACTTTGAGCATATCTATTTTAACAATTGACATTCCTTATGGAAAACAAGTTCTTCTAATATTTTCCTCCTGTAATGACGCTTATAGAAACAACGATTCCCTGGTCCATTGGTTGAATTAAAGCAGTAACATTTGGAGGCAAAAACTTTGCAATGATTTTACCATCTTTAGACAGCAGGTCTGATTCGTCAGGATGTGCGAAACAATTATCCAAAAGTAAAACTCCTTTAGGATCAACACCGATCTCGACCAATTTTTTCTGAACAATGGGAACAAAGGAGTTATGGAACCACTCACCAAACAAGGAAGTATTTACCCAGGCATTTTTTTGGTTTGCATAAATTACAGGTGGTTGATCACGGTTAATATTCTTAAAACATCAAGGATTTTAAACTTGCCAATCATTAATAGTGGTAGCTTGATGCTACCTGACACATTCGCACACGCATTGATGGTAACAAGCTCCGTTTGAGTTTTCCGACCATCAGTGAAGAAGCTAATGTTTTTTGTGGCATTAACTTGAAATATAGACCCGTTTCATCACAATTAAAATTTGATGAACATTGTATTGATTTTCTTCGATGAAACCTTGAAAATCGCTAGTAAACTGGTCTGCTGCAGGCTTATCTGCTGAAAGCTTCTCACCCTGTAGGAGTAGTTGCCTGATCCCATGGCATTGACAGAATCTCCACAGCCAACCGTCAGAGGCGGCACTGAAGTTGGAAGAGCAACCATCCTCTCTCGTGATAGACAGGCTATGATGTAATTATTTTGCCTTAGCTTGCAGTACTGGTCCTACAAAACAGTAAAATACATTATAATTAACCTCACTTAATGATGAAAAAGTTGTAGCTACCAGTAAGAGGAACTCCTTCCTCCCTCTTTTGCCAAAACCATATGAACAGAGCCTCTTCAAGTTGCTCATCTCTCCCTAGCCTCATAACTCTAGCTGGTCTCTTGCAACCCATCTCTACAGCCTTCCGTTTGTAACACTAAATCTTCTCTCTCTTCTTTTTAATATCTGCTATTGTGGACACACCAACCCCATACTTATCTGCAAGTACTTGGTAGAACTTCTTGCCAATATCCTTGAGAATCTCTACTTTCTCATCAATAGTCAAGGTTTTGTGAGCCCGTTTTGGAGCTTTAGTACCCGTCGCTGCCTCACCTGCAGTTGCCATAACAAAAGCTAGTCTCACGCGCCAAACCCTTTACCCAACCGCTCCTCCCAAAAGTTAGCAATGTGTTTTAAGACGACGCGCACGCGCGATTTATGCCGTCCAGATTAGCAAAGGTCTACTGTAGTATGTTTGTAGCTCTCCCAAGTTTGTGTTGGAAAGGGTACCATGTTTTCATGTGTTTTCTAAGCTCTGCATATAACTTATTTTATCATTTTATTGCTAGGTGGTCTCTGGTCCTTGATAGTGCCCACCAGAGGACTTCTGAATGAGCAGTGTTCCCCTTTATCTAATCAGTCAGTGTTGCTGCTCCTACTGCTCACCCATCAGAACTCCAAGGGATATAACCCTTACCGAATAGCTCTATCAACATTCAAAGACCACAGGGAACACAAGACCAAGGAAGACGGGGAATTTGCCATTAATTTGGAGAAACTCTACATGGCTTTGTGCCAGTAAATATTGAAAATAGGGTTGTGTGTTTTGTGTTTTTGGTCAGTGGGAAGGACTTACTCTTGTGTAAGCTAGCAAGTTGTACTACTTCATGTACTATTAGCCCAGTCTCTTGTGGTAGGAACTGATCTGGTAATGACTGTATGTATACACACAAGCAATATTTATAATTTATGGCCAAAGAGAATCACTGTAGTTTTGTCTGTATAATTAAGTAGATGATACATTTTTGGAGTTGTGCATGTGTAGTATTTCCATAATACAAGCTTTGTGAATTGGAAAACAAACTTTTATTAAAACCTCAATTGTAGCTGTGTACATATCTGTCAATTTTACTATGCTCATGAATATTCACCCAGAGTTTCATCAACACGCCTTGCCACACCCAGCAGTAATTCATTAATGTGCCCTGCCACACCCATAAGTGATTCAATACACCCTAAACCACACCTAGTGAATCATTAACACACCCTGGACCACACCCCAGTGCTTGCATAAGTATTGAATCGGTGCAGTCATAACAGTTTCATGACTGCACAGTAAGTTCATGTGAATGAATACTGGCATAGAGCTGTTCCATTATTGGTAACAAAGTTTTATGTGTAGAGTGTGAGCACGTATGTGTGTGTTTGCGTGCATGCGTATGTAAATTTGTTTGTTGTGTTGTCATAGGCAACTGAAAGATGAGCAGACAACCTTGTTCCTCTACCTGCTCCTGCAAGGCAACTCCAGTTTTGCCAGCTTTGTGTTTTCAAGATCAGATATAGACCAACTGGTGAGATATGGATAAGATAAACAGTGTGCATACCACACCTTACCATCTTTTCTCCAGTGTGTACTTGCACTACGTAGAGTATATAGTGTTTATCAGACTCAATGGAGCTAACACATGTACCATTGGGATCTAAATAATAATACATTCATTTGCTCCATTGAATAAAGACTATACCAATACAGTGTATTAAATGTGAATCACAGATTGACGAAATGACAGATGTATAGACACAGACAGAGAAATAAGCAGAGAGACTGATGAATAGATATATAGATACACGTACATAGCTATGTTGAGAAAAAAAACTCCCCCAGAAGTGTACTGTCAACGTGTTTGAGAGAATCAGATTTAACCTGTTATTCTTTATAGTCTCTCAACATGCCAGTGAGGGGAATTGTATGGTGAGCACTGGTTCGACTGTCTGGAACACAGGAGTTACTGTATGCTAAGGCTATGATTGTAACTACTGAAGGTTTATCTATTCTCTCGAAACTTAGAAATGAAATTTTTGTACATAATCAGGGTTTCATACAAAAGGACAAAAGGGGGAGGTGGCCCTTGGCTCTTACCCCCCCACCCCCCCCTCTCCCTTTTTTTATTCCAGAAATTTTGGAAGGGACAGTAGTACATTATATAAAGTTGAATTCTATGAGTAGTAAGATTATACAATGTGACCAAACATAGAGTGTGAATTATACATTCTCGTACAGGCATGTGCATCAAAGTAGTATGTGTTTAAGAATTGGGTGTGGTGAAGTACACTCATATCTCCCACCTGCTTGAAGAACCCTGTATGAAACTCTGATAACATTTCATATGGACTAATCAGTGGACATGTTGAAAAGAAACTTGAAATACAGTGTACAAGAAGAAAAGGAAAAATACCTGCCAATGTGTCTCAAGAGTAAACAAGGGCTTTATGATAGACCTGATATTCCATTGACCACATTCTCACTAATAATAGTCTTGGAAGAAACAAATTATGTCTTGCTTGTGTGTGTTCTATCAGAGTATATTTAATATCTGCATTACTATTTCAATGTGATTGTGTGTGTGTAGATTGACCCACTATTGCAGCAGTTGTACAACTGTGGTAATCACAGTTCCCACCATGTCTACATGCTCCTCATCATCCTGCTCATCTTCAGTCAGGACGAGTGCTTCAACAAGTCTGTGCATGAAATAGTGAGATACCTTTGTGTGTTTGTATGTACATATGTATGTTTAATTTATTACTTTCTATTAATTAATTTATTAATTACTGGGGAAGGAATTCTCCCCACATTGAAATATAATGGGCAAATTGCTTATAAATACAGTAGAACGTCAGTTATCCGAAGTTCAATTATCCGAACACTTCAGTTAACAGAACACCCAATATCTAATAGTAGCACATGCAGACGCAAATGCTTGACCACGCCCTTCATTGATGTTTTTATAATACATTTTCTGTGGTGTTCAGTTGAACATTTCAGTTATCCGAATACCTCCCATCCCAACGTGTTTGGATGACTAACATTCTACTGTATCACAATAACAGGGAGTTTTAAGTATGATCATTGGATTGTTACGTTTTAATTTCGTACGATAAAGTTTCCGCAGTAGATGTGTCTCACTGACATGGTCTCACTGACATGGTCTCACTGACATGATCTCACTGACATGGTCTCACTGACATGGTCTCATTGACATGGTCTCACTGACATGATCTCACTGACATGGTCTCACTGACATGGTCTCACTGACATGGTCTCACTGACATGATCTCACTGACATGGTCTCACTGACATGTTCTCACTGACATGGTCTCACTGACATGGTCTCATTGACATGATCTCACTGACATGGTCTCACTGACATGGTCTCACTGACATGGTCTCACTAACATGATCTCACTGACATGATCTCACTGACATGGTCTCACTGACATGATCTCACTGACATGGTCTCACTGACATGATCTCACTGACATGGTCTCACTGACATGATCTCACTGACATGGTCTCACTGACATGGTCTCACTGACATGATCTCACTGACATGGTCTCACTGACATGGTCTCACTGACATGGTCTCACTGACATGGTCTCACTGACATGGTCTCACTGACATGATCTCACTGACATGGTCTCACGGACATGGTCTCACTGACATGGTCTCACTGACATGTCTCACATGATCTCACTGACATGGTCTCACTGACATGGTCTCACTGACATGGTCTCACTGACATGATCTCACTGACATGGTCTCACTGACATGGTCTCACTGACATGATCTCACTGACATGGTCTCACTGACATGATCTCACTGACATGGTCTCACTGACATGGTCTCACTGACATGGTCTCACTGACATGATCTCACTGACATGGTCTCACTGACATGGTCTCACTGACATGGTCTCACTGACATGGTCTCACTGACATGGTCTCACTGACATGGTCTCACTGACATGGTCTCACTGACATGGTCTCACTGACATGGTCTCACTGACATGGTCTCACTGACATGGTCTCACTGACATGGTCTCACTGACATGGTCTCACTGACATGATCTCACTGACATGGTCTCACGGACATTGGTCTCACCGAACATGGTCTCACGACATGTCTCATTGACATATCGCACTGACATGGTCCTCACTGACATGGTCCACTGACATGGTCTCACTGACTGGCCGCCATTGACCATGATCTCACTTGACATGGTCTCCACTGACATGTCTAATGACATATCTCACTGACATGGTCTCACCTGACATGGTCTCACTACATGGTCTCACGACATGGGCTCGTCACGTACATGGTCTCACTGACTAATGGTCTCACGTACATGGTTTTTCATTCACTGAACATGGCTCCTTACCATGGTCTCACTGGACAATGGTCTCCCTGACATGGTCTCACTGACATGATCTCACTGACAATGGTCCTCACTGACATGGTCTCACTGCATGGTCCTCACTCCGAAAAAAAAAATCTCCTGAACATGGTCTCACTGACATTGTCCTCACTGACATGGTCTCACTGACATGTGTCCACTGACTGAGCTCCTGACATGGTCTCCCCTGACATGGTCTCACTGACATGGTCCACTGACATAGTCTCACTGACATGGTCTCACTGACATGGTCTCACTGACATGATCTCACTGACATGGTCTCACTGACATGGTCTCACTGACATGGTCTCACTGACATGGTCTCACTGACATGGTCTCACTGACATGGTCTCACTGACATGGTCTCACTGACATGGTCTCACTGACATGGTCTCACTGACATGGTCTCACTGACATGGTCCACTGACCTTGTCTCAACTGACATGTCTCATTGACATTCTCACTGACATGGTTCCTCACTGACATTGTCTCACTGACATGGTCTCATTGACACTGATCCCATGACATGGTCTCACTTGACATGGTCTCACTGACATGGTCTCACTGACATGGTTCCTCACTGACATGGTCTCAATTGACATGATCTCACTGACATGTTCTCACTGAGCCATGTTCTTTGCATGATCTCCTGACATGGTCCCCCTGCATGGTCTCACTGACATGGTCTCACTGACATGGTCTCACTGACATGGTCTCACGGACATGGTCTCACTGACATGGTCTCACTGACATGGTTTCACTGACATGGTCTCACTGACATGGTCTCACTGACATGGTCTCACTGACATGGTCTCACTGACATGATCTCACTGACATGGTCTCACTGACATGGTCTCACTGACATGGTCTCACTGACATGATCTCACTGACATGGTCTCACGGACATGGTCTCACTGACATGGTCTCACTGACATGGTCTCACTGACATGATCTCACTGACATGGTCTCACTGACATGGTCTCACTGACATGGTCTCACTGACATGATCTCACTGACATGGTCTCACGGACATGGTCTCACTGACATGATCTCACTGACATGGTCTCACTGACATGGTCTCACTGACATGATCTCACTGACATGGTCTCACTGACATGGTCTCACTGACATGATCTCACTGACATGGTCTCACGGACATGGTCTCACTGACATGGTCTCACTGACATGGTCTCATTGACATGATCTCACTGACATGGTCTCACTGACATGGTCTCACTGACATTGTCTCACTGACATGGTCTCATTGACATGATCTCACTGACATGGTCTCACTGACATGGTCTCATTGACATGATCTCACTGACATGGTCTCACTGACATGGTCTCACTGACATGGTCTCATTGGCATGATCTCACTGACATAGTCTCACTGACATGGTCTCACTGACATGGTCTCACTGACATGGTCTCATTGACATGGTCTCACTGACATGGTCTCACTGACATGGTCTCACTGACATGGTCTCACTGACATGGTCTCACTGACATAGTCTCACTGACAGTCTCGTTGACGTAGTCTGATACACTGAGTAGCTGTGTGTGTGTGTGTGATATACTATGATTATAAATGTGTTGTTTATGTGTACTTGTAATTATTTTCATGAGCAGATCTTGCCCAAGGTATCCTGGTACAAAGAGAGAGTTCTTCACACTATCTCTCTGGGTAGTGTCATTGTGATGGTGTTGGTACGAACAGTGCAGGTCAACATGGCACAAATAAGGGTAAGAAGAGAGGGGTGGGGCTGGTCGAGTGATCTACATTAGGATTTTGAGTATATACTCAATCCCCTCATTCCCGGGCTTGAAACTTAAGGTGCCGGATTTTTTCCCCCCAATCGTTAGCACTATCCTTTTTCGCTTGTACCCTGCCCTTCTGCGATCAGTAATTATCATTTAACTTAGCGAAGTCACGCAGTAAGAATCAATAATTAAGTGGCTACTTATGCCCAGTAGAGTGGTGTGTCCGTAAATAGAGGCGCTTGGCGTGTCTTTCAAAGATTTCAGTAAAATATAGGAGGTGGGGGGATTCGTTGTTATTTTGTTTTTTTATTTTTTAATACTGCCATAGTGTGGTTGTACAATGGTATTTTAATTATCCTATTCCTCCTCATTAAGATAGGATTGCTCTTGAGAATGGTTTTTGTAACGGGTGTTTGTGGATTCCTTTCGTATAACCTGTTTTACTTTTTCGTATTGAGTCCCCCTCACAAATATTCAACATTTAATTAGTCTTTTATCGGTACAGGACAAATATCTGCACACCAACTGTCTGGCTGCACTGGCCAACATGTCTTCCCACTTCCACTCCTTGCATCTGGACGCTGCCCAGAAACTCATCAAGTAAGACACACCCACTCACAGGTAGCAAAATGTAAATATCGATATGGATGGATCTCTTTGTTTGTTTCTAGTCTGTTCAAATTGTTGGCTAAGAAGCATCAGAAGATCAGTGGGACCATGAGGAGCACCCCAAACACTCCTTCTGGCTCAATTGCCACTCCTCCAGCCACACCCACTGACACACCCCTTGCATCTCCATCTTCCCCTAGTGATGTGGCATTGGATATGTCTCAGTTTATGGAATCGAGTGTGAGTTGGAGGGTGTGGTCTTGAGTATGGTAATAGAGCTACTGGAACTCTGGTGTAGTGTATCAGGTTGAGGGCCAATAGCATCACTCACTCATGCAGGGTTTGATACAGGAATTTTGGCTGGGTAGAAATTTAATGTTATGGGATGAGGCTATTTACTTCGAGATGTGTGATACACAGGGGTTTTTTTTCTATAAAACTTAAGGTGATTAGTCAGGCTGGTTAATGTGAGCGATGCTCCAACTCTACTAATCAGTCGGACTTATCCTCACTTATCCCGTAATGCCTGTACCGAGTGTGCACCTGAGTAACTGCAGCAAAAACCCTCCTAAGGTAGTCACCACTAACTCAGAGAAAAAATAGTCTTTTCCAAACTTGACTTATACAGAACACTGAATACAATGAGAAAAGTGAATGGTTAAAACTAGTAGGGGAGTAATAGCATGGCATCATGACAACGACTTGAGTGGCCTAAGAATGAACATGACAAAATGACACAATTCAGTTGAGTGGCCTAAAGATGAACATAATGTCTCAAACAAATAACAATGTCCACGTCCAGATTGCTGGCACTAAAAACTAATTATTTGAGACTGCGGCTGGACCAGTGATGAGAGAATTTTTCTCAAATTTGCTTAGACTAGTGAGCCAATTTTACTGTAGCAGGCCAGTTATGTAATAACTATATATATATTCGTATGAGTAATAGCACGGGTAACCGTGCTATTCGGGATTAATAGCACGAGTAACGCGATTGAAATAGCACGAGGCGAAGCCGAGTGTTATTTCAATTGCTTTACGAGTGCTATTGACCCCTAATAGACAGGTTACCCGTGCTATCACTCGCTAATAATAGGTCAGCTTTTAAAAAAGTCATTTGCAATTGTAGCTACACTGTATTATTCAGTCACTATCTCCTTTTTCAGGATTAGCTTCCACTGGAACTTTCTTTTCATCGTACGACTCCTCCTAATCTGTTTTAAAACATTCCGTCTAATACGGTAGAGGTTCTGTGGTAAAGAAGGACATTGTCTCCAACTAGAAACTACTGGAACTGTACGTTTACAAGGTTAACGCTCTACGCGTGCGCACTTACCCGTACTATTTCACTTAGCTACCGAGGTATTTCACCTAGTTTCCACTTAGTTACCGAGGTATTTCAATTAGTTACGCGCTATTTCACTTTTCCCGTGCGATTTCAATTGAACAGCGATTTTTCCCATACATTTTTGAATGGGCAACTTACGCGCCGTACTATTATATATATAATATAGTTACATTCACTTAAGTTTCAAGTAATGCATGTTCATAATACTTGAAATTAAGTTGACAATAGCTAATAAGGACCTCCAAGATCTATAATCCTGATTTGTACCTAAGGGTTTAGTGGTAAGTACACGTCACTCTGGATCGGGAGTCATGGGTTCAAACCCCACTACAACCACCTTGGAAAAGCATTTTGTGTTTCTTCTCAAACGAGAGAAATGAGAAGGGGAAAGAAAATAAGGTCAACTAGAGAAAAGAGGTAATTAAAAAATTAGTTGGGGGAAAAAAGGCACGCAAGAAGGCACTAAAATGACAATAACAATGGGCCATAATTGAGTGCAATGTGCCAAATGTGTGCCAATTATGCTTATCATAAACTCTGGTGGTAGAAACTTTTTTTGTGTCACTTCTGCATTTCAAGTACATCAGATCAATATAATATGTAGTATGAATAGGAGGTTTAAGGGTGGCCACACATAGCAACGCGTACCACCTGTAGAGCCGGACATTAATTTATTCCCCGCCAATACCCCACCATTCACAATAGTAGTAAGCGTGCATAGCAACCATCAACAAAAAAAATTGCGTAGGCGGTGTGCGGCCACCCTTAAGACCTTCATTTGGAAGGAGAGGGGGGGGGGGGGCATTTTCCTTTACACTAGGGTAGCTTTATGGATAGTCAAGCCATTCTTGTCACATCAAAGGGTGTATAAGTTTATAGCTACTGTCAATTTTGCTAATTTGTCAAGCTAATTCATGCAATATACTCTTGAATAGACTCACTCATGTTGCTATTAGGAGTACTCCAGCATAATCCTGTGTACTGGGACTTAATTTACCTTATCTTGTGTGACTGTGGTATTGGTCAGTCTGCAGATCGTGGCATCATAGAGGAGGTTCTGCTGATGGTGCTGGAGATCCTCAACTCCACTCTCACTCACAATCTCCACAACAATGCCCACCTGGTCTACTCACTCCTCTACCAGAGAGAGATATTTGAACCGTATCGGACGCATCCTTCTCTGATGGACCTCATACAAAATATTGAGACAGTAAGATAGGCATTGATGTATGATTTGTAATTGTATTTTCCCATTCAATTCCACTATCCAAGTTAGCACACAGCATCATAGCTTATATCACAGGAGGGTGACTAATATGCGCGTGGGTGGGGGGAGGGGACAAAAAAAACTAACAAATAAGCCTGCATATGCCTGACTTACTTCAGCAATGAATTTAGTGAGAGTGTTCAGACAATGTGTGGAAGACAGCTTTTAACTTGTGCATGATTAAACCCAACCGATTTTTGTTTCACATTTACCATAATACAAGCAATGAATCATCCATAGTGTATATAGCATACCTTGCAGCTGTGAGAAAGTATAGGTTAAACTACTAAAAGGCTTGAACCAAAAGCAAGCTAGATTGATAGTAACCTCAGTTGTTCAAACTTGTCAGGCTTATGCAATTACTGCAAACTGACTCCTTCAGTTAGTCAATGAGGAATTGTTCTAATTCTGTAATATAATTGATTTCATGTCACATGTTTTGTGGTTTTATTCAACAGTTACATGTGTTCCAGTTTTAGCTGTGTCCATGTATATATTGTGTGTTGTGCAGGTAATTGCCTTCTTTGCATCCAAGTTGGAGAAGAAAGGGCCTGGTCCATATTCTTGTATGTTTGTGCTGGATATTATCCAGGCGGCATCTAAAACATGGCCAAGAAATAGCCTGAGGGTAAGAAGAAGGAAAAAACACCTGATTACAGGGAAGAGAGACCCCAGTATAAAAAAAAAAAAGGAGGGGGGGGGAGAAAGAGAAGTTTGAGCATAACATAATTGCTAACATAATGTTCGGCTGACTAGAGTGGGGTACCTTCTTTATCTTTTAGTCTTTAATAAGGTATTTATAATATCCTAGTTATTATTAACCCTCTGTGTTCATGCGTGAGAGGGTTAAGTAGTCGTTTTCTCTGTCTGCCATGCTCTGATTTTGGAGATTACTGAAATTAGGTATGAACTTACTCAGAACGACTAGTTAAGTCCTTTTATTGTGCTACTTTTTTTCTTTTTTTTTCGGGCTGATTTTTGAGGAAACACAAAGCAGTCAGCTTTGAAGTGACTATAGGTTTCATGGGTAACTCCCCATTATAATCATGTGAGCTAATATTTTCTTTCTGCTGCTTAGTTTTGCTTTATACTGAGGTAGTTTTCAGAGTAATGGAATTGGATTTTCATGTTGCAATTATCAATGAGTGTCCCTTGCATGTTTCTCTTATGAAGATAGTATTTACGTCTATGTGTTTTTTTTGGCACTGCTATATCCATACCTAATGAAGTATACTTTTTGGTCTAGAAATGATTTAGATGGCTAGGTAGTGTATAGTGGCACTGAGGGTTCGCACCTTTAGCCCATTATTTTCACAATTTTTTTTGTCTATAGACATTCCCTGAACTCCGGTTTCGTTATATTGAGGAAGATCAACCTGAGGAATTCTTTATTCCATATGTGTGGACTCTTGTCTTTAAGGGCTCCACTATGTTCTGGGACAACAACAAGATCAAACTGTAATGTAATAAATGGCTAGCTTTGTATTTTAATGTGCAGGATAGTATCATCTAATGGTTTGTATTCATATCATTTGACCTTCATTTGGTATAAGAGATCAATAATCACATAACTATTTTATTTTATGTTTTTTTTGTGTGTGACTAACTACAGTGAAACTCCTGGTTACAGTCACAACTAGAGGCAGATGTTTGGTTCGTGAAGGAAATTTGTTTGCCATTTTTTGTTCATGCTGGTTGTTGCTGAAGTTGATGTTGCTTTATAAGGCAGTTTGTAGCTAGTGGCCATGCAGTGTGGCCTAGCTAAACATCAGCACCTTATGTGGTTGCTTATAATTCACCACAAGAAATAACCAGTTTCTAAGGAGGACTCCCTTGACTCGTATCCAAACTTTTAACACTGATGGTCTGGCTGAGTGACAAAGCGTAGTAACACATTCTGATGAGAAGACCATAGATTTAGCAAGCAACCATTTGATTAGAGCATCAGGATATTGTATTGATCTTGTCATAATTATGTTCCACTTTGTTTGACGTAACAAGGCACATTTGAATTGCGCTAAGCCTTTTTATGGCTTTTATGAACAAAACATTACTCTCTTGCATAGCTAGGGTCCAACTTTTCAACAACAACAACAAAAAAAGATTCAAGGCAGGACAAACTGCACCCATTACTATACTACTCTCATAATTAACATAACCACACCCTGAATATTATGTTAATTGGATTTTTTGAGTATTAAATGCAATTTTTTTTTTTTTTTTTTGCTAGCAGTTAGCTTTATAGTATAGCTAAGTGCAAAGTTCATGCATAGCATCCGACCTTGCACATGCTTAACTTACCGCAGGTTGTAATTATAGTATAAAGGTTTTGATTAAAGTATACAGTTACAATAAACATATATTTATTTATATATAATATATTGCAAGAAACTTCAAGGACAAACAATAGGAAACACCAAAGCTTTCAAGGACAAAGGACACAGTCCAAAAATTAAGGACTGTCCTTCGATTCAAGGATAGAGCCTACGCTCTTACAAAATCATAATAATAGTTTATTCGTGTTTAAAGCTGATTCTGCCGTAATGGATGATCATATCTAGCTTATAGCACAGTCTTCGAGAGCTTTGTAGTGGAGGCTCCAGGACTTCAAAACCATTTTCAAAATCTACCGAGTCGGGTGCTGCGCTCTCTACGGTAAGGAGGGCGTGACTAATTCGCGGCAAATATAATCCCTAGCCCTAGCCCTAGCCTTGCACACGCAACACCCTGCGGACTTTACGCTGGTAGAAGATGCTCCCCTAGACGCCTCCAAAGTTTCAGTTACACTGTACCTCCAGCTGTACAGCCGCTGCTTATTGTTTCTTTTCTTTAGAATGGCTTTGAATGATTTTAATCTGGTAAGCTTATTTTGCTCACCCAACTCGCCACTTCACTTTTATTTTTGTCATAGATACTGTTGTTGGTGATGCAATTCTGGATGCTTTCAAGTGGTAAGATATCGTGTGAATGGAATTCGACACGGTTATATTTTTCTTTGCACGCATAACAGGTGCTATTGTAGTACGTCCTATTGCAATTACTGCCACCAGTACTTTCATTTCTTGGACTAGTGGACCAGAGGATATGAATTTAACCAGTTTTACAATATTGGCCACATACGTAGGGCCATGCAGGGCAATTAATGTGCATGAATTTCAAGAGGATGATGTGAGCAGCAAAAGAAGAACATTTGCTATTACTTCCTTGCAAGAATTCAGCCTCTATAATATTACAGTAAAAGCGATGTCTGGAGATTCAGTTGTTTTCTCAAGCAGCACAACCATTAATACCAAAATGAGCAGTAAGTCATCTACAATAAACAACAACATCAACAACAATTACAAAATGTGTGATTTAATATCCTCATTTTTGTTGCACACATTAGTATAGTAAATGATGTATTGTATTTTGTGTGAACTTTTTAAATTTAGTTCCGGCAGCACCACAGAATTTCAGAGCTACTATTGTGATGCAGACCCAAGTTTCCTTGAGATGGGATGACATACCTTGCTTGGACAGGAACGCTGATATTAATGGATATCAGATCCGTACTATGCAGCAGGGAGATACTTATGTGTCTACTAACACAAGTCTAGCTAATTCATTCACTGTGAATGGATTGCTACCTGTAACTGAGTACAGCTTTCAAGTAAGAGCTATATATCATGATGGATCACAGCTGTTTGGACGAAGAACCATTATAGATTCCATTCTTACACGAGGTAAATTCTTCAATATTTTCATCCAACACAGTGATGACCACAGGGTATTGTCAAACTGTGCCTACATTCAGCTGTTATTAATTGTGTGTTTAGAATATGGTCATCATCTTGCCTATAAAAATCTACATTATAATCTTATCATTATAAATGTCTACATAATCTTTGAACCACTGAGATTTTGTGTACAGGAAATTACTAATATTATTTTTGAAGGATATATATATAAGCATCTATATAATAATAGTAATGATGACTGATGACGGTGGTGTATTCATTAATAACTCAAGCTGTAGTAAAATGTAAGTTCGATCGCTCCTATAGAGCTAGTTAACAGGGAAAGAAAAAATGTGCCCATGTCAGGCTCAAACCTGTGAGCATCAGCTTCAGCGTCCCCCACACTTGCCATTACACCCTCAGGAACTAATAGTTGAAAGAAGTTTGTAATGCCTTATTATATCCTCTTTCATAGGTCTTGCCCTGTCCATACTTTCACTCTACAAAAACTGAACTGAGTTGATTGTTCACCTATAATAGCTAACCATAATCTTCACAAATCATGGATATAAGGAAGGCAGAGAAGCAGGAAAACCCAAGGGTTAAGAGTAACTACTTCAATGAAGAAGTGAAATAAAATACACAGAAAGGATAAAGATACTAAGGAGCAGGAGAGGTAGACAAAGGAGGAGTAGGGAATCCATGAGTTAAAGAGAGGAATAAGAAAATCTGAAATGGCTCAGGAAGAAAGAGAGCAGCAGTGGAAAGTCATGGATAAATATCTTATGCTACTGCATTCCTGTTAGTACATCAGGTGCCACTATGTGGCAGGGTACTTGCTAGTTCATTTTAATAGCCTACAAGTGACATAGTACCTTTATCCTTTATAAGTAATACATATAGTAATCAACAAAGCAATCCTTATTTGGCTCATTGGCAGTTGTGTTAGTGAGTACATACAGCTTTTGGGAATAATAAATACCCATATTTTGTAGTTTCTCAGTTGCCAGAATGAAGCAAATCTTCCTGCGTTCACGATGATATTTTGTAGTTTAAGTTCTGTTTGAACAAGATAATTTATTTTGTATACTGAACAATTAATACATTGTCAAAAGGTGTAGTCATCATTATGTGCATGGTGGAACAAAGCTATCTACAATTGCCAATGGGAAGGGCTAGCTAGCTTTTTATTGTACTGAAGTTAAAAAATATATTAGCAAGACATTACTATGCAATTCAGTAGACAGGGTAGAGATAGAAAATTCTAAGTGGCACACACACACACACACACACACACACACACACACACACACACACACACACACAATGAGCACCACACAGCATATTCCTATTACAAAACGACTTTCTTTTTTCATACATTTTATCTTACATTTCTATAATTTATAAGGTATATAACTACAGTGTGCTTATACAAAACACTGAGTGAGCAAGCGTAGTTATAATTCAAGGATAGGGTATATAAAAGTTTGATAATTTTGAAAGAGGAGAGTCAAGAATAGCTAAATCCTAGTTGAAGGTGTAGTGTTTGAAGGCAGAATCAATTAGAATGAGAAAAGGAGGTTAATGAGAAATAGCTTCCTCTGGGATTGAACAATAATTGATGAGCGAGTGAAGCAAGTGAGACACTATCAGGGATAACACAATTGAAAATCGGGGATGTTTTTTTAATAATTTGTTTATGTGAGGACATACTTATATCATTTTATACTTTGACCCTCGTGTTTTAGTGTTTGGTTGGAGATCAACTCAGACCCATACTCCACTAAACAGAATCTTATTGACCTTTACCTGTATCATCCAAGTATTTACCCCTTTGAATTAGGTTGTCTATACATATCTGAATTTTTGCGGATGCAGGTCTTACAAACTAACTAGAGTTCACTTGAATTAGTGGCGGTGATAAGTTATCTAGGTTTAATGCACTGTAGTTTGTCATAGTTATACGACCTATGCAACAGTATTGTTCTTACTTGAATTCATTTGTCCAATTATCAAGTCACGACAATAATCCAGTGAACAAGTGCATGTGAAAGAGTTGTGTGTTGTTACAGCTACTACTTAGCTAAAGAATAGCTCAAAATATCTTATAAAGTGAAGTTTTTAACTCTCTGCGCACATGTGCAAGAGGCTTATAGTAGTCGTCTTGGTGTTTCAGTTACCATTCTTAGATTATCCTTAGAAATGCTTTTCTTTTCAAGTCAAACAATTTCAGCAAGTGGTTGCTATGGCATTGAACCTTTTACCATGCATAATTTTCAAACTCAGCCATTCTTTTTAGCAGTAGGAGCGTTTTTCTTTTGTCTGTAACTATATACTGATCCGTTAGATAGTCAAAATGGTTTGTTTGTTTTTTAAGAATAGATACTACAGAAGCTACTACTACTACTCTGGAAAATTGATAAAAAGCAATTCCATATTTGTTAACTGGTCAATGGACATACTTATAACTACTTTAAGAATATATGGACTGAATGATGCCTTCCTAAGCTAGCTTTCTTGTTGTTTTGCACACAGACTTGTATGGCAAAAAATTAACTTTTATCAGATTTAAGGTAAACTTTAATACTAGCTATCCTGTTGTTTTATAATACTGTACAAATTCATTTTAACCACTACATTACTTCAATACTACGATAAGTTCAAAAAAAAAAATTATGTTCATCCTGTTGTTTTCATTGCTTGTGCACAATTGCTCACTCTCCATTTGAATGAATGACATAAATTACACAGCTTTTTATGATCTAGAAATACCGTATTATGCCGTAGCTGAGGTCACCATTGCTGACATTATCCTTGAGCAAGTAAGTAAAATAAATATTTCTAAGCTACGTCTTTGTACTTGGTATCATATATAATCATATTATATATAATATGTATAATATATATTATATATATATATATATATACTTGGTATCATATTATAATCATAAATATACATGACTTAGTTCACTGCAGATCTTCAATTGAAAGTCAAGAGGGTTGTTGCAAATGCAAGTAAAGTGCACTGCTCTATGGATGCTTCACAATGTGATAGTTTGAGTATCAGGTATGTTGAAAGGTTGTTTTGGTATAAAGAAAAGCCTAATAGCTAGAAATCTATTTTCCCCTGGTAATTTAGAGTAACATTATGACTGCCGTACAATAAATGAATATATATGTAGTAGAATATGCCATTATACACTGATGTATATACTTGTGCATTATTTAGAACCTCACACTGTATTAATTTTAATACTAGTGATGTGCTTCAGCACAAATGGCGAGCGAGCCATTATGCACAAGTACTTCACACAACGTATAAATCTGATAAAGTTGGTTACAAAATCGGTATACAAAATTAACAATCAGACTACATTCATTTAGTTTGCCTGAAGTTAATGTCTCAGATCCTGTTCACCTAGTTTTAGAAGGCATCATTCAGTCTATTTAGTCCTAAAGTAGCGATGTAGCCATTGACTATAGTAGTGATAGCTTCATCTAAATGACCTGTGTTCCTGACAAAACGCACTCCAGCTAATGCCATATGGTAAGGAATGTAAATGTCATATGGTAAGGGGTTTAGATGCCAATGGTAAGGCATTTAAATGTCACATGGTAAGGAACTAAAAAAAACCCAAGCAATTACCGCACAGTTTATATTAACTCTAAATGGTAACTTACTGCTGCAGTAACTGAAAATCTGTGTAAAGGCAGCTAATATATGTTTATTTAGTAGTTGTTTACGTTATGCTATTCTTTAGCTAAGCAGTAGCTGTAACACTCTACACTTTCACACACACGAATATACCAACACAAGACTTACTTCATGACTTGACTATAGGACAATGGATTTTCTAGTAAGAACAATACTGTTTACGTAGGGCCAAAATTATGACAAACAGCACATTAGCCAAGATAATAACTTATCACCACTGCTATTTCGAATAGAAATGAACTCCTAAGTTTGCAAGACATAACTGCATCTGCAAAATATCAGATATGTCAGACACAACATTCAAAGGGGTAAATTTTGTTTGATGCTATGGGTAAAGGTTACTAAACCAAAGGATTCCGTTTAGTGGAATATGTGGACACAGTCGACCACCAAGCAAGCACAAAACTGTGAGGGTCAGAGTACAAAATGACATATTATGTATGTCCACACATATATACAAACAAAATTTATATCCCCAATTGCCAATTTGACACCACTGTATATAAAGTGTCTTGCTTGCTCGCCAAATTAGTAGCATAAAGTGGACAATAGAGTATATAATTCCTTTCCTGTTTGATGTGCCTTTATTATGTCTTACTCCAGAGAGGCTGTATATCCGAACCATTTTTCTATTGCTAATATTTCATATTCTTCTGTTGCAAATGAAGTCTCTTTCTCATTGGGATTTCATAGAAATGTGTACTTCAATGAAGCTATTTTAAAAACTATTCAAGTGAGTAACACTCTGCGACACATTATCATACGCAGTAAATGTTGTTGTTGTTTTTTTGTTGTTTTTTTTGGTTTATTCTTTCCCACTTTAATTCTACCCCTCCCCCCTATTATATTTTCTTCTTTCCTTTTGTTCCCCCTTCTTTATCTCCTTCCCCCTTATCTCCTTCCCCCTTCTTTATCTCCTTCCTCCTTCTTTATCTCCTCCCCTTCTTTATCTCCTTCCCCCTTCTTTATCTCCTTCCTCCTTCTTTATCTCCTTCCCCCTTCTTTATCTCCTTCCCCCTTCTTTATCTCCTTCCCCCTTCTTTATCTCCTTCCTCCTTCTTTATCTCCTTCTTCCTTCTTTATCTCCTTCCTCCTTCTTTATCTCCTTCCTCCTTCTTTATCTCCTCCCCCCTTCTTTATCTCCTCCCCCCTTCTTTATCTCCTCCCCCCTTCTTTATCTCCTTCCCCCTTGTTTATCTCCTTCCTCCTTCTTTGTGCCTACTTTATAAAGTTAATTTTCTTTATTCTCTTTTACTGTTTCTCCTCCCTCTGTTTCATGTTGCCATGTTTTCTTTCCTTTTTCTTTCTGTTGAATTCATCTACCTGATAAATAGTTACTTTTCTTTAACAGCAAATAGTTAATACCACACAATATGTTTTATTTAAGTTCAAATTTGGGTGCTCATGTGTTATCATAGTGATTGTTAACATGGTCATGCTTAGTAATTCTTCCGTCTGAATAGTGCTTGGGTGTAAGTTGTATGGTATATAGTAGCACTAATAAGAGTTGGCATCACTGGTGCTCTTTCTGATGGTCTGCCACACTGAGGGTATATTATAGCTAGCACTTAAGGAGTACTTTACCGGCTTATTATCCTGTTATGATTATATAGGAAGCGTTGCAAGACCTCGGACTAATGGCTTCTATATCTTCATTGGATAATCAGGTCACAACATCTACCCAATTGATCTCACCATCAGTGGGTATGTCTACTACACCATCAGTTGAAGTGATTACATCATCTAAAGCAACCAGCCCATCATTACTCGTAGAGCTGCCAGAACCAACCAGTTCAGTGGGGCTACCAAGAGTGGCAGTCACTCTGATAGCATTGGGTACTATTACCTTCACTATCCTTCTTCTTGTGATTATTACAATAGCTTTCTTTCTCAGGTAAATGATTGTGTGTCACCAATCATGTGCTGATTGGCATTAAGAAAATTGTAACAGTTAAGGTTGCAAGTTTGGCTATCTTGTACATGATTTACAAATGAGTGGCACAGGCCCTGAGGCATTAGTAGAAGTGAGATGCTACTTCCACACAAATGGCAATTATTAGTATTAATATGCATGTATATATGTGTGTGTATTATATATATAATTATAATATATATATATATATATATATATATATATATATATATATATGCTAATAATACAGAGAAATATTGCTGTAACAAGTAGACAGAACATTATGATTCTATAATTTGTCGGTGTGGCTAATACTTGGTGTTTAAATGGCCTTGCTTTTCTAATAAATTTGAACATATCTACTGCAAGGTAGAAACCTTTTTGCTTGATAGCTATATCTGGTGATATTCTTCTCTTAGCTAAATATAATTTGTACAGTTTCAAATTATCCATGCAGATAAATTGTCAGCCCTCAGCACATAGCTAGCTATTCACAAGAGGATTATAGTAGTCTTCCTGTCTAAATAGGGATTGTCAATAAATAGAGCCCCATTTGTGCAAGCCAAAAAAAATAATCACCGAGCCCAATTAAACATAATTTAAAACCCTTGTATTCCAATACTAATTTACCAGATCTTTTATTGAATCAAAACCATATAGATGTTTCACGATTGAATACAAATTAGAAAATCATTAGTGAATGGTGCATATTCTTGACTAACTGAACTATAAACTAACATTCAATTAACAGGTGGAATCACAGGAAAAGAAAGAGTACAAATATTGATTCTTCGAATGATAACGAATATGACTATGTTCAGTGGGAGGAATTCGGCAATGGTCAAATTAATCGCATCAATGAGATGACAGCACGTCCGTATGAGACTCCTGTACGACTTGTGAAATCTTCAGTTCAGTCAAACGAGGCACCTACATCACAACAAAGGATGCCAGATGATTCTGAGAGTGGTTATGAGACTGTGGTACTGGTACAGACCAGAACAAATGTAGGAACATGAGACTCGTGCACAGCTATCGTACGACACCTCTATCATCACTTCGATCCCAACTTTACCAACTTCATATATTTTCTCAAATTCAGTATTTTAAGCAACCATATTGTAGTCATTATTATTACTATAATTATTATTATTATTGTTGTTGTTGTTGTTGTTATCAATGTCAATATTTACCAATTCCACTACAACTACAAATTTGAATTATATATAAGTTGATAAGTTATGATATTGAGTATGTCACACCAGACATGCTTCTACACCAAACACTTTATAAAATGTCAGGATACAGTGAGTTCATTTGTTAGTATATTTACATAGCTACACTGAATTGTGCTCCACGTAGTCTCTGCAGTGAGACCTGTGCGTGTTTTATGCTGCATTTTATGTGAGCATGTTGTCAAGTACAAATTGGTTAGTTGCAATGTTAATAGTATCAATTAGTTATCCACTTCTGCAGTATCACACAATATAGACTTGATTCTCTAAGCAAAATTTATTCTATTGAATATATATTTTGAGCCATTACCTTTAATATAAGTTAACCAGAGCTCCAAACCTTTATGAGCATTTTACTAACAAGAGAGTAACAACAATAGTAACAGTTTCCTTGTCACCTCCATGTGGAACAGTGAACTTCCAATAGTGGCAATATGGCGTGCAGGAGTAAAAGCAACAATAGTACTCGTATTCCATGTTTAGATGTCTCCTTCCAGTTACGGAGTGGGCTGGCTGTATGATTTGTGAATACAACCTAAGCTAACATCATTAGCGCCTTCTCTGAACAGCTAACAATGTCTACATTAAGTGTCCTCCATCTTCACCTACTGCTGGTGAGTGTATAAGTATAAGAATTTGTGAGTGTGACTGCTACAACCAATTCTTTTGCTTGTAAAGGTGTTGGCTGTTTGCTCTGTTTCAAGAGGTGAGCAATACTCAGATTTATTTTATCCCATCATATAGCTTTATTTTTTAACTAGGAGTGATCACAACCATAACTATGCCTACATCTATGAATGTTTCTTGGACATTTCCAAATGTTGAAAGTGGTATTGAAAGTATTACAGTTTCCATCAGGTATATTGGACCCTGTAGTGAAGGACCTCCACCAAGAGACATTGTTGTAACAAGTGATGCTCGCTCCATCATTATTAACTCTTTGGAAGAGTTTTCATTATACAACATTACTGTGTCAGGTTCCGTATCTTCAGGCAGTCCTGTAGTTACTACAGCAACTGCCACAACAAAGACAGCACGTAAGTTACTGCTAACCTCATGGAGGCCTCCATTTTTCAGAATTGTTCAAATAACTGTAAATTTTGAAGTAAAGCTAATTCTCTTGTTATCACAGTTGAACATTTTATTAAAAAAATAATGAATTGATATTTGTATACTTTAACAAGTTGCTTTCCATTCCTTCAGAATCAGCTGCACCGCAGAATGTCAGGGTTACAGGCGTTTCTAGGACTCAGGTTTTCTTGGAGTGGGATGACATTCCTTGTCTGGACAGGAATGCAGACATCAAACACTATCGGATATTTGGAATTCATGTTATTAGTGGGAATCCTACTAGAACTGGTATTAGTGGGCGTGCCCCATATGTTGTCAATGAGCTGAGCCAAGATATGGAGTACACCTTTTTTGTGTACTCTTTCTATTTTGATGATGATGGTATACCTCGAGGCGGCCGTAACAGCAGAATGGTTTTTGCTACTACAATGGGTAAAGTTGTAGTTAGTTATGAAGACCATTATAGACTTATAGAAAACATGGCCGTGCTCTGTGGCTACTGAGAATTTAAAACAACAATTGAACAGGAAACAATGAGAATAAAAATAGCTGGTAACCCTCATTGATTTGCAAAATAACCAGTGCATGAGGCAATGGTGCATGCATTCAACAAAATCATTAGACCTAGATGTATGTAAAATGATTTTTTTAATTACCCAGTTTCTACACAGATTTTTCCTATAAATTGTGTACCTGTGTATGTAGTGTTGTTTTAGTTAACTAAAACTAAAACCAAAACCCCTTAGTTTTGGGGTATTTTACTTTTGGTAAGAATAACTAAAACTAAGCTGTAGAGAACATGAAACTAATTATTATAGAAGACAGTAAATTCGATAATAACTAAAACTACCAGTAGAGTGGATGACAAAAACTAAAACTAAGCAATTTTATTGTAAACAATTCACCTTGAATTATGTCATTATTAAATGAAAATATAAATTCCCATCAAGTAATTATTCTCTAAACTACATATAGTATAACTAACTAAATCTTCTACATGGTATTGAAGAAAAACTAAAAACTATAACTAAATCTTCAGGGAGAATTTGGGGAAAAAACTAAAACTAAGCATTCAAGATATTTTTTTAGTATGAATAACTAAAACTAAGAAAGTCTGGAATTGCTAAACCAAAACAACACTGCCTGTATGCCCTTTGATTAGCCCTGCAGGCAGCGGATTATTGGGTATAAATGGCCTCAGGGGATCCAAATTTATGTGCTTTTTTAAAACCCTTTCACGGTTGAATTGTCAGAGAAGATTCAAATTCTTTAGACTGTAATATAAAAATGGCTATTAAAGATAAGGAACTGCAAATATAAATGATATTTGACTATATGTAGCTAATTTAGAATCCATTATACTTTATTCATCCTATGCAAATCTTTACAACTAGCTTCTTTTAAAGCTGTAAATCAAATACCAGGGTTTTGCTTAGACCCGTTTTTCTCCCACGTAGCATAGGCAAAGTATTTCTACAAATTATTTGAGTGCTTTGTACCAAAATAATTTTGGTTGTCATTAGTACTCTCCATATTTCTATAGTAAGTGTAGTATATACCTTACCTTTGAGTACTGAGTAAATAGTACATTAAATAGCTACTAAAGCTGTAATAGGAACACAAAATATAACTTAAGAAATAAATTTGAATTGAGTGACAAAGCTCTTGGAATCGATATTTATAGTTTAAGTTAGTCACCACTTATTCTGGCATAAATAGTTGTTGGACACTTTTAATGATATTTACAATTGATCAATTGCTTTACCAATGCTGTGTGTGTGTGTGTGTGTGTGTATGTGTGTGTGTGTGTGTGTGTGTACTAGATCCTACTCAGACACCCACACTTGAGATTATCTCCATAGATTCAGGTCCTAATGACATCCATGTCACCTGGAGAACAAATGGAACACTGTCTATTATAAGCTACTATCGTCTCTCTCTGAGATATATCAAGCCTTGTAATAGGTACCTTTTCCCAGATAACATTGTCAATATCCAAAACACTTCAGCAACTCAGTATCAATTCCTTAATTTAGAAGAAAGGAGCTATTATGAAGTAAATTTAACTATTGTTTTATCAGATGGCAGAGAGGATTTGAGGAGTAGTGTTGTCATTACTGAAGGAGAATCAGGTATACAATTTTCAAATATGTGATTTGCTGCATTTAAGACTAAGACTTGCACAGACAATATCTAGTAGTATAGGAGTTAGACAGTTAAAAGATGCAGCAGCAAGACTTTGGTAGATTGATGTATTTGTGGCTGAGAGTAGGCTGGTGTTTTTGTGGCTGAGAAATGCTATTGTTAAAAGAACTAAGATGTGTTTGAAAAATACCATTGATTAAAATACCATTTAATCAAACTCGTATGATAATGTCTAATTAAAACATTTTTCTGTCATGTTTAGATATTCGACCATCTATTAGTTCTGTCATTCCAAGTCCCAACTCCATTGCCGTTACCTGGACTTCAGCACCAGAATCATGTGTGACAAGCTATGAGGTCACTGCAGTGTACGCTGGACCTTGTGACATCAGCAATGAACAAAATATCACAGTCACAACCAGCGGAACTTCCAATTCCGCCACCCTAAGTGGCCTTAGGGTGTTTAGTAAATATACAGTGTCTGTCACTGCAGTGAACTCGGTGACAAGTGGTTCTGTCACTATTCTTACTCAAACTTCCCATTCCAGTAAGCAGTGCTAACAAGTGTATAGTAATAGTAATACTTACCAATAGGAAATTTGTCAGCAAGGAGGCAAGAAATGGGAAAAATAAAATATAGACAAAGTGAATGAAATAGGATATCACTACTGGATTTAACTGGTTTACTTAAAATTAAGTGTGACAATCAATTTGGCCGGCTAAGTCTTCTTTATAATCAACATAGGGATAGCTATATGTATGGTAAAAATTATATTCTTGTGTTTACGAATCCCGAAACATTAAGGTGAATTCCAAGACACAAGGACAAATACTGAGTGGCAAGGGCTGTGAATTGCAGTACAAATTAATTTTTATTTATTTTATAGCCAGTAAACACAGTTATCGTGGCAGGTTCCTGGTTTCATTAACCTTTTCTAGGATGGCAGGAAGCTGGAAAGAATACTTGTGAACGTACTGCAATAAAAGTAGAAAACACACACCTACAATGATTTTATTTTTAAGAGTTGGGACAAAATTACACTTTCAGTTACTAAACCCAAATGGAACAGAAGGCATAAAAGAGTACTCATTAAATGTTATATTAACTCAATATTAGCAGCTATTAATTCAGCATTAGCAGCTATTAACAATTCTGTAGTTTGTGATGTTTTGGCATAACAGTATCTGCAAAGCTGAAAAACAACAGCAAGTAATGTACTGGGTAATTATGAACAGACTTGATAACAACCAGCTCTGTTTGAAGCACTCTTTGGTTATTTTAATATTGTTGCTTGCTTGCTATATAACTGAAACAATTTTTGTAAACTTCTCAATTATCCATTCATAATCTACATTGTTATTTGTCTTAGCATTGCTTATAAAATAGTCACAAACAACCATAGTTTCTAAGATAATGGACATATTTGTAACCTGTCAGACCTGAGAGACCGTGGTGCTTGTAGTCAAATGCTATAAATCTAATGCAGACCCTAATATTTCCAATAGTAGATAGTAACAAGAAATTTGGTATCAAATGTTCTTTATTTAAAAGTTTTTAGTCAAGTACATTTTGGGCAATAAATTCTATGCTAGGTATATAATTATCATATGAAAATCATTTATATCTTGTCCTGACATTACGTATTCTAGTAGGAATGGAATAGTATAGACAAAACTGTTTTGACATTTATTTTTTATCTCTCACCATTTCTTCACCATCACTGGTAAAATAACAAGTTCCAGGTGCACCTACTACGCTTCAGTTTGAGTCATTCTCTGAAGAAACAGCTGTGGTATCCTGGCAACACAGGTGTGAAGACCAGCATGCCATCATTGATGCGTATGTGGTTACTTACGGCCCAGCCAGTACATATCCTGAGGATATAGAAGTTGTACGTGTGAATGCCTCAAGCCGTATGAATGCCTCCAACTGGCTGGTTCAATTGAACAATTTGAATCCCAATGCTGAGTACAAAGCTCAGGTATTCGCAGTGGGAGAGCACACTAGTTCAGGAATGAAGTCAGCAATAATTCAGATAAAGACACTATCCACTACAGACTCTACAGCTGACCAGGTGGGAATTATTGCAGATATATTTGGAAGTTTAAATAAGCCCTTACACTAAAAACTATTCCATATAAGTTCTTACTAAAAAAAAAAAAGTTTTCAAAGCCTTAAAGTATGTATTTGGATAAATTATGGGTGTTTGTATAGGTCAAGTATTCACTACTTGTTTCCTGGCACTGTTTTTGTAGCAGCTTGAAAGTTCCGTTGGAACTCTTTCAAATACGTCTGTGATAATTGCCATTGTAGTGGTGTGTGGCATCACTGCTGTAGGGGTCTTACTTGCTGTGGTAGCTTGTATTGCTGTTGCTGGACTTGTAAGTTGGAAAAGGTAAGCACTGGAGAAATTCTTATGTCAGTAACTATTTAAAACAGCTGTTCCTCCACTGGTGTCCAAATGCATTAAACCATCAAGTGATTAAGCCATTACTAAAATTCTACTCTTTTTTTTTGTTGTTGTTGTTGATGTTTTATCGTTATTCCTCTTGGGGAAGCTATGCATGGTTATTTTGAGTCCTTTCTGCCATTTCACCTCTCTGATACTATTCTCAAGTTAGTATTTCATAATTATAGAAATACCTCTGATGTAAGATAAATTTAATGTGTTTCTGTCTTACTGTCTGTGTAGTAAATTCCTTTGGCCAAAAATGTTATTAAAATTTGTGGTTATTGCATAGAACATCAGCAAAAGCTGATTTAAATAGTTCTCCTTCAGTTATTGCCTCAGGGGTGGAGCTTGATGATTGCATGGCCTACAATGTGCCTTATGTTCAACCTGAAGGAGAACATCGTGTCACACGTTCTTCCAAGATTTACGAAAGTATTCCTGCAATAGATAACATTGGATATGATACATCAAGAGTAGTAAGACAAGCAGCATATGACACACTGGAGCGGATTTAGTGTGAAGACAGTCATAACTTATATTAATGAGTGAATTGCAACAATTGTAATATAAAGTAATTATATAATTCATTTTGATAAGTGAGTGATTCTAATTATTGAATCATTTTGTTTACTCCTGGTTGTTTAATTATTATTTTCCCACATATAATAATAATAATAATAATAATAATAATAATAATAATAATAATAATAATAATGATACTACTAATAATAATACTAATACTAATAATAATAATAATAATAATGATAATAATAATGATACTACTAATAATAATACTAATAATAATAATAATAATAATAATAATAATAATAATAATAATAATAATAATAATAATGATACTACTACTACTACTAATAATAATAATAATAATAATGATACTACTAATAATAATACATATATATTATTCATTTGATACAGGAGAATATCACGAGTCTGTTGGCTTAGTATTTACGCGAGTGCCGCAGGCACGAGCGTAAATACCGCCAATCAGACGAATGATATTCTCGGGTATCCAATGGATAATAAATTTATTAGGTACTGCTCATGGCGAATACCTTGGTAACAATTCTATAACCTAGGGGGACGTAATAACCCAAAAGGGCCGTAGGCCCGAGGGCTTTGTGCACTAAATCCACCAGTACCTAAGCGCATGCTCTAACTATTTTAGATCCCGTTTACCCAGGGCCTGCCCAGTTTCCACTAGCAACTTTGTTTATCAGCATTTTCGGTGTCAAGTGAATTCTTCCGTGTTTCCGGCCCAAAATTAAAATTCAATTAAAATTCAATTGAAGCACTTTAGCATGTTTACTTTAGCATTGTAGCTGCCAGCTGTTATCTCCAGATCTAACTCTACTGGGCTGCTCTGCAGTAAGCCATAAAGCAGCTAGCTATGGTAAGTTCCTGCTATGAGAGCGGCAGCAGGAGCGTTATATGATAGGGCTGGTCCCATATAGGTGGATATGAGAGAGTAGTAGACCCTCGCATCTGGCCTCATATAACCTGCTCCCTGCTTTATCTGGCCTATTCTATTAAACTAAAACTCAAAAATAGCAATACCCCAAGGGTGGTTAGTATGCACAGTTCATATACCTAAAGGCAAAAAATAGTGCACACTTACCAAGTTAGTACACCTAGTAACAATATAGCAACGGGATCTAATAATAATAATAATAATAATTATTATTATTATTATTATTGTTATTATTATTATTATTATTAAAAACGGAAAGTAAGAAAGCTAGTAAGAAAGAGTAAGAATGGAGAGGGCCTCCAGGAGCAAAGGAAAAGCAGCGGCGGAGGGCCGCGAGAAAGAAGAGATTCCGAATCCCAAGAGACGTAAGGAGACGGACTTGGAGACTGAGTTGGACGCGGAGTCCTCAGACGAGGGGAGCTCGAAGGCGGAGGACGCATCCGTCGACGGCGTGGAAAGGAACGCAAGAGTCATTGAGGCAATGTGCAAGGAGATGTGGGCGTTTCAAAAGGTGGTGATGATGCGCCTGGATGACAAAAAGGGTATGCCTTTATGGTGGAGGTAGGGGACATGGGGTAGTGTAGTTGAGTGCGGGAGAGTCGTGAGTAAGTGGACAGGGTTGGGTTAGGCTATACTGGGTGACTATGGCAAACGACCCTGGTACTCATCTTCCGTGCTAGAGATAGCGCGTGACTCTCCTGAGTTCAGGTGTTTGTGGAGCGTCCAGTGGGCGAGTGTTAGGATGTAGTCAGGGTGCAAGGGCAGGTAGCCGTGCGGTAAGCACAGTGGAGCACCCTGGGTAGTCTAGAGGATGGGGAGTTAGGTGGTTTGAGCCAGGTTGGGCTGGTAGTGTGCCATTAGGGCTGGAGTTGAGCCGCAAGGGCTGGTGTTGAGCCAAAAGTGCTGGTGTTGAGCCAAAAGGGCTGGTGTTGAGCCTTAAGGGCTGGCATACAGTGATGGGGCAGCGCCTAGTGGGTCGCGGTGCCGTAGAATGTGATGGGGAAGGCCATGGTGTTGGCCGTCATCACCGTAGGGAGCGAAGACTGTGGGTACAGTCGTGTAGGTCCCCCAGTGGCCGTGTTGGGTGACAACACGGGGAGGGCTCGCTAGGGCAGGCGTTGTTACACCTGTGGAGCGAGCAGTGGGAGCTCAAGGAGACACCCTCTACTGTGTGGCATTGGGGTGGAGCTCAGGGTGTAGGTTAGGGAGTGGGCATGCTAGTTAGGGTAGTTACATGGGAGCATACATGGGAGGGGGGGTGTCAGAGGCAGCGGTTGGTCCAGTGTGGTGTAGTGACGCTGTGAAGCTGCAAGGATGGTCGCGGGCCCTGGTGTTGGGCATACACTGTGTTTTGAGTCTGTGTGGTGTGTGTTCTCACAGACGAGGTGGCGGCTCTGGCCGGGTCGGCCTTGAAGAAGGGAGCAGCTGAACTGCCGGCTGTACAGAAAGGGGCAAGGGGACCACGACCTCGGGGACTGGGAGTCAGTCCAGAGAGACAGGAGTCGGACGAATCCGACTGTGAGGAAACGGTAGAGGTGGTGCATCTGATCAGGAAGATGCCCCCGTTGCCCCTCAAGACCGTGAAGCTGATCCGGAAGGGCATGTACGTGGACTTTGCCCTGTTCCCCGTGTCTGGTTGCGAGCCGGTGGAGGCTGGTGAGGACAGTACTGAAAGGAGAGGAAAAGATTTGGATGGTACTGGGGTCAGGAAGAAGTCGAGGCGCCTGAAAGAGGTGCCGGACCCGCTCAGGTGGCACGCCTGCTTTTCTTTATTTCAAGCAGCGTGGGCGTCGGCTAAACCCTCTATGTGGCTACCATTAGCCACTTACAGGGAGTCCATCAATAAGATGGCAATGTTGTATCCGTGGAAGAAGGTGGTCATCTACGACCGAGAGTTCCGAAAGGAAGCAGGAGGAAACAAAGACACAAAGTGGGAAGTAGAGGACCTGGCCTTGAGGATGGATGCTCTTAAGCATTCCTCGGAAGGCGGCCAGAAGCCTGTGGTAGTGGAGCCTCCATTGGATGTTGGGAGCATGGGAGCCAGGAGGAGAGGCACCTGCTTCCGCTACAACCGTGGGGAAGGCAGATGTGGATTTGGGAACGGTTGTAAATTCTCCCATACGTGTTCAACCTGTGGTGGAGAGCACCCGGCGGCCAGGTGTGGCAAGTCCAGGGAAAGAAAGTGGTCTGACTGTTCGCTGGTCATATGGACGTGTCATCCATGATGTTTACTGTTTGAAACTACATTATTTCATATCACTAAGTCGCTCTGTCGAGTGGAGTATGCGGGAGGGTTGCGGTTAGCTTCAGTAAGGGGCTAATCCGATGGGTGGGGTAGGGCTTACCTAGGATGTAAGGGAGGCATGGCGTAGGTTTAGATAGTATGAGGGTAATATAGAGGCCATACACACACGTAGTTAAGGGGCAAGTGTTGCAGTGAGTATGGTTGAAGTGTGTGGTCACTTCTGTAGGGTACTGCTTCACGAGCCAACTGCTGGAACTCGAGAGGAGATCGGAGGGGTCGAGTAGCAGAGTGCTGTCAGGGGCAGAGGAGGTGGTGACTCCTCTGGTGTGGCAGAGGTGGGAAGCGGAGTTGACCGAACATCCTGACAGAGAATGGGCCAGGTTCCTGGTGAGGGGTATCCGGGAAGGCTTCCGAGTGGGCCACGAGCAAAGGTCGGTGACCTTGGAGGAGAGGCGGGTGCCATGTTCGAGGCCAAGAAACACGGAGTCATCGTGGAGGAATACCTGCGAAAAGAGGTGCAGGAAAAAAGGGTGTGGAAGGTGAATGGTGAGGGTGTTCAGTGCTCACCATTCGGGGTCATTCCCAAGAAGGGCAAGCCAGGCAGGTGGAGACTAATAGTCGATCTGTCCGCACCGGAGGCCCACAGTGTCAACGATGGAATTGACAGAGAACTGGCAAGGGTGACTTATACAACGGTGGACGAGGTGATCAGGAAAGTGATGGATCTGGGAGTGGGAGCCAGACTGGCCAAGGCAGATGTGAAGGCCGCATATAGGAATGTCCCAGTGCACCCCAGAGACAGATGGTTACTGGGCATGAGATGGGACGACGAGGTGTTCGTGGACAGCACCCTCCCGTTTGGGCTGAGGTCAGCCCCGTTACTGTTCTCTACACTAGGCGACGCAATCGAGTGGATGGCTACGAGGAAGGTGCGGCGTGGTTGAGACATTACCTGGACGACTTTGTGGCTGTCGGTCGGAAGGGCACGGTAGATTGTGAGAGGGCCATGCTAATATTCAAGGAGGTGTGTGGGCGACTGGGCATGCCGCTGGAGGAAAGTAAGGAGGAGGGACCCAGTGAGGTGTTGACCTTCCTGGGCCTGGAGATCGACTCTATCAAGATGGAAGTGAGGTTGCCTCAGGAGAAACTCATGGAGATGAGGGCCCTCCTTAAGAGATGGAGGGGTATGAAGGCATGCAAGCGGAGAGACCTGGAATCCCTGGTGGGTTCTCTCAATCATGCCTGCAAGGCCATCAGGCCAGGCAGGGAGTTTAAGAGGAGGCTGCAGGATCTGATGACCTCGGTGAAGTCGAGGGACCGATTCGTGCGACTCAACGTGGAGGCCAGGATGGACATCGAGTGGTGGTACCGGTTTGGGCTGGAGTGGAACGGGACGGCCCTGATGAAGTCAGTTGTGTTGGACGGGCAACCGATGGAGGAGATGTGCACTGATGCGTCCGGCAACTGGGGTTGCGGGGCTGTCTGGAGGAACGAGTGGTTCCAAATCCGCTGGGACAGCCTGCCAGCGACGAGTGAGTGGGGCATTATGCCCAAGGAAATGCTGCCGATCGTCGTGGCGGCAGCAGTCTGGGGCCACAGGTGGAAGGACGGACGCATCCTGGCCAGGTGCGACAACACGGCAGTGGTAGCGGCCATCAATGCCAGGGCCTGTAAGGAGAGGTGGTCCATGCACCTGCTGAGGTGCCTGGCATTGGTGGAGGCGACCCTATCACTGTCCGTGCGTGCGGTGCACATCAAGGGAGTGGACAACGGGATAGCTGATGACTTGTCCAGGGATAGGATGGTGAAGGCTCTCTCTTCCATGCAGGAGGCGGATGTTCGACCAGTGGAGGTGCCGGGATCCCTGCTGGGACTGCTGACCACAGGCAGCCTCTCGTGGTCAGAGCGGGACTGGAAGCAGATGTTGATGCTGCGATCGACCGCTCTATAAGCGAGAGGACCCGGCGCCGATACGCGGCTGCATGGGAGAGGTATCGGACGTGGTGTGAGGGACTGGAGGAGGACCCTTTGCCAGTGACGGAAGAGAAGATCGTGCCGTACGTGATGTCGCTGGCGAAGGACGGGCTGAAGGACGGGGCAGTGAAGTATCACCTGGCGGCACTCAGGATGGCCCACATCAAGGCCGGACTGAGGGCCCCGGTGTGGAGCGAGATTGGCAGGCTGGGTCAGCTGAGGAAGGGGCTCATCCAGAAGAGCATGGTGGACGGTGAGAAGGGGCTGGTGAGGAACCCCATCAGGTGGCTCCACATGCAGACGCTGAGGGAGGCATGGCGTGGTGATGGAGACCGGGGATGCATGCTGTGGGCGGCGGCCTGCATGTGCTTCTTCGGTTGCTTGAGGGCTGGAGAGGCATTGGCACCGGAATTTGGGGAGTTTGATGCTAAGGCGCACCTGGCCTGGGAAGATGTGATGTTGGAGAGGGCAGCGAGCCCGAAGTGCATTGGCCTCCGCATCAAGGAGTCCAAGACAGACAGGCAGAGGGCGGGGACCATGGTGACGCTGCACAGAACGGGGACGGACATCTGCCCGGTGGAGTCGGTATTGAGGTTTATGGTGACCAGAGGAGCGGGACCAGGCCCTTTCTTCACAGACAGGGAGGGTGTGGGCCTCACCAGACGGGTGTTTGTGGAGGAGGTGAGGAAGGCGCTGGCGAAGAAGGGTGCGTCAGTCGAGGGCATCTCGGGACACAGCTTCCGCATTGGGGCAGCCACTGCAGCGGCCGAAAGTGGGGCAACGGCCGAGGAGGTGAAGGCGCTGGGGAGGTGGAAGAGCGGCGCCTACAGTGGCTACGTTCGGCGGGAGGAAGGGGGTCAGACTTCAGCTGGGAAGAAGTGGACTAGAGCCATCAAAGAGGGCTGTAGCAGCCAGGACTGATTGTTGTTTCGTATTGTCATCTTGCTCTATGTTCAATCGTATATGCCTTGTCTACTTGTATTGTTTGCCACCATATTACAAGAGAGCTGGGTGGTGGGGACTAAGGGTGTAGTCTGGTGAGGCTAGAGGGGTGTAGGTAGGAGTTGTGTGTGCGTGCGTCGGAGTAGTCAGGGCTCTCCGAGTGGTCGTGGTGGGGGGTGTTGGTGGGGTCATGCAGCTGACTGAAGAGAGATGAGAGTCAGCAGCACAAGGGCGAGCCTCAGGCAAAGCCTGGGCCCGCAACCCCCAGCAGGACATCGGAGAGGGGCTTGGTTGGGCGTGGCCCGCCACGCGCGCGCGACTAAAACCGACGGCACACACAATTCCTGAGGGACCACAGCCTGAGGGAATGTGTACGCTGGTTCGTGTAGCTTAGGCACCGCAGTGCAGAAGGTAACTGTAGTCGATTTTAGTCTCTTTAGTCTCTTCTAGTCTCTTTACTCTCTTCTAGTCTCTTTAGTCTCTTTAGTCTCTTCTAGTCTCTTTAGTCCCTTTAATCTCTTTAGTCTCTTCTAGTCTTTTCTAGTTTCTGGTTGTGTCTCAGTGTTTTTAGAGGCATTTTTTAGACAAAAGAAACAAGGATTTTAATTAATAATTTCAAATGTCACTGCAATCACTCCAAATAATTCAGTGCAAGCCATTTTTATTTTATAAACAATCAGTAGGTTTATGTCAAATAAATAATTTGTGAAATTATAATATTTATGTAGAATGATATATATAATGTATAGCTATAGCTACTTGGTAAACAAAAAAATGACACAGAGCATAAATGAACTGTGAGTCAAAATAAAACAACATGCAGTCATGCACATACACACTTTGAATCCAGCTCTAATTCATAATTAAGTTCCTGAGGGTTGCCTTGGCAACCACTTTAGTGAGGGCTGACCTAAACATATGTTTAATGATTTTTTTAGAGTTTTTGAAGTAACGCTTGAATATCCTATATATGAGCAGATCTGTTATTCTGATATGGAGTCCTCAATGGCACATTGCAATGAATAGCAATTATAATCAACTTGTTTCACATATCTTACCTTCTTATGGCTGTCATAGGTATGAAATGATGTTAGCTATTCATTATTACACTGATGAATGAAACATTTTATATATTTGAATGCTGTCGGACAATAATAGAGTATACTGTGTGTAAAAATTCATATAGGATATTTTATTCATTATAATTAAAAAATATTGGCTGTTAAAAAGAGAAAAATTTCCTATTATTATAATTATTTCAGCCAAGAATGACTGAATAATAATAATAATAATAATAATAATAATAATAATAATAATAATAATAATAATAATAATGTAAAACAACTTATGTTTTCATGTTTTGAACTTTTCTGAGCATGTATGCATATCTTGTTGCAAAGAAGTGAACTCCAAAGTTGTGTGCAGAGGGAGATATTGCTCAGGGTGAGGTGATGGTGACGACTCCTTGTCAACTCTTACTATTATCTATGATGCAATTTGATAATACTTTATTGTGCTAAGCCCCATTTTTTGCTTATTGTAACTTGAATAATCTTGTTTTGTTGTCACCACATGACTAGTTTTGAAGCACTATTGAAAATTGTTTCAAAGGGCACACAATGCAGATGCTTTTTCTGAGCAAATGTGGTATCCATAGTATAAGATGTGGGATATAAATTAAGAGTTAACGGCAATCAGGGCCTCAAATACATGGTGGAAGTAAGTAACAAATAAGAGTAACAACAACTTTAATTAGAACTTATTTACCGCATTATTATTTCAATTCCTCGTGCAAGACTTCTTTGCGCGAACCAGAACAAAGAATTGGAAGGTAGGAATCGTCTGTCAATAAAACTTCGTTAGCGTCCGCATGCGTGTATCTGCAGTCGCTACCTATAAAAGCGGAGAGCGTACTTAGAACTTCGCAGTACGACGACGCTTTTCTCTTAATTGTCGTTTCTCACATTCCTTATGGTAATTCCGTACTGTACACTTATATTGAGGTGAGCTTGAAATACTGTTAATGTTTATGATTATGTTAAATAAAGAAGTAATGAAAACGTTAAACAATGTTATTATTATAGCTATGTATAAGTGACCTTATCATTGTAGCGTAAGTCCTCGATTATCGCCCCGACTTTGCCCCTCTGGATTTACCAGGTTCCAGACTTGCTTTTATCCTTACTGGAGTAACTTCACAATAGAAACAATGCTTCCTCTATAAAGTAGCATCATGTTAGTATTGCTACTAATAAATACAATGGAGCTTTCAACCGCTGAACAGGAGCTCCCCGCACCTCAATTATCGCTTGGGGCACCCGATTATCGGCCGCCCGTAGACTTTGTATACCGGCATTATCGGCCTCTCCAACTCTCTTTGTTACAGAGTCGTCACGAAGAAAAACTATGCTAGGAGGTCCCAATGAACGTATAAATCAGGCTGAATACCCTTTACCATAAAAATTTCACGATTTTCTTACGTGTGGAAAAAAAGTTATTTTAAGGTATTTTTTTATATGGTACATAACAAGAAAACTTTGACATAAGAAAATGAGAAAAAATGAGTTATTATGGGATAGAATTTTGTATTAGCACAAGAGAAAAATTTGGTGATGAAATGAGACAAGAAAATGTTATAATTCTATTTAGCACAACGGACAAAGACGATCACTCGAACTAGAATCTTCATAATCAATGCAGTCTTCATGTATCCACCTGTCACACTTACATTGAAGCCATTGGCGATCTGTACCAGCGTCGTCATCATAATTTCCAAGACAGACACAACAAATGTCTGAAAAAACTGTAGAATCAATCTTGTTCTTCTTAGTCCTTCTAGAACTGACTAGGTCTTGTGCCTGCCTCTTTGATCCTCTTCTAGTGTCTTCATTTTCTACCATCACTGAACACCTTGTAGCAACTGTGTCTGTTGCACTTTTGGCCTTTTCCTTTGATGCTTTCTTCGCTGCTTTCTCCATCTCTTTAGCTTCTTTTACTGCTTTTCTTTCGGCCCGCTTTTTTGCCAATTCTTCACTTTTCCTTTTCTTTTCCACTTCTTTTAATCTTTTCTTTTCCAAATTTTCCAGGCGTCGTTTCTCTTTGTTTTCAGCTTCTTCTTGTTTTTTCCTTTCCTTCTCTTTCAATATCTTTAAGCATTCATCACTAGTGAGGACTCTAGCTTTTCCTGTTTTCTTTAGTTTGCTTGACCCAGATGAAGTGGGAAGTGTAAGAAAACTTGACAATGGTGAAGTACGCCCAAGCAAATTACAGGAAGTGCTGCCGTGAGAGGAAGTGTTTGGAGAAATTCCCGAAACTCTGGAAGTGTTTGCTTGAGAACTACAGGATGAAGGTGAAGTCACTGAAGGAGGTGAGGAGTAGGTAGAGGTTACTGGAAAACTAGAAAAAGATGTGGTCTGAGGCCAACAGGAAGAAATTACAGTGGAGGTCACTGTAGAATTCACTTGAGGACTGGAAAATGAAGAAGGACTAGAAGAAGTGGAGATCACTGTAGACGACACTGGAGGATTGGAAAATGAAGGAGGACCAGAAGAAGTGGAGATCACTGTAGACGACACTGGAGGATTGGAAAATGAAGGAGGACCAGAAGAAGTGGAGATCACTGTAGACGACACTGGAGGACTGGAAGATGAAGGAGGACCAGAAGAAGTGGAGATCACTGTAGACAACACTGGAGGACTGGAAGATGAAGGAGGACCAGAAGAAGTGGAGATCACTGTAGACGACACTGGAGGACTGGAAGATGAAGGAGGACCAGAAGAAGTGGAGGACAATGTAGACGGCACTGGAGGACTTGAAGATACCACCAGATAGTTTACTGGAGAAGCACATAAAGATCTGTCACTTGAATCAGACTCAGAAAAAAGAATCGGGGTTCCAGGCACACTATCCGGAACTTCTGTAACACATGCATTTGGATGATTGATCTTCAACCAAGAGTCATACCTCGAATTTGGTAAGTCATATTGTTCTTCAAACCACTGTGCAAACTTAAACTCCTCCTCCACAGAAAAACTCACTTCATTGTTTAATGCAATGTCGATAATTGACTCGTTCGCCCCAGACTCCAAAACACTGGACATCTCCAAATCAGAATCAAGCTCAGCATCATCAGGATTATCTGCTTGAAGTGCATTAGAAGCTTCTTCTTCTTCTTCTTCTGTAATGTTATTACCTGTACGACAAATATATGCACACACAAACATATATGCACACACACATAGCTGAAGGATCAACAATAGGTGTTACAAACACCTAATAATAACAATAACAATAATAGCTAATAATGTTACAATAATAATAAAATACAATAAAATAATATTAATAATAATAATAATAATGAAATAATAATAATAGCTAATAATGTTACAATAATAATAATAATAAAAACAATAAAATAATAATAATAATAAAATAATAATAATAATAATGAAATATTAATAATAGCTAATAATGTTACAATAATAATAATAATAAAAAAACAATAAAATAATAATAATAATAAAATAATAATAATAGCTAATAATGTCAAAATAATAATAACCAATAAAATAATAATAATGATAATAATAATAATTACAACGGTTTTTTATGCTAAACAAAGACTTACTAGTGGGTTGAATAGCATTAGGGTTAAAGGGAAATACTCCTGTCTTCTTAAATCCACTACACAAATTAGCAGGAATTACAGCTAACAGCCATGCTTTTTTAAATATTGAGCAGAAGTTGAACTTATTTATAACGAGACCAGGGTTTTTGCGATAGAATTTGTGGCACTCATTTCTCCATCTTGCCTTCAATGAACCAAACAGACTCACATCCAGAGGTTGACATTCATGGGTGGTGTGCGGAGGGAGACAAAAAATGACGACACCTTTTTTCTTTGCATACTCAATGGAAGTTGGTTTAAAATGGGAACTATGACCATCCAATAACAGTAGGATAGGACGATGTGGTGTAACGTTTGAAAGAAAGTGCTCGTCCAACCAAAACTGGAATAGCTCTTGGTCAATCCACCCATTGTCACTCACTGCATAACGAGTGCCAGAGACTTCATCAGTGCACCACTGGGGATTAATCTGCTTTGCTGCAAAAATTATAAATGGTGGCAATATCTGACCGGTTGCACTACCACATCCAACTACTGTTACTTGAGCTTTGGTTCCAGAAGTTCTGTACCGTACCTTCTTCTGTCCCTTTTTTGCTATTACTTTCGGTGGTCGTGGTTCTAGAGGCATACCTGTCTCATCCATGTTATAGATTGCTTCTGGGTGTCCATAAAAATTGTACTTCTCAAATTCATTCTTTAATAAACCAAAATAGTAATCTAAATTGCTCCTGGTCAAGGCATCCATACGAACATTCGCTGTCGCATCTCCTGCCCGAAGACGAAGTTGAGGATTTCTCTTGAGGAAATTTGTCCACCACCCATTGCTAAGATTGAAATCATCAGGTTTGTTTTTTCTGGCTTGAAGGTAAGACTCCACAATACATTTAACATCCCTTCTTGTTTTTCCGTATCCAATTTTTGCACATTCCAGTAGAAAGTCAGAGAGCTCTCCTTCTTCATCTTTTGATAAGTAAGATCTGGGACCAGGTCTCGTTCCATGAACCACACGGCCATTGAACCTATCCTTCAAAGTAGACAAAGGCACACCATGCTGTTCTGCTGCAGCAGTTCTAGACATACCACCTTTGTTAACAGATTCTATAGCTCCGAGCATTTGTTCTTCACTGTATTGCATACGAGGAGCGGAGGAGCGTCCTGAATTTTCTCCCGGAGACTTTTTCAATGATTCCTTTGACTTTGCCCGACGAAAACCTCTCTTCTTTTTGTTTGGCATAGCTGTAATAAGTGCAAAATGCTGCTAACAAATTGTAGCGAAAAATGGCGTTACTTTGCCGACACAGCAAAATAATCGGAATTCCGTTACATTTCAGTCCCGTAACCGGAGTTCCGTTACATTTTTTCCGTGGGCGATAATCGGTGGCGGACGATAATCAAGGAATTACGCTAGCATTAATTGCCCTGCATCGCCGGAGTCCCCCCAGCTCAAATCACATCCAAAGAATTGGATGGAGTATTTCTAGCTATCCTTAATTAGGTGGTTTGAAATGGGGAGGTGGTGGGACTGAGAACAGTGGCTATCAGTAGCTGCTAGCTATCAGGACTAATATACTGGTGCCCGGGTGCCATTGCTTCACGTGTGACCGCTTAGCGCATGGTCGCCGTACTCACAGGTCCTCTGCCGACCTTTTCCTGGGCGCGTGTGATGCGTGGGCTACATCTTCGTTAACTACGTTTAACTACGTTAAACTACATTTAACTACAATTCGCCTTATTGGTAAGGTTACCTGCTGTCGTCCTCCTAAACTACAGATTGGCAGTCTGAGCTGATGTGAGCCCGCAGTCATGTGTGCGCATGCTCCTTGCAGCGGTATGACCTTGGACCCACCCCCCTGTGTGGCCTTGGGGGTGAGAGACTCGGCAGGTCAGTGGCAATTAGCATTAATTGCCCTGCATCGCCGGAGTCCCCCAAAGGGCCGCAGGAGGCGGCCTATACCCCCAAGGCTATAAGTAATAGGTTAGGAAAGGGGGTTGACAGCTCTCTTACCAATGGTAGTAGGCTGTATACCTGTGAAAGTAAGTACAGACAAGCATACACATTGAGAACTGAGCGTTATGACAAGAGTAATGCTGAACTACCCATGACCCCCAACCTTCTCCCTCTCACTGACTTTGTGATGTGGCCATCCAGTGACTACGTATTGGTTCCTTAGAGAAGGGAGTGGTGCCACCGACCTTGGAGTTGTGATCAGTGCCTGGTACCTGGATGACTCCAGCCACCATGTCTGTCTCGGGTAACCCAAATGGGCACAGCTTCAGTAAACCAGGATTGGTGAGTACTGTATACTCCCAACTCACCTGCTTTCACTGCACACTGAAGTCTAAGTAGACTCTAGGAACACAACCAGGGTAGTGGCCGTCGGGTGAAGGAGACAGTAGTGGTTAATACGTGACGGACCCCATACCCCAGGCATGATCTGTCTGACCGCCACACCCCTATTGGGTGGAGAATCTAACCTTACGTGCTAACAGTACCATCACTACTCTCTACACCACTCTTGCCATAGTCAAGTGGCGTGTGACTCCATGACTTACTCCTGTATCCTAGTACTACTGTTCAACCCTCCCCAAGCCGGCATTAGCTATTCAGTCAAGTGACCGTGTCTTAGTAATAACAGTGGGTGTGCCTGGTGGAGGCAGCAACAGACACAAGTGAGAAGGAGCATGTCCTGATTGCGTAATGGGATAATTGAGTGGGCGCCGTGTAGATGCATACGAGAGCCTCAGAACAAATAGGCAGCGAGCCTGAGAATACATAGGCAGTGAGCCTGAGAATACCTAGGCAGCGAGCCTGAGATTACATAGGCAGTGAGCCTGAGAATAGCTGGGCAGTGAGCCTGAGAATACGTAGGCAGTGAGCCTGAGAATACGTAGGCAGTGAGCCTGACAATACATAGGCAGTGAGCCTGAGAATACATAGGCCGTGAGCCTGAGAATACATAGGCCGTGAGCCTGAGAATACATAGCTAGTGAGCCTGACAATACATAGGCAGTGAGCCTGAGAAAACATAGGCAGTGAGCCTGACAATACCTAGGCAGTGAGCCCCAGAATACATAGGCAGTGAGCCTGAGAATAGATAGGCAGCGAACCCCAGAATACATAGGCAGTGAGCCTGAGAATAGATAGGCAGCGAGCCTGAGAATATATAGGCAGCGAGCCCCAGAACACATAGGCAGTGAGCCTGAGAATACCTAGGCAGCGAGCCCCAGAATACATAGGCAGCAAGCCTGATAATATATAGGCAGCGAGCCCCAGAATACATGGGCAGTGAGCCTGTGACTAGATAGGCAGTAAGCCTTAGAATAGATAGGCAGCGAGCCTGAGAATAGATAGGCAGCGAGCCTGAGAATAGATAGGCAGCGAGCCAGAGAATAGATAGGCAGCGAGCCTGAGAGTATATAGGCCGCGAGCCTGAGAATACATGGGCAGTGAGCCTGAGAATACATGGGCAGTGAGCCTGTGACTAGATAGGCCGTAAGCCTTAGAATAGATAGGCAGCGAGCCTGAGAATAGATAGGCAGCGAGCCAGAGAATAGATAGGCAGCGAGCCTGAGAGTATATAGGCAGCGAGCCTGAGAATAGATAGGCAGCGAGCCTGTGACTAGATAGGCCGTAAGCCTTAGAATAGATAGGCAGCGAGCCTGAGAATAGATAGGCAGCGAGCCAGAGAATAGATAGGCAGCGAGCCTGAGAGTATATAGGCAGCGAGCCTGAGAATACATGGGCAGTGAGCCTGAGAGTATATAGGCAGCGAGCCTGAGAATACATGGGCAGTGAGCCTGTGACTAGATAGGCCGTAAGCCTTAGAATAGATAGGCAGCGAGCCTGAGAATAGATAGGCAGCGAGCCAGAGAATAGATAGGCAGCGAGCCTGAGAGTATATAGGCAGCGAGCCTGAGAATACATGGGAAGTGAGCCTGTGACTAGATAGGCTGTAAGCCTTAGAATAGATAGGCAGCGAGCCTGAGAATATATAGGCAGCGAGCCTGTGACTAGATAGGCCGTAAGCCTTAGAATAGATAGGCAGCGAGCCTGAGAATATATAGGCAGCGAGCCTGAGAATATATAGGCAGTGAGCCTGTGACTACATAGGCCGTAAGCCTTAGAATAGATATGCAGTGATCCTAAGAATACATGGGCCGTGAGCCTGAGAATACATAGGCAGAGAGCTTGTGAGTAGATAGGCAGCAAGCCTGAGAATACATAGGCAGTGAGCCCTAGAATACGTAGGCAGCAAGCCTGAAAGTACATAGGCAGTGAGTCTGAGAATAGATAGGCAGCAAGTCTGAGAATAGATAGGCTGCGAGCCTGAGAATACCTAGGCAGTGAGCCTAAGAATACATAGGCAGTGAGCCTGAGAATACATAGGCAGTGAGCCTGTGACTAGATAGGCCGTAAGCCTTAGAATAGATATGCAGTGAGCCTAAGAATACGTAGGCAGCAAGCCTGAGAGTACATAGGCAGTGAGTCTGAGGATAGATAGGCAGTGAGTCTGAGAATAGATAGGCAGCAAGCCTGAGAATACATAGGCAGTGAGCCTAAGAATACGTAGGCAGCAAGCCTGAGAGTACATAGGCAGTGAGCCTGAGAATAGATAGGCAGTGAGTCTGAGAATACATAGGCAGTGAGCCTGAGAGTACATAGGCGGTGAGCCTGAGAATAGATAGGCAGCGAGTCTGAGAATAGATAGGCAGCGAGCCTGAGAATACATAGGCAGCGAGCCTAAGAATACGTAGGCAGCAAGCCTGAGAGTACATAGGCAGTGAGCCTGAGAATAGATAGGCAGTGAGTCTTAGAATACATAGGCAGTGAGCCTGAGAGTACATAGGCGGTGAGCCTGAGAATAGATAGGCAGTGAGTCTGAGAATAGATAGGCAGCGAGCCTGAGAATACATAGGCAGCGAGCCTGAGAATACATAGGCAGTGAGCCTGAAAATACCTAGGCAGTGAGCTTAAGAATACATGGGCAGTGAGCCTGAGAATACATAGGCAGTGAACTTGTGACTAGATAGGCAGCAAGCCTGAGAATACATAGGCAGTGAGACTGAGAATACATAGGCAGCAAGCCTGAGAATACGTAGGCAGTGAGCCTGAGAATACATAGGCAGTGAGCCTGACAATACATAGGCAGTGAGCCTGAGGATACATAGGCAGTGAGCCTGAGAATACCTAGGCAGTGAGCCTAAGAATACCTAGGCCGCGAGCCCCAGAATACATAGGCAGTGAGCCCGAGAATACATAGGCAGTGAGCTAGGCAGTGAGCTAGGCAGTGAGCCTGAGAATACATAGGCAGTGAGCCTGAGAACAGATAGGCAGCGACCTGAGAATACATAGGCAGTGAGCCTGAGAATATATGCCAGTGAGCCTGAGAACCGATAGGCAGCGAGCCTGAGAATACATAGGCAGGGAGCCTGTGACTAGATAGGCCGTAAGCCTGAGAATAGATAGGCAGCGAGCCTGAGAATACCTAGGCAGTGAGCCTCTGACTAGATATGCAGTGAGCCTCTGACTAGAAGATATGCAGTGAGCCTAAGAATACATGGGCAGTGAGCCTGAGAATACATAGGCAGTGAGCTTGTGAGTAGATAGGCAGCAAGCCTGAGAATACCTAGGCAGTGAGCCTCTGACTAGATATGCCGTGAGCCTAAGAATACATGGGCAGTGAGCCTAAGAATACATGAGCAGTGAGCCTGAGAATACATAGGCAGTGAGCTTGTGAGTAGATAGGCAGTGAGCTTGAGAATACGCAGGTGAGCAAGCCCGATAGTGCATGCAAGAATATATAGGCCCTGGGCCTAAGTGCGAGATTAGGTAGGCAAGTCTGATAGTGCAAGAACAGATGGCAGCGAGTTTGAGAGTGCACGAATAAAGCATGACAAAGTGCCACTAGATAGGCAGCCAGTCTGAATGTGAGAATGGATAAGAACAAGAGTGACAGAATAGATAGGCAGCAAGCCTGCGAGTGAGAGTATGTAGACATGCAGTAAGCCTGATAGTGAGAGAATAGACGGCCGTGAGCCTGATAGCGCAAGAATAGACAGGCAGAGAGCCTGATCATGTGAGAATAGACAGGCAGAGAGCCTGATAGTGCAAGAATAGACAGGCAGAGAGCCTGGTCATGTGAGAATAGACAGGCAGAGAGCCTGGTCATGTGAGAATAGACAGGCAGAGAGCTTGATAGTGCAAGAATAGACAGGCAGAGAGCCTGATCGTGTGAGAATAGACAGGCAGTGAGTGTAATAGTGTGAGAATAAGTCCAGTACCAATAGAGTGAAGGGCAGCGTGCCCTACATAGACGCTTTTAAGGGGGCCCCGACGGACCGTCACACCTCTACTAGGTGGAGATCTAACCCTAATTACTAGAACCTACTACCCAAGTTATATATTATAATGCCACACCGACAATAGTATAGTGTAGCTTATGAGTCCTAAGACACTGCATCCAGCACTACAGTTCATTCTCTAATCTCATTCATTATGTAACCCCTATTTGTTCCACCTCTTCTCATGTAACACTCTCATGTCAGCATAAATATCAATTACAGCATGCACCTGACTGATTCAGGAGTTTCTGCTTCGAGAATACCGCTCACTTTGACAGAGCCAACCTTAGCAACACCGTGAGAGGGTCTGGCCACATACTGCAGATAGTTACTAACATGCACTGGACAATAATGATCATATTTTTTTTTTTTTTGAATGAAGGTTATAAAGCAGAGAGTGGGAGCCGGCAACACATCCCACACATGTAATGAAGGCCTACGCCTGACCATAGCGAGGGTTCAGCGTGCCCTTGTGATCTAGGGGTTGTGACTGTGGGTAGAGAAACAGCATCAGGACTAGAGTCCAACTCTTAACCCAACTGCACTAGCTAAGCAAGGCAACTGAACTGGCAGCATGCCCATGTATTGTCGAGCCATAGAATTACTGTTTTCTGCTGATTGCATCTGTAAGTATCAATGAAGGCCATTCACCACTGACTGGTGGTTTAGATCCCATATATCCAACCTGACCTGCAGAAAACTAATTATTTAGAGTACAATATATCTACAGCCCCTTACTATTCCAATAATACCACCACTGACGAGCAGCCATCCTTAGAGAGCTAATAGTGCCTGTGGTGGAACAGCCATTGGGCATACTATTTTACCTGATGAGAATTGCCAGTTGTAAACTCATGGGCCCCCAGCAGACTAGCGGTATTAGGTAGCTGCTAGGCTAGGGCTACCAGCACTGAGAACAGTGGCTATCAGTAGCTGCTAGCTATCAGGACTAATATACTGGTGCCCGGGTGCCATTGCTTCACGTGTGACCGCTTAGCGCATGGTCGCCGTACTCACAGGTCCTCTGCCGACCTTTTCCTGGGCGCGTGTGATGCGTGGGCTACATCTTCGTTAACTACGTTTAACTACGTTAAACTACATTATAACTTAACTGGGCGTTGCGGTCGTCAAATATCACACTCGCGCGAAAGTATTACTGGGATTCCTAGGTTTCAAGATGACTTTGAGGCACTGCTATTGCTGTGGAAAATCTGTTACAGACATAGCCTCCTTGTAGGCTAGTTTGATCTATCTCAGGATGTTTAGCAACTATAATATCTATCAGCAACTGCAGAGCATCCTGCAGAAAATAACAGTAGCTTGTATAAACTACTTTATCTGTATTTTCTTTCCAAATACAAACCTGCATACTAGTCAAAAGCCGCCTTCTCTTTTTCTCTTCACCATCGGTAGAAACTGTGCTTCACTTTTAGAGAAGCATCATGGCATCCTTAAGGATATTGAGGAGCGATTAACTACAGCATTATCTATCTTGCCAAAGATTTCTGTACCAGCACAAACACCAATTTCTGAACATTCAACTCAACCCATTCACAGGGTAGCCCACTTGCTACATTCTCTGTGTCTCCAGAATTAACTGTAAGAAAAGTACATTTTTATTTCAACTATATAAAAATAATTGTATAAAAAAATTTTTTTTCAGGCTAAAATTCATTATCAAACCAGGCCAAGAGTATACACTATTACACCAAAAAGAAGGAAACTTTTCAAGCCTTTGGTTCGTACAAGCTACTACTCATTTGCTATTCAATGTTTGAAGAAAAATATGGTAGCCAAAGCAGCAATTATTCGAGTCTTGGGGCAAGTTCTGCAGTCAGAAATAGCTACAGTTTCTTCAGATGACTTCGACTCTATCACTAGAAAGAAGTCCAAGAATTACTTACTGAATTTTGAAGGCATTGTTCACGATATTATGGATGAGATGAAAGACAAGACTCCAACGTTGTTGGCTATTTTAAGGGCATGTTTAAAAACAAAGAAGATGAAAAGTAACGCAAGTGGTGTAGTGGCAGTTATTTTTTCCATTATCTGCAAGTTTAGGAGACCTTCAGCATGTTTGATCCAAAGAATTATTTCACTTCTTTTATATAGTGGTCATGCAAGTAAAATGGTGAGACTTACTAGTTACACTTTCATGTATATATTTGATGTATTATATTACTAATTAGGTTTTTCAAAGGCTACAGAAACTTGGGATATGTTTGTCTCACTCTGCTACTATTGATCTGGTTGGCGGGTTGTGATTTTGATGAGCCAGTAAACCAATGGAAGCAATCAGTGGAACAAAAAATAGCTCCCATACTTCAGGTAACCAAAACCAAATTATAAGTATGAAAATTGCTCATAATTGAGAAATTACAGTCATGGTAATCAAATAACAGTACAGATAAAAGCAATTATAAGCTTATATACCATAATTAAACTGTTTGTTTAATTTACTTATTTGTTTGTTTGTTTGTTTCTAATGTGTAGCTATTTATTTTGTATCGTTTGCTTTATGAATAGACTGGGAGAGTAAAATCTAGGAAATTAAATAATGAACCACCAAAGGTGCAAACCCTCAGAGTTACTACACACTATAGCTAGCTGTTACAAAAACCAAAGGTATAATTTACTTGGCATAGTATCAATATGAATATGTTGATATGTTATTCAGCTCATGCAAGTCTATATGTAGCTTGTGGAAGTCGAACTCGTTCAAAGAAATGGTAGACGTTAATGTTGTCTCCATAAGAAAGATTAATATGCATGACGCTCAACTCACAGTAGCATATACGCTCAGATTCCAGCAATCCAGCAAACTACCGAGCAAAAATGTGAAAGAATAAGTCGAAACAAAAATTCTGGCACATTAACCCAGTACAAAATTGTGCTGCCTTTTTCAATTATTGGGAAGCCACAGTCTTCGAGGTCCACTGTTGTGTGACAGAATGACTGACTGACTGACTGACTGACTGACAGACATTACTACAACCCTCTCGTGTATGTGTACTGAGGGTTAATAATTGATTCGTATGTAGAATTTTATTAAAGCTTGACGGTGACCTGAGTAGCAATAATGTATTGAGTTGATCAATTCAGATTAGTTTAAACTATCCAAAACATATCAATTGGTGAAGTTATAAAATTATTCTAACTCACTCAAGTCACCCCTGAAAGACAGCTAATGCATACTGAGCCGAGCTATTGTTAATCTTTCCTATTTAGTAATTACCAAAATTAATTACAGTTTTTTTGAGGTGGGTGAGTAATGGCCACTGACTATTTGTTTTCTGACTTCACTTTAGAATGATTGAACAAATTTGCATGGCCCTATTGTTCTACTAGAGTTAGTATAATGAGCAGGAATTTGAGTAATGCTATTGCTACTCACTTGTTGCATTCACAGACCTCTACAACATAAATTCTGCCAATAAGAAAAAATGTTTTCCACACTGGTCAAGTTTTCATGGATTTGTATGAGTAATAGCACGGGTAACCGTGCTATTCGGAATTAATAGCACGAGGCGAAGCCGAGTGTTATTTCAATTGCTTTACGAGTGCTATTGATCCCTAATAGCACAGGTTATCCGTGCGCTATCACTCGCTAATAGTAGGCCAGCTTTTAAAAAAGTCTCTTGCACATTGTCCCCTACTAGAACTGTACGTTTCCAAGGTTAACGCTCTACGCGCGCGCACTTACCCGTACTATTTCACTTAGCTACCGAGGTATTTCACTTAGTTTCCACTTAGTTACTGAGGTATTTCAATTAGTTACGCGCTATTTCACTTTTCCTGTGCGATTTCAATTGAACAGCGATTTTTCCCATTTATTTTTGAATGGGCAACTCTAAAGCATTGAGGCAAAGAGAGTTGAGAAAGATGGGGACAAGTGAATAATTTGGAATTTAAGATGGATATGAATATGCACTTTTTTTTCTATAAATTATGCTAATAATAGCTAGTACGACGCTTAAATTGCCCATTCATAAATGTATGGGGAAAATTGCTGTTCAATTGAAATTGCACGGGGAAAGTGAAATGGCAAAGACTAAGTGAAATACCACGGTAGCTAAGTGAAATAGTATGGGTAAGTGCACATGCGTGCAACTTTATCCTTGGAAACTTATAGTTCAAGCCGTGTCTAGTTGGTGACTATGTCATTCTTTAGTGTAGAAGTTCTACCCGTATTAGACGGAATTTTTTTCAACAGATTATGTTGAGCATAGTTTTAAAATCGAAGTTCCAGAGGAAGCTAATCCTGAAATACAGAGATAGTGAGTGAGATACAATGTAGCTACACTAACCTGTACAATGTCAAATAGTTGGCCAGGCTCCATGGAAGTAGTTAAGAAAGTGGCATGTAACACAAGCCTTATATGCCTATTGAATGAGTAGTCAATACCTTTAGACTTGCATTCAGACTCAGCTCTGACCTTGTCTATTCTCAGCCAGCTCACTTTCTGTTGCAGCTTATTATTTACCTGTGAGTAGCAAAATGTAATGAGATACATATATAATTGTATTGAGCCATTTATCAACTCATTGTTAGCTCAGCTACAGCTTCCTTGGCATTTGAACTGGCTTGTAATGTTATTCTTGTATGCTGTTATATATAAGTGTGGCATAGTTTAAGGGTTCTCAATAATATGTTACTGCTTGGTTGGATGGTAATTGAGGAAACTACGATGATAGTGATTATATTGTTTCTACACCGAGAGGGTTATAGTACAGGGTTACAGTAGTCGTTCTGTCTTTTTTCTGTCTGTCTGTCTGTCTGTCTGTCTGTCTGCCTGTCTGTCACGCTCTGATTTTGGAGATTACTAACAATGAACAGTTGATTTAGGTATGAACTTACTCAGGACGAAGATTTAAGACCTTTGATTGTGTTACTTTTTTTTATGTTCGGGCTAATTGTTTCTTATGTTTACATTTTCTCTTTCAAATTTTATCAAACATTCTCTCCATCATACACAGTTTTGCACTTAGGCCAAATGTGTCACATTGTGTGTTTTTTAAACTCATGATTAAGACCTTATAAGGTTGAAACATTTTTTATTATGAATTAAAATTATTATTACATTAAAGTCGGAAAAAAATATTTTGAAGAATAATATATTTTATGTTGAAGAATCAAAAGACATGCAATCTCCTGCAGGAATTAATGAGACATTACTCAGTCCAAATCATAAGATTTATTAGTTTAGAGAGTTTGGCACAGGAGAATTAGCTTGTTTGTATACAACCAGTACAGCATTCCCCTGGGAGGCTTGTATTTGGTATGTACATTTGAATAAGGAACTAAGTATTATGTTATTGGTGATAAATGGTGTGAGTATTGTTAACTTGCAATGGTGCTGGACAAAGTAGACAGGACAGCCCTGAATTATGCACACAACATCACACACACACACACGACACACACACACACACACACGACACACACACACACACACACACACACACACACACACACACACACTCAAAAACACAACATACACACAACATCATACAAACACATCATACACAATTATGCATGGTGTAATAAACACACAAAGACTAATCTTTTAATTTTTGGATTTTTTTATGGAATATTTGGTATTTAGTTTTGGCAGTATGTTTAAATGTCAAGCTGGGTAGCTTTTTAGTATTGCTAGGCAACCCAAAAGATTTTTTCTGTATTTGTTGTTGATAATAATGGTATCACTTTAAGAAACAAATTGATTAACAGCTTTAATTATGTGGTATTAAACTAACCAAAATCTATAATACAATGTTCACCGTAATTTTGTTGATAATTTTCTATTCATAAAACTTTTTAGCTATGCGATGTTTTTATTGCGTGATATTGTGATTAAGATTAGCTATGTTGACATGTAGGAAAACACCCAACCATCAGCATCCTTCCTGACTTCCACTCCAAATCCCTCAACCAGTGAAAGATCTTCTCCATCATCACAAGAGGTTGAGACTACACTGTCATTTGATATTTCAGACATATCTATGATATATGAGGGACCCACTAGCCCACTCCATGCTGCTACGAAGAGTGGCTTAGCTCCAGTTTTTTCTCCAGCTACAAGTCATGATTCTGCTTCAGAGGACACTATATTGCATGCAAATATATCCTCTAATTCAGGGTCCATTAACACGGGGTACAAAATTGATTGATGAGTTGAGACTGACTGACGAGTCGAGTGAGACCACTGGCTGTCGAGTTGATCGGTGACCATTGATGTTGCATTCGTACTTAGACTTGGCAAGATATCAGGAATCTTGATTAGTAGGATCTCAGTGTGGCGAGTGATCCTGGATGCAGTAGTAGAAGTGGTAGAACTGTGGAAGTCGGAGAGGTGGAGTCTGGCTGGTGGTCTTCCTTCTTCATTATGAAGTGGATCTGGCTTGAAGGACCAGAGCCACCACAAGCTACCCTAGCTTCAGCAAGTTTGCGCCCCACGGCTAGTATAAGGTGAGCAACTGGTGGCTTTGCCGGCATCAGGGATGCATACAGAAAAATTTTCCAGGGGGAGGGAAATATTTTTTGAGATTATTAAACTTACACATTAGCTATTAATGATCATCCTTATAATGCCACTACATTTTTTTGATTAAATTTAATTGCTTGAATTTACACATTCCTCAACTAAACATTTTATTAAGAAAAAAACTCTTTTATAAATCATCTCACAGTTTCTACCTACATTTAGTATGATTCTCATTAATTGCCTTCCATGCTTGTTTTGTTTTGTGTTCCTGTTATTATCCCGCTACAACCAAATACCTACACTACTTGTTCTTTTTCTTGTCTTAGTGCAAACTAAATTGAAGGTAAGGCATTAGAGTCACTTCACATAATGGTTCTTTGTGTAGTTTATACATACATACATACACATATACACACAAAAAAGAATCTAATGCAATAATCAAAAAGCAGCTGCTGGCACTGAATATGTCTAATTCTAGTCTGAGAAACATGGACCTAAGGAAGTTTTTTTCTGTGAAGACTCCTGACCGTGAAGTATCTAGTGGTGAACAGTCAGATGTAGAGAAGCAAGTAGAGAATTCATCACTTGTACCAGACAATCCAGCTTTGCCTCCACCAGATAATCCAGCTTTGCCTCCACCAGATAATCCAGCTTTGCCTCCACCAGATAATCCAGCGTTTCTTCCAGCTAAAAGGATAAGGCTTTTACAAAGCGAAAAGAAAAAGAGTTACAAAGCTAAGTTGAGTTAAAAAAAAGCCTGGGAGAAAAATCATTCCTGGCTTCAATGTACTAACCCTCAAGAAGGTATGTTTTGTACCATTTGTATGAAATGGGGGAAGCCACCTCCTAGCACTAGAGGAGGATGGACCACAAGGGGGATTTCAGATTGGAATCATGCTAGTGAGCTTATCACACAGCATGAATCTTCCAAGTGGCATAAAGATTCTGTCATTACTGCAAGAATGGCAAAGCAGTGTGAGCATCAGAGTGTAGTAGACATGTACATTTCAGCAGCTACTCAAGAAATTGAGAAGAAAAAGGAGAAAAATCGTAGTATTCTATTGAAGTTATTTAGGTCTGTGTACTTTTTGGTAAAGAATCGCATTCCACACTCAAATACATACAGTGAGCTTGTTCAATTACAGATAATGAATGGCGACAAGCTACTTGAGCAGCACTTGGCTGAAGGTCCTTTAAATGCAAGGTATACCTCAAGATTTAGTGCCGCTGTACTTATCCGTTCCATTGACACATGGCTGGAGAGGAAACTTCTCCAAGGCATTCAATCTAGTCCTTTTTTTGCCATCTTAGCGGATGAGTGCCAGGATATCTCTTCTCATGAAGAATTGTCTATCTGTGGCAGATGGTTAGTGAATGGAATGCCAGAAGAACATTTTTGACTATATTACACATTCGCTCGACAGATGCTGCTTCAATAGCAGAAGCTTTAAAGACTTACATGGCGTCAAACCACCTTGATCCCCACAAATTGATTGGCCAAGGATATGATGGAGCAGCAGCTTTTTCTGGAAGACTTTCTGGAGTCCAGAAAAGAATCCGCACTCTTGCTCCTCATGCACTGTACATTCATTGTTCCTGTCACAGGCTGCAGCTTGCATCTATTCAAACTGCCGAGTCTGTAAAAGAAGTTAAAATGATGTTTGGAGCAATGACCAATTTTATGGAAGTTCTTCTATTATTCGCCCAAGAAGGTGGAGACTTTAGCTTATGTACAAGCTGTGCTGAAGTTACCTGAATTGAAGGTAGTTAAGCCCAGTGATACAAGGTGGCTCTCCCATGAACGATGCATAAATGCTATTTGCAAGGAGTTATCTGCACTGATTATAACTTTACAGCAGTTGTATGAGTCATCTGGAGATGCTGAAGCATATGGTCTTGTGTCAATTCTTAGCAGTATTACTGGTGTGGCTTGCATCTATCTTCTTTCTGAAGTTCTCAGCCTTCTCGCACGCCTAAATCTGTTCATGCAAAGGAAGACAAGTGATTTCAGTAAACTTCCTATTGTGCTCAGTAGCATTATTCAACAACTTGTGTCTTTGAAAGAGCCTGGTACAGATTGGTGCAATGATGCAGATGAAGCTATTTCCAACTTGGAAAAGGAGCATGGAAATACTGTGAAGGCTACAATTGGAATAACTAGAAATAGTTTTGCTGCTGATTCTGTCAGTGACTTTCAAACGAAAGTTGCCATTCCATATGTTGATGCTCTCATTTCTAATATCAACCATCGGTTTTCAGATGAGGTGGTCCAACTAGTGGTTTCTGCTTCAATCTTCAATCCCAGTCTACTCCCAGAAGATGAAAATGATCTTCCAAAATATGGAATAGACCATCTAAAAGCCTTAGCAGATTTTTATGGGAAACAAGTAGAAGTGGAGTTTGAAGACAAGAAATATTGTTCACCACCAATCATTGACAGAGATGGTCTCACAGAAGAATGGCGAGTGTTTAAACGAGCTTTTTTTCAAGAAAAGAAAGTAATGGTACAGAATGAAAAGCCTTTGACTATGCAAGCGATGAAGAAAGAAATGGAATCCGAATCAAGTTATTCCGATATTTTCCCCGAAACTTTTAAACTAATGAATATTATTCTGACTATACCAATTGGCACAGCATCTGTCGAAAGATCATTTAGTCAAATGAAAATGATCAAAACTAGACACTACGAAACCGGCTTTCAGACGGCAGTCTTGCTCAGTTAATGAGAATAGCTATAGAGGGACCAGATCCAACATCGGTAAATTTTGAAGAAATTATAGACATTTTTAAAGAAAGCAATCATAGAATTCAACTCTAGTCACTATTTTTTTTCCTCACATTAATTTATATACACATTGAACTGCATTTCTTTATTCATTCAAATTCATTCATTACTAACAAACTCAACACTGTGATGAAGTTTTACTCTAAATCAAGGGAGGGAAAGAAATATAGTGAGGGGGAGAAACTTTGCTCAAGGGGGGATATCCCAGGGTGCCCCGGTAGATCTCGCACTCATCAACAAGCCACAAGCAGGTAACGCGGTCTGCTTCTGCTAGGTTTAACTCATATGAACTAATTTTCCCAAGGCAACTTACAATGCATGTATATGGGATGACTTGGTACAGATTGTGGTGGTTTTGGAAAGATCATGAATATAATTAGATGATAATAAGGTGATGTGTACTTGTTAGTTTATCGTTTGCTGAAGAACTCGACTTGTTCAGGTAGCTAGACCTGAACTAGGATGACGTTACTCACTATTACTCAATGAAGTAAACATAGAATGTGCGGGTTATATATAATATTCTGTCAATCCATACACTACTTATATAGTTTGAAACACAACTATTCATCTATAGTGCTATGAACGTGCTCCATTTTCTGTTGTGAGCTTTAATAAGAGCTGTCTAGCTGCAGTTTCGTCATGCTTATACTATTTGTCAGCTTTCGGCACTTGTGTACTGCATCTTGTAAAAGTAAATTTTTTGTGGTGCTGGTGGAGGAGCTCAGCTAACTTCTCAATTGATACTGCTTTTATTTGACTGACCACTTGGTCTAGATCAGTTTAAGCAAACATTTTAAGCATAAGCATGCAAATACTGATGAAAGGTAGCATGTGGGAATGAAATTCCAAACTAAGTAAATTTTTGTAATTGTCTAATTCAAGAAAAGATACGAAACTGAATGCTGAAAGTGCCAAAGTTTAGGCTGTGGAATGTGTTGCTTTTGAAGTGTGACCAAAAATAAGCATATTTTTAGTCCCAGTGGAGAGGGAAGTGGGGGGGGGGGGGGGGGGGGGGGGGCAATGGCTCTCTAGTAGTTCTCAAAGTTATACTACAGCTATTACACTTGATCTCCTAAAGTAAAGTTTAAATCTGATGTAATAATAGATTGCCATATGAGAGCTTGTAGCTAAACCAGCTGCTATAATATGCTAACTTCAGACTAGGCCCAGCCCTAATTATGCTAGCATATTTTTTGGAGGAATATGCATGAGTCAGCATAGTGGAAATAATAGGGGCATAAGAGAATAATAAGAGCAAAAGTTGTTGATCACAATTTGCGTGAGGTGTGGTATTCCTTTCTAATCAATATGCAACTATGCCCAGGCAAGTGTGAAGCCTGCACATAAATATTTTGAGAAAAAAAATTAGTGAGGATTTAGGAGTAGCAGTTTCAGCTTTAAGCTTGCACTGTACTTGGAACTACAGCCAGAAGTTGGTGATCTTAATGACCCTCCTTGTTTTCCTGTCTGAATTCTTACTATAAGACAAAGTGAAAGTTGAACTACCAAAGTGTTCAGCTGATGCTGAAGATATTTTTATCTCTCAGGACCCAGTTGTGTAGTGGAAAAGGCATAAATATTACCTCACACATTGATTACAAATGTGCAAAATGTTCTTGTTAAGAGTGCCTTCACATAGCAACGCCTAGGTGCCTTTAGTAGCGCACTCCAGGTGAATAGTCGCGCATTATCTACCACAAAGTCACACCACTTTGCAACAAATTAGTGTCTGTGAAATGCAGCTGTGCCTCACTCACCATTATGCGCGTATGGTTAAGGCGGGGCGGAGTCAACTTATAATACAAAAATCTCTGCATGCAAAAGTAGTGGATCCAGAATATATTCTCTCATACTGCTCAGGAATGGACAAATAGCTATGGTTCAAACTTTGCCAAGGCTTATGGCCACAAGGGTCAACCCTATAACAATGAGATATTTTTAATATGCGGAATTTTACAGAAATAATCGGCAATAGTTCACGTGGTAAGGTGAGTAAATAGAAAACTAAAATAGAATTCAACAAAAAACTCATCGTTATGGCATACACGCAAGGTAAGAAAATGATATACAAAAAATCGGCTTCTAAACTTCAGCTGTAGCTGTGCAGTACTGCGGTGAAGTCCAAAATGGTGATGGTGCTATTTCTTGTGATGCGACGGACTGCAGTCTTTATTGTTGGTTGGTGCCTTCTCCTAGTAGTACTTGCTGGCTTACAGAAATAAAATAACTCAGGAAATAACAGAGTAAGTTTAACACACCCTAGCAACCATGGCCTAGTCCGTGGGTTTTCGTGCTCAAGTATCAAACAGTTTTATCGAGTCATAAAGGTCTATGCTAGAAGATTACATTGAATGTTAATGATGATTCGATGCATTGATTAGTGATAACTGATTTAATAACTAATTTCATGTTACCTCAACTTGTTACTGCAATCATATACCATAATATTCCACTATTTATTACCAGAATAAATTGAAAATTTTATGGAAAAATACGTGATTATTTTGGAATAAAAGAATACAATAACTCTAAAAATTTGAGCATAACCTGGTGGGTGCTATTTCAGACACATCACTGAATTTAGCAGCTGCTACAAAGCTTTGGTTATTTTTAGCTAATTGCTAAGCCTTGCTCAATGCTAATATTTTTGCCTACTATAATATTCTTTTATGCTGCCTATTTTTTCCTACCTATTATTATTCTCATGAGTTTTTACACATTATTCTTTATCATTTGACCGTTAGAAAGTTCAAAGTATGATTATAATGAACTATTTGCAGTAAAAATAATACAAAAATTACAAATTATATCAAATAATTATGGTTACAAGTTCAAATATATAAATACTCTGTTTACGTACCAATATGTATACAAATTATACATTTATACTACTGTATATTACCTCTATTCATTTCACTGGTACCATTGCTGAGTCAGAACTGACTTCAAAATGTTGACTTCACCCACTTCCTCTCAAATTTTACCTATTATTATAGCGTTATTCTCATATGACACCTATTATTCTCAAAATTAGGCTAGCATAATTGGGCAAGGTCTAGCTATGGCTTAAAGGAAGCTTAATGAACTGAAGTCTTAGAGCATTGTGAAATCAAGGAGTTCTGACCAGGAAAGGAATTAAATATATACTCGGGTAGATTTAGATTTTAGTAGCAACATCTTAATTGCTTTGTGCTTTGTATATTTGAAACAAAACTAATGCCTGAATCCATGTAGAATGAAAATTTTGGTGAAGATTTTTAATTTTGAGTGTACTTAGACATTTAATATTTGGATCATTAATATTATTTAGAGGCTGGGCAGCTACCACTGGCTGCATTAATGAGTGTTTTTGCCTGTCTGTGAAAATTGTGCCACAAGATTCATATCATTAAATGTATTCTCTCTTTTTCACGGGCTTTGTTTTTTAAACAATACAGAATTAAAAATATTTGGTCGCCACTAGGAATCGAACCCAGGACTGCTTGCTTAACGGACAAGTGCTCTACCACTGAGCTACGACAACCAGCTGGCAAACAAACACTTCAATTCTGTATTTATACCTTTAAGGGGCATTGCTATGCTACAGTCTCGCTCTTAACAGACCAATAGAATTTTTCTTTTTTCAAAGATTCTTTTTATCCATGAAATTTTTTACTTTGCTTATTTGTCACTTCACAATTTCTTTCTTAGCCTTCTTTTACTCATTAGATGTATTCTCTCTCTTTCACAGACTTTAAAAACAACAACAATTCTTATCAATTATGATTTGAGTTGTAACTCTTTTTCATAGAGATTCTAATCATGATTCAATCATTCTCATCTGAAGTACTTTATAGTGTAGAGCAGTTAAATATTTTAATAGCATCAAGAAAGGCGCAATGGAGACCTAATAATTAAAATTGCAAAAATTTACCATGCAAATAGTCATACAGTTAAAAACAGGAAGCAAAAAATTTACCGTTACAAAAAGGTGCAACTAAATATATGTAAAATCGTAGCACATAAGGTAGCTATTTTCACTATATTAAAAACAGACATTTTTAAGCATACAAAAATTGCATTAAATTGAGTAAAGTGAATACATTTTACATTTGTTAAGACATTATAATATAAAATAGCCAGAATGTTTGAGTTAAAAACAGAATTATATTAGAGAAGTTGAATAAGGGTAGCTTGAGTGTAATAAAAATAAGAAGTAATTTTTAAGAAAGTTTAAAAAGCGGGAGTTTAAAATTACAAAAAAATTAACCTAAAATTTAACATCAAGTGAGTATTAAATGCAAAAGACTTAAATAAGTGAGAAAGAATAAATTAACAATCACTTTATTAAAAAAATTAGCACCATTAATAATAAGGAATCAGGAGACAGTGGTGTTGAGTACAAAGATGCTATTTATATCTTTTGCAACAAGAAGTCTGCCAACTGGCACTGCTCCTCCTCTGCCAGAGGCTAATAATGTTAAGATCCTTAGGCTGTGAAAATGGCTCAAGTTATATGTTGTAAGGGTTGGTTCTAGTGCGAACAATGGTGGGTCGTTCAAATGCGTATAGTGCTCTAGATTTGGTCAGTGCAGGTCAGATCCGGTCAATGAGTGAGACCCTACTGTAATGTTTAGTCTGGCTAGCTAGAGCCTTTACCTACTGCTACTCTGGGAAAATGGTTTCTTATTGGTTTCTCACATAAATGTATGCCTCCTCACCCCTTGGGAGACACAAGGGGAGGAGGACTTGAGAAATAGAAAGTTGCTAATTGGAAATAGTTCAAACCCCCTCTATACTTCTGCTTTTGTGTCTCCCCCTCTTGCTCCCCTTATTTACCTGGCCACGCATCTTGCGCTTATCATTTGGGTGTACTGAAAAGTGAGTAGTTCCCTGTTAACTTCGATTGAGGTATCAGAGTTCTTCTAATTCTACAAAAAATGCATGAATTTAAATGATTTTAAATGAAGTTAACGTTGGAATGGCATAGGTAAGTATTGTTGCCAGGAAACTTGCAAGGTGTGGAGCAATCATATATCTCTAGCACCTGGTCAAGACTACTGGCTTCCATGAGGTGAGTCAAAATGGTAGGTGTATGCGAGTGGTAGGCCTGTGCTGTAATTTTTGCTGGACCTACGAGTGTGGCAGGTCTGATGTATCTGTGGTGTCACAACTATTGCTGGATTGTCGGTGTGCAAGCGGAGATCCCTAGGCGGGAACAAACGGTCTGCTGTATGCATTGGTTAGCTGGCAACCTATACCACTGAAGACCAGGGCTTCAATCAGCATCAGGTAGAGAAGGTGGTGAGTTTCGGCATTTGCTGGGGTGGTGGTTGAGCATTGCAGGTCAGTGACCCAGCGACAATTGAGTTTTTTTTTTCACATTTTGCCTTTGCTTCTCTTTAGACCCCTTTAAATGAGAAAGTTTTAATCTAGTTTTCTGAAGGGTCAGAACTTGATAATTGTGGTGATGAAGCCCTTTAAATCCACTAATTTTGGCTCCTATCTGGTGGGGGACATGTTTCTGGTTGGTACCAAAGTGGTGTTCTGATGGCACATAATTGGTGGTTTGTTGAGTACGAGACTGCAGCAAGCAGTACTACTCAACAGTGTAAAGGTAAAATGTGAAGGTCTTGGAAGTCGTGGGTTGCCATAGCTCTGTGGATAGAGCACTGGTGGCTAAAGCCAGGGTCCTGGGTTCAATTCCCCGGCAACAACTGAGATTTTTTCACATTTTTCCTTTGCTTCTCTGTAGACCTTTTTAAGTGTGAAATTTTTCAATCTACTAAACAGACTATTTCATTTTTGTGTAATCACAGGTTACACTATCTGATTATTGTGATTGCCATATATTCATGCTTTGTATGCATGTAGTTCAATTCTTTCAGTGATTATTAAATTGAGTAAAGTAATCTTGTTAAATACTGTAAGTGTAGCTAGTTGACTCCCTATGTAACTAAAGCAACTCTGGGACCACACAGTACTAACATAGATAATCTGGAATTGTATCCTGATCAACCTTCATTGATCAGAAAGTTTGACAGACATAGAGAGGATGAGATAATTCTTCACAGGCTTTGCAGATGTTGTTTTCCCTAGTTGAGTGGACTGGAACTGGAGGCTGCTGTGGGCTGGGTCTAGGTGGAGGACTTCGTCTGCCAGATGAAACTGTTAAGCAAGAAAGAGAAGGATGAGAAAGAAGCCCACGTCTTCAGTGAGTGACAAACTCAAGGAGCTTTTCTCCTGATGGAACTTTAGTTTCTTTGTAAGAGTCCTTCCTTCAATCCCTGTGCTTTGCTTCCCACATCAATGCTAAGATAGACTTGATAGAAACATCTGTATGTCTGTCCAGTTGTGTGCAAGTATTGTGCGTTTTAGCTACTACTTAGCTCAAGCACACCACAAAGATAGCGTTTAAATAGTGTGTATTATTATTATTATTTTTTTCAATTCAAAAAGTTGCGGGGAGGGGTTACTATGGCATTGAAATGCCTTTACGTATAAACGTAATTTAAAAACTCGACCATATTTTTAGTAGCTTTGAGTGTTAGAAGTTAAAATCAATCATATAACAATTGTGTAGTTTTAGGCTCACTCTCCATTTGTGCTCAAGCACATCACTAGTAGTTGATAGGAGTGTGTGATTTTGTTGAGTGAGTAATGATGATTACAGGCAAACTGTTGTTGACTTAGAAGTCCCAACATTCGTATTGAGTTCATATAGATTTTGAAAATTCTCGGCGTAACCCAGCAGGAGGAGTGTTATTGCACGGAGTATATGAACCAATAAAGCGGGTGTGGATTACCTGAAATCTTTATTAGAAAAAAATACATATTGATGAAGGATATTGCATAGTAGTTTTATTTGGTCTACCTATGTAATGTTGAATTATAGTACTGTATGTAGCATGGTTTATATAATCAATTTTATTATATTACTATAGGTGCTATTACTAAAGCTACTATACAACTAGATGCAGGTTCACCATCACAATTAGCTGATCGTGATAACCTAATGTTAACTATAGAAGGAATCACTACAGGCAATCAAGCTACATCAGTGACTTGGAGAAGGAGTAATCTTATTGTTAATAGAAATACAAGACTAGCTGGTGGTGGTTCATTTTATGATGGAGGAGGAGCTGCTATTGTAAATACTGGACCATGTGAGAGTCACATGTATAGAGTTGCTCTACTAGTGACAGGAAATCTACCTGGATTTTACACATACACATACAATCATCAGTATTTAGGATAGAAGGTACTTAGATATTCTGATTGCACATCAGTATTAATAGAAATCTTGTAAACCTAAAGATTTTCATTCAATTTTATAGCTATATTTTAACTTATGATGTGAATATGAGTAATTCAACATTTCTATAAAGTTTTAGTATGATGATATGGTAATTAGGAAAGGCAGGTAGCTTTGAGAGAAGAATAGTCCCTTAGAGATATTTAAAAACCAGACCATGGAAATATTTATGCAAAGGAGGAGGGGGTGGGGGTTAAGTCTGAGATACTGGGTAGTAGTTTTCTAGCTCTAGTTTCTGCATCTAATTATTCTACACTATCTCTTCAGATTGACAGTTTCTGATTTAGCTATTAAATCATGTTTTGGCCAAATGAACTGCTTAATTTTAATTCTGAGCTTTCCACTATCACTAAATAATTTGGTATTAATACCTCACCTTTAGTTTATCTAGTGCTGACAGACACTATCTTGTTCACAAGGTTTACTTAAAGATGTTGTGGTTAGCCTCATGTGGGAGCATTGCTAAGAAAGCTTTGTCCAAAACGTACCACAAGAAAAATAACTGTATCTAACTGGTTTACTTACTTGCCTACATAATCCATATACTCATGCGATTCTCGCCATTTGAACATAGTTTCCTAAATGAGCCTAAATGATGCCCAGTTGATTTCAATTGGCCAGCAACCAGTGTTGTTTAAAGTGTCACAGAGACAACTCTGTTATCAACACAACAATTTATATTGAGAAACTAGTCTATTTGTCCAATTTGGATTGGTTGTTAGTCTTGCCGATCACCCTGTTGTCGGACGTCAGAGTTTAGTCATTTCTTCCCTCATAGGTCCCTTGTGCATTTTGATGGTGGGGAGGGCCCCACAAACTGTTTTAACCATAATGCCACCAAAACCAAGAGACAGGAACTAATTAATGCACCAATGTAGAAAATTATTCACTGCCAATGAATAAATTTGGTATAGTCTTACCTGATGCTTAAACTAAACTAGCTAAACTAATCTCCAGTGAACACCAGCAGTATACACGTAAATTTAAGTAAGAATTTTATTTAAGATTTTGGAAAGTAAATTGGTGAGCGAGAGAAGTGTGCGAGACACTATACAGTGGTGTCAAATTTAGGACTAGGGATATTTGCTTGTATGTATGTGTGGATGTGTGTATGTCATTTTGTACTATGACCCTCACATTTTTGTGTTCGCTTGGTGGTCGACCCCGTCGCCATTCTACTAAACAGAATCCTTTGGTTTATCAATCTTTACCCGTATCATCAATTGTCTATCCTTTAAATTTAGGTTGTGTCTGACATATCTGATTTTTTGCAGACGTAGTTAAGTCTCGCAAACTTAGGAATTCATTTTCTAATTGAATTAGCAGCAGTAGTAATTTCTCTTGCTAATGCTCCATTTGTCATTTATAGACCCAACAGCTTTTGATAAAGCTGTGTAAAGGCAGCTGAAATATTTTTTAATACTTACCTTATGCTATTCTTTAGCTATGCAGTCCTTATAACACACAGCATATTCACATAATTGTTCACTAGACATACCAACACAAGACTTGCCTTTGAGGGTTAGGGTCAAAACTGCACGGTAATTCCCTAAAAATACTTGTTATTTTTTTCCCAAGTTGAACAGTCAGTTGCGGCGAAGTGGTTACTATGGCACTGAAACCCCTTACCATATGTAATTAAAAAACTTGGCCATTTTATTAGCTGGAGTGCTTTTTGTCAGAAACTACTGGTCATTAAGATAATTTTTTTTTACCACAGAAGCTACATACCACTACTCTAGAAAATTGAGGTAAGCTTCAGGGAATTAATAATGTAGCCTTATTGTTATTTTTGTGTAAAGGCAAAAAACAACAACAACAGCTCATTACCAGATTCTACCTTGTTGTTTGTGCACATTGGCTCGTTCACCATTTGGGCATTATTAGTTTATTGTACAATGCAGTGGTATACGTTTTTTTGATAGGTAAGGATCTTTTTACACAATGTTTTAATTGGCGTGGGATAACTTTAAAACAGGATGCAATGGAAAAGGAAACATTAGGGAGACGACCTTGGTTAGACAGTTCATAAGTGTTCAACTGCAGTAAAGAAAAAAAGTGAAGGGTCTTGGACCTAGTATGGATATCACATGACTTGAATCATATTTTTAGCCCAACATGTGCTACCAATTTTGCTCTAACCTTTCTCAGAGAATAGTGCACAACTTGAAAGGGTCCAACTAGAGTCACAAAGTACATTTTGAATTATTTCATTTCCAACTACAAAAAAAGACACTTATTGCTTGTTACCATCTTGTGGGCTGAGTTCGGGAAATATCTAAATAGATCGCTCTAGTTCAGCTCGCACTCGGCAACAGCAAGTAGTTGCTGCCACCAGAATCCAGGGGTTCTCTCTCAAACTCTTAGCGAACTGTAGCTCACCCAAAGTTTGAGTCTTTAGAGTTTAATTAAACTAATTTAATATATGAGAGATAGCACACATGGCAAATCGAATGCACAACAAAGACTGAACAGGGCACACAACTACAGGTCTTAAATACAAAACACAAACCACACCCAAAAGTCACACAAAATGCTACAGAGTTCCTGCTCTGACAGACAAACTAACACACAAAAGTTCTACTACACTTATCAACACGTGAAATAACATGACAAACAACTCATGACATAGAACTCAACAACCACACACCCAGTGTTACGTTACACACACGCACACACACAGTTCTTTATTCTTCATGTGGGCCTTTCCCGCCCACACATCAATGACCTTCTGGATGCATTAATTCTTTTCAAATGTTTAAAACACCCTCTTACTCTTTCAACATTTTGACTGTCACATTCACATCTGGAAGCACAAGTTCCTAAACACTCTAGAACATAAGCATCACAACATCAGCATTTTAAAAGATTTTTCTTTTTTTGGAAGCACTCTTACCAATAGACAGCTCTGGCTCTCTCTACACAATTAAGAAAACAATTCATACTAAACTCTGGCATTCCTTCATTCAAAAAATTGATCCTAACAATATTTGCACATTTTTTTTATTGTGTCCATGCAGTGTTAACTGCTTTTCCTTCACTTTTAAATTTTTTTTAAATTTACCCTGTTATAATCTACTTTGTTTCTTTTCTTTTTGGAAGCTCCAGCTCTATAGAACCTACCCTAAACCATCACACTGTACCATTCTTTTCTGTCATTATCCTGCCTCACTTAACTGCTGGTTGTAAAGCATTGAATAATAATGATAATAAGAACTAGTGATGCGCTCTAATAGCACAAAATAGCGAAGCGAGCGATGCATGTTCCCTGTAATTGCAGCTATTCTATGCATGCTTGGTGTGGCTACAAAATACTCTTGTAGTACAAAAAGTAGTGGGGATATTAGCTTCTTGTTCACATCGTGTGGCTGCATTTTGAGTGTCTTCAAGAGTAGTTGAGTCTACAGCCGTATCAAGTTGATTGGTACCGTAATCCTCAGGAATAGTCTAATAAATAAATTAGGAACATTTAATGGCTTTTCAAAAAGAAAGATTCTTTACATTACTACCTGTTTCTGTTTCGTTTTAGCTCTCCTCCTCCTTGCCCTGTCTTTTTCATTTCTTATCTCTCTCCTTACTAATTTTTCTTCTGGAGTTTCTAACGCCCTCAAAGCTCTTGACCGAGCGTTTTTAACGTTTTGTCTCTCTTTTGCAGAATTTGTTTCACTGGGCATCGCTACTTCGTATGGCGGGTAAACAAAACATAATGTTGCTAAGAAGGTTACCCGGCCGCGCAAGCGTGTAGGAGAAAATGTGCACACATATGCCCACGCAAGAACAAAAACAATTTCTACTCCTAAATATATATATATATCGCGGACTCATTAGTAAGTCAGCTCCGCTCGCTTCGCTGAATAAGAAGATTATGGGTTACAAAGATTTTTTCAAGTTTTTGTTACTTCAGTTGTAAAGCTTAGAAATTTGATATGGATCTTAATTGGGGTCTCAAGAACAAAGCAAGCACTTTTGTAAATAGTTGTTCCATGATAGTGTTTTACTAGATGTCCAAATAACGGGGGTCAAGCCTAAACAGAGAGTGCTAGCTACTGCATTCTCTGATATATATTGTATAATTGGGCGAGTGAAGAGAAACTCTCACTAATGAGTCTCAATTGAGATTTTGGTATATATAAGTTTAAAGAGGTCAATAGATGTCCACACTTGGAGGCTACTTAAAAATGTAAACATTAGTGTGGGCGCAAGAAATTCGTGAGAAAAGACATTGAAATAATGCTAGGAAAAAACAACAAAAATAACAACAGCAAATCGCTATGGAGACAGAATGAGAGAGATGTTCGCAGTTAGGTCTTCCAAAGTTAGCCGAGTTCATTTTTTTTTCAGCGGCGGTGGTAAGTTAATTTAGTCAATGCGCTGTTCGTCATAGCTATACGCCTTACGTAACAGATTTCTTCGTACTTGAAAATCCAAAGTCCAATAGTCAAGCCACTAAGAGAATACAACGTAATGCTATATTTACTAGAGTTCTGGTATAATAGCGCATTTTGAATGGAGCGTTCTTTGGAAAGGTGACTAGCTTAAATGAAAACAGATATATTATCGATCCTTACCACCCATATCATCCTTGGAAATTATTTGATTGCTTACCCCTTGAAAATCCTTTGTCCAATAGTCAAATCACAAATAGAATACAATGCAGGTATCGTGCTGGTATATCCAGTGAACAAGTATGTATAAAAGTGTTGTGTGTTGCTAAAGAATAGCAATAAACTAAACAAAAATTACAATAAATTCAATTTTAAATTTCAGTCACACCAACTCACCTGCCATTTGTGCTGAAGCACATCAATAGTTTATATTATATTATTGTAGCTCTTTTTTTGTTTATTTTAAGGGCTTATTTAAGAAGAAAATTAGTTTTTGGAGCAGGTGGTAAAAAAAAAGCATTAGCTTCATGGCTTAAGTAAGTAATACTATTGCTTGAGCAAAAATGGCGAGTGAGCCTAAAGCGACATATACGATTGATTTTAACTTGTAACACTCAAGCTACTATAATAAAGTCAAGGTAAAGGCATTAAATGCCATAGTAACCACTCCGGCAACTGTTTGAATTGAAAAAATAAAAACAACAAGAAACAAGTCACGTTATTTAAACTTTTCTTTGCGATATTCTTAGTAACGTACAATACTTTCACACAACTGAACATAACTACGCAAGACTTACCTTCGTGATTTGTCTAGTAGACAATGAACTGTTGTGTAGAGCTTATAACTATGAAAAATAGCGTATTAACATGCAGGTGCCACTAACTCGAATAGAAATGGAACTCCGGCAAGTTTTTGAGTTTTAACTGTACCCGCAAAAGAATTCAAGGCGGTAAACAATTCAATTTTTAGGTGATACAGGTAATGATCGATAACGAGAGGATTCTGTTTAGTGAAGTTAGGGACAGGGTCAAACACCAAGCTAACTAAAAAATATGCAAGGGTCAAAGTACAAATAACATAAGTAAGTCCACACATATATAAACAAATTTCCCTGATTCTCGATTTGACACCACTGTATAGTGTCTCGCTCGCTTCGGTCACTCGCCAAATACAAACTTGTGATTTGTGAATTAAGTCTAGACTGGTTTGCTTATCACTAGTTACTAATGTTTTATATTTTAGTGGTGGACGGAATGTTAGTGTCGGGATTTAGATCTCCTTCTAAAAAAATATCACTAATGGCAATGGTGTCGGAGTCTTCTCCAAATGGTGGATTACGTAAGATTACAAAAGATAATATCTAATTATATTGTTTGTTTGCTGCATGCAAGTACTGAAGCTGAAGAGTTGAAGTAATCTTATAAATAATTCGAAATTGAAGGTGCCTTTAATAATCCTGCTCTGGAACTTAATTTGTGAAACGTTTAAAGATGTTTAAATCTCAAAAATTTGCTAACTGAATATGAAGTCCTGTAAAACATGAGCTATTTTTAATGTGTTACAAAAAGTGGCCCGATTTGATGAGCAGTATAAAATGAAATAAATATTGACGTCTTTAAAATTACCATTAATAAATAAATTAGTATCGAGAAAGCAAACAGGACATGGAAATACAGTTAATTCAGATAACTGGCTGGACATGTCAGTGCAAATGCTTATGTAATGGGCAAGGACTAGCTATTTCTATTAATTCCTAACGAACATTGCATTTATACGGATATGAATAAGACTACAAAATGTTTTACCACCATAATGTCGAAGATTGAAATCAAGCATGATTAATAATGACACTTTATAATGTACTCTTAATTTTTGGGCCACTTAAAATTTTTTTAAATAATTATACATAGTATTTTTTTAAACGTATTTGAACTTCTGAATGTAGCTGTTGTAGCAATTGCTGGTGGTTTTATTGGAGCAGTAATTGTCACTCTAGTATTACTGACTTTGTTATTGGTATTTATCTGCAGAGCAAGGTAAGTTATATTGAAGGTAGCAGAATATTGTTGTGTTGACAAACTATACAATTAAAAGTACTTTCTATTAGTTACTGCTCTTCTATGATTACACATTATATTATCATCATGCAGTTACATAGCATGGATTTTTACACTCATACACACACACACACACACTGAAAGTTTTGTATTATGAGAAGTCAATCGATTTTGGATTTTGATTGCTGCTAAACTGTAGACTGTCCAAGTATAGTTAACACGACCAATTGTGGTAATGGGGTTGCACTTAATGCAATAGTGAATGCACTGGTAATGAATTAATAATTCAAGAAAAGTCATAGGGTAAAGCTGCCAACTGGTACCTGTTATCGACCATTCTGAATCCTTTTATCAACTTCATAGTTTATTTCAGACATTTACGGGGAAAAAACTGGCATTGTTTATAATAGATCACAGAAAAATGGCAAAATAATAACAAGGAGATTATACGTTGCAGTTATTTTGTTAGTGTTTCTCTATAAAGTGTGTTTTGCTCACCTAGATTGGACTGTAATATTGTTTATGCATGCTCAGTGACGGAGGCAATTAGTAGCCAATTATTGTTATGAATTCTTGTGTATTATTAATCTTCAATCAGAAAGTAGAACTGACTAATGAAACTTACTAATTATGTTCAATTCAGTTAGATTGTTGGAATGGGACAGATTGAAAGTTAAATTACAGGTACTACAGTGAAGTAGTATAATAGTCTCAGACTGTGTACGACTATACTTACAACAAACCTTTTGCTTTGGTTTGACAAAGTAGATAAAGAAATTTAAGTGTAGTCTTTATATATATAGCTCCTAATATTGAAGAGTTCCCAGCAAACACCACAGCCATAGAAGGTGAGGAGGTGATCTTCAGAGTAGTAGTGTCTGGAGTACCTACACCAACTCTGACATGGAAGAGTGGAGAGAAGGAACTGTTTTCTAACTACTCCGGAATGATGGCACCCTCACATTCCCTAACACAGAGATAGATCAGTCTGGAGTGTACGTATTGGAGGCACGAAACGTTGATAAAAGTATACCGGTAAGTGTCTCTGGCCAGTTTGGCTTCGTCTCTTATAAAGATAGCGTTTACATGTTTCCATTGTGCGAGCTGTAATGATACCTGATTTGAATAGCAAATTATTTTTTTGATCTGAGATGATTTAGTAATAGTAGATAGTGTATAGTAGCGCTGAGGGTTCGCATGTTTGGTGCTTCATTAATCCTCAGCACGCATACGCGAGAGGGTTATAGTAGGTCATCCTGACTGTCTGTCTGTCTGTCATGCTCTGATTTTGGAGATTACTGACAATTAACCGTTGATTTAGGTATGAACTTTCTCAGAACAATGATTTAGGACCATTCGTTTTGCTACTTTTTTATAATTTCGGGCTTATTGTTGAGAAAACCCGAAGCTATCAGCTCTGTTTAAGTACCATCTTTTGTGTGTAATGCCCCTTAGCATTACGTCATAATCACATGAGCAAATAATTTCTTGCAGCCCGCTGTGTAGTTTGCTTTATGCTCAGGGAAGTTAATGGAGTTGAAAGAAGTGAAGTTTCGCGTTGAAAATGTATACTGGTGAGTGTTTCTGGCCTGTTTAGCTTTTTTTCTGATGAAGACAAGTTTCCATGTACCATTTTCATTGCTCGAGCTATATTGATGCCTTTTAAAATAGCTAATAGATTGCTTGTTCTTAGTCTGAGATTATATTGTAATAGCTAGGTATAGTGTTTAGTAGCGCTGAGGGTTCGCACCTTTCATGCTTCATTTATTAATAGTAATACAATTATTGTAATTAACTCTTAGTCTTCAAACTACTGCATAATAAACTTAAATTTATACAAGCAAATTAATACATGCATTTTTGGCTTCTGACATAAGTAGCTTCAAGTTATATGCATACTGCCATGTTAGTTTTAGCAGACTAAAAGTTAAAGTACTTGGCAGAATAATTGATGTACACCATCATATCAAAACCTCAAACATGGGACCATTGGGGATAATTATGAATTGTAGGGATGGCAAGTAGGTTAGCTACATGTGTATTTACAATAATTGTATTGCTGGCACAAACTTGTTTAATTAGTTGGGAGGGAGCCATTCTCCTTTCAAGTTGACCCAGTTCCACTACACAGCATGGCCAGATCATGGCGTCCCAGAATACGCTTCTCCCATGCTGGACTTCCATCGTAGGGTACAGGCTACTCATAAACGAAAAAGAAGACCCATATTGATTCATTGTAGGTTAGTTCATGGTTCACAGTAGGTTAGTTCATGGTTCACAGTAGGTTAGTTCATGGTTCACTGTAGGTTAGTTCATGGTTCACAGTAGGTTAGTTCATGGTTCACAGTAGGTTAGTTGATATTGGTTCACAGTAGGTTAGTTCATGGTTCACAGTAAGTTAGTTCATGGTTCACAGTAGGATAGTTGATATTGGTTCACAGTAGGTTAGTTCATGGTTCACAGTAGGTTAGTTGATATTGGTTCACAGTAGGTTAGTTCATGGTTCACAGTAAGTTAGTTCATGGTTCACAGTAGGATAGTTGATATTGGTTCACAGTAGGTTAGTTCATGGTTCACAGTAGGATAGTTGATATTGGTTCACAGTAGGTTAGTTCATGGTTCACTGTAGGTTAGTTCATGGTTCACTGTAGGTTAGTTCATGGTTCACAGTAGGTTAGTTCATGGTTCACAGTAGGTTAGTTCATGGTTGACAGTAGGTTAGTTCATGGTTCACAGTAGGTTAGTTCATGGTTCACTGTAGGTTAGTTCATGGTTCACAGTAAGTTAGTTGATATTGGTTCACAGTAGGTTAGTTCATGGTTCACAGTAGGTTAGTTCATGGTTCACAGTAGGTTAGTTCATGGTTCACAGTAGGTTAGTTGATATTGGTTCACTGTAGGTTAGTTCATGGTTTACAGTAGGTTAGTTGATATTGGTTCACTGTAGGTTAGTTCATGGTTCACTGTAGGTTAGTTCATGGTTCACAGTAGCTTAGTTGATATTGGTTCACTGTAGGTGAGTTCATGGTTCACAGTAAGTTAGTTGATATTGGCTCATAGTAGGTTAGTTCATGGTTCACTGTAGGTTAGTTATTGGTTCACTGTAGGTTAGTTATTGGTTTACTGTAGGTTAGTTATTGGTTTACTGTAGGTTAGTTATTGGTTTACTGTAGGTTAGTTATTGGTTTACTGATATTTGGAAAAATATAATACAGAGATTTAAAGAATCATGATAGTTTTGTTATTGGCACTGTACATGGTTTTGGGCATATTTCATTATCTTAGTTTTAGTGTAGAATATAAATGTGGTTATATACAAATTATCTTGTTATTATTGACTATGTAATATGGTATATGATTTTTGACATCATCTTTCAGTGCTGGTGTAGGACGCACAGGCACTTTTATATGTCTGGATAATTCTTTGGAGCAGACCAAGAAGGAAGGTATGGTAGACATTGCTGGTGTCATCAATAAACTCAGACATCAGCGCATGAAGATGGTCCAGACAGTGGTGAGTGTTTTGAAGTCTATTTCATTATTATACTAATGCATTTATGGAATAAACAGTTCACCTGATTCGATGTTACATAGTTTGACTTTAGTGACAAAAGTAGGCAATAATTCAATGACATTCATAATCTTGGTAATGTACTATTTATCACTTTTTCCACCTTCCTGTGGAAAATACTGGCAAATATTGTGATAGAATTTTGATTATTGTTATTCTAATTACTTATTACAATATTATAGTACATTTGTATCGTATAGAGATAAATGTAGGAGTTCAGAATTCATGATTGTATAGCCTTTGAGTAATGGTAGTGGATTTGAATTAGCAGTACATTTAAGTGCATGCACATACTTGGTTTTCTATAATTAGCATGTTAATAGTATATTTAATCACTTTATTATTGACCAATATAGCTATTAGAGTTAATTATAAGTTGAGATTTTCACTTGTTATCACTATTTCTGGAAGAACTCTCTGGTATATAGTCTGAAATATAGGAACTAAAAAAGCAATCTCAGAAGGTGCCAGATGCAATCTATTCATTTGCTCAAAGTATATGTAATTATTTTTTTATATAGGAACAGTATATGTTTCTCCATGATGCTATCTTGGAATCTGTGAGATGTGGAGACACTCAAATTACTGCTGCCAATTTGAGAATGGTTATACGAAAATACAGCAAGACAGACCCTCAGACTGGACAAACAACCTTTCAGTCCCAGTTTGATGTGAGTACATGTGTGGGTGTGGTCCTAGAATCATTGGTGTTGGAACTGGGGAATGAGCCACCAATATTTTGATCCTCTTTTGTGTTTTTAGTTGGAATTACTCAGTGTATATAATAGTTACACTATATGACTGCATTTTGAGAGACCAAACAATTAGAAATTTTGGACATCACTGTGCCTGTAAATGATACAAGTTCATTAATTTAATTTGAATTTTACCATATGTACTTGTAACTAGCACATATATCTTTGCATGAGGACACACTCCCTCTAGTATAACTGGGTGCATATGACAGGGTGCTTGTCATAATTTGCCCCTCCCCTCCCCCCGCCCCCTCCACCCCCCTTCCCAATAGAAATTATTCATACAATTATGATAATTAGTATCATCTACCTGTTCATAACCACTGGTGGGGACTCTTGGCAACAGTTATACTGCTGAGACCAATTTAATGTTTTAATAGTTTGGGAAAAGCCATGACAGCCACAACATGACATTTTCTCTACTTTTCACTCACTTAATAGTATAATCATTTTGTCAGAATTATTGAGTCAACCTTGAACAAATTGCAACAAAAGTAGACTCAACTGATTATGTTTTTTTATTGCGTCCTCTATAACTGCAAAAAGTCGTACGGAATCCTCCTGGGGGAACACGGTGAAAATCGCTAAAATGTGTAAACCACTTAATTCTTACTTAACAACGATTTGTGGTTTTTGGTATTTTTAGTCATATCTTTGTTTTGGTCTTACATTAAAAGTTAATCACTCGTTTTCATTACAGTTCAGTACGATACTAGACAAACCACATCATCTATGAGCGTATGAGTATAAAAGTCATTGCATAAATAACTTCCTGTTAGGGCTCATTTGTTTTTTGTATACATTTTGTAGTGAAATCCTCCAATATATACCTATAGAACAGACAGTAAAGTGAAGCCTTTCTTAAAGGTCTAGTATCTAGCAGGTGTTTTTCAAGCACTTACTACCAAATAGTTCAGTTTGTCTCTCTAAGCTAAATACTTTAATACAGTCTACAGTCTTAAGAATAAACTATTTTTATGGTTATCTGAGTGTTTTTTTTTTATAACTAAATGCTCTGATAGGTTTTGGATCAAGTATCTCCAAAGATCAGTGAAGTAATGTGTATCACAGCCTCAAAGAACCCTGAGAAAAATAGAAGCACTAAATATCTTCCTTGTAAGTTGTTCCACTTTTATAGCATTTCTGTATTAGTGTCAATAATTTGTTGTAGCTGATCATGTGAGAGTGTTTCTGAAAGGTGCTGAGCAAGACTACATCCATGCTGTATTTGCTCATGTAAGTCATTTAATATAAAGTGTACAGTTGTCAATATATTGAAACACATATCTTTACAATATTCTGCTGACATTAAGCAGGTTAGATGCTTAGTGATTATGTTTATGCAGGAGCATAGTCAGGATTTCTGAGAGGGGGTGCAAACTTGTGCGAATTACATTAGGAAAAGCCATACCTACTTTAGAATTAGTCTACACTACTCTGTATTCACATTTTTGATTATAATAGAAACATCCATGAATATATATATTGTATATATTTAGCACTTATTACACAGTCAGAGTGTGATATGGCGAAATATTTCATGACCAGACTAATTTATTTTCACTTTTAAGAGCCAGAGGAGAGTGAAAATAAAGCCTGAGAATGAAATATCCAGCCATATCACTCTGAAGAGTGTAATAAATGGTTTATTCCATGCTAGATGGTTAGATTTCTTCATAAAAGTAGTTTGTTGGTAACTCTAGGTGTAAAGTTGGCTGAAAAACTCTCTAGGGGCCCCCCCACACCCCCAGCAAATATTTTAGCAGCTGCTCTAACCTGGTTGGGTAGGCTCCACTAGAGTAGAGTAAGGTAGCTGTAAAAACCCTGAAAACTGGTAAGCCAGGTCAGTTGCTATAACTACTAGGGTAATGAGCTTTGAGCTTGGCAATACAGCCATGAGATAACTCTATGTGATGTGAGTTATGTGAGTTATCTTACTGGGTCACTACCTAAAGATAACATTGTGAAAAATTGTGAAGATATCTAGCTGGAATAAATATATATTATATGTTGTTGATAGAATAATGTTGAAAATTGATAATGAGAAGACAGCTGTAGACAGCTATAGTTTTACAAGCAAAGTTTTTGTTACTAAATTTATCAATTAAAAATTGTAGTAATAGATTCCCCTATTTTTCCACTACCTGATCCTGTGTTGCATGTGTTTAACTTTATTTAAAATTGATATCTCCACCAAGTCAAAGTCTGTTAACATTCACAACTACCAATTGGGTAGCAGCTACTACACAAAGAATACTGAGCCTGCTTTATTTAGCTGCATTCTAGCTATATCTACAAATATGCCTTCAATAGCCTGTACTAAAGTTACTAGCTAAGGTTTACCTACCAAAACTAACCTCACACGCCTTAGAATAGTGTTTAGACTTGGCATCCCATCGTCAGATAATACTTTACCGAACGCCCAGCCAAAAAAATTTGTATTTTTTTCTTTAATTTTCTGAATGGTTTGACCAGACCTCTTGAACTCCCTTGGCTTTTGTTACAAATTCTTTCATTCTTACAAATCAAGAGTATAAATATTACTGTTGTGGCTTTTATCATTAAATGAATGTGGTATAGTAGTCTGTTTTGTCATTGCTTAGTTTACATCATTTATTGAAAATTATTAATCCTCTTCACAGAGTCAAAGTACTCAGTTTGTCAGTCAGTCAATCACACAACATAAAGTGGATCTCAAAGATGGCAGCCTCACAGATATTGAAACAAGCATCAAAATGTTGCACTGGACCTTTTATGTCTCTTTAATGTGCCAGAATTTTTGTTTCAGCTTATTTTTCAGAAAAAATCCTAGTTTTTTAGGCCACAAAGTTTACATATCGACTTGCATGAGCTACATGTTGGCATATTCACTGTAACTACTCCGAACAAATTATTCTTTTTGGTTTGTGTAATAGCTAGCTAAGTGTATAGTAACGTTGAGGGCTCGCACCCTTGGTGCTTCAATACATGTATAAAGCGTTTTCTCATACGAGTTCTAATTGACCAATTTTTCAATTACTAATGCTTGTTTGTATGGTACACATCTGGTTACTTCAGGGTTACAAGCAAAAGCAAGCAGTACAGAGGAAAACTGGAAACAGACCTGTGTTTGTGCACTGCAGGTAAAGTAGCCATTTTAGTAAACAACTTAAAATTTCTAAGTAGTTGGATTAATTAGTTTGATTGTTATTTGTTCTCATATTCAACAGATTTTTTTGTACTACATGTGTTTTAGTGATACTGTAACTCGTAGTGGAATGTTCTGTGCTCTGGCTAGTGGCTACCATCATTGATCGCTGCAAGACAGAGGGCGTGGTCGATGTCTTCCAAGTGGTTAAAGCTCTACGCAACCAAAAGCCTGGAGCTGTGCCAACAGTGGTAAGCCATCAAATGTGTTGCTACATTGTGCATCCAATTATCAGGATATTAGTATTCCAATTATATAACTAGTAGTTTTGGGATAATTGTAACTGCTATAATTTATTATAGTTACATCTGAAACTGACTATTTTTGGGGGGATGGTTAAATATATGGCATAATTGTTTTCTTATTTATGCAATGCTCTCAGTTATGGGTTGTTTTTTTTTTCAGATTGATTATCAGATGATCTTTGAAGCAACTCTCATGTTTTTGGATTCTTTTGATACCTATGCCAACTTTCAGAATTAAAGCACTTACTCGTTTGAACAGCTACTGATTGTATAGACTAGTAACTATCCATTTTTTTATTACTTCAAATCAGTTAGCAAGTATTTGTAATTTTGTTCAATAATTTTTTGTAGCATGTGTGATGAATATTAACAATTATAAGAATTTATTGTCATTATGGACTATGTTTTTTATTGCTGCTGAGATTTTGTTTGAATGAATAAAATATTACTTACCAGTTGTAATATTTGACTTAGAATAGAAAGTTCTCTCAATGGGGTAGATAACAACAAGACAAGGAATATTATCTGCATGAGCAAAGTTTAGTATTGACCAGGGAGTGCAATTTTTGTTTGAAAGACCAGTCAAAGATTATGCTTTGAAGTATCAATGTTTCTGAAGCATCAATGTTTGGAAGATCCGAATCATCAATGTTTGGAATATCTGAAGCATCAATGTTTGTAAGATCTGAATTATCAATATTTGGATGATCTGACCATCAATGCTTGGAAGATTAGAAATACCAGTGCTTATAAGATAAATGAAATAGCTATCAGTGCATGAAAGAGCTCAAAGTTTGGTGCTTGGAAGATAACTTATTTTTAAGCCTGTATTAATCTTGACCATGCCTTTCAAATTGCCTCGGGAGTCCCTCCTGTTATTCTGCTAACAGATCAATTAAAATGGACATCAAACCAGATCCAATAGAATATATAAATGATGCCTATTGAAAAATATGACATGCAGAAGTTTTTTTGCTAGCAAATAAACTTTTCTGAAAGATTTTTACTACAATAGAATTCACAAAAGACTTGAATGATGTTGTGGCAGGCAACATTTACTATAGATTCCAAAGTTTCAACCTATTTGATGTGATCATCACAATAACCAAACACCTGTTTAATAAGAAAGAGCAAGAGATTGTTCTCCATTTTAAAGGTTTTACAACTAGTGTCATCAGAAGCAATGCTGAAGCAGAGAGAAGGACAAGAAAGATCCCAAAGATTTAGATTGTCCAGCAGTGTAGTACTGAGATAATCAGGTATGCATTGATGAATCATGAAAATCAAAACACCGTACAATTCTTTCTCAGCCATCCATTGTGACCCTCTATCTTCAGATGGGACTAGCCAACATATTGTGAAATGTTTTGGAATAAACAAGTTATATAATATGTCAACAGTGTTATAGGATTCGAATATTCTGCCATGATGAATTGGTACTTGTCATCATCTGAGCAGCCTCTTCTGGCCAATTAAAACACATACTGGAAATATTTTTGAAACATGAAGTATTCCAAGAATGCCTTTCATCTGCCTACAGGTGCTTTCAGAATTCATTGCATTCAGTGTAGGTGACATATCCAACACAGACAGACAACCATCACAGCAAATTGCACAAAGCTGCAAATCCAATTTAAATGAATAATAATAATAAGGATTATAAACGAATTTCTCAGAGGTCTTTGTAATCAACTAAGGTGAAAGACATGACCATTGCCACTACAAAATATAAACAACAATCTACATGTAGCAAATTCATTTATGAATGAAGAAATTTAACTTAAGTACAGCTGTGAATCTTTAAAATTCAGTGCTGACTATACTGTTGATATTGATCACACTGGATCTATAGCTGGTGACACAGAGAAGAAGGGATGAACCTACTGTTACTGCTCACACTGGATCTATAGCTGGTGACACAGAGAAGAAGGGTGAGCCTGCTGTTACTGCTCACACTGGATCTATAGCTGATGACACAGAGAAGAAGGGTGAACCTGCTGTTACTGCTCACACTGGATCTATAGCTGGTGACACAGAGAAGAAGGGTGAACCTGCTGTTACTGCTCACACTGGATCTATAGCTGGTGACACAGAGAAGAAGGGTGAGCCTGCTGTTACTGCTCACACTGGATCTATAGCTGATGAAACAGAGCAGAAGGGTGAACCTGCTGTTACTGCTCACACTGGATCTATAGCTGGTGACACAGAGAAGAAGGGTGAGCCTGCTGTTACTGCTCACACTGGATCTATAGCTGGTGACACAGAGAAGAAGGGTGAGCCTGCTGTTACTGCTCACACTGGATCTATAGCTGGTGACACAGAGAAGAAGGGTGAGCCTGCTGTTACTGCTCACACTGGATCTATAGCTGATGAAACAGAGCAGAAGGGTGAACCTGCTGTTACTGCTCACACTGGATCTATAGCTGGTGACACAGAGAAGAAGGGTGAGCCTGCTGTTACTGCTCACACTGGATCTATAAACAGAGAAGAAGGGTGAACCTGCTGTTACTGCTCACACTGGATCTATAGCTGGTGACGACACAGAGAAGAAGGTTGAACCTGCTGCTACTGCTCGCACTAGATCTGAAACAGAAGAACATTGCGTGTACACATTCTTTCAAAACAAAAATAAAGAAGCCTCTTAATACCCAGTCAGGTATATAAAGAGATTATAACTAAGAAATTGTTTTGAGATAACATAAAGAAACCAATGACCTTTGTTGTTATTAGCCAATTCCCCGATGTTTGTATTTTTAATATTTTTATAATTAATCTCTAAAATCTGAAACCGCTATTAGTGTATGTTAGAATAAAATATGTTCTCTGAAAGTGTGGTGGCACTCTCTAATTCACTCCTAAATCATAACCTTAACCCCTGTCCCCCCCCTCAATAACAAAAAAAAAGCAAAAAAAAAAAGCAACAGCAACAAGACAATAAGAGGAAAAAAAAAACATAAGCAACAAAACTTAAAAAGAAAAAAAATTACATTTATCCTATTCTATCACTACTGCATTATTCTATCACTACTACATTATTCTATCACTACTACATTATTCTATCACTACTACATTATTCTATCACTACTACATTATTCTATCACTACTACATTATTCTATCACTACTACATTATTCTATCACTACTACATTATTCTATCACTACTACATTATTCTATCACTACTACATTATTCTATCACTACTACATTATTCTATCACTACTACATTAATCCATCACTGTTCATCATCTCATATTCTCCAAGAGCCAGGCTACAAAATTTGGTAGCTAGCACTTATGAAAATGCAATGATCCTGTCACACACAATCCATTGAAGGTCCACAGTATTCTATCTATATTTTAATGCACTTGAAAATTAATGTCTAATCAAAAACTCTTCTAAATGTTTCCATCCCATGTTCAGGTTTGTCAGTGCCTAATGAAGTCATTATTTAGCTATCTGTTGATATAGTGCAGCTATGTCCTGAGTCTTAGAAATCAAATTGCTGCTTATTAGAGTCAGTATCATTCCCATCACTATCCGAAAGTTCCACTTTTTGGCTCCTTTACAATGATTTCTGAAAGCAAATACGTTGCAGTAATTTGTCCTTGGTTAAAAATATGTGTCATGTACATTAAATATATCAAAAATATATGTAATGCATATTTTCAAATAATTCTGATCTCATTGGGAATAATTACCATAAATTATTAAATACAAATTCAGAGTAAATAACAACATTTATGTCAGCAAAATAAAAAATAGAGTGGACCTGTATTAATACAAGATACTAACTATATTAGTGGACCTTTATTATGACAGGATACTGAATGTCCAAAGCGGTTATTTGCCACATAGGCTAAATGTGGGGCAACTTCCGCCATGAAGTATCCTGGTGCCAAACATTTGGCACATCTTGCATTGTCCAGGTATACTGGACAACCAGAAGAACTTTTAAACTAAGGAACTGTAACTTTAACTCATATGCACACGCCAATATCATATGTCATGCAATTCAATGTACGAACATTTTCACCTCACGGCATTACTTACCTCACGGCGTCGTGTCCATAACTACACGACTGGTCTTTCGAGAATATTAATTCAAAACTTAACAATTCAGGGAAGTGAGAGATTATTCGCTCTCTCATGCATCATGAAAAGAGGAATCATAAAAAAATGTTGGTGTTGTGCACAGATTTATAGTTTATTATTCGATTTGAGTTATAAATATAAGTCTTCAAATGATCTGTAACATTCCCATCTGTTATGTTGCCTGTAAGTCCACAACTAGGTAGTATCAGATCCAGATAAACTGGCATGAGGCTGCTGGCTTTGAGAAACAGAACTTCAAAATGTAGTCCTTCAATTGAGTCTTTCCTGGGATTCTCAGCACAAAGAAGTCATCAGTATCTAGTGGCATTGCATAGTCGTATGTTCCAATATAGCGATAGATACAGCCCACTTTGCGGAGAATCTCAGAATGCAGAGAAAGCTCTCCACCTGTTACAGGACTGTCTGCATACCACTCATTCCATACACTGAATGATTAATACCCTTCTTTATTGTTTCCATAAAAAAGAATCCTTTTCATCAAATCCTTTGTCAGTTATAAAATGATCTAAGATACTGAAGTGAACATGATCTACCCCGAGGGTCTTCTGGTATTGAACAAATTCATGTATAAAGCTTGCTTTTCGATTGTGAATTTTAGAGCAGGTGACAGTTGTAAAATTGTACTTGCCTGTAGGAGTCACTCTTGGAGCAGGAATGAAAAGAGGATGTTGAGATATCTCTCTGATCTCTGGAGAACTTGGTCCAGTCTTGTAAACTACATGAACTTCACTGCCATTGGTTCCTGGCATATCATAACAATATACTCGCATGTTCTCATACAAAAATGGACTTTTTCCAAGCCAGTTATGCATTAAATAGTTCTCAAAACCCGAGTACAGGGTAAAGTTTGTGGCATTTTTGCCATCAAGTCCACAACCAACTATCCATCCTTCATCTAAGATAGTTTTATTGACTGTGAAGAATATAACAGTTAGATTCATATGACCATCTTGAGGACGAGAGTCAAAAAATGCAGTGTGAACAATAAGATCTTTAGAGAATGGTTCATGGAAACACTTCATTTGTTGATGAAGATCCTGTTCTGTACAACTTGGACTTTTAGGAATCATATGTGGATGTTTCTTGCTTGGGAAGACTATAGTGTAGTAGCACAAAAAGCAGAATAGAAGATAACCAACACAACTTACTAAAAGAGACCACTTTGTTTCCTTAGATTTCATTTTGCCTGCAAGTACATATTACATATTATTTCACATAATATTAGCATTTCATTATGTTTCTACACAAATAATATTTTTTAAAGCTAACTATGAATAGTTAATCACTTCTTTCAAGTCGTTAACTTCCCTTAGGCTATAGCAAACTACTAGTCTGGCGTCGCTGACCCTTTTCCTTCCCCATATTGGTGGGCAGGAGGAAGGAAAGGGTCTGGTAGCTCTAAGTATCAACGACTTATGCCGGTGTCGGAGGATTTGGTGACTCCCTTGGAGTACGTGACCCGGGGTCACTAAATACTAGTATTTGGGGACCTGTGGGTCATTCCGTACTAATTGGTGACCTCGCTAGAATCTCGTGACTCCACGTAGACCAAAATGGAGGAAGAGTTCTCGAGCATTTATATGTTTTTGACCACTGGCGCTTATACCCCACAGATGCAACCAGAAATCAAAAAAGAAATTTACGACGAATGTACTAGTTTGTAGTTAGCTAGGTATATGTGAATTGACATGAGAGATAGTTAATAAAGGTGTTATGTAATGACTTCTTTATTGATAGCTGTAGGGTAGAAAAAGTTACAGATTCAGCTATACAGAAAAATTGTGTGATGCAGGTTTGAATTTTAAATATATTTATCTGTATTGTTTGCATAAAATAAAAATTGAATGGCCTAATATAGACTGGCGTTACAGACCTAAGGTGTGTAGGGTCTGGTTCCAGCTATATATATATGCGCAATTGTAATGTGGAATGAATCATTGCATTATTAATAAATATTCAAGATCTGTGGTAGGCTACTGTAATGTAGGGAAAAAATGGGCACTCTAATTTCTTAGTGTAAAATGGACAGCTCACAAAATATGAGATTGCATGGGCATTGGTATTAGATTTTTGAGAAGTCATTGTTTTGGCTGTCAAGAGTCGATTGCAGCTAGGTGTTGTCAATGATTACCAATTTTTGGTCATCATTTGCATCTAGTTCGCATAATCATAACGATATTATTGATAGGCAAAGGATAACTACAAATAATGTGAAGATGGGTTATTATATTTCAAGAGTAGCTCAAGACAATCATCCACCAGTAGTGATCCTATATGGAGGATTGTAGTTCGCACTATGGAAGAAAAAATCAGAGTGCTTAAAGCTTGCCATTCATCCAGTAGCTATAGGCAAGTTTAAATTTCTTTAATGTTTTAAAATCACTATTCATTTTTTTAAATAGGTGGGCATTTGGGCCGTGACAAGACATTAGAAAAAGATTGCTCAAGGTTTTATTGGAAACCAAACATGACGGGTGATATAAAAAGTTTTGTAGAAACCTGTGATGTCTGTCAGAGGGTGAATGACAAATTTTCTAAACCTTCGGCTCCACTTCATCCTATACCTGTGGAACCTGAAATCTGGTACCAGGTATAGTTGTCATGTATATTTGTGTAATTTGATATGCATAAACATTATTTCATTCTTCACACCCCAATGTGACTATTGATTTGTACTTGTATCCTAGGGTCACTCAGTCCTTTAGATTCAGTGACCCCTCTGGGATTTGGTGACTCTAGCTCGAATTTTACTTGGTAAATATTTAAATCATGCATATTTTTAGAATTTTTATCAAACTAATACTGCTAGGAACCCCTTCACTGCAAGTAACGCCAGCAAATCCTAGAGTGGGTCACCAAAGCCTAGGACCTGGTGACCCTAGGGGTCACCAAATTTTAGTAAATGGTTACCGGGGATCACCAAATACCTTTAACAGATCAAGTTTTGTTCTTAATAGCTATAACTGAAATATAAATATGGCTTGTATGAACCTCCGTATAAATTAAAAGGTTGGAATTTCCGTATAAATTTGATAGTTGAAGGATGGGGGTCTCCAAAGCCTAGGATTTGATGCTGCATGCTAAGAGACTAGGTGTTACCAGAGCCAAAGTAAACTCTGTAATGTCAATGCTGTGTTATGTTTTAATTGTATAGGTTGGCATTGATCTAATTGGACCATTACCCTTGATTACAAATGGCAGTAAGTACATTATAACAATGGTCGATTATTTCAGCAAGTGGCCAGAAGCTCAAGCACTACAAGATAAATGTGCTCAAGGAGTAGCACATTTTATTTATAAAACTACTTGCAGGTATTTTTTTGTATGGCACAAAATATAAATAAAAACAATAATTGCCATATTTTTTGTATAGATTTGGCAGTCCATAAAGAATAATAACAGATCAGGGTCGAGAGTTTATTAATAATGTTAATGCTGAATTGCAAGCTTTGCTGGGAACAGATCATCGCATGACTTCTCCGTATCACCCTCAAGCCAATGGCCTGGTGGAAAAGTTTAATCACACAATCCAAAGTTGTTTGCTAAAGGTTGTAAATGAGCACCAAGATAACTGGGATACTTTCCTGGATCCAGTTTTGTTCTCCATTCGCACATCAAAGCACAAGTCAACTGGTTATACTCCCTTTGAAATGATGTTCAAACGGTATAAGATATGTTTAATCTAGTCCTATGCAATAATATCCTTTTGCATTATATTAGAAAAGCAACACTGCCAATGGAATTGGAAATTGGATCGCAAGTAGTGGATCCAGTTGTTGAAGGTTTGGAAGAAGATGAGTTTGAGGGTATAGAAGGAAAAATGAATGCTATGTTGAAGGTTAAAGAAGTAATGTTTAGAAAAGCAAAAAACAATGTTCTTTCAGCTCAAGAGAGATACAAGAAAGATTATAATAAGAAGAGAAAATTGGAGAGGGTACATTTTCTTTTCCTTTTGCAATTGCTAAGTATATTTACCATTTTTATTATTTAGGAATATGAAATTGGATCAAGTGTACTGTTACGTAATTCAAGGCGTGACAGCAGGAAAGGAGATAAAATGGTTCCTAAATGGTTGGGTCCATATGAGATTGTTGATTTGAAGGATAAACTTGCGCAGTTACGAAACCAAAAAACTCAATCTATAATGGCAAACCATATTAATGTTGATCGGCTAAAGTTTTACAAAGATGCTTCAACTCAATCTGGTAAAAGAGTATGTCATGAAGATCATTATCAAGCAGCTTGCTCGGAGGATTTTGCAAAACAAGAAGAGAACTTTCAACTTGAAGAAGTCTCCATGGAAAACCAGGACGATAGCGTTCAGGATATCCAGCTTGATGTAGATCTGCAAGAAATAGTTGATGATGAGTATGGTAGTAATATTGTTGAAGAATCGAAAGCACTATGTGTAACAGAATCGAGAGTACCAAGATCACTTTTAACGAAACCTACTAAAGATATTAAGGTAATAACTTCACCTATATTAATACATTGTCATAATTATTGAGCAAATTATAACAGATATTGGGCAACCACTTGTCTTTGTAAACATTTACATTTCTTTTTCAAGTGTGCGAAGGTGTTTTGAAGAATTGGATTAAAAAAAGCACTTACAATGCTCATGCTTAAGCACTTTTCCAAATATTTGCACATGACTCCAGTGCTTACCCTATCTCTTTATGTACTGTATATGTAATGACTAGAAGCACATTTTTTTATTAGTTGTGAATACAGTTTGAGTTTATACTCAGGTATAGGAAATCTTTCTCAAGTCTGTTGTTTACAATTGGCAATTGTGAGTTTCTAAAATATATTACGTATTTTAATTCATTCTAGATTCGAAGGTATACAGCACATATGAGGGAAACTCTGAAATCTGGAGGTTGGTTAACTGATGAACACGTTCACTTGGCTCAAGAGCTCCTTCAAAGAGATTATCCCAACATTCAGGGTTTTCAAAGCACTTTATTTTCCTTAATAAATGGGTTCACTCCAGTTGATAGTGACTGTGAGTCACTTCAGTTCCATCATATCAATGGTGACCACTGGGTATTATCCACTACTATTGGTGGAGAAGTGGCGGATAGTGGACAGTAAATATTCACATAAATTAACTCCTTCATTTACTCATCAACTGGCTCAAATATACCGAAAGTATTTGGATAGTCAAGAAGATACTGGATGTGAAACATTATTATCACTGCGGATTCCAAGGGTACAGCAGCAGTCAGGTGGAAGTGATTGCGGTATATATGCCATTGCTTTTGCTGTACATCTTCTCCGGGGTGATAACATTGAAGACATTGATTTTGATCAAGAGAAGATGCGGTCTCACTTAAATAGTTGTTTTTGGAGGAAAAAAATGCTTCCTTTTCCTACGTTATCCACTAAGGGATGTCGTATCACCACATACTTTCCATACTTTCAGCTTGAAGTATATTGTCACTGTAAGATGCCAGAAACTTATGGTGATATGGTTGAATGTGAAGAATGCGAAGAGTGGTATCACATTGATTCGATGTGTGAATGCAAAGACTACGGCAAAGTGGCTCTGCAAATATTGCGTAGAGAGTGGACATAGTAGATAATTTCACTATATGATACTTGATGGTATAATAAAATCCATTCTGTGATACTTATGCATAAGAGTTCTGCTAAAACATACAGTATAAAAACTATCTCTGTGATAATTGCATATATACCAACTTGCCAATCCAAGGAGTAAATAGTAAACTCCTGCTAAAACATGAACATCAAGCTTGCCAATCCAAGCTAATAAACTTGCTAGGAATCAAGTAGCAGCTAACTTGCCAATCCAAGACTTAATAGCTTGCTAGCCACTGCGAATTTCACAATAAAATGAGTGGAGAAGACTGGGTCACCTAATCCTAGAGAGGGTCACTAAAACCTAGGACTTGGTGGCCCCAGGGGTCACCTAATACTAGTACACGGTGACCAGGGGTCATCAAATACTAGGACTTGGTGACCCGTGGGTCACCGGAAGGTGGGGTCACCAAATCCTACGACACCGGCACCAAAATGGTGGCACTCCAATCAGGTTGCACAATCGTTAATTAAGCACATTCCTCAACCACATATTCAATGTGCCCCAGTTTATTCCGCGTTGTTAGCTATGGAAGATCGAGCGATGAAGAGTGTGTTTAGAAGTTACAGTTTCGTGCATAAAGCTAAAGCAGATGAAAGGGAATTTTAGAACGAAATGTGGTTTTGTAGCCCTCCCAACAGGGTACGGAAAGAGTGCTTGTTTCCAGAGTTTGTCACTTGTATATGACCAACTCCTACCCAAGTGTGAACCAGCCATTATTGTTGTTGTTGTTTTGCATTATTGAAACACCACAGTCGCAACGAGACATTCCAACAAAATGTTTATTTGCAACGAAATGTTGACTTGTGATTGATTTTAGCCCACGCGTTAATGATGACACAATAAACCTGTGATGTCATTTGCACAAGTCGTTGATGCTAGAGCTACCAGACCCTTTCCTTTCTTCCCACCCACTAATATAGGGAAGGTAAAGGGTCTGGTAAAGGGTCTGGCTTGCGAGACTATGTAAAGGGTTGATGACGCCAGATTAGCAAACTACACCGCGGGCTGCAAGCAATTATTGCTCACGTGATTATGACGTGACACTGGTACCAACGCACAGCTGAAAGCTTTGCATTTTCTCAACAATTAGCCCGAAATTCAAGAAAGTGGCACAATAAAAGGTCCTAAATTTTTGAGTAAGTTCATACCTAAATCAATGGTTAATTGTCAGTAATTTCCAAAATCAGAGCGTGACAGACAGACAACAGGATGACTACTATACCCGTCTCGTGCATGCGCACTGAGGGTTAATAACAAATAAACAAAAAAATGTTATGCTCTTCTTATCTATTTAAAAAAGTTTTAGTACTATTTTTTGTAGATGTTTAGCATACCACTACAGTTATGAAAAAAAAAGGCACCACTTCTAGTAGAAAGGTGTTTGCATTAGTAACAGCACCGTTTCATCATATTTTTGCCTCATTTTGCATCTTAGATAATCAAAATCCTTCAGTACTTCTGTGACCAGTATGTTCCATCACAAGCTGTTCATCAATGTCAGATGAATACAATTTTTGGCATGGCCTTCATACAAACCTTCAAATTTCATCATCATGTATTTGGTTGACCAAACCTTGATTCAAAAGCTAAGCTAGACTGGAGATTGACTGTAAAGAGCAAGGCTGGAGAGCTGTCTGTAAGGAGCTCGACTCTAGAGTTTGATGGTGAGGAGCTAGACTGCAGAGCTGACGTTGAGGAGCTAAATAAAAGAGATGACTGAGTTGAAGAAGGTGGAAAATTGATGAGCAAATGAAACATGTAATCTTTATTATTTGTATAATTAACCATTTACTTCACTAACACCCAAATTCACCAGTCCCAACTTTTGAAAGCAGCCCATATGGACAATTAGGCAGGGATCATGGAGGGTGAGGTAGAGTGGGGTTTCATTAATATTTATTTCAATGAAATACAATGAGTGCTGTATCAATATTATATAAATGGCATGATATTAATATTATATTTTCCAGCTAAACTAGTTACTTTTTGTAATGTTCTAATAAATTATCAGGAAGTTCACAACTTCCTTTTTTTCCACCATGTAAGATTCTAATATAACTACAAGCACTGCACCTTGCATAAATATTGACTGTTTAGCTAATTAACAGCAACAGCAACAGTAATTACTAGCTAGTCATCTATTGGTTTCATAAAAAAAATACTACAAATACTATGAAACCTTTGGAGCTAGAGAGAATGCCAGAGAGATTATTAATATTTATCAAAATGGCTTTCTCCATAGGCCCTTTTAATTCAGCTACAATAATCTCCCTATCACTCAAGTTAGCCATGGGGCCACAATTAAGCTTTCTTGCGCATAACTAGTGGTGTTCTTGAGCACAAATGGCGAGTGAGCCTGCCTTGTTAGGTTGCATTAAACTGCAATATTGTTATATGATGTATTTTACCTGAAGCTTTTATTTCATGATGACAAAAATGGATTCCATATATCTAGAAGTTGACCATTAATTATAGCAAATAAATACAGAGAACTACTTTATTACCTTAATTTCCTGAATAGTGATAACTCTGTAGTATCAAATTTAAGCCATTCTGACTACTTCTATTACCAGTAACTCTTGAACAAGCTCTGAGCTACAAAATAAGGCCAGAGTTATTTTTGTAATTTTAGCTAACAAATGGAATTACCGTGCTTATCTCAGCTTCCCAGTAGTGGTAGCTTCTTTAGAAGCCATTCAGACTACCAGTAGCTCTTGACAACCAATAAGCGGCACTTAGCAGCTCCAAAAACAACAACAAAACAACAAAAAACAAAAACAAAAAAACAAACAAAAAAGACGAGTTTCTTTAAAAAAAAAAAAATTAAAAAAAAATTCATGTCTGGTAAAGGGTCTTCAATGCCATAGTATCCAATCACAGCTTCCTTTGCGACTTGAAAACCAAGCGTTTTTGCAGGAATCCTCTCACAATTTTGAGCCTAAGTAAGACTAGATTAATGCTGTAGTATCAGAAGGGTACATAAATTAGATCCATCGAATATAATATCTTACTAAAATTGTGCTCTACAGGTTGACAGGCCCGTTTGTGCAACTATAAAACCTTAAAATATGTAACTGTTCCTAGTAAAGAGTAGTCCAAGTACAGATTCCAAGGGCAGACTCTGAGGGTGCAGCCCAAGAACAAGGAGCGTTTTGACTACTATATATCCAAGGCAAATAACTATTTTATTGCCCACCTAACAAAAGTTTATAGGCCGAAGTAAAAAAAAAAAAAAAAAAAAAAAAATTAGAATAGCTAGCTACTTCTTTTTGTAAGAATGGCAGCTGACTCTGAGCCTGATAGAGAGGGATGCCACTCACTAGTCTTGACATCCACCCTTTACCTAATGATTCTGCTTTAAAGGATCTGGTGACTCCAATGTACCCATTTGGTATATTTCTCCAGGATTCCAGGGGAATATAAAGTGTGTTCTTCTTATGTAATGTTTAATGTGGGCATCTATAAGATGTGCATACAAATATATTTAGCTAGTCCCCGCCTCTAACAATACAAGTGTGCAAAAATTAATAGCAGGACGATAAAACCCTGCATGTCTTCCACTATTACCAAATGCATGTGTTGGCATCAGACCATCCTGTTTCCACACAGGCTGCTCGCGCCAGACAACCCCATTCTAGTCCAGTGAGGAGCGGTTGGCTTAATTGATAGGCAACATGGATATCCTTTTTACAAGATAATCAAATTTTCAGATTATAGCTATGTCTAATTATGTAATATATTATATAACACGTGTAATATAATCACAGTCAATACAATGAAGTTGATAAAATTTATACAAGCAAACATTACTTACAATATGACAATACTTAATTGAATTAAAAAAAAAGAGTACAGAATGAGCTCTGGCCGAGTCACATTATGACTCATCGATTGAACATATCCTAGGGCAACAAAGACAGGAAATTATGGCCCATCATGCTCTGCTTCCTATGATACAAATAAAAATCATATTTCACATCAAATGTAAGTTTATTTAGATTTGGTTGTTGACTATGACACAAGATTTTCATTTGTAATTATAGGCAGTTATCTTGCTATTGCCCAGTGAGTACCTGATGAAGAGGTGTAACTAAATTGAGGAGGTGCGACTAAATTCAGTAAAACAACAAAAACAACAACATAGTTAATATGGGACTGCAATTGCTGCTGTGACTGTTTTGGAGGAAAGTATGTGTTTAAACTATGTGGTTTGTGGTGAGTACATGATGCAATGCATTAAAACTCTTGTCCCATCCATTACAGTGAAACTTGCATTAATTTAAACATGTTATTACACCTGACTGTTGATGAACTGCTTGTGATGGAGTGTATTGGACACAAAAGAGCTGAAGGATATCATTCACAAAATTAGGAAGTTTTAGACATCCTTATAGCTAAGGCAAAAAACAACAAAAACCAGCTAATATCCATGAAACCAGTGCTGTTAAAAAACAACAACAAAAAAAAAACTAGCTTGTATATTAATTACTTTCTCTCTTAGAAGGTGATACCATTATCATTGGTGATTGAAAGTTTTGTTTTCTTTTTCTAGTCTGGACCCATTATCCAAATAGTTGAATTAGATTAAATGAGTGTCTGCTGATTACATTAATTTCTGGTATTACTGATAATGCTAATGTCATTGCTGATTTTGATAACTTTAGCGTGGCTTAGGTGGGAAGTATAATCTACATTGACCAACACTAATGGCAATCCAAGCACTGGAACTTATAGTTATCTTTGTATTGCAGTGTGTAGGAAGATGTTTCAGTATGGGGGGGGGGGGGGGGGGGGGGGGGGGGGGTGCTCCAGAGGCATGTTTTTGTGGTTAAAAATTGTTCATGTGAGAAATCACCTCGTGACGTAGTGCCCCAAAATTATGGGGGAGGGGCTCCAGCCCCCGGAGCCCTCCTCCTTACTATGTCACTGTATAGAACTGTTCACCCATTCCTAGCCACTAGTTCTAGTTTCACCTTGAGTCAGATGGATATTCGTATGTCAACTTGTTCTGCCGCTGAGCACTGAACAGTACAGGTGCATACACAAAAAAAAATTAAATTGTGGCTACACCCAAACCACTATTCTATGTGGCTATTTTTCTAAATAAAGTTTCATATGCAATATGAATGAGAGCTAATGTTCTTAGTCTCTCTGTATTAAGTGTCAATCAAAGATTACTGTTGATTAAGTCTATTAAGTACAGATTCTTGATCTTCACAGGAACGGGAGCTCGAGGATAGTGTGGAAACAAAGGTGTGTGCATTGGTTAAGTACTCTGGAGAACAATTCTGGAAAAATTCTTTGGTTCAATTGCTAGTGACCACTTGACATTCCAGCGATAATGTTTTCATTTAAAATTGCAGCAGTTGGAAGATAATCTAATAGTAAAATGATAGCTGGTCAATATCAGGAGGCCTGACCTTTTTATCTCTAATATTATTGTTATATCTATGTATAGTTTTCATGCTCATTCAGGACCAATCAACACTTGTCACCTAACCACACTTTTCCACACCTCACCCGAGTTTACGTGACAAGTCAACTCAACTCTGACTAACTCTGGTTAGGCACCTAGGGCATTCCCAGTAGAGCCCTTTGCTCTACAATTTTGAATAAAATTTTGATTGCAGCTTATTCCTTCACGTAAGACAATGACCAAGAAATAGGGAGTAGATCAATTCAAATGACTCCAAAGCTGTATTATATGTGCAAGAGAATTCTTCCTATCATGTTCAGAACCGGCTATCAATAAAACTACTAAATTCACTCATGTCATATAAAACTTACTTCCATGGGAGTTACCACTCCCCTGCATACATTAAAAAAAAAAAACAACAAAAAAAAAACTGGTCAATAATTTTGCATTATGGCCTTAAATTATGCAATGTGCTCCTAAACTATTATGTGGTAATCACCCTAGCAAATAAAAGCAATTTCTAGCTGCCCAGCAGTCGGTTGGCTTCAAGTTGGTGGGTGCTGAATTTGGAATTTGTGTATGAAAGCAAAGTAAGTACCTAATTCATTGTATGGGAACTGAAGCAGAGGACATTTTGGCTTCTTTTGGATTGAGTGAATATGACAGCAACAAATATAATACAGTAGAAGAAAATTTGAAGCTTATTTCATTTAAAAAGCGGAATATGGTTTTTGAAAGGGCAAAATTTAACCACCTCACATCAATAGACCATTGTGATGATAGCTGAAAATATTTTCAAACAGGACCCTGTAGTTGACTCTTAGGTGGCCAACCACTGGTGCAGAAGTTCATCAGCTGTTGACACGCCTCATCTTTCTGTTAGCACTCTTTGATTTCCATGATTCTCCTCTCACTTGCTGGTAAACTCTCAATTACGAATTGAATATAGGCATTGGTTTCCTTTTTAAGGGAAAGATTTACAGCTTGAGCATTGGAGGTTGGAGCTCGGGACAGAGTCTCCGCGACTGTCAAGTCTTTGCCGGGCACATGTAGTAAAGTGATACTGTATGAGTTGTATTTGAAATTGTTGTATAAATTGTTAGTTCGTATAATGTTTCTATCCCAGGAGAGATACCACAGGTTTGTGATCTGTATTGATATGGAATGTTTTCCCCAGCAGAAACTTGCGAAATCTTTCATAAGCCCATCTAACTCTGAGTGCCTCCTTTTCGATTTGCGCATCACTGTTCTGTTGCCATATGCACATGAAGAAGTATCGGATGAAACAATTGCTTCCCAACTTGGATGATAGAGTGCTACCACGTTCGGCCTTCAGATTGTTAAAAGCTTGCCTTTGACTGCTAGTCTAGCTCCAGGTGTTCTTTGTGCTCAACAAGGCTCTGAGAGGTTCTGATAGATCAGCTAAGCGGGAAGAAACCTTGCTTGAATAATTAACCATCCCTAGAAAACGTCTCACTTCTGATACATTAGTAGGTTCAGCCATAGAGACTATAGCAGCAATCTTGTCTGGATCTGGGAGTGTGGGGGTACAAGGGCCGAAATGGACAGGTAGATGTATGCTGCCACCAGGGTTCCTTGGCTGCTACCTTGTAAAGGGTATTTCTTCTGGGGCCGATAAAACCAGAGAAGAGACAGGAAATATGAGAACCAACTACTGAAGTGGATAACACTAGTAGTAGTGCCAGCTGGAGAGAATAACTCTAGCTAAACTATCACACCTTACCAAAGGAAATGTTCAGAGTGTAATGAGAATTGTAACTAGTGTGAGATACATGTACGGTAGGGTCTGAATAGTGGGTGGATAGTGGATATGTTAGGGGAATTCAATTAGTGAAAGTTAGAAATGACTCATAAGTTCATAGTTTATTAGCAAATGTGGCAGCAGTATCACCACAGATAGAATGCCACTTGCCTCAATTAAGTGCCCCAAGAACTTCACAGATGATATGGAAAACTCACATTTTGCCTTGTTCAGGGTCACCTTTGCACATTCCAGTCTCTTCAATATCAATTTCAGCCTCTCATCATGCTCTATCTGGTCCTTGCTGTGAACAAGGATGTCATCAGTTTGACATATGACTCTTTTAATTCCATCAAGAATTTTTGACATTTCCCGCTGGAAATATTCAGGAGCAGAAGTAATACCAAAGGGTAAGTGATTAAAACAGAACCTTCCAAAAGGAGTAATGAAAGTTGTGAGGAGTTTCGACTTAGGCACAAGTATCACTTGCCAAAATCTAGATGACAATACGATCTTGGATAAGTTCATCTGTAAGGGTTCCATACTCGCAATGTTCTGAGAACCAATAGAGAATAGTGATATTTGTCAATAACTTCACCTTCTTCTTGTTCATGAAAGTCAAATTGTTATCCCCCTTCACTACAAGCAGATATGCTAAGACATATTTATGAGGGTCATCAAGGCATTGTGAAATACAGAGAGAAACTATGTGGTGGCCAGGGTTAAATGCCCAATTGGATGATCATGTCTACAACTACACCATATGCTAAAAGCAAAGAGTACAGAAACCAGAACCAATCTGCCTGACTCCATTCCTAATGTTACCATGGCAGCAACTGGGAACCGATCTATTTGATTGGAAAGGGTCTAAGTATTAGGTAATGGTGGATTACTACTTGAGGTATATTGAGATATCAAAACATTCTGGAGAGTCACATGCTGAGGTTGTAGAGTTCCAGAGATGGTGATTTCCGATAATGGGTCTCAATACTCAGTAGTGGAATTTAAGTGTTTTGCCAAACAGTATGGGTTTGAGCACAAGACAAGTAGTCCTCACTTGCCCCAGGTGAATGGTGAAGCTGAAAGAGCTTTAAGGACAATTAAAGAAATGCTCAAGAAGACAGACCTAAATTAGTCGTTGATGGTCTACAGAGCTACACCTTTACAGAATGGCTACAGTGCGGCAGAGTTGCTGATGATTCAGATGCGACTCCGACTGCATTAGTGAGCTACTGACTGGTTGAGAAGTATCAGGACCTGGTGTGTCAGACTGATGATCAACAATGTAAGCATTTGACTCTCCTATGTCTCTTGCCGGAGCTGGTATAGAGTTTAAATGGCGACAATTTCTTCCAAATTCTCTATCTTGGGTAATAACTCTATAAGACCTGGATACCATTTGGTCCACAACCACTCCACTGGAATTATGATCTGGGACTCGTACTGAGTCACCTGGCTCTAATGGGTCTAAGCTAATGTCTCGATGTAAACGATGAAAATTCTCCTTCTGACGTAGTATAGCAACATTTTCCTTCTTCCTTAGCTACAGAACATGGATCTGGTACTGAAGGTTGTCGCTGAAAACAAGTAATTCGTAGTGTCGTATGCAAAACGCCTGTAGCAGATCTCCACCACACCAGCAACTTCACTATCTAATTCTTCATCCTATCTAGCTGGAACTCCAGGTGTCGTTCAAACTCGATCAGGAAGAATCTCAACCCCCCCCCCCCCCCCCAAAAAAAAAAACTATTACTAAACGTTCAGGACTTAAGGGGGGCCGGAATCATGTTTGGGGTGTTTTGCTTATTCGGTCATAACTCAGTCATCCATGCGTATTTTTTCATACTTCAAGTCTTAAAATGATGAGTAAAACATCATCTTCAAGATGAACTACAGATATATCAACTTGGCCCCACCACCCAAAGTGATCGGTTTCATCGTCCACTCACCCTTTACCTATTCGGTACGATGTTACCCCCATCAGACATGATCCTCAACACTCCAAACTTTTTTTCACACATTCAGTATACTGTTATCTCATAATTGAATTGATACTTTTTTGGAATTTCTCCTTATTTATTTTTTTATAATTGTTTTTGTCCAAAAATGTCCAAAAATTCATTTTTTTAGAAAAACTTGCATAACTGAAGAAAAAAATAATTTTTTGAAAAAGTATCAATTCATTTTAAAGAGTAGAATATGAGCTTTAAGATGATATATAAACATAAGAATAAAAACATAGTGAGAGTAAGTTATGATGTACCGAAGTATGACCATTTTGGGAAAATGTAGTCTTGAGATAATTGAGGTTAAACACGACACTTGTAATAACAGCTGACAATGCCTGTAAGAAAGCATAATATTGCATACAATGAATATTTAGACCTAAATGAAGGTTTTAGAAGTTATCTTGATATATTGGTTAGACCAAGTTCCATTAAACGTTACAGTAACATCTGATGGGGGCTCGGTCCAATCGTTGGATGGGACGTCACTGCCGACACCAACCCCGTCAGAGTCAGCCTGATCATCATGACTGCAACTAGCCTCAGAATCTGACTCAGAGGATTCCTCCTCTGAACCACTTGACTAGGCATCATCATTTTCACTTGACTCTGCATCATCATTTTGATCTGACTCTGCATTGTCAAGTTCATTTGCTTCTGCCATGTCATTCCTAGACTCATCACCGCCATTCTCATTAGCCTAATGCCCAGTATATAATATTATCTGCTTCAGTTGAACCAGCATCAGGGGAGAGCTACAGAACTATTGTCTGACAATGGACTTGAGGATTTACTATTTCTTGGGCGCAATAGAGCACTAGAGCTCCAAGAAGTAAACCCTATAGACCTAGGTGGTGAGCTAGACAATTTAGTCTTACTCACCGAGGGACGGGTAGCCTCTGAATCCATCCGTCTTCGTTTGGTAGGTGACTGTTGTTGCCACTGAGTACCAAGGAACCCTTTAGGGCGCTTTCTACAAGTTCTCCTAGGCGTAGTTTCAAGAAACAACGAGAATAAAGAGAGAGCCAAGCGGACACAAGTTCAAGTTCTAATCAAGCAAAGAAAAAAAC
>WLWD01001072.1_pt1 | contig 195820 bp, 134 predicted proteins | sample 6712731 | NCBI WGS metagenome assembly WLWD01 (sample SAMN12718690, study PRJNA576275) | sponge metagenome | isolation source: marine sponge | host: Mycale hentscheli | place: New Zealand: South Island, Marlborough, Capsize Point | collected 2014-11-01
CAAATTGTTTGGACGCGCGCGGAAAAATCTAATCTTCTACCGCGGAATATTGCATTACCGTTTTATTTTTTTAACTCGATGCTGGCTGGGAAAACCCCATAGCAACCATATATCACTAAATAGACCAAGAGTTTGGGATTCCCCTCATTTTTTGATTGAGAAAATTGAATAATATTTAGGCCCTCTACTATTACTTTAAAAAAAAAAAAATTTTTTCCCCACAAAATTCCACTTTTCCCATCAATAATAATAATAAAAAAATAGAAATAATATTGTTTGATGTACTTTATACCAATATTATATTAGTTCAACAATAAAATATGTTGTTTGCTGTGTTTGGTGCTGATTGTGATCATGTGGGAGACATCTATGAGTGTCCACAAGGAACATACGCCATCGGACGTCGAGCTCCACTACAAAACAATTTCATATACACAAAAACACAAACAACAAAGATATTTGTAATACAAACAACAAATTATTCATGATCCTATATAATTGCAACTTTATGATGTATTGTATGCGGTTTCATACAGGATTTTTGTTTGGGAGGGAGGGGGTGGGGCTCCGAGTGTACTTCGCCAGGTCCAGCATCTTCTCCTTCGTCAATGGAAGACTCTGCTCCTGTTGCCTCATCTGCGTCTTCTTCACAATCCCTCTTCACAATCCCTCTTCACAATCGGGTCGGTGACTGCATACACATCTGGTCCTAGTAGTACATTCTGGTAAAAAAAATTAAATTTTTTTGAAAATTTGAAATTGTTCAACAAACCACAACCCACTTTCAAATCTCAAAACTCAATGAAATATATATATATTATAGCTAAACAGCTTTCTCCATCTCAATATAGCTATAAATAAGTCCTTTCCACAACAGAAGCTTGCTAGTTTTCAAGAGAAAGACAAGAGAAAGACAAGCTTACATCGATCATCTTTTTGACTTCCATTGTCAGTGTCAGAGTTGACGGGGTCTGGTCCCCAACCCTGATACAGGGCCTCCTATAGCCCTAGATGTCGGCTCCCTCTTCTCCGCTTGATCCTGAGTCGCTAGAGTCAGTATCAAGCAAGTATAAAACTTCCACAGCACTGTAACTGGTAGACGCCATCTTTCCAAATTGACTTCGAAAAAAATTTTTTTTTTGCATAGTTACCTGGATCACACGACACGCTCACTTTTTTCCTGTGATGTAATAAGCATTACCTAAGACTGTACGTAATGGGGAGGCCCCCAGTTGAACTGGCGATTTTATAAAATAAAAAAAAGACAGTAAGTCAAACCGCAAAGTCTTGGTCGGCAAAGAAGCGGTTGTTTCAATGTGTTATGGAAGGCTACTGGGCTCAAGCAATTTTTCGCTGCTTCTACAAAGCTCTGGAGATGACTGGATCCATAAATGAAGCTGCTGTGAAGAAGGTAACTTTTTTTTAAATTCGACGGAGAACCGATGTTTTTTTTTTTTTGCCGAGGAAGAAATAAACGCAACTGCTGTGAGGTACTGTCGAAGTAGCCCTGGCTGAAAGCTATTTTAGATGCTTCTCCAACGCATTGGGCACCTGTGTATGCAATCTGAAGGTTCTAGCTATAAAGTAACTATTTTTAAAAATTCGGAGAAGCCAACCGGTCTTCACCCGCTTTTAAGCGGGATTGGGAACGAAAGGGTTAAAAAACGTGCTTGTCACGTGAGCCAGCTTGCAGGTGGCAAATCACTTTTAAATAGCTAACAATTACATGTTTTTAACGTGAAGTGTTTCGTTGCGTAGTGGTTGAGTGAGCAAGTATGTAACCTGGTAGTCTCTGGTTCGTATCCTTGTTGACGCTATTTTTTTTTTCTTTTTTTTTTTTTCATCCTGTTTTTTTTTCTTTTTCCCTTTGTCTTCTTGCCTTATTTTTCTTTATTTTCCTCTTTCTTCCTACTGTTTTTATTTCTTTCTATCTTTTCCTTTCTTTTCCTCTTTCTTTTGTCCCTTCATTGTCTTTTTCTCTTTCTTGCCTCTCTTCATGCCACTTCTCTTTCTTTTTCTTTTTTTCTACACTTTTCCTTTGTTATTATTTTCTTTATCATACTAGCTAACTAGCGCTGAGGGTTTGCACTTCAGTGCTCTAGTTATTATTGTATCCTACGGGGTAGGCACCCACTATCACGACAGCGCCCACTCTGTCCATTTCTCTGATAAATATTAACACCCAGGTCTTAAATTGCATACACAAACAAGTATTCCTAGTGAATTATGTGGCCAGCAATAGAAGTCGTTCCTCTGCTGTGCCATTTCAAGCAAATTGACGGCAGTGAAGTCAGACTTTTCTGACTAGAATATCAATGGTGGATGTCCAGAAAGCCGTAAAGACTATTGAATCTGATGTCTTATGTTAGTTTTGTTAAAGTCGAGTAAATAGTGCAGCCTGTGCAGGTTTTCAATAGTGCTGTGTATACTTTCCAATGACAGACCACACCCACTAATATACCTACGAATGAAAATAATTGGCTGGAGAATAAAACTGAAAAATTCTATAACACCAAGATGGATCCAGGAATTGCCTTGTTTGTTTCTTTTTGTGTGTGTGTGTGCGTTGGGGGGGGGGGAGGGGGTTGTATTTCAAGTATTTAGGGTTCCATGGTTGTTGTTAACCCTTTCACCCCCGAGTTTATTATAACCATTTTGGTAACAAGAAAATGTAATGTTTTTTTTTGTTTTTTTAAATTACAGACATTCAGCAAGAAAAGCAAGTTCAAACTAAACGGTTTACTATGATAAAAAAAAAGTCTATTAGTCCGCACAAAGAATAGCTAAGACTTCAGACTTACCGTTACCAACGGTACTAACTGAAACTCAATTTCTGGTGACCTCAGAGCTGCTATGGAGTTCAGACGGGTACATGGCTTATGTCTTCTATTAGATGGATTCTGAGCTTCTCAACCTTGTACTATAAAATATTTAGGGCGGACAGATAACTCTTATTTTTTTAAATGGTAAAAAAACTAAACACCTGTACTATCATTTCGATTTTTTTAATTACAGGAAGTACTACGTCAGAGCAACGTAATAACAAAAAATGGGAATGTTGTTTGGATAATCATTTTTTTTAAATACGGAGAACCGCTGACCAAATTCAGAATGCCATATGGCATCTATATCAGTGAAATTATTAATGTTTTTTTATTGTTCATTTTTTTTAATTTTTAATTTTTGTTATAGTTGAGTTTACAATATGGTTGCATTGTTTTAGATTATTGAGCTACAGCAAATAATTTTTTTTATTTTTTTTTTAGAGAAAAGAACACCATCAGTTGAGGCTGTCTAAATATTGATAGGTCGCACCAGGACAGTGGCAGCATCTGGGATCACTCCAGGACAGTGGCAGCATCTGGGATCATTCCAGGACAGTGGCAGAATCTGGTATCACTCCAGGACAGTGGCAGCATCTGGGATCACTCCAGGACAGTGGCAGCATCTGGGATCACTCCAGGACAGCGGCAACCAGTTACGTGTGGGATCACTGCAGGATGTGTGTGCTGATGAGTGGAAATTCTGGATATCTGATTTGGGGTTCTTCATGCAGGACTAATACCAACATTATTTTGTAAACAAACAATGGCCATGTTGTAAATGTAAAATAATTATTGTCATCTATATTTGGCTCATTGAATGATGTTGTAGAAATGACACAAATATTATATCCATAAAGGCCAATAATTAGTTGGGGGGGGGGGGGGGGGCTCAGCATGGCACAGTTTATGAGTATTGTAGGAGGTGATTGCCCAACTGATGTTGGGGTTAGATGAAATCCTACGAGTTTTCTGACATGCGCAAAAATTAACACAGTAGAACCTCTGAACTGAGAACAATTTGGGACCAGGTTCACAGTTTACAAATCAGTTTATTTGCCTTCGGAGGTTGTTTATAATTTGCCTCCAAATATTATTAATTTAAAACAGAAAATTGGTATTTGTTTTAAGGAGTGGGAGATGGGCCATACATTTTCTATTGGAATGGGTAGAGGGTAATCAAGTATATAATATAAAAATTCCAGATAAATAAAAAATGAATGTGATATAACATCGTAACAAATATCATGACTACATTTGTCATGACGATATATATGTTTCCTAAATGTATTCACTAATATTTACATTATTTTGACTATGTAAGCTCCCTTCCTTTCCCCAGGATAGAATACTTTATGCTTACCATACCACCCATGCTTGTTAACTAATACTGCCTTAGGTAAGTCCCTACTACTATTTTAAATAAATAATAATAAAAGCCGAAACAAACAAAAAAATAGTTAAGTGACTGTGCTGCCCAACGCTGAGATGCCTTTTCCCCAATGCACTGGCGCACAAAGCCATTGTAGCTGGAAATCTGCCTCATCCATTTTTGCTCAGATATTGGAGACACATGGACTTCGATTCAATCTCACCAAAGGTTTCAATGGTTATTGGAGTGAAACATGGCCAGGAGGAAGACTTTGGTACTTGTCACATTTCCTTTCTGCTGCTTCAGCATGAGGTTGTAGGATTCTCATTGTACTACCAAAATTGTGATGGTCAGCACAATAGCTACCAGTGGTTGTGTAGTATCTCGCAGGCTCTACTATAGAACCTATGCATGACTACTGCACAGCTACAAGAGAGGGGTGGAGTTATGACACAGGATGAAGAGAGCTAGTCTTACTAGTCTTTTCAAGAATAGCAAAGCAGCACCATTTGATTGTTACAAAATGTCATAAACTTCTTGATTTGATCATAAAAAAATAGCGAACTTACGACTGATTGAAGGAGTTGTTCTTCCTGAGGTAGAGTCCAGGAGAGTGTGGTTAGTACTAGGATGATCATAAGCAAATACTGCTGCTATGCCAACGGACATATACACCAACAAATTGAGAGATACTTGACCTTGTGGATACTGTGTGGGAATAGTAGTGGTTAGGTACATTAGATCAGTAGTGGGAGTTGTGTAGATAGCATAGAATGAAGTTGAAATAATTGTGATTATGTGCACTTTACTAGAGTATGATAATAATGCTATTTTTCTAAGTAATACTGGGCTATTAAAGTATTAATATTGAATTAATTCAACTAATAGTGTGTCGATCCTCTAGCAACACATTATACTAAGCTCTACAGCACTATATGAAATTTTTGAGCAGTATAAAATATTGTTTCATCGTTTATATATTAGTAATTTCAGCATATTCCACATCCTTGTCAAGAGTGTATATTCCATCGGCATCATTACTTCCTAAATTTGCCACTTCTTCAATCTCTGCAGCTTCTGTCGTTCCATATGCTGAGTTTGCAGAAGTTACGATACTTGATTGAGTCTGAGAATTTGATGTTCCATATGCTGCATTAGCAGCAGTGAGAATATCAAATTGAGTTGATGTTTCTAAATAAAGTAAAAACAAAACAAAACAAAAAACAACAACAATAATAATGAAACACCAAAGGTGCAAACCCTCCGTGCTAATAAACACTACCTAGCTATTACAGTATAATCTCAGACCAAAAGAACAAGCAATTTATCAGCTATTTTAATCAGGCATCAATATAGATCAAGCGATGAAAATATTACACAGAAACTGTGTATTCATTAGAGAAGAAGCTAAACAGTCAAGAAACACTCACTGGTATTTCATTGTGAAACTTCACATGATTACTACATGATGGTAGGGGGCGTTATCCACAAAAGGTGGTACCTACGCGGAGCTGAAAGCTTCACATTTTCTCAACAATTAGCCCGAAATTAAAAAAAGTAGCACAATGAAAGGTCCTAAATATTCGTTCTGAGTAAGTTCATACCTAAATCAATGGTTAATTGTCAGTAATCTCCAAAATCAGAGCATGACAGACAGACAAACAGACAGGACGACTACTATAACCCTCCCGTATATGCGCACTGAGGGTTAACTACTCTTTTTTGTTAAAGCTGGCGTGAAAAATGACATATCTTAAAGGTAGCTGATTCTAACCACCATATCCTAACAGTTAAGTTAGGATAGAGACCCAGCATCAGTGTAGCTACATAAAAATTACAAATAGGTCTTGAGGTGGACACAAACATGTTATGTTATACCTAATTCAGTTTAGACTGTTGACCAAAAAGTAGCCAAAGACTATCAATGAATCACACATTACACTCAATTACACAACCAGGAAACTTTGTACAAGAAGGAAATGACTATGTGACCACAAGATCCAATTGCCTTGGGAAGTAAACAATAGCACGATAACCGCTAATACACCACAAAAAATACCAACAATTTCATTCGTATTGTTTTTTCTTAATTATGTGAATATGAGACAGGTAGCATTATAGCTGCAATAAGAATAAATGCAGGCGGAGAGCATGTGCAAATTGTTGATCACGCGTTGGTCACGTGATGCAGTTTGGGGTATTGATTCTAAATGATACTATCTACACAAACCTGACTGCTTCGTGAGTTCTGAAAATTAGCCTGAAATTTTAAAAAAGTAACACAATAAAATGTCTTAAATTGTCATTCTGAACAAGTTAATATCTAAATCAATGGTTAATTGTTGGTAATCTCCAAATTCAGAGCATGACACAGACAGAAAGACAGATAAACAGACAGGATGACTACTATATCCCTTTTGCACATGCTTGCTACTATATATCCCTCTTGCACATGCTTGCTACTATATATCCCTCTTGCACATGCATGCTACTATATCCCTCTTGCACATGCATGCTACTATATCCGTCTTGCACATGCTTGCTACTATATATCCCTCTTGCACATGCTTCCTACTATATCCCTCTTGCACATGCATGCTACTATATCCCTCTTGAACATGCTTGCTACTATATATCCCTCTTGCACATGCATGCTACTATATCCCTCTTGCACATGCTTGCTACTATATCCCTCTTGCACATGCATGCTACTATATCCCTCTTGCACATGCTTGCTACTATATCCCTGTTGCACATGCTTGCTACTATATCCCTCTTGCACATGCATGCTACTATATCCCTCTTGCACATGCTTGCTACTATATCCCTCTTGCACATGCTTGCTACTATATCCCTCTTGCACATGCTTGCTACTATATCCCTCTTGCACATGCTTGCTACTATATCCCTCTTGCACATGCATGCTACTATATCCCTCTTGCACATGCATGCTACTATATCACTCTTGCACATGCTTGCTACTGTATCCCTCTTGCACATGCTTGCTACTATATCCCTCTCTCACATGCTTGCTACTATATCCCTCTTGCACATGCTTGCTACTATATCCCTCTTGCACATGCTTGCTACTATATCCCTCTTGAACATGCTTGCTACTATATCCCTCTTGCACATGCTTGCTACTATATCCCTCTTGCACATGCTTGCTACTATATCCCTCTTACACATGCATGCTACTATATCCCTCTTGCACATGCATGCTACTATATCCCTCTTGCACATGCTTGCTACTATATCCGTCTTGCACATGCTTGCTACTATATCCCTCTTGCACATGCTTGCTACTATATCCCTCTCTCACATGCTTGCTACTATATCCCTCTTGCACATGCTTGCTACTATATCCCTCTTGCACATGCTTGCTACTATATCCCTCTTGCACATGCTTGCTACTATATCCCTCTTGCACATGCATGCTACTATATCCCTCTTGCACATGCTTGCTACTATATCCCTCTTGCACATGCTTGCTACTATATCCCTCTTGCACATGCTTGCTGTGGGGTAATATTCATATTCAATGAAACACAAGTACCAAACACAGGCTCCACAGCTAAACTGCATTGAATAGGAATCTAGGGGCCGTATGAAGCGAAAGTGAAAATGATAGCAGTTCCAGTATTATTCAAATAACAACTATTGAACTTGGGTATAGCTACATAATATTCAATAACAATAAAGAGCACCCACAAGCACTTTAAGGCATGCATGCTCTGCTTGAAACGTAAATAATGTTCACATGTTGTGTTAGCTAAGGCACTCAAATTTTGCTATAGAAAAATATGAAAATGGCACCTACAATCCCACAAGTTGTGACTAATTCTGAGAACTACAAAATACAATGTAATTCCAGCGACTATGAAAAATGTAAAATACTCCAGCCTCTCCGTAATTTGTTTGAAGGTGGCAAAAAAGGAACGAAATGCACTTATCTTGTTGTCGGTGCTTTGGAATTACCCTCACTGCATTACCTGGACATATCCCCCATCAAAACTACAATATCCACTCTTTTCACTTGGTCTTTTAGCTGCTCAAAAAAGTAACTATGGCATAAAAATAGTAAAACCATGGCAAAACTCTTGGATGGTGTCACTACTACATATTATGTATGTATCAGTTTCTCTGGTTTATATCAAAGTATAATATTCATTGAAGCAACAGAAGTCATAAAATTCAAACTGTGATGGTCCCCCCGCATAATATCAGCCACTCATTGTATTACCAGATACATAATGATGGTCAGCATGTAATGTGTACATACTCCTATGCTAGCAGTAGCTAACTCACAGTAGCTCTATATCTGAACCTATGTCATGACTACAGTGCACAGCAAGAACTAATTATTATTACTACAAGATAGATAAAGTTAGGATAGGAAGAATTGAGCTAGCCTGACTGCTTTTTTAAAATATAAATATAACGCAACAAAAGTAAGTACCACTTGCATTGTTATTACTAAATGGCATGAAAGTTGATTATCTGATATATGCTTATTATATATGTTTACAAAATACTTTACAAAACTAACAAAGTGAAAACTGTCCATGTACAACCATAACAAAATCTGTAAACAGTCTTGATAATTAGACTTAACAAAGAATTTACAAGGCTGTAGAGGTTAAAAACTTGTTAACAATAATTAAAGGTTTTGTTATGGTTGTCAATGGACACTTTTCTCAGGCAGTGTAATTTTGCTAACCTAAAATTATTCCAGCAAATGTTTTTAAACTTGCAAAGTTTAGCCAACTCACAATTGAAAGAGGTTTTGTTCTTCTTGAGGCAGAGTCCAATAATAAATATGGTAAGGATTAGAATAATCACAGCAAACACTGCTACTATACCAACCAACATATACATCCACAAACTGAGAGATACTCTTTCCGCTGGAGACTGTATGGGGACAGTAGTTGTGATATCCGTGGAGAAGATGTCAGTAGTGGGAGATGTAGCTAGCACAGATGATAAGATAGTAGGAGGAGAAGATGTGGAGTAACCAGACTGGGAGGTTGATGTTGGAGTAACTGCAGACGATGGTACAAATACAGTAGAGGAAGAAATGCTTCCAGCACACCTTGTAGAAGCCTGATTAAAATCTTCTAATCCCATACCACCACTACGATCTCCACAAGGATTTAAATTGAAGACAGAGTCACTGGCTGTAAAAGTCAAAGCGTTGCTAGGAGTCAATGATGACGTGGCTCCATCTACTTGTGCCTGACAGTAATATCTCCCTGCATGAATGGGGTCTGAGAGTCGTCCAAGAGTTATAGTATAGAAGTTAGTTTTATCAGCTCTCCATTCATTACAGTCTGATTCTGAGATGCAATACTAAGAAGTGATGGGAAGGTATTCATGTTTATTGGTTAAGTGTTTCATCCAGTGTTAGTGAAGAACCATACTATGTCTAGTCTAGGACCTGCAGAAACTGGGGCCTGTACCACGCACTGCAGGGCAAACATGGATGCCCCACTGAAGGGATTACACTGGACAGTAGAGACAGGTTCCCTCATATACCAAATATCACATGCTGAAAAATAATAGCTAATATTGTTAATTTATCTACTGCAGTCTTAACTTACATTTAGTCGCTGCTATTAATAGGACTAGCAAACCATTTCTTCTCATTATTTGTTCTAGCTACCTACATTCAATGACGTCAATCTGGAAGTTCAACTAGCCCGACAAGCGGCAGTCTTCCTGCGGGTGGAGCCAACGCAGCCCAGACACGAGCGAGCTGGTGCCCCAGGAAAATAGGTTGGGCATTAGTGTCCACGTCTGCTAGCAGGGTTGATCGCGCTTAGCAGATTTTATCCTCCTAGTATGGATCTTTTACGGTAGGTAGGTGGTCAGGCTGCTACCCCAGACTATTTTTATCCACCCTGATCAGTTCATCCAGCCTGTGGGATTTAGCTCAACTAGCAGCTTTAATACTAGCTTTTTGAAGAGCTTTTTAATCACTTTATGATGTTAAATTGTATCACTAGTTCTGGAGGGGAAAGAGTTAACAAACAATAAATGTGAGCTATTTTTAAAAAACTGCTAATAATAATGGATCAGATTTATAAGGGTAATCCTTATCAGCTATTTGTTGTATTGTTAGTGTTTAAATCATGCATAGATAAAAAAAGAAAATTGAATTATTGTAGTAAGTTTAGGTGATTATTTTAATAGATATACGATTTTTTTTGTTGTCATCTCTCTTACTACTGACTTGCATCTTTCTACCATAACATTATGATTGAAAGTATCAATAACTTGGAAGTAGGATTGGTAGCTATGAGCACACAAGCTGCTCAAGGAATAGACAGCTTCCAAAGTAGTTTGCAATTCAGGTTTCATACACATCGAGTATAATGGCTAGGACAATGAACATCTCAATAAAGATCTAGTTGAAATCATGTTAGCTAATTGTTCAACAAATTTTTTCTGGTACATTTTTTTGTCTTTATTTGACATGTTGGCTCATTATCTATGTGATTAGGCTGTATTCCTAACTTAAAATTTAATAGCAGAACTTCAGATCACTCACTAACGGGTGCTTTAGAATTGCATAAAATAAAGAATAAGCTACATTAGTTAGCTATAACTTATTAAAGACATAAAGAAGGATACGTATAGTTAGCTAATGATGGCATTTTACAGTTTAATCTACATTCACCGTATAGCTAGCTATATCCTGTCAATTTCTATTTATGCATTTGTTTATTACAACCGTCATTTACTTCTTATTGAATATCTGTCAAGTGGTTTTATTAACACAGTATTCAATACTTTTGAAATCATGTTAGCTAATCGTTAAGTCTGCTCCTGCAACCTATAAACTTGAGTAGAGATGAAATTTGAAATGTGATACAACCTTAAATAAGAATTTAACGTTTTGGTCCGAGAGAATATGAGGTTATCTTGATTTGTTAGATCTGACAGCGATATCTAGGTCCTGTGTCCTCCCATCCCCCAAGCAAAAAAAAAACAAACCAAAAAGCCAAAAAAACAAACCAAGTATTTTTTAACGAGCTTTGCCCCACTCCAATTATGTTGACATAATATGATCACTACACATGCCATAGAATTCTGGTGCATTGTTTATATTATATTATTAATTTCAGCATATTCCACTTTGTTAAGGTCTAGCAACCTGAACAAGTAGGAACAATAAACTAACATGTTTACATCACCTTATTTCATCTAATTATATTCATGATCCTTCCAGAACCATCGCACACTGTACCATGTCATCCCATAAATATGCACTGTGAGATGTCTTGTGAAAATTAGTCCATCATAAGTCAAGCTCAGTGAATGGAGACCACGCTACCAGCTAGTGGCTTGCTGCTGTGGTTGAGTCCTACCATGCCGGCATAGTATCCGGTTGCTCGCTTCACACCAGCCCTGGGATGTCAATTTGTTGAAGCTGGGCGTAGCTTATGGTGGGTTCTGGTCCTTCGACCCTCCACCTCAGGGATTTACGACTCCTGAACATTTGATACAAGAAGGAACTCAGTGTGTTACCACAAAGTCCATTTGCCTTGGGAAGTTAACGTGACCACAGTAGCTAACTGCTAATAAACTGCAAAAATACCAAGGAATTTATTCAATATGTAATTGTTATGTTTTAGCTGTTGTCGTATGTTGTTGTTGTTATTGTTGTTGTTTCTTTAAGACATAAGTGTGGTCATCATGAAGCAGAATCTTCATGGGGTGAACATGAGTCAGGCAGCATTATTGCTGCAATGAGAATAAATCAAGGTGGAGAATGTGTACGAAATGTTGATCAAACGCCGAAATTAAAAAAATCACAATAAACGGTATCTTCATTTTGAGTAAGTTTTATATACCTAAATCAACGGTTAGTAATCAACAAAATCTGAGCATGACTAACTTATTATACAGACAGACAAATAGACACGATGACTACTATAACCCTCTTGAACATGCGTGTTGAGGGTGGTTCAAGCCGTAATGGTTCCATACAATGAGACACAGGTGCCAAACATAGGCTTCATAGCTAAACTGCACAATTGTATAATATTATAATTCTGAGGGTATTATTTGGTAAAGATTGCAGTTTCCACTACAATTCTATTAACACCTATTGCATCAACAAAAAAGCACCCACAAGCTCTTCAAGGCATGCATGCTCTGTTTGAAATGTAAATATATGTTCATGATGTGTCATCTTGTGTCAAGGCATTAATAAATCTAAAATTGTTTATCTGCCATAGAAAATAATGAAAATGGCACCTACAATTTCATAAGTTCTGACAAATTCTGCACAGTAAAAAATCGTCTGTTATTTTAACACAAAATAAATGTCATATTGATGCATTTTTTTTGACATGTTGTCTGATGTTATTTCAACACCTCTTTTGTATGTTATTGTAACAAAAAATCAAAATGTTATATTAACAGTAATGGTGCATTTTAACATAAAAAGTATGTCAATATAACACAAAAGAAATTTCTCAATTACTAATAAACTGTTATATTAACAAATACTTTGTCTTGTTTTAACATACCACTACGCTAATATGACATACAAATAATGTCAAAACAACGCACAACTGGTGTTAATACAACAAATAAGTCATATCAATATCACACACAAAGTCATGTTATTTTGACAACTGAACAGTGTTATTTTGACACAGAGATTATGTTATTTTAACACAAAATTCGCGTTAATTCAACACAAACACAATGTTAATGTGACACAGAAATAATGTTAACTTGACATACAAATAGGGTTAATTTAACACCAAGAGTATGTTATTTTAACACCAAATTAGCGTTAATTCAACACAAACACAATGTTAATGTGACACAGAAATAATGTTAACTTGACATACAAATAGGGTTAATTTAACACCAAGAGTATGTTATTTTAACACAAGAATAGGATTAATCTAACACATACATAATGTTAATATGACACAGAAATAATGTTAACTTGACATAATACGTGTTAATATGACACCAAGATGTTATTTTAACGCAAAATTAGCATTAATCTAACACATACAAATGTTAATATGACACATAATAATGTTAACTTGACATACTACTTATTAATATGACACCAAGATGATGTTAATTTAACACAAAATTAGTATTAATCCAACACACATGTTAATTTGACCCACAATTAGTTTCGATTCGACATACTAAGTGCTAATTTAGCACAAACATTTTAATGTAACACATTACACATTAGAGCATTAGTACGGCACTAAGTGCGAATAACAATTAAACGTTATATCAGTATAAAATATAAATAGAGCCACCTAAACCATCGTAACAACATGCAAGAATATATGAATACGCCAGTACTATTACAGCTATTTCACACAAAAATGTTCGTGCAACAATACCGCAATACCATTATTACCTATACCCACAAAACACTTTTTCTTAAAAAACTGTTTACTGAGATAAATAATAAAAGAGTGCACTGAGTCAAAAGGATTATCTACATAAAAAAAAATATCAGTCCTGAATGATATAGCTTTCAATAGCATTAGTAATACTTGAAAAATTAGCAGTATCTTTGGATGAAGATGTCATGTTCAAAAGTTTACATTCAAAATACTTATACAAGTCTTTGATTCGCTCATTGTATTTAATGTCGTAAACATAATGAAGAGAGAGAAGTAGGAGAACCCCTTTCATCACGCTTGCTACTTCTAGCTGTATAGACTGCTCCACTGCAATATAATATTGTGAAGGCAAATCTTCATCCACTAGTTTCACCAGATGAGGCTGATTGGTGAAGCGGCAAACAAGCTCACTTGGTGGTGTGCCTCTCTGAAACACAAACACACAAAAAAATTATCGACTCAAATCTGCCAGTTTATTTATGCCATGAATTGACATTCGTAACATAAAAAATTGGAGTCTCCCTACCACACTTCTGCTAATTATCTGTTTGTTACCAGATTGTAACTTGCCAGGAAATTCCCATCACAAATACTAACCAATACAATTAATCCGGCAGCACAAGAAGGCACTAGTTTTGTTTACAACTAACATTTGTTTCATGTCTGAAGTTGTTCTTACCTTTATTTAATTTCTTAAAAGTGTGCGGACGCTTATAGAGTACCATTAATTAGATGACTATGTCACATGGCGAACACATTCTAATATATTATGTTATGTGATATAAAACAACAACATGAAAAAGGACCAGGCATTAATGGGCACATTTGTAGTCACATCTTTGCTGGGATGTACTGCAACACTCCTGGCTATTGGAGTATAGATCCTACTACACCTATCGAGTGGATTGATACACTCACTTGATTTATTACATATACGAAAAAACAGTTACCAGTACTATATATTGTTATTTTGAAAACCATTGGGCTTTGTATTGTGTTCCTGTAACACTCTATATTGAGAATAGTGCACAAGGGTGTTTTGAAGCGTGTAATCAAACAATCTTGCTAAAGTCCATTTTTTACAGTACATGATAGCTACGTCATACAAACAAATGAAGAAAAAATAAACTAACAATAAATAAGAGACAAGCGGTTGCCATAAACATATTTTGCCAAAAGTTGTCCATCCCATCCCATGATGGGGGGATCCCATGGGATGTTATCTGTCCCACCCATAGCTGGATGCATGCATTTGTGACAGCATACTGGGGGTATGGGGGCGAAGTCCCCCATCTTTGGGGGCATGTGACTAACACAGCGGGCAAGCCTGGCTATTCAACCACATAGGAGGGGTTTCCAGCAGAGTAAGCTTCAAATTTCATAAATTTGTACTATTGCCATGGGTATCCAATGGGACCTTTCTATGGTCCCACCATAGTCACATGAGACAATTGATGGTGTGGGACAGATGGACGTCCCATTGGATCCCCCAAGGTCCCATGGGACGTGTGACGGGATGAACAACTTCTGACATTTCCAGACAGCACTCACTGTCAATATATTTTGCAGGTTAACAGTATGAAGAGTACACTCCATAAAAATGGGATTTTTATGATATTTAATAGCTGAAGGTTTGAATCATAATCAAAACTAATATTCTCATAACTCCACAAGATTAATCGTACAATACCACTAAACCAAGGTACAAACATAAAAATGGTTTTCTATTCAAAAGTTACTACAAACCTTTACAGTGTACGCAGTGCTATAAAGTATAGATGTAGCACCACGACCAAATTATCAGGACTAAGGCCCTATTTCATAGTGAGTTAGAGGATATGATAATCCTTTGAAAACCAAAATAATACGTATACAAACAATTACAATTCAGAAAAAAGTAATAAACGGACTGCAGACTAAATTCACTTGGCCACACACACATATCGCCATCAGTTGATATTTGTATCTCTAACAACGTGGATGTCTCCAGGGCTAGGTTCAGTAATGACATGTTACGCATGTGCATGTGTGTATACATGCTCGTGCATGTGTGTATACATGCTCGTGCATGATGTCTAAGATACTTGCTGCAGAATAATTCACATGTTCACTCTAAAATTCACTCTTCGGGCAAAGCTAATGTGCAAGTGAAAATTTCTAACAAAGGCAACCACAAGCCAATTTTTTTTTTCATGAGCAGCTATCATATTCACATTTCAACTTGATCAATAAAATTACACTGTGATAAAGATATTACGCAACTGTAATAAAGACATACCTTTCCTTCCATCAAAAGATGGGGAATATCAACTGTGCTTGTGCTCTCTTGACCTCCAGCTTTCCGCTTTTTGGGCACCAACCAGTAAGCCAAACATCGCAAAGCTGTGAGAGACTCTGCTTCTAAATGTGAACAAAATAATGTTTTCCACATCCTAAACGGATATATAATAACTTATTAACTCATCAAAATGAGATGGACAACTATAGTTGCGTTTGTGTGAGTGTCAACAAAATAACATACTTGGAATGGGATAGAAAAGTAATTATCGAGCAAGCTCAGTCATGTTCGTGTTCAATTGAAATTTCAGATATATACAGTCAATTTTTGATCGGCTGTCCAGCTCTGAAATTAATTTTACCGAGATATTCTGGGCATGCGCAGCCGGCCCTGCCGAAAGCTATAGCTACAGAGTGAGAATGGCTCCATCGTACTCCATGGACTTTATTTAGGTGGCAGATTGTTTGATTGAAAATCGTGGAGGAGGTGAGTCCAAGTACCATAGTTTCTTAACTGTTTACTCATAGCTTTAACCAAGACTTTGTTTATGCACGCATGCGCAAATCAAACGGACAACCGATCAACATTCGACTATATACATGTGGCCATACGTCAACTGACCTTTGACCCAGACGTACCATAATAGTGGCACGGGCATTAAATAAAATGGGGTGTTTCAATTTTGACAATTTAGCTACCGCTGTTATCGTTCAGCTGGGCAGCTCATAATAGTTTTATATTTAAATTACTATTTTTATGGCGTAGATAGAGCTGGGCAGTATACCGATATTATCATTGTACCACAATAAAAACTTGACATCGCGGAGACAGCGATTCTTTTTCCTCTGAAAAAAAAAAAAAATGATCGCGTAAAAAAAAAGAAGAATAGTGCCTGTTGTGGAAGTTCACTCACTAACCTACAGTGCTTCCAGTGGAAAACTCAAACTTCAGCTGAAAAATAATTTTCAGAAATATTTATCGTAGAAGTCTCAAACTCGGTAGTCTTACACATTAATGTAATATAAACAAAACCATTTTGTGGCTTATGTGGTTACCTTTGTGGTATAGGTGATTGAAATCTTGATAAAATACAAAAATGACTGTATTTCACTCAAGTTTTAAGGTGGAGATACCAAACTTGCACAACATACTTTTAGAATGATTAAATACTACATGACAATTTTTTAGACCTTAACAGGGTTTCATACAGAGGGGCGGGAAGGGAGGAAATCCCCCCCAAACAGAAATGCTCTCTAATAGAAAAATTAAGAGTATCCCCCCCCCCTCCCAAAGCCCAAGATTTCCCCTCCCAAAAATTGTTTCTGGATGTATCCCGTATGAATCCCTGCTTAATATCAATAATTGCTTCATTTTTCGCTTAAACACTTTTTAAATTAAAATAATGAGTTTTAAAGCAACAATTACTTCTTATCGCACCAAATTTGGTATAATAAAGCCTCAGCTACCATAGTATCAGTATGCAACTTAGAAAGGTTAATATCAATATTTGCTCTTTTTCTTGCTAAAACACTTCTAAATTCACTGTTAAAAAACTCCAAGTTCAGGCACCCATTACCACAAAAGTAACTGCAAAACCACACAAATATTTTGTGGGTAGGTTGGTATGACATAAATGTGTAAGGCTTCAAATTTTTACATAAGCACTTTAGAAAATATAGTTGATTAAGCAACAGTGTCCAACATTCTGAGTTTTCAAGCTGGGAAGCACCATGAGTCTATGAGTCTGTGCATTGCACCAACCACCAAATGGACCCCAGCTAAACAAGGCATTATTAATTATTTGACCATCAAGGCCTAATATCATGATATATCACTATATCGTGATAATTCCAGACAATATCGTATTGCCTGAACAAATCCAGTATCGACCGACTCTAACGCGAGATAAAAAAGTGCAAGGGTATTCATTGAACTATTATGCTAAATAATTGCGGTAATGTGAAACTAGGGATTGGGATGTAAAATTCTCATTCTAATAGGTTGAGGGAAAATGCGTAAAAAATATTAATCGTAGCTGGGAAGTGAACCAGGGCATGTAGCTTTAGCTGCCAGTGCTCTAGTCACTGAACTACAAACAAAGTTTGATTCTCATTGACAACTACCTGAGAATACAGTTTTCCCTTAGCTTTTCTCTCAACTCATGTGAATTATGAGTTTTCTATCGCAGTATTTGTGAAGGGTTAGAACTTGTAAGTGAAACTTTCATTACAATTGAAGAAAATTATAATAAATACAAACATACCTGTACTATCAGAATGGTGATCACGAAGAGCATGTTCTAATAACTTAGACTTAATTCCAGAAGATGTAGCATAGTCAAGAATAGCACTTTTCCACCTGCTCCAGACTTCCATAATTGCATCAAAACTGAATTCATTTCCAGATATCAGTTCAAACTCATAAAATATCTACAAGTACAATTAACAGCCACTAAACACATATACAACGTAAACAAAATCGTGACTTACGTAATTAGCCTTTTTAAGGTGTGGAAAATACAATAACAGTTCAGCGGGACGAACGTCTCCAGACAGCACCATGTCTCTCCTGTTCTTTAGAGTTCTCCTTATCAATTCTTTAATTACATCTACTTTATGTTTCGGTTTTTCTATTTCTTTCTTTAAATGGTCAGTATTTCGTTCGTGTGCCACCTGGTCATCTTGGTTAATACTAATCTCAACGTAGGAATGAGCCACACACGGAGCTGCCTTCTGCCTCTTGGGCTCTGGAGTTGCTCTTGAATACTTTCTATTTATATTTTGACAACGCACATATATGTATTGCCTCCAGGAGTTCTGAAAAATACACATCCCAAAGTCTATATAACTACACATCTAATTGGCTATTCAAAACATCAACTTACACTTTCTTTGAGAAAACTAAATTTTCTCAATAACGACTCGGCCACTACTCCACAATCCCTCATGGAAGGATGCCGCACATATGTAGACAGCAAAGTAGCCAAAACTCTAACCATGTACTTGCGATCGTCTTCTCCTACTTTACACTTAGATAGATTATCCTCAGTAGTTTCCCGAAACATTGGTACTGGAAAAGGATTAGGGATCATTCCCTATTTCAACAAGAAAAATACCAATGTGAGTGCAAAAGTTGGACAGCAATCTACCACTTTGATCACACACACTCACACATGCACTCACACACGCATGCACTCACACATGCATGCACTCACACACGCATGCACTCACACACGCATGCACTCACACACGCATGCACTCACACACGCATGCACTCACACACGCATGCACTCACACACGCATGCACTCACACACGCATGCACTCACACACGCATGCACTCACACACACATGCACTCACACACGCATGCACTCACACACGCATGCACTCACACACGCATGCACCCACACACGCATGCACTCACACACGCATGCACTCACACACGCATGCACTCACACACGCATGCACTCACACACGCATGCACTCACACACGCATGCACTCACACACGCATGCACTCACACACGCATGCACTCACACACGCATGCACTCACACACGCATGCACTCACACACGCATGCACTCACACACGCACTCACACACGCATGCACTCACACACGCATGCACTCACACACGCATGCACCCACACACGCATGCACTCACACACGCATGCACTCACACACGCATGCACTCACACACGCATGCACTCACACACGCATGCACTCACACACGCATGCACTCACACACGCATGCACTCACACACGCATGCACTCACACACGCATGCACTCACACACGCATGCACTCACTCACATGCACTCACACACGCATGCACTCACACACGCATGCACTCACACACGCATGCACTCACACACGCATGCACTCACACACGCATGCACTCACACACGCATGCACTCACACACACCCACACACACACAACACTAATATTGCTTTCTACCAATAGGTAGTACTAGCTGAACATTAAAAATAATAACAATTGGGACCGAAGGGTGTTCAGATAATCAAAATGTTCAGATAATAGATTTCTTACTCTACTGGCTGAGTAGAGCTTTCAAGTGCTGTGGGGCTCTTACATCTGTCTACATCTACAGCCTAAGTACATCCCAGATGTTGTAGTATCCCCCTAGCATCCTTCATTGGGAGTTTCCCAGACAAATCCTAGAACTGTAGCAGCTACTGTTCAATCTACAGGCCTTAAATTGAAATAAAAGGGGTGTGGTTTCCCGTTGGTTAATTAGGATACGCAACGTCCTACTGTAACTGAAATAATTGGTGAGCAAGCGAAGCAAACCAGACACTCTTGGCTATAGATAAATGCAAAGTTTTGTATATGTTTATGCATGGGCTTGGTACGTCACCTCTCTTTATGTAAATGGGCGGAGTTTCATTAACGATCAGTACCATTTTTAAAAAAGTTTCGTAAAATATCTTGTAGCTGTTGCTTTCGTTACATGGAACGTAGAAATATTCTAAACCTAGGCATAGGCTCACTAGAAGCGGAGTGCTCAAAGCGCAGTGTGGCGAGCGAGCCCAGCTATACAAAACAAAACATTGTCAGACAGGATGTCATTAGAGACTGTCCAACATGGTGAGAGACCAGGCTGTGCAATAGGCAGTTTAGTTTTGGATCAAACAACTTAGTGGTATTATTGGGTCAAAAAAGATAAAAGTATTGTTAGGTGTTTGAAAATAATTATGACCCGTACCACAAATATTTGACAATTTAGCTACTGTTGTTTGTGCATAGCCAGGCTAACTCGCTCGACACACTGTGCTTTCAGCATGCCCCTAGTAATATGTAACAATAATAACAATTAGCGTACTCTTTAGCATTATCACACACACATGCATATACACCCAACAAGGAAACACAACACAGACCAAGCTTATTCAATCTAACTCCCATTTTGGGAGGAAAATATTAATTTGATAAACTAGAAATATGAACGTACAACCGATCTCCCTCCTCCCCCTCCCCCGATAAAAATTTACAAAAATTTCTTTTTCATGGGCAAAGTTAACCACCAGTCTTAAATTGGCTACAATGCGAGTAAAATATGCATTGTTGCAAAATGTTTTTTTTCAATTTCCATTTATACCTAAAAGTGTACAACTTCATTACAAGTAAATATGGCTTAACGTCACTCACATATCAATCAAAATCCAACTACATATAGGCACGAAGACACATGCAACCACACATGTCTCATATATGCCCTCACACACACACTTGAGTTGGGTAGCACACTGGATGTAAATCTTATTGAATATTGTCGAAATGCTGCGTTCAGTCCAATTCACACAAGACATGCATACAACTTTTGCATGAGATTCAGTAGAGATAACTGTTTATCCTTGCCCTGGACAACTATTAAAGAGACAGCACAAATTGTTGTATGATGCTTTAAGGCACAGCCTGACTGATGTATCATTGGGCTCCTAGCAGCTTTTGTCTCATCTGCTGCACACAAATGATAGCCAGCTATACTCAGCAGTCGATGTGATAGTTTTATCTAGTGCATAACTCACTGAGGGTTCACATGTATGTGTGAGATGTGGTATGCATAGAAAAAGATCCCCTACTCTAAGTATATTTATAGAACCTAATATTGCACCACACAGATGCACTCTTTTACACTACTGACCATTGATTGTATCAAGAAAAACAAATTTGATAAAAGTCTCTCTTTGCTCTACAGTTCCTGAAACAGTGTACAATTTGGGCTTAATTAGAATTTTACTTTTGTAATATTATTGCTGTATTAAAGGAGTTGGTGAGCGGAATTAAAGAAATAAATAAAAAAAGAAAGAAAAAGAAACAAAACTGTACTTATCCAACGTAGAAATAAATTATCTAATATCAGATATTGTCGTGTAATGGGTGCAATTCAGAAATACATACTACCAAAATTTGCAAGTACTTTTGGCCCACAGTTTGAAAATAATCAAGAAACAAACCAGAACGACAGATCTTAACTTTGGCTTTGGAAAACCATGACAGACGAAATGTAAATTGGGGAGAAGGGGCTCAACCACTTGGTTTGAAGTCTCATTGAGATAATGTGACTTAGCCCCAAGTTAGTAACTAGCACATGCACTGCCAATCTGTATTTCATTTCAAGGGAATGAAATTGACGAATTAAAGGTCATAATCTTTAAGATTTAGCTGATCTTAAATTCTATATAATTTTCATCTCTACAAACATAGTCTACACACATTACAAGTGCACACACATGCCGATACACTCACATGCACATACACTCACATATACATATAAACACTTGTACATACACACACATGCACATACACTCACATGCACATATACACACATGCACATATACACACATGCACATATACACACACATATACACACATGTACATATACACACATGCACATATACACACATGTACATATACACACATGTACATATACACACATGTACATATACACACATGTACATTACACACATGTACGTATAAACACATGTACATATACGTACATATACGCACATACATTCACATGTACATATACACACATGCACATACACTCACATGCACATATACACACATGTACATATACACACATGTACATATACACACATGTACATATACACACATGTACATTACACACATGTACGTATAAACACATGTACATATACACACATGCACATACACTCACATGCACATACACTCACATATACATACACTCACATGCACATACACTCATATATACATATACACACATGCACATACACTCACATATACATACACTCACATATACATACACTCACATGCACATACACTCACATATACATATATACACATGCACATACACTCACATGCACATAGACTCACATGTACATATAAACACATGTACATAAACACATGTACATATACATATAAACGCATGTACATATAAACACATGTACATATACACACATGCACATACACATTACACGTGTATCCTACTTGTGCCCACCAATCAACACATACACACACCATAACATGGAGTATAGTAAGTGGACAAAATGACACCCAGGAATTTATCTAGGATTTTCCGGCTAATTGTTGGGATTGGGGTGGGTGGGAGGTGGAGGGGGAGGGATTAAAACTGAATGCTACATATTAACTACCAGTCACATATATAAGGACACTCAACTCCATATGCAACATTAACTTTTAATTCATGTCACAAATGAACTATTATACAGTATTGTAATAAACTCACAGAACACTTCTGTCTTCTTACGGTCACTGGTGAGCACCCCTACAAAACAGTTGTTTACTAATAATTACGTTGTATAAATTAGTAGAAGACTTCTTACTTGACTGCTTGTTAAAGACTGCATATCCGTACAGTCCGAAGAAGAATCTTGAATCTATGAGTGTGAAGACAATTTTGATTCATTTTGTTTATTAATTTTTTGTATTCATTAATTTGATATATATATATATTTATTGCAGCCTTGATATTTTTGCTTGAATATTTCTGCATCACGCGAGCGTTCTGTATTCTCCCATATTGTATGCTTGTTATTGAACGCTCCAAGTAGCATGCACGTAGCGAGTAAATCAATGAAAATTGTATTGTAACCGGTTGAGAAAAATATCATGGTAGCAATAAATCACTTATCACACTCGTCGTACATTATGGGAATGATATTTTACTCTCACGCCACATTTTCACTCGCCTTTGGCTCGTGAAAATATTTTGCGTGCTCTTAAAATATTTTCCCATATTGTATGACTCATGCTATAAGTATTATTTATTCTATACTAGATATCTTCACAATGTTATTTTTAGGTTCGTGACCCGTTATTATCTAACGGTTGTTATCTCACCATTACCAGCGATTAATACTATCACCTAACGACGTGCAATATCACCTAACGACGTGCAATATCACCTAACGACGTGCAATATCACCTAATGACGTGAAATATATCCTAACGACGTGAAATATCACAAATCTCTGTTAATGAGTAAACGTATTATCATTCAACCTTTTCCTTCACAACAAACACCACTTTCGTGAAGAAGCTATGTTATTAATATTTAATAGCAGGGTTAGTTGTGAAATTTTTGTGCTAATTGCCATTCAACTTAACACTAGTGAAATTTATCCCAAAGTTCACTCCTATTCATACTATTACTTATACATATGTGTGACCACGGGAAAATCTGACACAACCCGCCTCCCTAAAAAAAATTGTTATTATGCTTACACGTTCTTCGTCAGCTAGAGATTGATCTCTCCATGATTTAGAGCGATAGCTAGAACCATCGCCGATATATGCTACCTAACCGTTTCATTCCGCAGGCTTTTTAAAATAAATTGTTAAGAATTAAATCGATGTATGCGTGTCGCGTTGTGCCCGGTTTTCCCATAGACAGTCACATATATACACACTAAAAAAACAGAGGCAGTAGTTTTAAACACCTCTTTTCCCCATTTTGTATTAAATACAACATAACTACAATTAACTTACTTGTGTCTGATCCGATTTTCCTTTGAAACGCCCATCTGAAGCAGGTGATTCAGCTGAATACAACTACAAAAAAAGGAAAAAAGGAAAAAATGATATCTATTTCTGCGATAATTATAAAATAACAATAATAATAACAATAAACATTAATAATAATTTACCTTTTCTTTATTCTCTTTCTCCAAGCGAGTTTTTATGGCTGTATAAACTTTTAGCCTCATACCAAAGGGTTTAGGAACCACCTCTTTTATACAGTCTGGGCCAGGACAGCTACCAAAAGCTTGGACAATAGCAGTGCCATCCATTTGCTCATCTACAACAACAGCAACCTGGAGTTATCCTTGTTGTATAAATTTAATATAAACGATCATACCAGAAAATGCACCAGCTACAGTAGCAGGAAATCCTTCCTCAAGTATCCACTCAGCCACTTCATCAACATCTAGGTCTTCCATATCCACTTCACTCTCAGCACTCCACACTCGCCGAAGTCGAAGATTTCACAGCACTTCACAGTTAAAAAAGCCACTGGATGCCCTATTTACACCGTTGACACGTGGCTGCAATCACTTCGCACGTGATAATGCGAGGGTGGGGCTAATGGGGGTGGGCCTCGAATGCGGAGAGTGAGCTGCAACCGGTCTAGCTGTAGCGTTAAAGATCTGAGGGTTCAAAATGGATATATTTCAATGCAATTACTGTTCTTTTCGATGCATGGCGTGGAAAAATCACATGAGACACACGTTTGAATGCCACTCTTCTCTGCCTAACTTTAGATTTTCCTGTGGAATTTCAGGTTGCCTGCAAACATTTCGTACTTTTTCTGGGATGTCTTCTCATTTGTGGAGGCAACATTCAAGCCACATTACCCAATTGGAAAGCGATGAAATGTTTGATCTTGGTGCTGAAGATAATTCTTTATCAAGTGTGCAGGAAACAAATGATGAAGATACTGCAGAAGAAGGACTCTTTTCACCTGCACTAACTAATGGTATGGCAAAGAGGAGTACTGCACTCTTACTTCTTACTTTAAAGGAAAGACACAGACTCACTCAAACAGCGATTAATTTTTCAATTTTCCAAATCAAACAGTTGTTGAAATACCTATTGGATGATGTCAAAGAATCAGTCTGTCAAAACTTAAGTATTGATGAAACCAATATTCAAGATTGTTTTAATGTTGATCCATTTGAAGGATTGGAAACTGAATATTTACAAACAAAATTTTATATAAATCACTTCAACCTTGTGGTAAATTACGAATAGCTATGAATTTTTTGTATATTTAACTTTGCTTGCTAGCTTATAATTACTATACACGATAAGTTATCAAATTATTATATAATATGTTATAGGATCCCATCTCAGTTATCTTGGGAACTGAATTTATTCCGATTCAATCTGGAAACAAGCGGAGATTACAGGAAAAGACCCATACATTTCAATATGTCCCACTCTTGAATGGCTTAAAATCATTGCTGACCAAACAGGAAATTCTTGATGAGGTTAGAAGTATTCAGGTTACATTGATGTGCTATTGGTCCACAAGATAATCATATGGCAGGTCAATTGAACAGAGAGTGTTTATGTATTTGTACTTGTTAAATTTGCGTTCATACATGTAAGTCAAACAAAATGGCACCATTACAATAATAACAACAGCAACAAAACAACTTGGAATAATAGAAATTAAGCCTCATATAAAACAAACATACAAATATTTTGGTTGATTGCAACGATGCAAGCTTTGGTGGTTGCCAGATGGACATTAATGAAGCTCTCCTCACACACTGATTGGCGAATGACATCTTGTATCTATCTTTGCGAACTCAAGGTATAAATATAAGGCAGATCCTACATTTCTGCCAATCTATAAGCAAGTAATCATAGTTTCACTGGCAAAATGTCTACTTGCAGACAGCACAAGAAGTGTCAAACTTGCAGGTTTTATTATGATATGTGAGTCTTTGAGAGAGCATGCTGATTCCGAACTCCATGGACATCAAATATTCAATTTTGATTTGTTATTGTGAGGTAGCCTGTGCAAGGTCCACAAGTCTGGGCCTCCTGTTGTCATGAATAACAGTGGGCTGCTTGTTATTGTGATAGGGTAAGCTATCCTCTGGGTGACAATTAGATTTTGGTGAATTAAAACAACTCTCAGACATTGCAGAGAGAGTGAGCTGGTGTCTCAAATACTCTAAAGAGTGCTTACCCTATACGAAAAAGTGTGCATGTAACATATGCATGTTACATGCATCTAACAGACAATAACATGCGCATGGTAGAGTGCATGTTAAATGAATGTTGCAATCAGTTTCTACACTCATGTAATATGCATGTTTCATGTAACATTAAAGGATTTGGGACGTTTCACAAGCATGTAACATGCATGTTTATACATGAATGGCAACAACAACGATCTTATTCCAATTTTTTTGTACTCCTTTGGCATTAACCCTGGTACACTTAGCCTGTTTTCGTTTTTCCAGTAAAGATTCACAATAATACATACAATTCTAAAGTAAACTGAGGTGTTGTGCTATCAGAAAATGCCTAAAATAGCTCCAGACAACATCGCTAGGACTTCTTTAGGATCAAGTAGCTATGCTATACTTATGTATTGGAATCAGGCTGCCAATTACCACAGTTGATATCAGTAACTCAACGGTAATTCAATTATTTCACGGCTCGTATAGCTTCTCTACTCTCTATACTTGAGCTTCATAAGTATTCAAGTTCAAAAATATTTAGGCATACCACCGCCTGAACCTCGATTGCTCGGGTAGCCATTTCTTGAAAAAATAACATAAGAAAAAAATCCCGGTGCTTGCGAATCCGCCTTTTTTTTAAACAGAGCAGTACTACAACACAGGAATATATAAAAAAATATCACAATCTAGTGGATAATCAATATTTCAAAATCTGGTGAAGTCCAGTGCTGTGAGCATGTGCGAGGAGTGCCTACGGCGCTTGTGCCGGTGAGGGCAGCAAAAATTCTGATTTTATTGCTGAATAAGCAAAAAAATTCAGAATATATTTAATATTATAGTCTATTATATTTATATATTGTATAAATTTTATACACCAGGTATAATTGAATTATGCAAACATCATTTTTATATATTCATTGTAGATTCTACAAGATCATAGTAGAAGTGATGAATTCATTGCTGATTATTGTGATGCAAAATTGTTCAAAGAGCATGAACTATTCCAAGATAAATCCAAGCATTCTCTTCAAATCATTTTGTATTTTGATGAGATAGAGGTATGTAATCCGCTTGGAGCACATGCTGGTGTTCATAAACTTGGTAAGCTTATGAATTATACTCCTTTCATAAATATTAATGCCCAATGTTAATTACAGGAATGTTTTACTATGTTTTGGGTAACATTCAACCAGCTCTTCGATCTACTCAACGAGCAATTCAGCTTGTGGCGTGTGTTGAGAATCCAATTTTGGTAAAGTATGGCTTTGAAAAAGTTCTCGCTCCTTTCATTAAGGATGTTAACACATTGAGTGCAGTAAGTTGAAAAAATGTACAATTGGAATTTATAACAAATTCACTGTTAATAACTATGTCACATTCATATTTACTAGTGCCCAGTTTTCTCGTAGATGGTCACATATATATATGGCTTTGATACGTCGCTTCTCTTTACGTCAATGGGCGGAGTTTCGTTAAAACTTCCTTTAGCCATAACATAATTTTTTGACAATTTAGCAACCAGTTTTTGAATAGCTGGGCTAGCTCGCTCGCCACACTGTATGCTTTGAGCACACCCCACAATGTGGCGCGCATAATTGCCGGAAAAAGATTGATTAAGTTCTTTGCAATAAATTTTTTTTGAGAGGGCCGCGTTGTGCCCGATTTTCCTTTAGACTCCAAATTTTTCCTTCATCTAAGACTCGAGAGTGTCTCACTCGCTTCACTCACTTACCAATTATCATATAAACACTTGTTACCAGTAATTTTTGTCATTTTTCCTAATAGGATGGAATTTCAGTGGAATGTGGTGGAATATCTCACCTGTTTTATGGAACTGTTTTGTTATGCCTTGCTGACACTCTGGCTGCTCATCAGTTGGGTGGTTTTAAAGTTGGTGTCGGCTTTTCATTGAGAATATGTCGGGATTGCATGGCAACGAGAGAACAGATTCAGACAAAGGTATCAATTTTTTTAGTGCATATATTCATTAATTCTTCATTAAACTAGTATGTAACATTAGAACTTCGATTTTTCAAACTTCAATTATCCGAATACTTCAATTAACCGAACACACAAAATCCAATAGTAGCACGTGCAAACATGAACAAGTTGTTAGATTTTTCGTGTCCTTTAGTACTATACAATACATTTCTTATGGTGTTCAGTTATCCGAACATTTCGGTCTGAACACCCCTCGGTCCTAACTTTTTTCGGATAACTAATGAACTGTAGCGTCCCGACCGTAGCGAGGATGCTACTCGAGGCCGAGGATTTCTAAACGATGACGATTCACAATATCCGAATCCAACTCTTTTAGAACGTAGCAACGGCTAAAAACTAAAGAAAATGTCTGTAAGAGCGTAGCAACAAGCGTCCGATTTACACGATATCTAAATACCGCAGAGCATGATTCTACTTGTATAGATTCTCGTAACGGACCAATCAGATTGCTCGCATGTGACTAGCTACGTTCTAAAGCTATTTATAATAGTACAAGTAGCAGGTAAGAAATTTGGGTGGATTGTTTCGCCTATTTAAAATTCATTGGTATATTAGACTGGGGATTTTAAGGGCAAATGTTTCACCCCCACTCCCATAAATAATTTTATTGCAGCTTTGATATTTTTTCTTGAATATTTCCGCATCATGCGAGCGTTCTGTATTCTCCCATATTGTACGCTTGTTATTGAACGCTCCTTGTAGCGCGTGTAGCGAGTAAAATCAATGAAAATTGTATTCTAACTGGTTGAGAGAAAGTATCAAAGCAGTAATAAATCACTTATCACACTCGTCGTACAATATGGGAATGATATTTTACTCTCACGCCATATTTTCACTCGCCTTCGGCTCGTGAAAATATTTTGCGTGCTCATAAAATATTTCCCATATTGTACTCAGACTCGCGCTATAAGTATTATGTATATTTTGACTACTTTAAGCCCCCCCCCCCCTCCTGTGAAATCCATAACCGTAGATAGAGATTATATATCTGGAATAGGCATTAATATGTAATAGGGTAATTACTTCTGATTTCTGATGTAGTTCCTAGAAGAAGATTTTGTGCTACGTGATCGTGTCAGTCATAACCTTCACTGCTCTCTGTTGTCGGGTCCTCTTAGTGCGGAAGATTCAACAACATATGGCGTGAATTCCACATGTCCACTGAATGAAATGAATTATTTTCATGTCGCAAATTCACAAATTCCACAGGATGTAATGCACGTTCTGCTAGAAGGTGTAATTCCTTTGGAAACAAAATTGGTCATACGAAGTTTGATGGAAGATGGATACTTCACTCTAGATCAACTTAATGAACGTATTGCTAATTTCTCTTATGGTAGAGCGGAAGCAAGAAATAAGCCCCCAAAACAATTCCAGAGACTATCATTTCAGTCTGGATCAGGCTCTCTTCACTTGTCCTGTGAGTGTTAAATACAATGAATGACCTTAGCTAACTAGCTGATAAATAGGGGAGCTATACAGGTACACTCAAACCTCTCTTATCCGGACAGTCTGGGACCAAGGGGTGTCCGTAACTAAGAAATGTCCATAACTCAGAAATACTTAATTTATTCGGTAATGAACCGCGTATACAATTAATTATTTGATAATTGAATTAGTATATTACTTAAAATTAACAAAAACACCTGTAAATACTACATGAATCAATTAATTTAAAATATGAAGTGATTTTAGTTTGCTTCATAGATTTCAAGCTACACTGAGCTGCATCGTCCTCCAACTTTTTACCAGCATAAGATGTGCAGGGTGTGTGTTGCCTTTGGACTCCAACCACTCCAAAGCAGTATCAAAAGCAGCACAAGCTTGCGATGGAGTAACTGCATTTGAAGAAGCTTCATCTTCATTTTTGGACTCAGATTCTTCTCTCTCTTGCAAAACATCTTCTACAATTTCTTCATCGTTCATGTCCAAATATCATTCCCGGTAGATTTTGGAACACCAAACTGTCCGACTTCCCTTTCTTAACTTCTGATATTATCTCCAGCTTTCTTTCTAGAGTTAAAACGCTACGCTTGCGTTTAGTTACCGCGACCTTGCCTCCACCACCGCTGGTCGTTGAGTTCTTAGAATAACTAGCAGGCACTGCCTTTCAAAGAGTTTTGAGAAGAACTAGCAGCGACGCCGCCGGTCAACGAGTTCTGAGAAGAACTAGCGGTAGACGCACTAACTGCCTGTTGATTTCCCTGCTCCATCTCCGCACACAACGCTACGATCAAATACATGTACACTCGAAGTCACACGCGAAATATTTCCCCGATTTATTCGTTTAATTTGGTAGCATTCCGACTACACTGACGATCCGTACGCAGTCAATAATTTTAGTTGGTGTCCGGTAGACAGAGGTGTCCGTAACTTAGACGAACGGATAAGAGAGGTTCGAGTGTACTTGGTCAATCACCGCACTGCCATTTACGAGCGACTACTGTCACCTGCCGAAATTTTATGAGTACTTTATCAACTATTGTTCCCTAATAGAATTGATGAAATTGTTAAAATCAGGACAAGATAACGTATGAATATTTAAAATTAAAGAATTGAGTAAATCCCATGCAATTTTGTTTGTTAACTGTATTAAACTCGTATATTACCTCTAGCTAAGTGCACAAACTTTCAAAGTGTATAAAATAACTGCTCTATGATTGGTGGTTTAATTTACAGCATCACAGATGTGGAATTTTGCTACCTTATTGCCACTGATGATTGGAGACAAAGTACCAGAAACTAATTCTAAATGGGAATGCTATTTACTCTTGCTAGAAATTACAAAAAATTGTACCGCAAAGATCACCTCATCAGCCACAAGTGATTATTTGAGAGCATTAATTGAAGATCACCATCAACTTTTCAAGTCATGCTATCCGGACATATCATTCACACCCAAGATGCACTATATGGTGCACTTTCCAAGACAATTAATAAAGTATAGATGTCTGTGAATGATAACTATAAACATGTTCATGTATTTTATATTTAACAGGGTTGGACCTATGGTGACAACATGGTGCATGCGAATGGAAGCGAAAAACTCCTATTTCAAACGAATTGCACAATTGGGCAACTTCGTTAATTTACCTCTATCAGTTGCAAAGAGGCATCAGAGGTTGTTGTGTGCTCATTTGCAAGGAAAATTTTTCCTTTATGATGACTTGGAATGCGGGCCATGTAAGTCAATTATTAATGTGTTTTAAAGCAGACATTCTTAAAGGTGTGCATTGAATTAAGAGCAGGTTGACTAAGCATGTGCTAATATAAGGGGGTACTATGGCTACTGGCTGTAGCAATGATGATAAATTAATTAACACTTCAAGAGAGACAAACTGTCACAGTCAGTTGATTGTTGCAGGCTTCCTCATGGAGTCCGGTCAATAATATGGAAGAGGATGCTGTCTCATTCATATGCTCTAAATAAAAAAAATAATAGGGGAGTAAAAACTCATTTTACCCAAGATCAATACTAATGTTTCTTAGGGAAGATGTATGGTAGTAAGTATAATTTAAAGGTGTTAAGTAATAGTTAACCCATGGCATAGAGGGATTATTGTTGATAACTGGTCCGTTCTCGAGGGCGAAGCCCGAGTGTGAGGAACAGTTATCGAACGATAATCCCGAAGTTGTCATGGGTTAACTATTTTATATCATAGTTTCAAAACTCAATGACAAGCGAGTTTTTATTTGAGGAAATAATGTAATTTATACTGGGATACAGCCACCTACAAATGCTAGTTTAATTCCCACTGCGTCATAACTCCTCCTAGTGCACTGCCGTGTTCCATCTTCCTTAGCTGCTGCTCCACTTAAAAAATAGTTGATGACTGGAGAAGAGCCATCAAAGTATCAAAGAGACTGATGTTCCCGACAATTTTTTTAACTGCAGCGACAAAAGTTTGCTCAATAAATTCTATCTGGTACGTCAAAATTACACCGTTAAAAGTTGCAAATCGCAGGGAAATATGCAATGCCTGCGGGAAACTTACAGGGGAATACAATTTTTAATCCATGGCTGTTACCGCAACAACTATGATATAAATATGTATAAAGAGTTTTTTTTTAAGGGTGTGTGGCTAGACTTACCACACACCAAATAAAAATGCATTCAAATTTCTGGAGGGATAGGAGGAAGAGGTGTCAGGGGAAGAAGCATTTTCCGATGGTTTTTTTTGTTTTGTTGGAGGTTAGATAATGGGGTGAGGAGGGAGTGGGAGACTATTTGGCACAAATAGAGATTAATTGCACTAATTAAGTTAATACCATATACCGTTCAATAATAGCCTCCTGAATTTTACTCCTACCTATGCTATTACATACACATATCATAATATTCATACACTCATGCCTATCCAGGTAAATCAGATGCCACGACAATATTGAGGGCTGATTCTATGAGTGATGCTATCATTGAGCTGTTGCCAAACACAGACCTTGACACCACTTTGACACGGTAAATACTTTTAAATACTATCATGATTATGATGCTATTATGCAATTATGCAATGATTTATTATATTTAGGCCAAATTGGATAAATATTTACGGGGAACGATTTTATCGACACGAATTTGTTGTTAAAGGATTTCATGAGGATGACCTGCCAATTTTTGGAAAAATAGTGGACATCATAGTAATTGCAAGAACCATTTCTTTATTACAATTAGATATTTATGACACTGTTGGTATAAATAGTCATTTGTCAGCATATCAAATATGTCGTACCATGCATAATGAAGTTGTTCTTCTATCACAATTACATTCCAAATCTGTATAGGAGACTCTAACACCTATATCGTCATGAAATCACATGTACATAATAATTGTTCTTAATCGAAACAAAAACATTCATTATACTTTCTATATTCACATGTGAAATTGATTGAATTGCACTAAATACTTGAGCATTGAAATGTTTTCTTGGTAAATAGAATATGAATTGCTACTTTAACATATGTATAGTTACATTGAAAGAGAAGTGTTATTTTGAGTAACTAAATGTAGTTATAATGATATGATGTATTATTTAGTAATCAAAGTGTAATATTTACAGAACAATGTCATTTTCACATGGTTATGTCATATTTACAGTATGTTAATTTAACATATTGTGTTAAAATAGCATACGATTTTTTACTGTGTGAGGACTACAAAATACAATGTAAGTTTAGCCAAAGGTTTCAAAACAGCCAACTCTTTGTTGTATTCACTGTGTTTATATGTGCATTTGTGCCATGTGCTTTAAATTTTTTTAAATTATATCAGAGAGTAGCTACTCCCATAGATTTCAAAGCAACTACTATTCAATAGACAATGAAAAATGCCTGTAGTCTCTATTAAACATTATGGACATGTCTACAAAAGTGGCGGAGTTAGGATGAATAAGATGAGCTAGTCTGACTGGTCTTTTCAAACAAAACTAAGTACCACTTGTTTCTTATCGAAGTTACCAATTGTCATGAAAGTTGATTCATTCACTTGTGTATATTTATGTTCACAAAATACTTTAAAAAAATAGTTTGCTATCTTAAAAATTATCCTGCAAATAGTTTTTGAGTTTGTAAAGTTTAGCCAACTAACGATTGATAGAGGTTTTCTTCTTCTTGAGGCAATAAAGAATATGGTGAGGATTAGAATGATCACAGCAAACACTGCTGCTATAGCTACCAACTAACACATACTCCCACAAACTGTGAAAGAGTTGACCTGATAGAGGCTGTAAGGAGTATTGGATTGGACAACACTAGTGAAAGGTGTAGTGAGCACAGAGGATGAGACAGGAGTTGGAGGGGGGAGGTGGAGTAGCTGCCAGACTGGGAGGTTGATGTAGGAGCAACTGTAGCTGGTTGTACTAACACAGTGGAGAAATCAATGTTACCAGCAATCCCTCTAGTAGTTTGAGTAAAATCTTCTGTTTCTGTTAGATTACTATCTCTATACGGGTTAAAATTGAGAACAGAATCATTGGTTGTAAATGTCAAAGCATTGCTAGGAGACAATAATGATGAGACTCCCTCTACTTGTGCCTGACAGTAATGTCTCCCTGCATGAATGGAGTCTGAGAATCGTCCTAGAGTTATAGTAGAAGTTAGTTCTATCAGTTCTCCATTCATTACAGTCTGATTCTGAGATGCAATACTAACAAATGGTAGGAAGGTAATCATGTTCATTGGTACAGTGTTTCCTCCAGTGTTAGTGAAGAACCATACTATGTCTAGTCTAGGACCTGCAGAAACTGGAGCCTGTACTTAGTAGCCTGTACTTAGTAGTGATTTAGAAACAGCTGTTGGAGTTGTGTTGTTGGTGCTGCTGGTAGAGCTCGTTCACATGCTTTACTTGCCATTTTTATCTGTGCTGCAGCATTTCTATTTTTATTTATTTATTTTGTGATACGAACTTTTTTTTTTTCTTTTTTTTCTTTTTTTTTTCTTTTCATTTTTTTTTTTTTTTTCCTCCCTAGAAAATTTGCCTTGGTAGTATTATGTGAAGTTCACTACAGTGGTTTAGTTCGTTTTGTTTGTTTGTTTGTTTTCCTTTATTTTTTAATTTTTGTTGTTATTGTTTTGTTTGTTTGTTTTCCTTTTTTTGTTTTTTTTGTTTGTTTTTTTCTTTTTGTGAGCTTTTAGATAAAGCATTGGTTGGCTGTCACCACTGGCTTCCAGGTTTCTTCAGACCTCTGCAAAAGAACAGCACCAATGCCAAACGACGAGGAATCAGCAGAAACTTTTAGTGGTGCTTGTGGGTCATATTTCGCCAGCACTGTGGGTTTAGACACTTCCTTCTTGACATTTTTGAAGGCCTCTTGTTGTCTAGATCCCCAAGTCCAAACCACTTTCGAACTCAACAATTCTCTCAGCGGCTGAGTTAGCTCCGCTAAGGATGACGAAAATTTCCCCAACTGGTTCACCATGCCAAGAAACTTGCGCAGCTCGGGGACTGACTCCTCCGCTAGCAGTATTTGCCGTTCGCGTCGAGTTTGGAAAATACTCGAGCTCCCGACAGTTTTGCTAAGGTGTCATCCACCCCAGGTATCGGGTGTACCTCTCGCAGCACTGCCTCATTGAGTGGTTTTAAGTCGACGTTAAGTCTTACTTCTCCAGACTTTTTAGGCACCAACACCAACCCTGCGCACCATGGGGTAGGCTCATCCACTCTGGAAGTGATTTCCTTCTCTAAAAGTAAAACTGGAGAAAGCAAAGAAAATTCTGAATGAGCCGGCAGGACAAACACTTGATGTTATCGGTCAGTTTAACGGAAAGTTATCGCATGGAAGTCAAATAATTCAGGTAACAATTTATGTCGTAAAAAGTCTACATACCAATTTATTGGGATTACCAGCGATTACAGCTTTGGGCCTGGTTAAGCAGGTAGATACTAGTACAAGCAAGGAATGCCACTCTGAGATAGTGAACCAGTACTGTATTTACGGGACTGGGCACTTGGGGAGAAGAGTACAAAATCCAGTTACGTGAAGATGCCACTCCATTCGCATTGTTCACACCAAGAAAAGTTCCGTTCCCACTACGAGAAAAAGTGCGCAAAGAACTTGAGCGTAAGAACCTCGTCTGCATCGTCTCCCAGACAATACAGTAGTGTACTTATTTTCCTTTCGTCGTTCTGCTTATCTAAGCAGGATGCTGTCAAGAATTGCTGAAAGCGTCTTTTCCATTTCAGCCACCCATCCGGATTTCTGAAGCAAAAATTTTCCGGTGGTTGTTGTAATGCAATGTTGGTAGATACTCTAGTGACGGCCACTACCCCTGCGGTTTCCTCACTCATAGTTAAACAAATAGGCGATATTTTCGACGACGAAATTCAATCCTACGCTGCCGCCATGTAATGCTTGTGTTTAGCTTCACTTACTAGCTACTAGCTAGTTACCACGTTAGTATAAGTGTTATAGATTCAATATCTCAACTGTAACTGTGACAGTGACTGACTATGATACTAGTGATAACATTATATAAGCAGACACACAGGAAATGATACTAAACCACAATGTCAATGACAGTACAGATTATGCCACAGGCAAGGATTTAGAAGGTGAGGAAAGAGAGAGAGAGTAGGACAAAAAAAAGAAGCTAAATAGATGGTGAGTCTTTTTCTCAATAGGCCGAAGTGTGGGAGACTGGTGTATCAGATTCTTTAGTATCATTTATACTGTATAAGTCTATTCTTCCAAGCAAATTTAGAAGCCTTATTGGTCAAGGATTTAGTGTCATGAAAACAATGAAGTTATGAGGCCTTTCTTACATTTTTCTTATCAACTAAGTCATCCATTGCTTGTCTCATACAAGGAAGAGAGTGTCTGTGCTTGTCTCAAGCTACACTCTGCCTGTTAATTTTTCATGCACTGTATGCAGTGATAGTTTCAGTGTAACTTCTTTAGACTTTGGAGTCCATCGATTCAAGCAATATTTTCTCCTGGCAAATTTCTCTAGTGTGTGTGTGCGTGAGGGGGGCTGAGGTAGAGGGGGCACGAATGAACTAACGAGGTTCATGTTGCCAATGTAAGTTGAAAGCATTGTCAATTCACTGTTAGTCAATTTTGTGCCAAGTTATTGATTTGTAATCTTTTGAGTAGATAGAATGATTTGGATTAAAAACAAGGCTGCTTTTATCACTGATTTTATGAGCTCCTACCTTTCAGATTATATATCGTTACTACAGAGGAAGGAGGGATGGGGGGGGGGGGGTGTTACGGGGGGTTAATTGACTACAAAGTGCTATATAAGTGTTTGTATATATGTGTGCTTGCACTATCAACTTCACTGTGAATCAGTTAGTAATTACTCCATATTTATTCTTTAGCCCTACAATGTTGATGTCGGGTACGAGCGTTTTCTTGGTCCCGAAATCTTCTTCCACCCTGAGTTCTGCAATCCGGACTTCCCGAGATCTTCTTCTACCCGGAGTTCTGCAATCCGGACTTCATCACGCCCATCTCTGAGATGGTGGACATTGTCATTCAGAACTGTCCCCCATTGACGTCAGGAGACCTCTCTACAAGGTAACATAAGGGATGGTCTGTTGGATGTTGTATAATACTGGAAAGTATTAGTGATACAATGGAAGAAAGTGTTGTTGTATTTGTTAATAGGTTGTTGGGTTATTATTATTATTTATTTTATTTATTTATTTTTTTAATTTTTTTTTAATTTCTGTGACAAAGAGAATCATTAGAAAAAAAAATTGCATTAAATGTATCTAACAGTTTGTGGAGCCTCTAACAATAAATCTATTCTACAGTATACTTTTTTAATAATACCAAATTGCTCCACTGTTTATATATTAGTAATTTCAGCATATTCCACATCCTTGTCAAGCGTGTGTATTCCATAAGCAACATTACTTTCTAAATTTGCCACTTTTTCCATCTCTGCAGCTTCTGTCGTTCCATATGCTGAGTTTGCAGAAGTTATAATACTTGATTGAGTTTGAGAATTTGATGTTCTATATGCTGCAGCAGTGAGAATATCAAATTGAGTTGATGTTTCTAAATAAAGTAAAAACAAAAACAACAACAACAACAACAAAACAATAATAATGAAGCACCAAAGGTGCAAACCCTCAGCACTACTAAATACTACCTAGCTATTACAATATAATCTCAGACCAAAAGAACAAGAAATCTATTAGCTATTTTAATCGGGCTTCAATATAGCTCGAGAGATGAAAATGGTACACGGAAACCATGTCTTCATAAGAGAAGACAGGCAAGAAACACTCACCTGTATACATTTTCAACGCAAAACTTCACGTGATTACGACGTGATGGTAGGGGCGTTACCCACAAAAGCTGGTACCTACGTGGAGCTGAAAGCTTTGCGTTTTGTCAACAATTAGCCCGAAATTAAAAAAGTAGCACAATGAAAGGTCCTAAATCAGTTCGCATGCGTGCTGAGGGCTAGCTACTCTTTATTATTAAACTGGTTCTAACCACCACATCCGAACCGCTAAGTTAGGATAGAGTCCCAGCATCAGTGTAGCTACACAAAAATTACAAATAGGTCTTGATGTGTGACACAAACATGTTATGTTTCAGTTTAGACTGTAGACAAAAATTTAGCCAAAGACTATTAATGAATCACACATTACAATCAATTGTGTACATAAAACTTTGTACAAGAAGGAAATGTGTATGTGACCACCTATCTCATGTGTAAATATGAGACAGGTAGCATTATTGCGGCAATAAGAATAAATACAGTCAGAGAGCATGTGCAAATTGTTGATCACGCGTTGGTCACGTGATGCAGTTTGGGGTATTGATTCTTAATGATACTATCTACACAAACCTGACTGCTTTGTGATTTCAGAAAAATTTTCCTGAAATTTAAAAAAGTAACAATAAAAAGTCTTAAATAATCATTCTGATTAAGTTCATATCTAATTCAATGGTTAATTGTCAGTAATCTCTAAAATCAGAGCATGACAGACGGAAAGACAGGCAAACAGTAAGTTTATACTACTCTAACACTCTCGCGCTTGCGTGCTGAGGGTTAATAAGCTGTAATAATCATATTCAATGAAACACAAGTATCAAACAAAGGCTCCACAGCTAAACTGCATTGAATAGAAATCTAGTGGCTGTATGAAGCGAAAGTGAAACTGATAGAAAATATATAAATTATATGTTAACATGTTGTGTTAGCTAAGGCCCTTAAAAATCTAAAATTGCTATAGAAAAAATATGAAAATGGCACCTACAATTCTACAAGTTATGACAAATTCTGAGAACTACAAAATACAATGTAATTTCTAGCTAAAGGTTTCAGAAACAGCCAACTCTTCATTGTATCTACATACTATGTTTGTATGTGCATTTGTGTCATGTGCATCAGAGCATTATTAATATGCTTCATAGATTCCATAACAACTGCTAATTCAATAGACTATGAAAAATGTAAAATACTTTAGCTTCTTCGTAATTTGTTTGAAGGTGGCAAAAAGGGAACTTATCTTGCTGTCGATGTTTTGGAATTACCCTCACTGCATTACCTGGACATTTCCCCCCCTCAAAACTACAATATCCACTCTTTTATTTGGTCTTTTACTCAATTAAAAAAAGTAACTATGGCATAAAAATAGTAAAACCATGGCAAGTATCGGAATTATTGCTAGATAACTCCTCAAACCCATGGTTGCACTTCTACTTATTATGTATGTATCAGTTACTCTGGTTATGTCAATTCATTGAAGCAATAGAAGTCATAAAATTCAAACTGTGATGGTCCCCCCGCATAATATCAGCCACTCATTGTATTACCAAATACATAATAATGGTCAGCATCTAATGTGTACATATTCCTATGCTAGCAGTAGCTAACTCATAGTAGCTCTATCTAGAACCTATGTCATGACTACAGTGCACAGCAAGAACTAATTATTACAATTACAAGATTGGTAAAGTTAGGATAGGAAGAATTGAGCTAGTCTGACTGGTCTTTTTAACAATAACAAAGAACGCAACAAAAGTAAGTACCACTTGTTATTTTGAAAGTTACCAAATGGCATGAAAGTTGATTATCTGACATATGCATATATTTTTGTTTACAAAATACTATACAAAAATAATATTTTGCTAACCTAAATATTTTCCAGTAAATGTTTTTAAACTTGCAAAGTTTAGCCAACTCACGATTGCAAGAGGTTTTCTTCTTCTTGAGGTAGAGTCCAATAAAGAGTAGAGTGAGGACTAGGATGATCATAGCAAACACTGCAGCTACACCAACTAACACATACACCCACAAACTGAGAGAGAGTTGACCTGGTAGAGGTTGTGTGGAGACAGTAGTAGTCACATCTGTTGAGAAGATGTTGTCGGTAGTGGGAGATGTAGCTAGCACAGAGGATAAGACTGGAGACTGTATGGAGACAGTAGTTGTGATATCCGTTGAGAAGATGTTGTCAGTAGTGGGAGATGTAGCTAGCATAGAGGATAAGACTGGAGACTGTATTGAGACAGTAGTTGTGATATCCGTTGAGAAGATGTTGTCACTAGTGGGTCGAGATGTAGCTAGCACAGAGAATAAGGCTGGAGACTGTATTGAGACAGTAGTTGTGATATCCGTTGAGAAGATGTTGTCAGTAGTGGGAGATGTAGCTAGCACAGAGGATAAGACTGGAGACTGTATTGAGACAGTAGTTGTGATTTCCGTTGAGAAGATGTGGTCAGTAGTGGAAGATGTAGCTAGCACAGAGGATGGAACAGTAGGAGGAGAAGATGTGGAGTGACCAGACTGGGAGGTTGATGTTGGAGTAACTGTAGATGATGGCATAAATACAGTAGAGGAAGAAATACTTTCCGCACACCTTGTAGAAGCCTGAGTAAAATCTTCTAATCCCACACCACAAGGATTTAAATTGAAGACAGAGTCACTGGCTGTAAAAGTCAAAGCGTTGCTATGAGTCAATGATGACGTGTTTCCATCTACTTGTGCCTGACAGTAATATCTCCCTGCATGAATGGGGTCTGAGAGTCGTCCAAGAGTTATAGTAGAAGTTAGTTTTTCTATCAGTTTTCCATTCATTATAGTCTGATGCCGGGATGCAGCAATACCACGAAGTGGTAGGAAGGTATTCATGTTTATTGGTACTGTGTTTTCTCCAGTGTTAGTGAAGAACCATACTATGCCTAGTCTAAGACGACTTACCGAACCTGGGGCCTGTGCAACACACCGCAGGGCAAACATAGATACCCCACTGAAGGGGTTACACTGGACAGTAGAGACAGGTTCCCTCATATACCAGATATCACAGGCTGGAGAATAATAGCTAAATATTATATACCAGTTTATCTTCTGCAGTCCTAACTTACCTTTAGTAGCTGCTATTAATAGTACTAGTAAACTATTCTTTCTCATTTTTGGTTCTATCAAGCTATATATGATGTCAAGCGCTGGATCGTCCAATTCGTCCAACAGGCATCAGTTTTCCTATAGAAGGAGGCTACGCAACCCAATTAGGTTGAGCAGTTAGGGGTTTAGCGGTTAGTTGGACCACATCCGCTCGCAAGACCGATCTCACCCTGTTCGGAAATATTTTGCGATTGAATGTATCGAAGATTCCTGGAAACCTTGGATGGGAAGGGTGAAACTAGAATCTTTCCTGGCCCTTGCGCGCGTCTACGGGGGTCGTCAACTCTCCCCCCCCCCCCAAAAGTGCATAATTAGAGCCACACCTTTCTCCGACCTAGCTAGTCCTTTTTACTCACGCAGTGAGCTCCATTTTGCTTTCTAGGAGGCAAGCCTTACAGAGCTTGGGTCTTGAGCTGTTATAGCTGCGACAGAGCTTCCGATGTCGCTAAACAGGTTAAACATCTCAGACTTCCTATTTCATAGGCACGTCAGCATGTGTTGGAAGAAGCTGCTGATGATACTGGCTTAACTGTGCCACAAGTAGTAGTAAGTTATGAAGATATGGTTTAGTATAGAATGGCTATTTTATTTATTTGGTTTAGAATTGTGTGAAGGAGAAATAGTAGAAGATAAAGCATACCAGAAACACTGAATCAGTGAAGACTTTTCAAGATGCCTTTGACGTCCTGACAGAATTTTCAACAGGAATAGGCAAAATGGTTAGATGAATTAATATTTAATAATGCAATCTAAGGTACTTTTAAGCTGTTTGCAATAACTGTGGTGTAAAATAGTTAAACCACAGCAACTTTCGGAATTATTGCTAGATAACCACCCTCCCCCTAGGGCTTCCTCCTCAGGATTGGGTTGTTTATCAGTGATACTTCTTCAAACACATGGTTAAACTATTACATAATAAGTAAATAATAGTTAACCCTTCGTTCCGGATCCCGCTTTAAAGCGGGTGAAGACCAGTTGGCGTCTCCAAATTTTTAAAAATAGTTACTTTATAGCTAGAACCTTCAGATTGCATACACAGGGGCCCAATGCATTGGAGAAGCATCTAAAATAGCTTTCCGCCAGGACAGCTTCAACAGTACCTCACAGCAGTTGCGTTTATTTCTTCCTCGGCAAAAAAAAACATCGGTTCTCCGTCGAATTTAAAAAAAGTTACCTTCTTCACAGCAGCTTCATTTATGGATCCAGTCATCTCCAGAGCTTTGTATAAGCAGCGAAAAATTGCTGGATCCCAGTAGCCTTCCATAACACATTGAAACAACTGCTTCTTTGCCGACCAAGACTTTGCGGTTTGACTTACTGTCTTCTCCTTTTTTTATAAAATTGCCAGTTCAACTGGGGGCCTCCCCATTACGTACAGTCTTAGGTAATGCTTATTACATCATAGAAAAAAAGTGAGCGTGTCGTGTGATCCAGGTAACTATGCAAAAATTTTTTTTTTTTTCGAAGTCAGTTTTGAGAGATGTCGTCTACCAGTTACAGTGCTGTGGAAGTTTTAGACTTGCTTGATACTGACTCTAGCGACTCAGGATTAAGCGGAGAGGAGGGAGACGACATCTAGGGCTATAGGAGGCCCTGTATCAGGGTTGGTGGACCAGATGCTATATTATTAATTATTATTATTATTGCTATTGTTATTGTCATTTTTACTATTATTATTGTTTTTGTTGCTATGATATTGTTATTAGTATGAATAATAGCACAGGTAAACGTGATATTCGGGATTAATGGCACGAGTAGTGCTATTTCAATAGCTTTACGAGTGCTATTGATCCCTAATAGCACAGGTTACCCGTGCTATCACTCGCTAATAGTAGGCCAGCTTTTAAAAAAGTCATTTGTAATTGTAGCTACACTATATCATTCACTCACTATCTCCTTATTTCAGGATCAGCTTCCTCTGGAACTTCGTTTTCAACATATGGTTCCTCCTAATCTGTTTAAACATTCCGTCAAATACAGGTAGAGCTTCTGTGTATGTACATGTACGTGTATGTGTATATGTGTTTGTGACAGCAGATAACGTATGTGACATACACATAACACTGTCGTATTTTCAAAGTGTTTGCAATGCTATTTAAATACAATTCTAAAATAAAATATTTGCATTCACAATTAAATACTTTGGAGTATTTGACCCCAACTCTGGTGTGTTGTTAAAAGGTAAATTCTAATAGACAGCAAATAAGGTCAGGCCAGTGCTAATTTTGAAGTGACTTTCGTTATATGTAAATGTGGCACACACTCTCCACCCACACTCCCCTCCCTCCTTAATGTAGTTCCCAACTTTCCAATGACAGACCACACCCACTAACATACCTACAAATGAACGGGAGAGTAAAACTGAAAGAATTCTATAAACCAAGATGGATCCAGGAATTGCCTTGTTAGTTTCTTTTTTTTTGTGTGTGTGTGTTGAGGGGGGGGGGGGGGGGGGGGGGGGGGGGGGGAGGGGGGAGGGGGTTTGTATTTCAAGTATTTAGGGTTCCATGTTTGTTGTTAATCCTTTCACCCCCGAGTTTATGATAACCATTTTGGTAACAAGAAAATGTAATGTTTTTTTTGTTTTAAAAAAATTATTTTGCTATATAGACATTCAGCAAGAGATATATTTTAAAAGCAAGTTCAAACTAAACGGTTTACTATGATAAAAAAAAGTCTATTAGTCTGCACAAAGAATAGCTAAAACTTCAGACTTACCGTTACCAATGGTACTAACTGAATCTCAATTTCTGATGACCTCAGGGCTGCTATGGAGTTTAGACAAAGTACAAGGCTTATGTCTTCTATTTGATGGATTCTGAGCTTCTCAACCTTGTACTTTAAAATATTTCGGGCAGACAGATAACTCCTTTTTTTTTTAATGGTAAAAAAACTGAACACCTGTACTATAATTTCGATTTTTTTAATTACAGGAAGTACTACGTCAGAGCAACGTAATAACAAAAAATGGGAATGATGTATTGGATAATCATTTTTTTTTAAATACGGAGAACCGTTGACCAAATTCAGAATGCCATATGGCATCTATATCAGTGAAATGATTAATGTTTTTTTATTGTTCATTTTTTTTTTATTTTTAATTTTTAATTTTTGTTATAGTTGAGTTTGCAATATGGTTGCATTGTTTTAGATTATTGAGCTACAGCAAATAATTAAAAAAAAATTTTTTAGAGAAAAGAACACCATCAGTTGAGTCTGTCTAAATATTGATAGGTCACACCAGGACAGTGGCAGCATCTGGGATCACCAGTGGCAGCATCTGGGATCATTCCAGGACAGTGGCAGCATCTGGGATCACTCCAGGACAGTGGCAGCATCTGGAATCACTCCAGGACAGTGGCAGCATCTGAGATCACTCCTGGACAGCGGCAACCAGTTACGTGTGGGATCACTGCAGGATGTGTGTGCTGATGAGTGGAAATTCTGGATATCTGATTTGAGGTTCTTCATGCAGGACTAATACCAACATATTTTGTTAACAAACAATGGCAATGTTGTAAATGTAAAATAATTATTGTCATCTATATTTGGTTCATTGAATGATGTTGTAGAAATGACACAAAAATTATATCCATAAAGGCCAATAATTAGTGGGGGGGGGGGGCAAAGATCTGTGAGGCATGGTCTCAGCATGGCACAGTTTATGAGTATTGTAGGAGGTGATTGCTCAACTGATGTTGGGGTTAGATGAAATCCCAAGAGTTCTCTGACATGCTCAAAAATTGATACAGTAGAACTTCTGAACTGAGAACAATTTGGGACACATTTCACAAATCAGTTTAATTGCCTTCGGAGGTTGTTTATAATTTGCCTTCAAATATTATTAATTTAATACAGAAAATTGTTATTTGTTTTAAGGAGTGGGAGATGGGCCATACATTTTCTATTGGAATGAGTAGAGGGCAAAGGGAAGTTCACTAAACAGAATTAATTTACTTTAGAGAATTCACTATCAGAGGTTTCACATGCTCACTTGGTGCTGCTAACTACTGCATGGTAGTCCTCAAATGGTGTATGGGACGATTGCTTGTACTGCTTGTTACAAATACTGTTTTTGGCCACTTATACAAACTAATGTATATTATTATAACTACCAGGTTAACTATACTGGGTATATTTTTACACACCAAAATATCCCATAAATGCATTTACAGTGGAACATTTAACAGTGAACTATAATACACCAGTGTATACAAATCATATACTTTTGTTGTGGTGTGTTCCAGTGACTCTATCTTAATTCCGTCACCAGTGTGTATCTTTCGTAAGACTGCATTACTGTGCATTGTTTTACACCAGGTATACACCATACTATGTGTACTAGATAGTGTTGCTGGAGTAACCCTATGTATTCTTGATGATGTCTTACCACAGCATGCAGTGTATAGATACATGTATACTATGTATTCCAAATGTTTTCTTAATAACATAATAATATAGAATTCTTTGACATTAATTTCTTAGCTAGCTATGTGGTAAAAAAATTTATAATAAAAAAAGTCTAAAAAGTTTTGAAGAGTTTGACTCTGAACAAAGTAACTCAACTATCACAATCATTCCGCCACACACAACTTCAATTCTGACAAATCATACGGGTCTAATCACCACCACAAGATAAAGAAAAAATGAGAGCACAAAAATGAGAGAATTGAGTAATTTAAATACTACTAAATGTCATTTGATGCAATACCAAAGAGCAAAAAAAAAAAGAAAAAAAAAAAGAAAAGAACATGAACAAAATGCAAATAAACACACAATTTATTAATCAGAAGTAAGCTGAACTTTTGTCAAATTGAAAACATTTTTAAGAAGAATAGTACACATGCAACAATATAAACTTGAAGTGATGACAATGTGCACTACACACACAACAAATAAACAGTAACAGCAACAAACAAACAAACAAAAAAAAGTGTTATATAGAGCAAGTCGCCTGTAACTCTTATCGACCATTCCGGTTCTATTATCGACTGGCATAGTTTCTGGACACCATGGAAAATTAAATTTATTAACTGGCATAGCGTACAGACATTCACAAAAACATCCAATGAGTTATGTAATACTTGCTTTTTTGTTTTTGTTTGTCCTTTGCTAGGAAGGAGTGGCTACACTGTGCATGTGACTTGTGGGGACAACACACTGCCAGGAAGTTTTTTGGATGATTAAGTTCAAGAGCATATTAGCCCTCACGATTACGATATTTTTCATATTATAAATTATTTACTTTTGCGAAGAGTTGCACCACTCAAATGAATGTTAATACTCCAGGGCTTATTTTGATGGAACTTTGTCATAAGAAGGAAGAATACTGTGTGTGTGTGTGTGTGATATGTGTGTGTGATGTGTATGATGAGTGTGTGATGTGTGTGTATGTGTGTAATTCTGGTCAATAATTGGCGGCCTGTACGATAATGCAATAAAATACGACCGATACCTATGATTTTATCAAAATGTATACTGTGTATTAATCATTGAAACCACAATGAATCTGAATTCTTATCACAATGTTTCAACTTCATGCCGCCACAAAGGTTAGATAACTTTTGTGGTGACTATAATATAACTGGTAACATTCTTGGTGACTTGCATGTAGCATGTATAGCCAGCACTCTAGGGTAGCAAATCAACTGCATGCTGCAATAATTTATTTGCTCACATGATTATGATGTGACAAAAGTGGGCGTTACCAATTAAAGCTAGTACACACAGAGCTGATAGCTTCACATTTTCTCAAAAATCAGCCCGAATTTACAAGTAGCACAATATAAGACCTTAAATTTTCGTTCTGAGTAAGTTCATACCTAAATCAACCATTAATTGTCAGTCATCTCTTAAGTTATAGTATTACAGATATACAGACCCACAAACAGATAGAACGACTCACTAGGACCCTCTAGCGCATACAGTGAATAAATGACTGACTACACCCTTTTACAGTCCTTCCACATTTAAAAGAAAGTTCATAGAAGTTACTGTAACACTATTGTAAAAATATACATATCTACTATATGATATATAAATGGTTGACTTATACCTTTCAGGTCACAGTCCACTTCTTCTTCTTAAGTTCCATCCCTCCCAAGCCCTTACTGTACTCTTGAGGAACTCCTATAAAAGTAAAACATAAATAATTAAGTAAATAAATAAATAAGTAATACAAATAACTGTACACCATGCTCCAATATACTTTCACCTGTTGGTATTGTATGTGAGTATGTGTATGCAGTGGCTCTGTGTGTCTGTATGTGTGTGTGAAGCTTTCCATATACACCTCAACATGTGTATTGTTTCAATAGCGACAGCATAGCCAATGCTCTCTGTAAATATATTGTGTTGTGTTGAAGACCAAAGCCAAAGCTGAACATTCCACTTGTCAATATTTTAGATCATTTCACCATCATTCCACATTTAGCTAGCATGCACAATTCTTCCTTGCTTGTACAAGTGCATTATATAACTACTATAGCACACGCACACACACACATGCACGCACGCACACACACACACACACAAGTTTACTGGATATACCAACACAAGATTTATATCGTATTTTCTTCATGACTTAGACTATTGGACAAAAAAAAATTCAAGGGGTAGGTGATAGAAGTGACAGCGTGTTTTGTGAATGAATGTATGTATATTGTTAATGAGAAATCATGGGAGTTAACAAGTTGTTTGAGTCAGTCAAATGTTTACAGGGTTGTAATACACTTATAATAGTCGAGTATTTATAATACTGGGAAAATCATCAGTAGCTAGCTAAATGTGCATAACTGCAATGTATCTCAAACTTTACTCCATATGGTAGATACAACTACAAAAAACGAACTTCTCTAAACCCAATTATAGTAATTTATGCATGGAAATCACATTAATACAGAATACTGTAAACTATTTGATTCCATTCTGCAGAAACTAAAAGACAATCTGAACCAATCACAATTAATTAGTATTGAAATAGAAATAGTTTCTACAAGCTATACAGAGCAGTTAGCAATATAATAGCTAGCTCATTTCATTTGACCATGAAAGTTGTACATACTACTTGCTATTACTAATGTAATTGCATTATCACATGAAGATAATCATAAAATTTAAAACAGCATGCTAACTGATAGATAGCGGATTCCACGAAGCTCAGGTCATTCACAGATAGAGCTGAAAAACATTAATGATCACATAAGCTTAGCAGCAGTAATCTGACACAATCATGTCCAGTTCAAACTTAGCTCAACTTCACAAACCATTTCTTCATATTATTACTAGCTACATTATAGCTAACTCCAGCTTTTTTGTTTGTTTTCCGTCCAGCTGATCAGGTAACACACATCAAAGTAACAGTTCACTCTTTCTTCTGCCAGCTCATCTTATTTTAGTCATACATTTCACCCAGTTGGTTCAAAACTCTGTACAGTGGAACATCTGATAGTGAGCTTCTAACGAGAAATTACTAAATACAACAAACTTTCTGCTAGCACCATGGTTAATCACTTTGTTAAAGACAGGTTTGCAAACTGCAGAAAAGAAGAGTTTGAGCTACCACTTTTTGTAATTTTATGCTGTACCAATAAAGTTGCTGATTTGGGAAAGTTCAGCGTCCACCCCCTTCTGGTTTGCTGTCTCTTCCTCCGACAAAAGACCTGGTCCCCAAGTAGTTCCCAACAGAAGTCTTACTGTCAAGCCTACTCCTTTCTTAGTAGCTATCTCACACACCAACCAATTATGCATTCACACTTAACCTCAGTGTAATGAACACACAACATTTATTATATTATCTATAAAAAAAATATATTAAAGCACACAGAAAAAAAAAAGATGAGACTATCCAAAATAAGAAAAAGTGCACATACAGCTACATAAAATAGTCCAAAAAAACAACAACAACAAGCAATAATTGAACTAAATAAATCTCAAAAATAACAAAGAACTGCATTGAAAGGCACCAAAGCTGAACTCCCCCACCAAGGTCATGCCTAACCCTCCTGAAAAATGTGTACAAAGTTTCCATTCCTATTCCAGTTAGGACATGGTTCCAAATACGGGATTGTGGCGACATATACTTGGTCCATGTTCTTCAATAATAATAATAACCCAATAAAATTAATAATGATAATAACCCAACAACCTACTAACAAATACAACAACTCTTTCTTCCATTGTATCACTAATACTTTCCAGTATTATATAACATCCAACAGACTATCCCTTATGTTACCTTGTAGAGAGGTCTTTTGACGTCAATGGGACAGTTCTGAATGACACTAGAGAAATTTGTCAGGAGAAAATATTGCTATGGATCGATGGATTCCAAAGTCTAAAGCAGTAACACTGAAACTATCACTGTATACAGTGCATGGAAAATTAACAGGCAGAGTGTGGCTTGAGACAAGCACAGACACTCTCCTCCTAGTATGAGACAAGCAATGGATGACTTCGTTGATAAGAAACATGTAAGAAAGGCCTCATAACTTCATTGTTTTCATGACACTAAATCCTTGACCAATAAGGCTTCTAAATGTGGCACAAGGTTTTCCTTTAGTTTTCCTATAGCCCTTCACTTCAGTGGGAATAAGCCATTATAGCAGGTGTCTACACACCACAACCACTACCACATTGAAAGCAAACAGTTTCCTCGTTATGAACATTTACATAATCTCAAATACAACCCATGCCAAACATTGCTAGAGACCTCAACCCATCCGTCCACACCTGGCTAGCTCACTAATGTTACTCTCACCAGTGGCTAGAAGGACTACCTGGGTAAACCCCATCCTAAACCACAGTTAAAGTGAATGTGCAAAGAAAATTATCTATACCACTGTATTGAAATTAGTTATTTCGTGATAATTATATTAATTTATAACCAATTAATATTGTATTTTAATCAGATTAATGAATCCAACATTATGTCTTCCGAATACCATTTTTGGAAATACAATTTTAGATAACGTGTATAATGAAATCCACAACTAATAATATTCCAAAAAAGAATTAATTAGTGCTCACCACAGGGATGACGTGAGTGACACCATCGTTAGAATGATTACAGCAAACACTGCTGCTATACCAACTAACACATACTCACACAAACTGTGAAAGACTTGACCTGATAGAGGCTGTAAGGAGTATTGGATGGGACATCACTAGTGAAAGGTGTAGTGAGCACAGAGGATGAGACAGGAGTAGGAGGTGAGGTGGAGTAGCTGCCAGACTGGGAGGTTGATGTAGAAGCAACTGTAGCTGGTTGTACTAACACAGTGGAGAAATCAATGTTTCCAGCAATCCTTCTAGTAGTTTGAGTAAAATCTTCTGTTCTTGTTAGATTACTATCTCTATACGGGTTAAAATTGAGAACAGAATCATTGGTTGTAAATGTCAAAGCATTGCTAGGAGACAATAATGATGAGACTCCCTCTACTTGTGCCTGACAGTAATGTCTCCCTGTATGAGTGGAGTCTGAGAATCATCCTAGAGTTATAGTAAAAAATAGTTCTATCAGTTCTCCATTCATTACAATCTGATTCTGAGATGCAATACTAACAAGTGGTGGAAGGTAATCATGTTCATTGATACAGTGTTTCCTCCAGTGTTATTGAAGAACCATACTTTGCCTAGTCTAGGACCTGCAGAAACTGGAGCCTGTACTTAGTAGCCTGTACTTAGTAGTGATTTAGAAACAGCAGTTGGAGTTGTGTTGTTGGTGCTGCTGGTAGAGCTCATTCACATGCTCTAACTCAATTCGTTGGAACATGAAATTATCAAACTCTATCAAGTATAGTCCGAACCATGATTGCCATCTTGGATAGTAGGCATCTCCATTAAACTACCAACATAGTGATGATTGCCATGTAATGTGTATATTGTTCCCTCGTATTAGCAGTGGTTTTGTAGAAACTTTCTTTAGAACCTATGGCTGATGTGCATTGTAAATATATAGTACACTACACGAATGGTGCAGTAAAGCTGGATGAAATGAGTTAGTCTGACTGAATAGTTTAGATAATAAGAATAATACAAGTACCACTTACTTCCCATCAAAGTTACCAGATGTCAGGAGAAGAATTGTTTGATTTTTTTTTCACGTATGCATAATAATGTCAACAAAAATTCATTATAATAAATTTTTATCTAATAAAATTTCTTGAAAGTTTAGCCAACTCACGCTTGAAGGAGTCTGTAGTTTTGTTCTTCTTGAGGCAGAGTCCTATATAGAGTATGGTGAGGACTAGGATGATCATAGCAAACACTGCAGCTACTCCAACTAACACATACACCCACAAACTGAGAGATACTCTTCCCCCTGGAGCCTGTATGGAGACAGTAGTAGTCATACGTGAGAAGATGTTGTCAGTAGTGGGAGATGTAGCTAGCACAGAGGATAAGACAGGAGAAGATGTGGAGTGACCAGACTGAGAGGTTGATGTTGGAGTAACTGTAGATGATGGTACAAATACAGTAGAGGAAGAAATACTTCCAGCACACCTTGTAGAAACCTGAGTAAAATCTTCTAATCCAATACCACCATTACTATCTCCACAAGGATTTAAATTGAAGACAGAGTCACTGGCTGTAAAAGTCAAAGCGTTGCTAGGAGTCAATGATGACGTGGCTCCATCTACTTGTGCCTGACAGTAATATCTCCCTGCATGAATGGGGTCTGAGAATCGGCCAAGAGTTATAGTAGAAGTTAGTTCTATCAGTTCTCTATTCATTACAGTCCGATTCTGAGATGCAATACTAACAAGTGGTGGGAAGGTCATGTTTATTGGTACAGTGTTTCCTGTAGTGTTAGTGAAGAACCATACTATGTCTAGTCTAGGACCTGCAGAAACTGGAGCTTGTACCACACACTGCAGGGCAAACATGGATGCCCCACTGAAGGGGTTACACTGGACAGTAGAGACAGGTTCCCTCATATAGTAGATATCACATGCTGGAAAATAATAGCTAAATATTATATACCAATTTAGCTTTTGCAGTCTTAACTTACCTTTAGTAGCTGCTATTAATAGTACTAGTAAACTATTCCATCTCATTTTTGGTTCTATCATATATGATGTCAAGCGCTGGACCGTCCAACTCGTCCTACAGACATCAGTTTTCTTATAGAAGGAGGCTGCGCAACCCAAACTCGAGCGAGCTAGACCTACAGGAATCAGGTTGGGCAGTTATGGGTCTAGCGTTAGTTGGACCACATCCGCTCGCAAGAAGACAGATCACTTCAAGCAGATCACGCTATGCGCGTGAACTTCGCCCAACCTGCGCGGATTTAGCCCAAGCTACGTGATTTAGCCCAACCTGAGCGCTGTCTCAATTGTTCTACTAGTTCTGGAGTAGAAGATTTCACAAAAATGTGAGCTATTTAAAAAAAGCTAATAATAGGATTAGATATACAAGGACAGTCTTTATTTATTTGTATTATTAGTGATTTTACTAGTGGTGCGCTCGAATAGAGCAAATGCATGGAGAGCGAGTAAATATACAATGAGTATAGTAAAGATGATTTGTGAAGGAAATCGCTAAATAATAGCAATGATTAGGCATGAAGAGTTAACAATAACAGAATTACCTGAATAAACTTTGAAAGCAGTGGCAAAGAAGCGCAGCTTGACAAAGACTTAACAATTGTTTCAAGAAGAGAGTAGCTATAAACTTTTTGGTTGAAACAAAGTTGCGTAAGGCAGTGCAGCAGTTCTCCGTGTTCGTTAATTGAAAAATACTGGAACTGTTAACGCTTTACCTAACTCACGTAATTAGAAGCGCGGGCGAAATATTTTGACGTACGCATACATACTTACATCTGAAATCTCAATTGAACACGACTGAGAGTCAGCTTCGCTCGCTTCGCTCGCTCGCTGAATTAGTAATAGAGCGTTTTCACCATGACGTAAACAATCAAGTGCGGTTCCGATGGTGGTGTACAGCTAACAAATGTAAACGATGGTGATGTTTGTAGTAGTCGGCTGTTCTATGCGATCAGGGAGAGATAGAGACGTCTCTTTTTTCAGAATTCCCAAGGTTGTAAGCGGGAAAGGCCCACAGAAGCTCAGTAATAAGCGTAGGGCTGGCTACTTGGCTGCTATTTCCAGAATAGGGGTGACAGGTAAGATTTTGAACAATGATAGGATCTGTTTCCAAACATTTTATTTCGGGGAAACCAGCCGATTTGGAAGATGAAACAAATCCTGACTGATTTCCTACATTGAATCTTGGATATCAAAAACATACTGATAGTCAAGGGAAAACTGAGAGATGGAGCAGAAGAAGAGCAAGAGAAACAGCTAAAGAAGAAGAAAGAGATAACTGTGTTGAATTAAAAGAGACTTTAAGCCCTCCTAAAGATCAAGACAGTGATAGCATCAGTAATTTGAAGGACTGCAGTACTCAAACAGAGCTAACTTCAAGCTTGGTAAGTCTAGATACAATCATAATAGCTATTAGATTTAATTTGTTTTTATAGATTGCTACGATGCAAACTAAACTCAACAACTGTTATGAAAGTATTAGTAAGCTCAAATGTAACTCTCCATTTAGTCCAGAGTCTCTCCAAAGCAGCGATTATGTCCAATTTTATACTGGTCTTCCTAACTTTAAAGTTCTTAATGCTGTGTTTGATTATGTACCACCAAAGAGTAATGCTGCAAAAAAATCCTACCAAGTTGGACAGTTTCCAGGAGTTTATAATTTTTTTAAGTGGCTTACCATACTGGATATCAAGCTAAAACCCTTGATTAAGTGGCCTGACCGTGCAATGTTGTGGACATCAACACCTGCCTGCTACAGAGCTTCTTTTGGCAAGAAAGTAGTTGTTATTCTGGACTGCTTTGAGATATTTATAGAGCGACCGTCTAATCTATTGGCCAGAGCGAGCACTAAACATCATAACACTGTGAAAGTGTTGATCGGTATTGCACCACAAGGTGTAGTTTCTTTTGTCTCTGATACAAGGGGAGGTAGAGTCAGTGATAAATATCTTACCGATCACTGTGGCATATTGAACTATCTCCTTCCTAGTGATGTTGTTTTGGCTGATTGGGGTTTCGACATTGCAGAATCTGTCGGTGTTATGCAAGCCAAATTGCACATTCCATCCTTTACTAAAGGAAAAGATCAGTTGTCTGCTCTGGAGGTGGAAGACACTCGTAGTATAGCAAATGTCAGAATTCACGTTGAACATGTTATTGGGGCTGTTCGTCAAAAGTATACTATTTTAAAGGGAACTTTGCCGATTGATTTTATGATAAAAAAAGACCAAGAAGATATCCCCCTTGTTGATCGTATAGTGCGTGTCTGTTGTGCTCTCTATAACATCTGTGATTCTGTAGTACCATTTGATTAACTTTTTTGGTTATATTATTATTACCTAGCTACTTAGTTGTGTGTCACCTTCTAAATTCTAGTTTTTCAATTTAATTATTAATTATTATAAAAAAAATTATAATCACATAAAATATAAGAGTTCCACAGTGATACATTTACAGCAGTTTTTCTTTTGATTTTCCATTTGACTTGAACTCGGGTAGCTTTCTGCATGTAGGGAAATACCATTTTCCTTTGGGAACAATCTTAATTTTTAAACATCTGGTGTGGAACCATTCAATAGTACAGTTTAAATTGTCACATCCAATCATTTCATCTCCTTCACGCTCCAGGCTCTTTGCAATAGCAGTATGTTAAACATTGGTCACAGTCCTTCGAACTTTTAGATTTGGATGGGCCTGGTAGTGTAGAGGAAGAAGAAGTAAAAGGTCTCGTGTACCAGTGCGCCAGCAATTCAGGCAAAATACAAATCTTAAAAAAAATCAATACACTTGGTCAAACATTGAGTCCAAAGATCTCGATTTGCCTTAATACGTTCACAAAATATTTGTGGCTCTTTGTTGTCAGGAAAAGTACACAAAACAAAATCACAATATTCCACACCACATACAAAAATCTGGGTTTGGACCTGATAATAATAAGAATGTCTGGTCTCATCTCAAAGTATTATCTGGGTTTCAAGCAAATTTTTTTATCAACTGTTGCGGAATCATAAATACTGTGACAGTAACAACATTTAACTTCAACAACTTTTTTTGAGCAGCATGCACAGCAGACAATTCCATCGGAAGAGGCTCCAATGTGTGTCCATAATGGATTGACGACCAAACCACTATCGTTGACTTCAAAATTGTTATGAATTTTTATCATTTTTTTCCTGTACAAATCTCGTGCAGTTTTTTCATGCTTACATCCCCAGGATGTCGCTTTAGTACTAAACTTAAAAGCTTCTGGGTAGCAAATGCATTGTATTAAACTCTGAGAGGGATTGGAACAATCTGTATGACAAACAGACTTCATTTTTGAAGCAGCAACCCTGCCAGCTATGTACGTAAACCAAAGTTTTGAATGACTCTGTTCTTTAGTAGACTTCTCAATAGCTGCTACCATTTCAAGAGTAAACTCAATGGTAACTTTAGAACAAGCCTCCAACAAAGTAATTATAGTTATACTGTAGGTATTCTTTTTTATACAGCTCTGTTAAAGGAACTGGAAATTCTGGAAGGTCACTATTTGGTTTATAATTTTCAGCATATGGAGTAGTTATAGATAGTATGGCTGGTTTTGTTCCACATTCACTAAGTTTGCTGTAAAAGCAGTTTATATCTGTAGTTTCAGGTGAGTCAATGATTATAGGTGTTCTTCTTATTCGTTTAGAAGGATTAGAAGGAGGAGTTATTTCCAAATCATCAATCTATTTTTTCTTCCCTTTAGCTGATGTAAAATCCAAATCTTTAATTGGGAAGTATGGTATATTTTTTTGGTACGATGAAATAATCCACTTGCATTGTTCTTGAGTGCATGTTATCTTCCCACTAAGTCTAGTGGATGTTTCTATGTAAAATAGAACAGAGGCAACATGAGTACAAACCTCACCAAGACCTGCCATACCGGTACAGTGCGAGCAACAGATTCACCATTTTGCTCACAAATAATCCAACACGACAATGTCAAGAATGCCAAGAAAGTTACAAAAAGAAAGAAAAAACTTACCCTTCTGGTAATTTCTCTTCTCCTGCCAACTTTAGCGCGTAAGGGGAGTATTCTATGGCTTCGGCGAGTTGTACACCACCACGTGGAGTGACGTCATTATTCGTCACGGTGAAAACGCTCTTACACACTGATAAAAAGGATAATTGCGTTACAGTAGTAAATAGCAACAGGTAATAGTCTTAATAGCCATTGAATTTTTAGGTTGTCATCTCTCTTACATCTCAATTTGTACTCACTTGTGTCTTTCTACCATAGCATTATGCTGAGTGCATCAAATACTTTGAAGTAGCATAGGTAGTTATAAGTGCACCTTCTGCTCAAAGAATAGACAGCTTCCAAGATACTTTGCAACTCAGATTTCATATACATTTAGTATACAATATGGCCAGGACAATAAATTCCCTTAAAAGTGTTCACAGGGTGAAAAGAGTCAATTTACAACCATGACAAATTCCGTAAACTGTCTTGGTAATTAGATTTAACAAAAAATTTACAAGACTGTAGAGGTTAACAAACTAGTTATCAATACATTATACACTAATTTGCGATTTTGTTTTAGTTGTCAATGGACATTTTTCAGGCAGTGATTGAAGTCATATTAGCTAATTATTCAAGTATTTTTTATGGTACATTTTTTCACTCTTTATTTGACAATAATATTTATAGCTCATTAGCTATAAATATTATTAGTATTCCTAACTTAAAATTCAATTGCAGAGATTTCAGCTCTCATCACTACTCAATTTAATACTAATGGGTGCTTTAGAATTGCACAAATGAGGATTGAGCTACATTAATTACATTAATCTACTGTAGCTGGCTGAGCACCACTGAGGGACTATCATGCAATTGATTATAATGGAAGTCTTAAATGTGTAGCGATGTTGACTTCTAACAAAGTTAAAAAAAATGAAGTAAGAACAGGAATTGGGCATTGTGTACTATGCTCAAATATTTTATGACACAAAAATTGCTGTTTATTCTACAAGTAAAATTGACTGCTCATATAAAAATTGACTGCTCATGACATAAGGACTTCATTGACTGTAGTTTGATGTAGCTACACACCTAAAAAAAAATTTGATGTCGATATTTCTGACTGATTCACAAAATACTTCTAATGGAACCAAGTATATACTATCAAAATTCCAGATAAATAAAACAATGAATGGGATACAACATCGTAACAAATATCATGACTACATTTGTCATGACGATATATATGCTTCCAAAATGTATTCACTAATATTTACATTATTTTGACTTTGTAAGCTCCCTTCCTTTCCACAGGATAGAATACTTTATGCTTATCATACCACCCATGCTTGTTAACTAATTACTGCGTTAGGTAAGTCCCTACTACTATTTTAAATAAATAATAATTAAAGCCGAAACAAACAAAAAAAGAGTTAAGTGCCTGTGGTGCCCAGCGCTGGGATGCCTTTTCCCCAATGCACTGGCGCACAAAGCCATTGTTGCTGGAAATCTGTTTCATACATCCTTGCTCTGATGTTGGAGACACATGGACTTCGATTCAATCTCAACAAAAGTTTCAATGGTTATTGGAGTGAAACATGGCCAGGTGGTACTGGTCACATTTCCTTTCCTGCTTCAGCATGAGGTTGTAGGATTCTCATTGTACTACCAAAATTGTGATTGTCAGCACAATAGCTACCAGTGGTTTTGTATTATCTCGCAGGCTCTACCTATGCATGACTACTGCACAGCTACAAGAGAGGGGTGGAGTTGTGACACAGGATGAAGAGATCTAGTCTTACTAGTCTTTTCAAGAATAGGAAAGCACCATTTGATTATTACAAAATGTCATAAACCTCTTGATTTAATCATAAAAAAATAGCGAACTTACGACTGATTGAAGGAGTTGTTCTTCCTGAGACAGAGTCCAGGAGAGTGTAGTTAGTACTAGGATGATCATAAGCAAATACTGCTGCTATGCCAACGGACACATACACCAACAAATTGAGAGATACTTGACCTTATGGATACTGTGTGGGAACAGTAGTGGTTAGGTACATTAGATCAGTAGAGGGAGCTGTGTAGATAGCATAGAATGAAGTTGAAATAATTGTGATTATGTGCACTTTACTAGAATAATGAAAATAATGCTATTTTTTTAAGTAATACTGGGCTATTAAAGTATTAATATTGAATTAATTCAACTAACAATGTGTCGATCCTCTAGCAACACATTATACTAAGCTCTCAGAACTATATGAATTTTTTGAGCGGTATAAAATTGTTTCATTGTTTATATATTAGTAATTTCAGCATATTCCACTTCATTGTCAAGCGTGTGTATTCCATGGGCATCGTTACTATCTAAATTTGCCACTCCTTCCATCTCTGCAGCTTCTGTCATTCTATATGCTGAGTTTGCAGAAGTTATTCCATATGCTGCATTAGCAGTAGTGAGAATATCAAGCTGGGTGGAAGTTTCTAAATAAAGAAAACAACATTAATAATTAGAAGTATTCTCTTTTTCTCTTTTTGTCAAAGCTAGTGTAGCTAATTTAGAGGTAGCTAATTTAAGAATAAATTAAAAAATACTTTGTTTTGGGAGAGTGCACCACCCAAAAATACTCATTCCAGTAATGGCCACTGACAATCCCCACAATGACATGTACTTAGTAGAACCCCTAGAAGTTAGTATAGAGACCAAGCAGTAGTGTACATAGGAATTACAAATATGGTTTTACATGGACACCGTAACAAAATTAGAAAATCCCAATAAATTCATTTATTTGTCACTGCTATGTTCTAGCTGTTGCTGTTTGGTTGTCTGATACCATAAGAATGCAGAAGGAAGAGATAAGTATAACCATCTCAAAGCATTATATTTATGGTATGAACAGGTAGGATTATTGCTGCAACAAGAACAGGTTGTTATAGCTACATTCAATAAACTACATTGAATCAGATCTTGTGGTTGTACTGAAGCAAAAGTGAAAATGATAGCATTCTCAACCACAGTTTTATTAATCCGTACTGCATCATCATAGTAAACATAGTAAACTGCAACCAAAAGTACCAAGAAGCAGTTCAAAGTTTCAAGTTGTGTTAAGTTGCTGAAATCCAAACTTGTTTACCTGCCATAGAAAAATTATGAAAATGGCATCCCACACCACAAGTCTTGAGGACTACAAAATATAACTTTATTTACGTTTCAGAAAAAGCCCACTCTTCATCATGACTATACTAAGCTGTACCACGCGTGGCACATCCGAGAGATGCGTGCATGATTATTAATAAGGAGTATACACATTCCTCTTTACTATAGTCATTGTATTATAGAATATTATAAAGAGAGGCTGGAATCTCTCACATTTTTCATTGCCTATTGAATTTGTACGTACTAGGAGAATCTAGTAGAGTGACTACGGTCTGACAGTATTATGGAGTAGTGGCTGCCTAACTAGCTAGCTACCTACCACTTCATTGTTGGGCCAGGGGCGGTATAGTTGTGGCAACATTAGCTATCTATAGAGAATAGAAATTATACATCCTAGGGAATGCCATAGAAAGTGATAAGGCAACAACTACTTTAGATGCAACAATCTCAAGTAGGCTGGATTGCTACTGGAAACTTTTGAAAATGAATCTGTCATGAAATACCTAAAACAAATAAACTGAAAAAGGCATATTTCTTAGAATTCCAAACTTATGCTAAAATGGCAAATATAGCAAAACTGAAAACATTGGCAAACATGAAGACTTATTTATTTTAACTGTGTGCTGATTTATTAAAACAACAAATGTCAAGCCACCTTCTCTTTAGCTATTGAATCAAGGAAACTACTAATAATACACATTAAAAAAATGTGATTATCATCCGAACTAGACAGCATTCCTCCTGTTAAGGGGTCATAACTTCCTGAGGTGGAGGTTGGCATAGGGTTGAAGGACTCCAGCCACCACAAGCTATTCCTAGCTTCAGCAAGTTTACACCGCGCAGCTAGTGTGAGGTGAATAACCAGTGGCTTCGCTGGTATGGTAGATCTCTCCCTCATCAACAAGCCACAAGCAGGTAACACGGTCTGCTTCTGCTAGGTTTAGGCAGGCAATTCACCGCACATATATAGGGGATGACATGATATAAGGTAAAGTGGTTCTGGAGGATTATGAATATGATTAGATACTGTAAGATGATATGGTAAGGTGAGTAAACATGATGCTCGTTTATTGTTTGCCGGATACTTCCACTTGTTCAGGTAGCTAGACCTGAACACCTTCCATGTAATATTTATGTCATTAATTATGTCTAGTAGAAATTGAGTTTGCCTCATGCTTCAAATATTGAGGTTGTAAAAGTATTGCTGATCTCTCACCATCAGTATACCTCGAATTTCTGAAAAGTCCATTTAATAAAACATCTTTTAAATCTAAATTCATGCATGTGGCTCAGGGATCTTCTATATTACTTTGTTTACCAAAAGTACCTCTAGTATATCTTCAGATTTTCATGAAGTTCACTCTTGGCAGTTACTTCTAAAGTCTACTAACTCAAACTTATTATAAATATTCAAAATGAAACTTGTGGCCTGTAGAACTCAATAATGTATTTCCTTCGTTTGAAGTGCGCATACAATAAGAAAAGGTATAGACCTCATGATTTGGATGGAATCAGAAACCCCAAACCTTTTCCAACATTTTTCTTGTGATAGCTAATAAGACTGTCATCTTTGAAACGTAGAACTACACCATTTACTTACACAAGAACTCATTAAATAGCTTTGTATACTAAACATTATTCAGCAATAGCTATTATTCGTATGATTAAAAAGTAGGAGGAAATACATTTTGAAACTGCAATATTAAAGGAGGAGTCTCAAAGTGGAGACCACAAAAGGTACATCATTGCCTTTGGTTGAAAAGTGAAATAGAAGAATTCGATTACAAAGGAGAAAAGGGAGTGTGGCCACATACTTACATATTGTAGTATTACGCTTATTTAATATATAGCTATCTCATCCAATTACATAATTACCCTATTACAACCGCTACAATTATTAATAATACAACACACATATGAACACATTAAGTACATTTTCAAAATACTCTTTTCTTGATCTAGTTATGTGTGAGTATATGTTATCCAATAGTCTTATGATTGAAGGAACACAAGTCGTAAAATCCGAACCATGATTGCCATCTTGGATAGTAGGCATCTCCGTTAAACTACCAACATAGTGATGATTGCCATGTAATGTGTATATTGTTCCCTCGTATTAGCAGTGGTTTTGTAGTAGCCCTCTTTAAAACCTATGGCTGATGTGCATTGCAAACATAGTACACTACAAGAATGGTGCAGTAAAGCTGGATGAAATGAGTTAGTCTGACTGAATAGTTTAGATAATAAGAATAATACAAGTACCACTTACTTCCCATCAAAGTTACCAGATGTCAGGAGAAGAATTATTTGATTTTTTTTCACGTATGCATAATAATGTCCACAAAAATTCATAATAATAAATTTTTATCTAATAAAATTTCTTGAAAGTTTAGCCAACTCACGCTTGAAGGAGTCTGTAGTTTTGTTCTTCTTGAGGCAGAGTCCAATATAAAGTATGGTGAGGACTAGGATGATCATAGCAAACACTGCTGCTACACCAACTAACACATACACCCACAAACTGAGAGAGAGTCTTCCCCCTGGAAACTGTGTGGAGACAGTAGTTGTGATATCTATTGAGAAGATGTTGTCGGTAGTGGGAGATGTAGCTAGCACAGAGGATAGAACAATAGGAGGAGTAGATGTGGAATGACTAGACTGAGAGGTTGATGTTGGAGTAACTGTAGATGATGGTGGTACAAATATACTAGAGGAAGAAATACTTCCAGCACACCTTGTAGAAGCCTGAGTAAAATCTTCTAATCCCATACCACCACTACTATCTCCACAAGGATTAGAACTGAAGACAGGGTCACTGACTGTGAAAGTCAAAGTATTGCTAGGAGTCAATGATGACGTGGCTCCATCTACTTGTGCCTGACAATAATATCTCCCTGCATGAATGGGGTCTGAGAATCGGCCTAGAGTTATAGTAGAAGTTTGTTCTATCAGTTCTTCATTCATTACAGTCTGATTCTGAGATGCAATACTAAGAAGTGGTGGGAAGGTATTCATGTTTATTGGTACAGTGTTTCCTCCAGTGTTATCGAAGAACCATACTATGTCTAGTCTAGGACCTGCAGAAACTGGGGCCTGTACCACACACTGCAGGGCAATCATGGATGCCCCACTGAAGGGATTACACTGGACAGTAGAGACCGGTTCCCTCATATACCAGATATCACATGCTGGAAAATAATAGCTAAATATTATATACCAATTTCGCTTCTGCAGTCTTAACTTACCTTTAGTAGCTGCTATTAATAGTAGTAGTAAACCATTCTTTCTCATTTTTGGTTCTATCTAGCTATATATGATGTCAAGCGCTGGACCGTCCAACTCGTCCTTACAGACATCAGTTTTCCTACAGAAGGAGGCTGCGCAAGCCAAACTCGAGCGAACTAGAGCTGCAGGAATTTGGTTGGGCAGTTACGGGTCTAGCGTTAGTTGGACCACATCCGCTCGCAAGACAGATCACTCCAAGCAGATCACGCTATGCGCGTGAACTTCACCCAACCTGTGCGGATTTAGCCCAAGCTACGTGATTTAACCCAACCTGAGCGCTGTCTCAATTGTTCTACTAGTTCTGGAGGAGAAGATTTAACAAAAGTGTGAGCTATTTAAAAAAAGCTAATAATAGGATTAGATATACAAGGACAATCTTTATTTATTTGTATTATTAGTGATTTTATTAGCAATAGAGCGTTTTCACCGTGACGTCAACAATCATGTGCGCTTCCGATGGTGGTGTACAGCTAACAAATGTAAACGATGGTGATGTGTGTAGTAGTCGGCTGTTCTAAGCGATCAGGGAGTGATAGAGACGTCTCTTTTTTCAGAATTCCCAAGGTTGTAAGCGGGAAAGGCCCACAGAATCTGTTGGAGCTCAGTAAGAAGCGTAGGGCTGGCTACTTGGCTGCTATTTCCAGAATAGGGGTGACAGATCAGATTTTGAACAATGATAGGATCTGTTGCAAACATTTTATTTCGGGGAAACCAGCCGATTTGGAAGATGAAACAAATCCTGACTGGCTTCCTACATTGAATCTTGGATATCAAAAACATACTGATAGTCAAGGGAAAACTGAGAGATGGAGCAGAAGAAGAGCAAGGGAAACAGCTAAAGAAGAAGAAAGAGATAACTGTGTTGAATTAAAAGAGATTTTAAGCCCTCCTAAAGATCAAGACAGTGATAGCATCAGTAATTTGAAGGACTGCAGTACTCAAACAGAGCTAACTTCAAGCTTGGTAAGTCTAGATACAATCATAATAGCTATTAGATTTAATTTGTTTTTATAGATTGCTACGATGCAAACTAAACTCAACAACTGTTATGAAAGTATTAGTAAGCTCAAATGTAACTCTCCATTTAGTCCAGAGTCTCTCCAAAGCAGCGATTATGTCCAATTTTATACTGGTCTTCCTAACTTTAAAGTTCTTAATGCTGTGTTTGATTATGTACCACCAAAGAGTAATGCTGCAAAAAAATCCTACCAAGTTGGACAGTTTCCAGGAGTTTATAATTTTTTTAAGTGGCTTACCATACTGGATATCAAGCTAAAACCCTTGATTAAGTGGCCTGACCGTGCAATGTTGTGGACATCAACACCTGCCTGCTACAGAGCTTCTTTTGGCAAGAAAGTAGTTGTTATTCTGGACTGCTTTGAGATATTTATAGAGCGACCGTCTAATCTATTGGCCAGAGCGAGCACTAAACATCATAACACTGTGAAAGTGTTGATCGGTATTGCACCACAAGGTGTAGTTTCTTTTGTCTCTGATACAAGGGGAGGTAGAGTCAGTGATAAATATCTTACCGATCACTGTGGCATATTGAACTATCTCCTTCCTAGTGATGTTGTTTTGGCTGATTGGGGTTTCAGAATCTGTCGGTGTTATGCAAGCCAAATTGCACATTCCATCCTTTACTAAAGGAAAAGATCAGTTGTCTGCTCTGGAGGTGGAAGACACTCGTAGTATAGCAAATGTCAGAATTCACGTTGAACATGTTATTGGGACTGTTCGTCAAAAGTATACTATTTTAAAGGGAACTTTGCCGATTGATTTTATGATAAAAAAAGACCAAGAAGATATCCCCCTTGTTGATCGTATAGTGCGTGTCTGTTGTGCTCTCTATAACATCTGTGATTCTGTAGTACCATTTGATTAACTTTTTTGGTTATATTATTATTACCTAGCTACTTAGTTGTGTGTCACCTTCTAAATTCTAGTTTTTCAATTTAATTATTAATTATTATAAAAAAAATTATAATCACATAAAATATAAGAGTTCCACAGTGATACATTTACAGCAGTTTTTCTTTTGATTTTCCATTTGACTTGAACTCGGGTAGCTTTCTGCATGTAGGGAAATACCATTTTCCTTTGGGAACAATCTTAATTTTTAAACATCTGGTGTGGAACCATTCAATAGTACAGTTTAAATTGTCACATCCAATCATTTCATCTCCTTCACGCTCAGGCTCTTTGCAATAGCAGTATGTTAAACATTGGTCACAGTCCTTCGAACTTTTAGATTTGGATGGGCCTGGTAGTGTAGAGGAAGAAGAAGTAAAAGGTCTCGTGTACCAGTGCGCCAGCAATTCAGGCAAAATACAAATCTTAAAAAAAATCAATACACTTGGTCAAACATTGAGTCCAAAGATCTCGATCTGCCTTAATACGTTCACAAAATATTTCTGGCTCTTTTGTTGTCAGGAAAAGTACACAAAACAAAATCACAATATTCCACACCACATACAAAAATCTGGGTTTGGACCTGATAATAATAAGAATGTCTATGGTCTCATCTCAAAGTATTATCTGGTTCTTTCTTCAAGCAAATTTTTTTATCATTGTGGAATCATAAATAGTGTGACAGTAACAACATTTAGCTTCATGCACAGCAGACAATTCCATCGGGAGAGGCTCCAATGTGTGTCCATAATGGATTGATGACCAATCCACTATCGTTGACTTCAAAATTGTTATGAATTTTTATCATTTTTTTCCTGTACAAATCACGTGCAGTTTTTTCATGCTTACATCCCCAGGATGTCGCTTTAGTACTAAACTTAAAAGCTTCTGGGTAGCAAATGCATTGTATTAAACTCTGAGAGGGATTGGCACAATCTGTATGACAAACAGACTTCATTAACCCTCTGCGCGCATGCGCAAGAGGGTTACAGTAGTCCTAGTGTCATTAACCCTCAGCGCGCATGCGCCCAGAGGGTTACAGTAGTCCTAGTGTCATTAACCCTCAGTGCGCATGCGCCTGAGGGTATATAGTAGTCAACCCGTCATTCATTAACCCTCAGCGCGCATGCGCCCAGAGGGTTACAGTAGTCCTAGTGTCATTCATTCGTTCGTTCTTTCTGTCACTCTGTCTGTCAACAGGCACTTCTGGAAGGTAGGAACCAGCCAGGCTCTGAAAGCGGCATCAAACAGCAGTATTTCACGAAGTAAGTTCCTTTAATATGCCAGAATTTTGATTTTGGACTTCATTTTCAAGAAAAAAGCGAGTCTTTCCAGAGCCGTGCGATCGTAGGCATACAGCGGGAACCGCCCCTTAAAAAACGTGCTTGTCACGTGAGCCAGCTTGCAGGTTGCAAATCACTTTTAAATAGCTAACAATTACATGCACTGAACGTGAGGGTGTTGCATTGCGTAGTGGTTGAGTGAGGAAGTATCTAAAGTAATAGTCTCTGGTTCGAATCCTTGACGACGGTATTTTTTTTTTTTTCATTTTTTTTTTTTATCCTGTTTTTTTTTCTTTTTCCATTTGTCTTCTTACCTTATTTTTCTTTATTTTCCTCTTTCTTCCTACTGTTTTTATTTCTTTCTACCTTTTCCTTTCTTTTCCTCTTTCTTTTGTCCCTTCATTGTCTTTTTCTCTTTCCTGCCTCTCTTCATGCCACTTCTCTTTCTTTTTCTTTTTTTCTACACTTTTCCTTTGTTATTATTTTCTTTATCATACTATATATAGCTAACTAGCGCTGAGGGTTTGCACTTCAGTGCTCTAGTTCATTCATTCATTCAGTCAACAGCGGATCTCGAAGAGTACGGCTACCCAGGCTTTGAAAGCGACATCAAACTATAGCACTTCACAGAGTAAGTCCCTTTAATGTGCCAGAACTGTTAGTTTTGACTTAGTTTTCAAGAAAAAGCGAGTAGAATTTCAGTCGTACAATCGTACGTTACGGTAATGGGAACGGCCCTTAAAAACTTGCTTGTCACGTGAGCCAGCTTGCAGGTTGCAAATCACTTCATACTAGATAACTAGCGCTGAGGGTTTGCACTTCAGTGCTCTAGTTCGTTCTGTCACTCTGTCTGTCAACAGGCACTTCTGGAAGGTAGGAACCAGCCAGGCTCTGAAAACGGCATCAAACAGCAGTATTTCACGAAGTAAGTCCCTTTAATATGCCAGAATTTTGATTTTGGACTTCATATTCCAGAAAAAAGCGAGACTTTCCAAAGCCGTGCGATCGTAGGCTTACAGCGGGAACCGCCCCTTAAAAACGTGCTTTTCACGTGAGCCAGCTTGCAGGTTGCAAATCACTTTTAAATAGCTAACAATTACATGCGTTCAGCGTGAGGTGTTGCGTTGCGTAGTCGTTGAGTGAGCAAGTACCTAACCAAATAGTTGCTGGTTCGAATCCGCGTCGAGGATTTTTTTTTTTTTCATCCTGTTTTTTTTTTTTTTTCTTTTGTCTTCTTGCCTTATTTTCCTCTTTCTTCCTACTGTTATTATTTTTTTCCTACCTTTTCCTTTCTTTTTTTCTAACTAGCGCTGAGGGTTTGCACTTCAGTGCTCTAGTTCATTCATTTTTGAAGCAGTAACCCTGCCAGCTCTGTACGTAAACCAAAGTTTTGAATGACTCTGTTCTTTAGTAGACTTCTCAATAGCTGCTACCATTTCAAGAGTTAACTCAATCGTAACTTTAGAACAAGCCTCCAACAAAGTAATATAGTTATACTGTAGGTATTCTTTTTTATAAAGCTCTGTTAAAGAAACTGGAAATTCTGGAAGGTTACTTTGGTTTATAATTTTCAGCATATGGAGTAGTTATAGATAGTATGGCTGGTTTTGTTCCACATTCACTAAGTTTGCTGTAAAAGCAGTTTATATCTGGTAGTAGTTTCAGGTGAGTCAATGATAGGTGTTCTTCTTATTCGTTTAGAAGGATTAGAAGGAGGACTTATTTCCAAATCATCAATCTTTTTTTTCTTCCCTTTAGCTGATGTAAAATCCAAATCTTTAATTGGGCAGTATGGTATATTTTTTTGGTACGAAGATCTTTGGAGAGTAGGGGGGAAAAGAAAAAAAAGCCTCGTTTTACCCACTCACCCAGCCAACTCACGCCTCCTTTTTAGCATCTGCTAAGACGGCACAGTTTGTTACTATAACCGTGAACGAAAGCGGAAGCGTTACCGCCCAGTTTTGCCGCCTCGCGCGTGGTCTGGACTTTAGTTGGATGGATGGGGAGTACTACTGCTTGCTTGTGTGTGGGGGGAGGCTCACCAAAAGTAAGAATGAGAGAGAGAGAGAGTAAGAGGAAGTGTGTTTGCAATACTAGTTTCCCATAACTTTTTGAATATTTCTCTTCTCTAGTGTTTACAATTTTATTTATTCTTATTTATGGCACACTTGTTTCCAGGGTGTGAAAAGAAGCCGTACCCTCATTCTTTGAAACTTGACAGAATGTGACAAGGTGTGTTCATAGAACATAGATATAGGGTGATAAAAAACTGGACCACCCACACTACAGAAAATTGTGGCGAGTAAAAGGTGGAAAGAGGGGGGGAGAGGTAGTCTCGGGAAAGGATCTGGTCAACTGACATTAGCAAGTTGTGCAGCTTCTCTCAGCTAATTGGGCTGGCAAGAATAATACAGAAGACAATAAGGAGGAGATAACACGTGGGTGGAGTGGTCTAACCCCAGTAACTTAAAGTATGCGAGCGTATTCAATTCCATTCACTAAGTGGGAGTAAAAATAAGTCGCTAAAGTACTAATTATACCACATCCATGTGAACTTACCGCAATCTCCTCGTTTGCTGATGATGCAAACACAACTTTATGTCAGTTGACCAGACCCACGTTGCGATTGGTAAAGGGTCTGGCTATGCAAGACTAGGGGGAAGGGAGGGAGCTAGTGATACATTATAACAGTTACTTGCGTATTTCCAAGCTATATGAACTATCTATTGATACATGAGAGCAGAGAGTGTTAGAGGCTACACATTATACTGATATGATAGGGCTGTCTGAATGGTGTATGTGTGTGCATGTGTTGTGTAACATGGTCAAGGAGCACATCCTTGTAGCAAGAGTTCTTGTGTTTCATTAGTATGAATTCAGTGAGTAGTCCATGGAAACCTGACAAGTGTAGTGGTTGACAGTATGAATGAGTGGTTAATGTAACATCTATTAACACTTCCATTCAAAGATGTATGCTGAATTTGGCATATTACCTCAGAGCAAGCAGCTAAATTACCTCATCCAGGAAGAATCCACATTACTCTCATTCATACTAATGAAAGGCACTGAATAATGAAAGGGACTTTTTGTGTTAGCTAACCTTCAGATACATACCTAGTAAATACTCATTAATTCTTATTTTAATTTTTTTTAATTTGTTATTTATTTTTGATTTTGGATTTTTAGGTTAAGTTTCCAGATTTTTCATTGTGAATACTGGGGACTTGGAAGTTTCTAATATAGACAAGATAAATGGATCTGATGTTCTCTCGAGGTAAATAAATTTAATTGTGCCATTAAAAATAAGTATTAGTGATGTTCACTTATTCTTTGGTGTATTTAAAACTAGGACAATATCCTTACATGATTATGTCTTTAGTTGGATTTCCATGTTGGGCAAACATACTATTGTACATTTTCCCCTCTTATTGCTAATATATTGTGGACCTTTTCCATATTGAACTAATAATTATATTGTAGACACTTTCCATATTGAACTAATGTATTGTGGACCCTTTTCCGTATTGAACTGACATTGAGGACATTTTTTTGAACTAATATATTGTGGACATTTTCCATATTGAACTAATTTATTGTGGACACTTTCAGTATTGACTAATGTATTGTGGACCTTTTCCCATATTGAACTAATATATTGTGGACACTTTTCCGTATTGACTAATGTATTGTGGACCATTTTTTGTATTGAACTAATGTATTGTGGACCCTGTTCCATATTGAACTTATATATTGTGGACCCTTTTCCATCTTGAACTAATATATTGTGAACCCTTTTCCACATTGAATAATATATTGTAGACACTCGTATTGAATAATATATTGTGGACACTTTCCGTATTGCCTAATGTATTGTGGACCCTTTTCCATATTGAACTAATATATTGTGAACCCTTTTCCACATTGATTGTAGACACTTTCTGTATTGACTAATATATTGTGGACACTTTCCATATTGACTAATGTATTGTGGACCCTTTTCCGTATTGAACGGATATATTGTGGAACTCTATCCATATTGAAGTAATATATTGTGGACCTTTTTTCCATATTGAACTAATGTATTGTGGACCCTGTTCCATATTGAACGGAAATATTGTGGATCGCAATCCGGACCCTTGTCCTTATTGAACTAATATATTGTGGACAGCAATCCACATTGAAATAATGTATTATGGACCCTTTTCCATATTGAACTAATATATTGTGGACACTTTTCTGTATTGACTAATGTATTGTGGACCCTTTTCCTTATTGAACTAATTTATTGTGGACACTTTTTCGTATTGACTAATGTATTGTGGACCTTTTCCCATATTGAACTAACTTTTCCATATTGAACTAATGTATTATGGACTATTTTCTGTATAAACTAATGTATTGTGGACCCTTTTCTATATTGAACTTATATATTGTGGACCTCTTTCCATATTGAATGGATATATTGTGGACCGCAATCCATATTGAACTAATATATTGTGGACCCTTTTCCATATTGAACTAATATATTGTGGACACTTTTATGTATTGACTAATGTATTGTGGACCCTTTTCCATATTGAACTAATTTATTGTGGACACTTTTCCATATTGACTAATGAATTGTGGACCTTTTCCCATATTGAACTAATATATTGTGGACCCTTTTCCATATTGAATAATATGTTGTAGACACTTTCCGTATTGAACTAATATATTGTAGACCCTTTTCCGTATTGAACTAATATATTGTGGACCCTTTTACTTATTGAACTAATTTACTGTGGACACTTTTCCGTATTGACTAATGTATTGTGGACCCTTTTACACATTGAATAATATATTTTAGTCACTAGCTCCAAAAAATTTCAATTACGCGGTGGGTTCTTGATTTTTCACAGACGCTTAAACTCGCCGAAATCATTGGCGGGGTCCTTCCTGTTGGCATTTATTATCCTCCCCTGTGGCATTTAGAACCTAGCTTGTGACATTTAATACCCTAGCTCACTCCACTTTCTTTATTGTTTGGAATAGCTACTTGACATTTCTGACACTTTAGTATAATATTCAAAATTTTAGGGATATAACAAAGAAATATTTTAATTTTTTTATACTGATATTAAAATAAAGTGATGAGTAGCTAAAACTGATTAAATAAGTTACAACAGCTAATGATGATATTCTTATTTATTTGAGATAATATTCATAGTAACTGAGCATGATTGGAAGTTAAAAGTAAAAGGAGAAGTGAAAGTTGTGCTGGAAGATTGCAAAGTATGCATGCTATTAGCACCACACGAGTAACCAGAAGTTGCTGCAGTAACTCTCCGTTTTGTTTTCTTACTTCGATGACGAAAAGGCACAATTTGGTGGACAATTCTTGGGTAGATATTTCTTTCAGGGGTGTAACTTCTTCTCCGTACTCGGTAGAAATGTGTGCACACCATTGTTGCCGCACATTGACACAGTATTTTGTGTCAGCCATGGTCTTAGAAGGTATAGCACTAAGCTTGGCCTTCATAACCTCATCCTCGTTTTTCCTGGGAGCAAATGTTCTCTTTTGTCGCTTTGTTGGAGGCTCCAAGTTATAGTCGTGAACAGAATGTTCCGTGAGTTGCTCTTGCTGAATAGCTGGGTCTACTTGACCAGTAACTAAGGTTTGTTCGCTATCAGACATTTCCTCGTTTAAAAGGTCCATAATTTCTGGTGATAAAAAGTCCAGCAATGAGTCCATATTGTCTTCCATTAATCAAGTTAGCCTGAGAAGTAGTGGAACAGGCTGTATCAACTAGCTAGCTTTTTTTTTTAGTGACTAAATCAGTTAGACAGAGGCACCAAGGAAACTATCGGATTTAGGAAACCCTCAGGCCCCTAGTAGCACCCTCGCTTCGCTCGGGATGCTACAGCTCAGGGCCTTCGGGATTCCTAAATCCGGTAGTTTCCTCAGTGCCTCTGTCTAACTTATATGTAGACACTTTCCGTATTGACTAGTTTATTGTGGACACTTTTCCATATTGAACTAATGTATTGTGGACACTTTTCAGTATTGAACTAATATATTGTGGACCCTTTTCCTTATTGAACTAATTTATTGTGGACACTTCCGTATTGACTAATATATTGTAGACCTTTTCCCACATTGAACTAATACATTGTGGACCCTTTTCCACATTGAATAATATATTGTGGACCCTTTTCCGTATTGAACGGATATATTGTGGACCTCTATCCATATTGAACTAATTTATTGTGGACACTTTTCCGTATTGAATTAACTTTTCCATATTGAACTAATGTATTATGGACCCTTTTCTGTATTTAACTAATGTATTGTGGACCCTTTTCCATATTGAACTTATATATTGTGGACCTCTTTCCATATTAAACGAATATATTGTGGACAGCAATCCATATTGAACTAATATATTATGGACCCTTTTCCGTATTGACTAATGTATTGTGAACTTTTCCATATTGAACTAATGTATTGTGGACCCTTTTTCATATTGAACTAATTCATTGTGGACACTTTTCCGTATTGACTAATGTATTGTGAACCTTTTCCCATGTTGAACTAATATATTGTGAACCTTTTCCCATATTGAACTAATATATTGTAGACCCTTTTCCTTATTGAACTAATTTATTGTGGAATCTTTTCCACATTAAACAATATATTGTGGACCCTTTTCCATATTGAACTAATATATTGTGGACACTTCCGTATTGACCAATGTATTGTGGACCCTTTTCCTTATTAAACTAATTTATTGTGGACACTATTTTCGTATTGACTATTGTATTGTGGACCTTCTCCCATATTGAACTAACTTTTCCATATTGAACTAATGTATTATGGACTATTTTCTGTATATAACTAATGTATTGTGGACCCTTTTCCATATTGAACTAATATATTGTGCACACTTCCGTATTGACTAATGTATTGTGGACCCTTTTCCATATTGAACTAATTTATTGTGGACCCTTTTCCATATTGAACTAATTTATTGTGGACACTTTTCCATATTGACTAATGTATTGTAGACCTTTTCCCATATTGAACTAATATATTGTGGACCCTTTTCCATATTGAATAATATGTTGTAGACACTTTCCGTATTGAACTAATATATTGTAGACCCTTTTCCGTATTGAACTAATATATTGTGGACCCTTTTACTTATTGAACTAATTTACTGTGGACACTTTTCCGTATTGACTAATATATTGTAGACCTTTTCCCACATTGAACTAATATATTGTGGACCCTTTTCCACATTGAATAATATATTGTAGACACTTTCCGTATTGACTAATGTATTGTGGACCCTTTTCCGTATTGAACTTATATATTGTGGACCCTTTTCCGTATTGAACTTATATATTGTGGACCTTTTCCCACATTGAACTAATATATTGTGGACCCTTTTCCACATTGAATAATATATTGTGGACCCTTTTCCGTATTGAACGGATATATTGTGGACCTCTATCCATATTGAACTAATGTATCATGGATCATTTTCTGTATTCAACTAATGTATTGTGGACCCTTTTCCATATTGAACTTATATATTGTGGACCTCTTTCCATATTGAACGGATATATTGTGGACAGCAATCAATATTGAACTAATATATTATTGACCCTTTTCCGTATTGACTAATGTATTGTGAACTTTTCCATATTGAACTAATGTATTGTGGACCCTTTTCCATATTGAACTAATTTATTGTGGACACTTTTCCGTATTGACTAATGTATTGTGGACCTTCTCCCATATTGAACTAATATATTGTGGACCCTTTTCAGTATTGAACTAATATATTGTAGACCCTTTTCCTTATTGAACTAATTTATTGTAGACACTTTCCGTATTGACTAATGTATTGTGGACTCTTTCCCGTACTGAACAGATATATTGTGGACCTCTAATTGAACTTATACATTGTGGACCTTTTTTCCATATTGAACTAATGTATTGTGGAACCTTTTTTCCATATTGAACTAATATATTGTGGACTCTTTTCCTTATTGAACTAATTTATTGTGGACACTTTTCAATATTAAACTAATATATTGTGGACCCTTTTCCACATTGAATAATATATTGTGGACATTTTTTCCATATTGAAGTAATATACTGTGGACCTTTTTCCATATTGAACTACTGTATTGTGGACACTTTTCTTTATTGAACTAATGTATTGTGGACCCTGATCCATATTGAACGGATATATTGTGGACCGCAATCCATATTGAACTAATATATTGTGGACCCTTTTCCATATTGAACTAATATATTGTGGACAGTTTTCCTTACTGAACTAATTTATTGTGGACACTTTTCCGTATTGACTAATGTATTATGGACCATTTTCTGTATTTAACTAATGTATTGTGGACCCTTTTCCATATTGAACTTATATATTGTGGACCTCTTTCCATATTGAACGGATATATTGTGGACAGCAATCCATATTGAACTAATATATTATCGACCATTTTCCGTATTGACTAATGTATTGTGAACCGACTGGAATTTCTATCATGTTATTAGTGATATGGACTTTTGTGTACAAATACACATACAGGGAATGGGAGGGGGAGGGAAATAAATAAATAAATCAGGAAACTCCCCTGTATCGTAGAAGCTCCTGGACTAACTAATATATTGTGGACACTTTCCGTATCGACTAATGTATTGTGGACCTTTTCCTATATTGAACTAATATATTGTGGACCCTTTTCAGTATTGAACTAATATATTGTGGACCCTTTTCCATATTGAACTAATTTATTGTGGACACTTCCGTATTGACTAATGTATTGTGGATCTTTTCCCATATTGAACTAATATTATTGTGGACCCTTTTCCACATTGAATAATATATTGTAAACACTTTCCATATTGACTAATGTATTGTGGACTCTTTCCCGTATTTAACAGATATATTGTGGACCTCTAATTGAACTTATATATTGTGGACCTTTTTTCCACATTGAACTAATGTATTGTGAACCCTTTTCCATATTGATCGGATATATTGTGGACCCTTTTCCGTATTGAACTAATGTATTGTGGACCCTTTTCTATATTGAAATAATAATTGTGGACACTTCCATATTGAACTAATATATTGTGGACCTCTATCCATATTGAAGTAATATATTGTGAACGCTTTTCCGTATCGAACTTAAACTTTTGTGGACCCTTTTCTATATATTTATCTAATATTGTGGACACTTTTTCCATATTAAACTAATATATTGTGGAGACTTCTCTGTATTCAACTAGTATATTGTGGACCTCTATTCAGAGCGGTAAACAATTCAATTTTTAGGATGATACGGGTAATGATTGCTAAACCGGAGGATTCTGTTTAATGAAGTTTGGGTCGGGGTAGAACAACGAGTTAACACAAAATACGACAGGGTCAAAATACAAATGACATATGTACGTCCAAACATATATAAATAAAACCATAGAGGTGTGAAGAATGTTAGTCTTGTATTGGCGGACCAACATCCCAATATTATTCCAGCTACAATTAATGGTAACTGTGTAGACTTGGTGTTAGACAGTGGAGCCAGTATTTCTGTGGTGCCTGAAAGTGTTGTAAATCAGTCCCAGTATACTAATGATCAGGTTGTGATTGTGAACAAACATCCCCGATTTTCAATTGTGTTACCTCTGTAAGAGTCTCGCTCGCTTGCCGACTAAATATTTATTAGACTGTGTAGTATAATTATTTGTCTTAATTTTAAGTTAGGTTTTAGCTGTGTAGTCTAATGCAATTTCATTTTGTGTGTGTTTATGTGTTCAGAATTTTGAAGGGGACACTGTGTTGTGAATACTATCGGAAAGATTTATATCGGGAAAAGGATGGCAAGCGTCAAGTATGAAGTACTTTTTTCACCGGAGAACTCTCCATGCAGTGATGACAATGATCAAACAATATTCACGCAAAATCTTTATTTTCATTGGTCGAAGTGATTTCTTTTTTGTTGGTTTTCATTGTTTCAAAAATTTTATGGTGCATAATCTCTTTTTTTGTGTGGTCATTATACTTTTGTTTTACGTATGATAAATATTTGAAATACATAGGCAATATGAAAGATATACGCAGGCTGTCTACTTGTTATAACCAGTGTAGTATACTTTTGATATACTTAAGTTATACATATGGTTTACGCATGTAGTATACTTTTGATATACTTAAGTTATACATATGTGTAGTATACTTTCGATATACTTAAGTTATACATATGGTATACATATGGTTTACATATGGTTTACACATGTAGTATACTTTTGTTATATCAATGTTATACACACCTGTGTAAACCGGTACCTATACATAGGCGAAACACTGGTGTATACTAAATGAGTGACCCTGGTGTTTCCCATATGTATAACAAAGTAATCTTTATGTTATACACCGGTGTATACTGAAGTATTTGCATGGTGTTCACAATTGTTTCAAGAAGAGAGTAGCTGTAAACTTTTTGGTTGAAACAAAGTTGCGTCTGCAGCAGGATTCTCCGCGCTCGTTAATTGAAAAATACTGGAACTGTGAACGCTTTACCTAACTTACGTAATTAGAAGCGCGGGCGAAAACAGAGGTCTCACGTACCCCATAAACAGATAAATAAATAAATAAATATAGCGAAATCTCGATTGAGTTACCCCTGATAGTGTATCGCTCGCTTCGCTCGCTCGCCAATAACATATACCCGATTTTTCATTATCCACCCCTAATACTGTCTCGCTCGCTACGCTCGCTCGCCAATAAATAAACATCCCCGATTTTCGATTGTGTTACCCCTGTAAGTGTCTCGCTCGCTACGCTCGCTCGCCAATAAGATACTGTAAAACAATACTTTTTTTCTGTGCATGTAGTATATATATTTGTTAGTTTATTTCTACATCGGACTGACTGTGAGGAGTTTGTAGTAAAGTGTTACCTTTGATTATGTTGTTGTTTATTTGTTTACAGCCCAAGCCTATTGATGTCGGTGTGATAACCCATCACATGCAGCGCTATGCTGTATGGTTTGGAGGCAGCATGTTGGCCAGCACGGTAAGGGGTCATCATCTCTTATAGTGGTGTAATGTTAGCCTAGTTAGAGTATGTGGAAATATATTACTGCATGGCAGTGTTTGTGTGGAAATAATTTTTTAAAGTACTTACTTCCATCATTTTACCTGAATCGTGGAAGTTTTTTTATTTCTAAATGTATGTATGTTTGTAGCCTGAATTCTATGAAGTATGTCATACAAAGAAAGATTATGAAGAACATGGACCAAGTATATGTCGCCACAATCCCGTATTTGGAACCATGTCCTAACTGGAATAGGAAAGGAAACTTTATACACTTTTTTCAGGAGGGTTGGGCATGACCTTGGGGGGGAGTTCAGCTTTGATGCCTTTCAATACAGTTCTTTGTTATTTTTGAGATTTATTTAGTTCAATTATTGCTTGTTGTTGTTGCTTTTGGACTATTTTATGTAGCTGTATGTGCACTTTTTCTTATTTTGGATAGTCTCATCTTTATTTTTTTCTGTGTGCCTTAATATATTTTTTTAGATAATAATTATAATAAATGTTGTGTGTTCATTACAATGAGGTTAAGAGTGAATGGGTTGCATGCATAATTGGTTGGTGTGTGAGATAGCTACTAAGAAAGGAGTAGGCTTGACAGTAAGACTTCTGTTGGGAACTACTTGGGGACCAGGTCTTTTGTCGGAGGAAGAGACAGCAAACCAGAAAGGAGTGGGGCTGAACTTTCCCAAATCGGCAACTTTATTGGTACAGCATAAAATTACAAAAAGTGGTAGCTCAAACACTTCTTTTCTGCAGTTTGCATACCTGACTTTAACAAAGTGATTAACCATGGTGCTAGCAGAAAGTTTGTTGTATTTAGTAATTTCTCGTTAGAAGCTCACTATCAGATGTTCCACTGTACAGAGTTTTGAACCAACTGGGTGAAATGTATGACTAAAATAAGATGGGCTGGCAGAAGAAAGAGTGAACTGTTACTTTGATGTGTGTTGCCTGATCAGCTGGACGGAAAACAAACAAAAAAAGCTGGAGTTATATAAGGTAGCTAGTAATTATGAAGAAATGGTTTCTGAAGTTGAGCTAAGTTTGAACTGGAGATGATTGTGTCAGATTACTGCTGCTAAGCTTATATGATCATAAATGTTTTTCAGCTATATCTGTGAATGACCTGAGCTTCCTGGAATCCGCTATCTATTAGTTAGCATGCTGTTTTAAATTTTATGATTATCTTCATGTGATAATGCAATTACATTAGTAATAGCAAGTAGTATGTAAAACTTTCATGGTCAAATGAAATGAGCTAGCTATTATATTGCTTGAGGGAACTGCTTGTAGAGACTATTTCTATTTCAACACTAATTAATTGTGATTGGTTCAGATTGTCTTTTAGTTTCTGCAGAATGGAATCAAATAGTTTACAGTATTCTGTGTTAATGTGATTTCCATGCATTAATTACTATAATTGGAAGTTCGTTTTTATAGTTTTATCTACCACATTGAGTTAAGTTTGAGATACATTGCAGTTATGCACATATAGCTAGCTACTGATGATTTCCCCAGTATTATAAATACTCGACTATTATAAGTTTATTACGACCCTGTAAACATTTGACTGACTCAAACAACTTGTTATCTCCCATGATTTCTCATTAACAATATACATACATTCATTCACAAAACACGCTGTCACTTCTATCACCTCCATCAAATAAAAGTATACTGTAATTGCCAATTGTTTTAGCAAGTTGATAAAAAATTAAAAGAATAGAGCATGCAAGAAGTGATCAGCATGAGTGCCGTAAGCAGCATTTCTGTGACAAAGAGTATAATTAGGAAAAAAATTGCATTAAATGTATCTAACAGTTTGTGGAGCCTCTAACAATAAATCTATTCTACGGTATGCTTTTTTTCTATAATATAAAAATGCTCCACTGTTTACATTATAATTTCAACATATTCAACATCCTTGTCAAGCGTGTGTATTCCATACGCATCATTGCTTTCTAAATTTGCCACTTCTTCAATCTCTGCAGCTTCTGTCGTTCCATATGCTGAGTTTGCAGAAGTTATAATACTTGATTGAGTTTGAGAATTTGATGTTCCATATGCTGCATTAGCAGCAGTGAGAATATCAAATTGAGTTGATGTTTCTAAATAAAGTAAAAACAAAAACAACAACAACAACTAAACTAAAATAATGAAGCACCAAAGGTGCAAACCCTCAGCGCTACTAAACACTACCTAGCTATTACAATAATAATCTCATACCAAAATAGAAACAGAAGAAGGTGGCAAACTTCCCTTCCTGGACGTTAACATCAGTAGACAACACCAACAACTCAATACTACAGTCTACAGGAAACCGACTTATACTAATAGATATCTCAATTTTAAGTCCAATCACCACCCCAGAACTAAGTTGGGCATTATCAAGTGTCTAGCTCACCGTGCCAAGAATATCTGCAAAGGTACACAGCTTCTGGAAGATTTTAATTACCTTCAAGAAGTCTTTGAATCCAATGGTTTCCCATTATTAGTCAAAAATTGCCTACAAAAGGCGCAGAAACCCATACCACCACCAACTGATGAGAAAGAAGAGAAGAAGCCAAAAATCTTTTGCACACTGTATGTCAAGGGTTTCAGTGAGAACCTAGAGAGAGGGTGTGGCAATATCAACATCAGGCCAGTGTTCAAGACCAGTAGGACACTACGCAGTCTATTGGTGAAAGTAAAGAAGAGAATACTTCAAGAAAAAATCAAAGGTGTGATATATAGGGTGCAATGCGAGTGTGGCAGCTCTTATGTGGGCGAAACGGGCAGGACTCTTGAAACCAGACTGAAAGAACACAAGAGGGCAATCAGATATGATGACCAGAACAAAGGCATTGCTGTTCATGCCAATACTACATGCCATACAATCCAATGGGAAGAAGCTGAGATTCTCACCAAAGAACAAGACTGGCATAAGAGGAAGTTCAAAGAAGCGCTACACATCAGAGAAGAAAGCAACACCATGAACTTGGATCAAGGCAGGCTAAATAACCCAATCTGGAACACAATAACATCGACAATCACCATCCATTTGGTCTATTAGTACTTTCTTTAATCCTCTATTCCCCATTTTTACCATCTATTCAGCCAATTAACACTTCCTTATCATCCATTCTCTTTTTTCCACCCAGCTTAGTCACCATCACCTACTTTAGAGACAACGTAGTTCTGTCAGGTCATTTAGCTACAGTTCTGTTCAGCTGAAGACGGACCTCGGTCTGAAACGTCCTGATAAAAATATCTATATTGAATACTATGTTCAACATAGCTCAACTAATAGCAATAATTATATTAAATGTTATGTTTCAGTTTAGATTGTTGACTAACATTTAGCCAAAGACTATCAATGAATTGCACATTACAATCAATTGTGTACCGGAAACTTTGTACGAGAAGGAAATGAGTATGTGGCCACCTGTCTCATTTGTGAATTATGAGACAGGTAGCATTATCGCTGCAATAAGAATAAATGCAGGCGGAGAGCATGTGCAAGTTGTTGATCACGCGTTGGTCACGTGATGCAGTTTGGGGTATTGATTCTAAATGATACTATCTATACAAACCTGACTGCTTTGTGATTTCAGAAAAATTAGCCTGAAACTTAAAAAAGTAACACAATAAAATGTCTTAAATAGTCATTCTGATTAAATTTATATCTAACTCAATGGTTAATTGTCAGTAATCTCTAAAATTAGAGCATGACAGACAGAAAGACAGGCAAACAGTCAGGATATACTACTCTAACCCTCTCGTGCTTGCGTGCTGAGGGTTAATAAGGTGTAATAATCATATTCAATGAAACGCAAGTACCAAACACAGGCTCCACAGCTAAACTGCATTGAATAGGAATCTAGTAGTTGTATGAAGCGAAAGTGAAAATGATAGCAGTTCCAGTATAATTCTATTGCACCTGGGTATACATAATATACAATAACAATAAAGAGTACCCGCAAGCACTTTAAAAATTGCTATAGAACAAATATGAAAAGGGCACCTATAATCACACAAGTTGTGACAAATTCTGAGAACTACAAAACACAATGTAATTTCTAGCTAAAGGTTTCAGAAACAGCCAACTCTTCATTGTATCTACATACTATGTTTGTATGTGCATTTATGTCATGTAAATCAGAGCATTTTAAATATGCTTTGAGTCATAGATTCTATAACAACTGCTAATTCAATAGTCTATGAAAAATGTAAAATATTCCAGCCTCTCCGTAATTTGTTTGAAGATGGCAAGAAGGGAACGAAATGCACTGATCTTGTTGTCGGTGTTTTGGAATTACCCTCACTGCATTACCTGGACATTTCCCCCCTCAAAACAACAATATCCACTCTTTTATTTGGTCTTTTACTCAATTAAAAATAAGAAGAAGTAATTATGGCATAAAAATAGTAAAACCATGGCAACTCTTGGAATTATCGCTATATAGATAACTCCTCAAACCCATGGTTTCACTACTACATATTATGTATGTATCAGTTTCTCTGGTTTATTCAATGAAGCAATAGAAGTCATAAAATTCAAACTGTGATGGTCCCCCCGCATAATATCGGCCACTCATTGTATTACCAAATATATAATGATGGTCAGCATCTAATGTGTACATATTCCTATGCTAGTAGTAGCTAACTCATAGTAGCTCTATCTAGAACCATGTCATGACTACAGTGAACAGCAAGAACTAATTATTACAACTACAAGATTGGTAAAGTTAGGATAGGAAGAATTGAGCTAGCCTGACTGGTCTTTTTAACAATAACTAAGAACGCAACAAAAGTAAGTACCACTTGTTATTTTGAAGGTTACCAAATGGCATGAAAGTTGATTATCTGACATATGCATATAATTTATGTTTACAAAATACTTTACAACAATAATTATTTTGATAACCTAAATATTTTCCAGCAAATGTTTTTAAACTTGCAAAGTTTAGCCAACTCACGATTGAAAGAGGTTTTCTTTTTCTTGAGGTAGAGTCCAATAAAGAGTAGAGTGAGGATGATTACAGCAAACACTACAGCGACACCAACTAGCACATACACACACAAACTGAGAGATACTCTTCCCCCTGGAGAGTGTATGGAGACAGTAGTTGTGATATCCATTGAGAAGATGTTGTCAGTAGTGGGAGATGTAGCTAGCACAGAGGATAGAACAGTAGGAGGAGAAGATGTGGAGTGACCAGACTGGGAGGTTGATGTTGGAGTAACTGTAGATGATGGTACAAATACAGTAGAGGAAGAAATACTTCCAGCACACCTTGTAGAAGCTTGAGTAAAATATTCTAATCCTATACCAGCACTACTACCTCCACAAGGATTTAAATTGAAGACAGAGTCACTGGCTGTAAAAGTCAAAGCGTTGCTAGGAGTCAATGATGACGTGGCTCCATCTACTTGTGCCTGACAGTAATATCTCCCTGCATGAATGGGGTCTGAGAATCGTCCAAGAGTTATAGTAGAAGTTAGTTCTATCAGTTCTCCATTCATTACAGTCTGATTCTGAGATGCAATACTAGCAAGTGGTGGGAAGGTCATGTTTATTGGTACAGTGTTTCCTCCAGTGAAGAATTATACTATGTCTAGTCTAGGACCTGTAGAAACTGGGGCCTGTACCACACACTGCAGGGCAAACATGGATGCCCCACTGTAGGGGTTACACTGGACAGTAGAGACAGGTTCCCTCATATACCAGATATCACATGCTGGAAAATAATAGCTAAATATTATATACCAACTTATCTTCTGCAGTTTTAACTTACCTTTAGTAGCTGCTATTAATAGTACTAGTAAACTATTCTTTCTCATTTTGGTTCTATCTAGCTATATATGGTGTCAAGGGGCGCTGGATCGTCCAATTCGTCCAACAGGCATCAGTTTTCCTATAGAAGGAGGCTGCACAACCCAAACTCGAGCTAGCTAGATGCAGGAATTAGGTGGTCTAGCGTTAGTTGGACCACATCCGCTCGCAAAACCAATCACTCCTAAGTCCAACCAGATCACGCGCGCTAAGCGCTAGTCTCGTGGGGCCAGACCCTTTTTCTAATCGCGGAGCAATTAGGCAAAGGGTCTGGCCTGCGAGACTCTCTAAGCCCGTGAACTTCGCCCAACCTGCGCGGATGTAGCCCAAGCTACGCGATTTAGCCCAACCTGAGTGCTGTCTCAATTGTTCTTAGTTCTGGAGGAGAAGATTTAACAATAGAAAATAAGTGTGAGCTATTTAAAAAAAGCTAATAATAGGATTAGATATACAAGGACATTTATTTGTACTATTAGTGATTTTATATGCAATAAAAGGTCACTCACACTGATAAAAAAGATAATTGCATTACAGTAGTAAATAGCTATAGGTAATAGTTTTAATAGCCATTGAATTTTTAGGTTGTCCTCACTTTGTACTCACTTGTGTCTTTCTACCAAAGAGACTAGCCTGTTCCTGGTCTGACTTAGCATGCTGTTATATGGGCCATTTCTTGCACAATTGAGAGATTAAAAACAACAACAAGAAACTGAGGTAGCTAAAGCATCTTATGAATATGAGACATAAAATAGAAAGTAAGTCAATATTTCTGGACTCTTGAAGAGAGGAATTTACAATAACACGATATATATGAATACATGTGTGTGTGTACCTATGGCATTGTGTACTTCGCTAAGTAGCTACAAATTAAGTAGTTGATTTCTGTGAGCAGAGAAACTAGAACGGTAGGAGTAGCTACTCTGCACTTGTAATAATGAAAACTAATAATGCACTCTGCTGACTATATAACTTGATTCACAAAGATAATCACCAGGACACAAAGATAGAACATTAATGATTATCAGAAACATGAGGTAGTTTCAAAGTCATTATCAACAAAGTAATCTCTATTTAACAATTTCGTCCATAATTTCAAGGTTTAGTGGCATTCTTATACAATAATTATTATCATACATCAAATACTTAAAAGTAACATAGGTAGTTATAAGCTCACCTGCTGCTCAAATAATAGACAGCTTCCAAGATAGTTTGCAACTCAGATTTCATATACATTTAGTATACAATATGGCCAGGACAATAAATTCCCTAAAAGTGTTGAAATCATTTTAGCTAATTATTGAAGTATTCTTTATGGTTACATTTTTTCACTATATTTGACAATATTTATAGCTCATCAGCTTTAAATAGTATTAGTATTCCTAACTTAAAATTCAATTGCAGAGACTTCAGCTCTTATCACTACTTAATCTAATACTAACAGGTGCTTTAGAATAGCACAAATGAGGATTTAGCTACATTAATTACATTAACCTACTCTGAGGGACTATCATGTAATTGATTATAATGGAAGTCTTAAATGTGTAGCGATGCTGACTTCTAACAAAGTTAAAAAATGAAGTAAGAACAGGAATTGGGCATTGTGTACTATGCTCAAATATTTTATGATACAAAAATTGCTGCTTATCCTTGACTGCTCATGTATAAATTGACTACTCATGACAGTAATTGTTTCATTGTTTATATATTAGTAATTTCAGCATATTCCACATCCTTGTCAAGAGCGTGCATTCCATGGGCATCATTACTTTCTAAATTTGCTACTCCTTCAATCTCTGCAGCTTCTGTCATTCCATATGCTGAGTTTGCAGAAGTTATTCCATATGCTGCATTAGCAGCAGTGAAAATATCAAGCTGGGTGGAAGTTTCTAAATAAAGAAAACAACATTAATAATTAGAAGTATTCTCTTTTTCTCTTTTTGTCAAAGCTAGTGTAGCTATTTTAGAGGTAGCTAATTTAAGAATAAATAAAAAAATACTTTGTTTTGGGAGAGTGCACCCATTCACAAATACTCATTCAAGTATTGGCCACTGACAATCCCCACAATGACATGTACTTAGTAGAGCTCATAGAAGAGTTAGTATAGAGACCAAGCAGTAGTGTACATAGGAATTACAAATATCATGGTTTTACATGGACACCGTAACAAAATTAGAAAATCCCAATAAATTCATTTATTTGTCACTGCTATGTTCTAGCTGTTGCTGTTTGGTTGTCTGATACCATAAGAATGCAGAAGGAAGAGATAAGTATAACCATCTCAAAGCATTATCTTTATGGTATGAACAGGTAGGATTATTGCTGCAACAAGAACAGGTTGTTATAGCTATTCAATAAACTGCATTGAATCAGATTGTGAGATTGTACTGAAGCAAAAGTGAAAATGATAGCATTCTCAACCACAGTTTTATTAATCCGTACTGCATCATCATAGTAAACATAGTAAACTGCAACCAAAAGTACCAAGAAGCAGTTCAAAGTTTCAAGTTGTGTTAAGTTGCTGAAATCCAAACTTGTTTACCTGCCATAGAATAATTATGAAAATGGCATCCCACACCACAAGTCTTGAGGACTACAAAATATAACTTTATTTACGTTTCAGAAAAAGCCCACTCTTCATCATGACTATACTAAGCTGTACCACGCGTGGCACATCCGAGAGATGCGTGCATGATTATTAATAAGGAGTATACACATTCCTCTTTACTATAGTCATTGTATTATAGAATATTATAAAGAGAGGCTGGAATCTCTCACATTTTTCATTGCCTATTGAATTTGTACGTACTAGGAGAATCTAGTAGAGTGACTACGGTCTGACAGTATTATGGAGTAGTGGCTGCCTAACTAGCTAGCTACCTACCACTTCATTGTTGGGCCAGGGGCGGTATAGTTGTGGCAACATTAGCTATCTATAGAGAATAGAAATTATACATCCTAGGGAATGCCATAGAAAGTGATAAGGCAACAACTACTTTAGATGCAACAATCTCAAGTAGGCTGGATTGCTACTGGAAACTTTTGAAAATGAATCTGTCATGAAATACCTAAAACAAATAAACTGAAAAAGGCATATTTCTTAGAATTCCAAACTTATGCTAAAATGGCAAATATAGCAAAACTGAAAACATTGGCAAACATGAAGACTTATTTATTTTAACTGTGTGCTGATTTATTAAAACAACAAATGTCAAGCCACCTTCTCTTTAGCTATTGAATCAAGGAAACTACTAATAATACACATTAAAAAAATGTGATTATCATCCGAACTAGACAGCATTCCTCCTGTTAAGGGGTCATAACTTCCTGAGGTGGAGGTTGGCATAGGGTTGAAGGACTCCAGCCACCACAAGCTATTCCTAGCTTCAGCAAGTTTACACCGCGCAGCTAGTGTGAGGTGAATAACCAGTGGCTTCGCTGGTATGGTAGATCTCTCCCTCATCAACAAGCCACAAGCAGGTAACACGGTCTGCTTCTGCTAGGTTTAGGCAGGCAATTCACCGCACATATATAGGGGATGACATGATATAAGGTAAAGTGGTTCTGGAGGATTATGAATATGATTAGATACTGTAAGATGATATGGTAAGGTGAGTAAACATGATGCTCGTTTATTGTTTGCCGGATACTTCCACTTGTTCAGGTAGCTAGACCTGAACACCTTCCATGTAATATTTATGTCATTAATTATGTCTAGTAGAAATTGAGTTTGCCTCATGCTTCAAATATTGAGGTTGTAAAAGTATTGCTGATCTCTCACTATCAGTATACCTCGAATTTCTGAAAAGTCCATTTAATAAAACATCTTTTAAATCTAAATTCATGCATGTGGCTCAGGGATCTTCTATATTACTTTGTTTACCAAAAGTACCTCTAGTATATCTTCAGATTTTCATGAAGTTCACTCTTGGCAGTTACTTCTAAAGTCTACTAACTCAAACTTATTATAAATATTCAAAATGAAACTTGTGGCCTGTAGAACTCAATAATGTATTTCCTTCGTTTGAAGTGCGCATACAATAAGAAAAGGTATAGACCTCATGATTTGGACGGAATCAGAAACCCCAAACCTTTTCCAACATTTTTCTTGTGATAGCTAATAAGACTGTCATCTTTGAAACGTAGAACTACACCATTTACTTACACAAGAACTCATTAAATAGCTTTGTATACTAAACATTATTCAGCAATAGCTATTATTCGTATGATTAAAAAGTAGGAGGAAATACATTTTGAAACTGCAATATTAAAGGAGGAGTCTCAAAGTGGAGACCACAAAAGGTACATCATTGCCTTTGGTTGAAAAGTGAAATAGAATAATTCGATTACAAAGGAGAAAAGGGAGTGTGGCCACATACTTATATATTATAGTATTACGCTTATTTAATATATAGCTATCTCATCCAATTACATAATTACCCTATTACAACCGCTACAATTACTAATAATAAAACACACATATGAACACATTAAGTACATTTTCAAAATACTCTTTTCTTGATCTAGTTATGTGTGAGTATATGTTATCCAATAGTCTTATGATTGAAGGAACACAAGTCGTAAAATCCGAACCATGATTGCCATCTTGGATAGTAGGCATCTCCGTTAAACTACCAACATAGTGATGATTGCCATGTAATGTGTATATTGTTCCCTCGTATTAGCAGTGGTTTTGTAGTAGCTCTCTTTAAAACCTATGGCTGATGTGCATTGCAAATATATAGTACACTACAAGAATGGTGCAGTAAAGTTGGATGAAATGAGTTAGTCTGACTGAATAGTTTAGATAATAAGAATAATACAAGTACCACTTACTTCCCATCAAAGTTACCAGATGTCAGGAGAAGAATTATTTGATTTTTTTTCACGTATGCATAATAATGTCCACAAAAATTCATAATAATAAATTTTTATCTAATAAAATTTCTTGAAAGTTTAGCCAACTCACGCTTAAAGGAGTCTGTAGTTTTGTTCTTCTTGAGCCAGAGTCCAATATAGAGTATGGTGAGGATGATCATAGCAAACACTGCAGCTACACCAACTAACACATACACCCACAAACTGAGAGATACTCTTCCCCCTGGAAACTGTGTGGAGACAGTAGTTGTGATATCCATTGAGAAGATGTTGTCGGTAGTGGGAGATGTAGGTAGCACAGAGGATAAGACAGGAGAAGATGTGGAGTGACCAGACTGGGAGGTTGATGTTGGAGTAACTGTAGATGATGGTACTAATACAGTAGAGGAAGAAATGCTTCCAGCACACCTTGTAGAAGCCTGAGTAAAATCTTCTAATCCCATACCACCATTACTAGCTCCACAAGGATTAGAACTGAAGACAGGGTCACTGACTGTGAAAGTCAAAGCGTTGCTAGGAGTCAATGATGACGTGGCTCCATCTACTTGTGCCTGACAGTAATATCTCCCTGCATGAATGGGGTCTGAGAATCGGCCAAGAGTTATAGTAGAAGTTAGTTCTATCAGTTCTCCATTCATTACAGTCTGATTCTGAGATGCAATACTAACAAGTGGGAGGAAGGTATTCATGTTTATTGGTACAGTGTTTCCTCCAGTGTTAGTGAAGAACCATACTATGTCTAGTCTAGGACCTGCAGAAACTGGAGCCTGTACCACACACTGCAGGGCAAATATGGATGCCGCACTGAAGGGATTACACTGGACAGTAGAGACAGGTTCCCTCATATACCAGATATCACATGCTGAAAAATAATAGCTAATATTGTTAATTTATCTACTGCAGTCTTAACTTACATTTAGTTGCTGCTATTAATAGGACTAGCAAACCATTTCTTCTCATTTTTTGCTCTAGCTACCTACATTCAACGACGTCAATCTGGAAGTTCAACTAGCCCGACAAGCGGCAGTCTTCCTGCGGGAGGAACCAACGCAGCCCAGACTCGAGCGAACTGATGCCGCAGGAAATTAGGTTGGGCATTAGTGTCCACGTCCGCTAGCAGGGTAGATCGGGCTTAGCAGATTTTATCCTCCTAGTCTGGATCTTTTACGGTAGGTAAGTGGTCAGGCTTACGCCAGACTAATGTTATCCACCCTGACCAGTTTTCGTTCAGCCTGTGGGATTTAGCTCAACTAGTAGCTTCAATACTCGTTTTCTGAAGAGCTTTTTAATCAGTTTATGATGTTAAATTGTATCGCTAGTTCTGGAGGGGAAAGATTTAACAAACAATAAGTGTGAGCTGTTTTAAAAAAACTGCTAATTTGACATGTTGGCTCATTATCTATGTGATTAGGTTGTATTCCTAACTTAAAAATTAATAGCAGAACTTCAGATCACTCACTAACGGGTGCTTTAGAATTGCATAAATGAAGAATAAGCTACATTAGTTAGCTTTAACTTATTAAAGACATAAAGTAGGATAAGTATAGTTAGCTAATGATGGCATTTTACAGTTTAATCTACATTCACCATATAGCTAGCTATATCCTGTCAATTTCTATTCATGCATTTGTTTATTACAACCGTCATTTACTTCTCATTGACTATCTGTCAAGTGGTTTTATTAACACAGTATTCAATACTTTTGTATGAGAATAGCTAGATTTGTCTTAAGTCTGCTCCTGCAACCTATAAACTTGCGTAGAGATTAAATTTGAAATGTGATACAACCTTAAATAAGAATTTAACGTTTTGGTGCGAGAGAATGTGAGGTTATCTTGATTTGTTAGATCTGACAGCGATATCTAGGTCCTGTGTCCTCCCACCCCCCAAGCAAACAACAAACAAACCAAAAAGCAAAAAAACTAACAAACTATTTTTAACGAGCTTTGCCCCACTCCAATTATGTTGAAATAGTATGATCACTACACATGCCATAGAATTCTGGTGCATTGTTTATGTTATATTATTAATTTCAGCATATTCCACTTTGTTCAGGTCTAGCAACCTGAACAAGTAGGAACAATAAACTAACATGTTTACATCACCTTATTTCATCTAATTATATTCATGGTCCTTCCAGAACCACCACTCACTGTACCATGTCATCCCTATATGCACTGTGAGTTGTCTTGGGAAAATTAGTCCATCATAAGTCAAGCTCAGTGTATGCAGATCATGCTACCTGCTAGTGGCTTGTTGCTGTGGTTGAGTCCTACCATGCCGGCATAGTATCCGGTTGCTCGCCACATACCAGCCTGGGGTGTCAACTTGCTGAAGCTGGGCGTAGCTTATGGAGGGTTCTGGTCCTTCGACCCTCCAGCTCAGGAATTTACGACTCCTGAACACACTTCATTGTCAAGTGTGTGTATTCCTTAGGCATCATTACTTTTGAAATTTGCCACTTCTTTAATCTCTGCAGCTTCTGTCATTCCATATGCTGAGTTTGCAGAAGTTACGATACTTGATTGAGTTTGAGAATTTGATGTTCCAACGAATTGAGTTGATGTTCCTAAATAAAAAAACAAAACAATAATTAGTAGAATTATTCTTTCTTGGTGTAAACAATGATATATCTCAAAGGTAGCTAGTTCTAACCGCCACAAATACTTATTCTAGTCGCTAAGTTAATAAAGGTATTAAGCATCAGTGCACATAAGAATTACAAACAGGGCTTGATGTGGAAAAACATGTTATGTTATAACTCAATTTGATGATGTCCATACACAAACAGGAACTTGATACAAGAAGGAACTGAGTGTGTTACCACAAAGTCCATTTGCCTTGGGAAGTAAACATGACCACAGTAGCTAACTGCTAATAAACTACAAAAATACCAAGAAATTTATTCAATATGTAATTGTTATGTTTAAGCTGTTGTCGTATGTGTTGTTGTTGTTATTGTTGTTTCTTTAAGACATAAGTGTGGTCATCATGAAGCAGAATCTTCATGGGGTGAACATGAGTCAGGCAGCATTATTGCTGCAATGAGAATAAATCAAGGTGGAGAATGTGTATGAAATGTTGATCAAATGCCGAATTAAAAAAAAATCACAATAAACGGTATCTTCATTTTGAGTAAGTTTTATATACCTAAATCAATGGTTAATTGTCAGTAATCAACAAAATCTGAGCATGACTAACTGATATACAGACAGACAAATAGACAGGATGACTACTATAACCCTCTTGAACATGCGTGTTGAGGGTTCAAGCTGTAATGGTTCCATACAATGAGACACAGGTACCAAACATAGGCTTCATAGCTAAACTGCATTAAATTGTATATTATAATTCTGAGGTATTATTTGGAAATGATTGCAGTTTCCACTACAATTCTATTAACAACTATTGCATCAACAAAAAAGCACCACAAGCTCTTTAAGGCATGCATGCTCTGTTTGAAATGTAAATATATGTTCATGATGTGTCATCTTGTGTCAAGGCATTAATAAATCTAAAATTGTTTATCTGCCATAGAAAATAATGAAAATGGCACCTACAATTTCATAAGTTCTGACAAATTCTGAGGACTACAAAATACAATGTAATTTTAGCCAAAGGTTTCAGAAACAGCCAACTCTTTGTAGTATTCACTGTGTTTATATGTGCATTTGTGCCATGTGCCCAAATTTTTTTAATTATATCAGAGAGTAGCTACTCCCATAGATTTCAAAGCAACTACTATTCAATAGACAATGAAAAATGCCTGTAGTCTCTATTAAACATTATGGACATGTCTACAAAAGTGGCGGAGTTAGGATGAATAAGATGAGCTAGTCTGACTGGTCTTTTCAAACAAAACTAAGTACCACTTGTTTCTTATCGAAGTTACCAATTGTCATGAAAGTTGATTCATTCACTTGTGTATATTTATGTTCACAAAATACTTTAAAAAAATAGTTTGCTATCTTAAAAATTATCCTGCAAATTGTTTTTTAGTTTGTAGAGTTTAGCCAACTCACGATTGATAGAGGTTTTCTTCTTCTTGAGGCAATAAAGAATATGGTGAGGATTAGAATGATCACAGCAAAACACTGCTGCTATACCAACTAACACATACTCCCACAAACTGTGAAAGAGTTGACCTGATAGAGGCTGTAAGGAGTATTGGATTGGACATCACTAGTGAAAGGTGTAGCGAGCACAGAGGATGAGACAGGAATAGGAGGGGAGGTGGAGTAACTTCCAGACTGGGAGGTTGATGTAGGGTACATGAGACTAACTTTTCATTATGGCGGTTCAGTTTTAAGGAAAGTGTCTCAGCTTTCAAGAGTAAGTTAAAAGCTTTGCACCCCTTAAAAAAGTAATGCCAATATGGTAATACTCTAGTGATGTGGGAGAGGAGGACTGTCTAATAATTCTGTACAACATTAGTAGTAGTTTGAGACAAATAGTGTGTACAAGGTGCCTGTTTGAGTTTACTAGTATGTAAGTCAGACAAAAAATGGAAACTCGTTGTTTACTATGTACACATTTCTTCTTTCAAGTTAAATTTAGAAGCCTTATAGGGCAAGGATTTAGATGGTGATGAAAGAGAGAGAGAGTAGGACAAAAAAAAAAAGCTAAATAGATGGTGGGTCTTTTTCTCAATAGGCTGAAGTGTGGGAGACTGGTGTATCAGATTCTTTAGTATCATTTATACTGTATAAGTCCGTTCTTCCAAGCAAATTTAGAAGCCTTATTGGTCAAAGATTTAGTGTCATGAAAATAATGAAGTTATGAGGCCTTTTTTACATGTTTCTTATCAACATAGTCATCCATTGCTTGTCTCTGTTAATTTTCCATGCACTGTATGCAGTGATAGTTTCAGTGTTACTGTTTTAGACTTTGGAACCATCGATCCATAGCAATATTTTCTCCTGGCAAATTTCTCTAGTGTGTGTGCGTGTGTGAGGGGGGGGGGGGCTGAGGTAGAGGGGGCATGAATGAACTAACGAGGTTCATGTTGCCAATGTAAGTTGAAACTATTGTCAATTCACTGTTAGTCAATTTTGTGCAAAGTTTTTGATTTGTAATCTTTTGAGTAGATAGAATGATTTGGATTAAAAACAAGGCTGCTATTATCACTGGTTTTATGTGTTCCTAACTTTCAGATTATATGTCGTTACTACAGAGGAGGGGGGGGGGTGTTAATTGACTACTAAGTTGACCTAGAAGGGTATTATATAAGTGTTTGTATATATGTGCTTGCACTATCAACTTCACTGTGAATCAGTTAGTAATTACTCCATATTTATTTTTTAGCCCTACAATGTTGATGTCGGGTACGAACGTTTCCTTGGTCCCGAGATCTTCTTCCACCCGGAGTTCTGCAACCCGGACTTCACCACGCCCATCTCTGAGGTGGTGGACACTGTCATTCAGAACTGTCCCATTGACGTCAGGAGACCTCTCTACAAGGTAACATAAGGGATGGTCTGTTGGATGTTATGTAATACTGGTATGGAAAGTATTAGTGATACAATGGAAGAAAGTGTTGTTGTATTTGTTAGTAATTTGTTGGGTTATTATTATTATTATTATTATTTATTTATTTTTTATTATTATTATTATTTTTATTTTTTTTTTTCTTGGGGGAGGTTTTTTTTTGTTTGTTGAGACCATTCTTTTTTATTTTTTATTATTGTTATGAATTTTGTGCTGTGTGTGTGCGTTAGAATGTGGTATTGTCCGGAGGCTCTACCATGTTCAAGGACTTTGGCCGTCGTCTACAGAGAGATCTGAAGCGTACGGTTGAGGCCAGATTGGATATGAGCTTCTAACTCAGCGGAGGAAAACTGAAGGTACACCAAGATGTTATTTACATAGGATTAATTTAAAATACTCTTGAATTATTAGCACTATTAGATAATAAGATACTGTAAAATAATACATTTTTTATGTGCATGTGGTAGATACTGTGAAATAATACATTTAAAATCAAATAAATTCAGAATACTTTTGCTGCCAATTCACTGAAATTCAGTGTCCCCTGCTATGTTGGCATTAGTTCAACTATTGATTTCCTACACTATCAGTCATGTTATCCGTGGTGGTCATTTTTTATGTGCATGTGGTATATATATTTGTTAGTTTATTTCTACATTGGACTGACTGTGAGGAGTTTGTAGTGAAGTGTTACCTTTGATTTTGTTGTTGTTTATTTGTTTACAGCCCAAGCCTATTGATGTCAGTGTGATAACCCATCACATGCAGCGCTATGCTGTATGGTTTGGAGGCAGCATGTTGGCCAGCACGGTAAGGGGTCATCATATTTATAGTGGTGTAATGTTAGCCGAGTTAGAGTATGTGGTAATATATTACTGTATGGCAGTGTGTGTGTGTGGAAATAATTTTTTTAAAGTACTTACTTCCATCATTTTACCTGAATCCTGGAAGTTTAGTTATAATTTTATTTCTAAATATAATATATGTAGCCTGAATTCTATGAAGTATGTCATACAAAGAAAGATTATGAAGAACATGGACCAAGTATATGTCGCCACAACCCCGTATTTGGAACCATGTCCTAACTAGAATAGGAATGGAAACTTTGTACACTTTTTTCAGGAGGGTTGGGCATGACCTTGGGGGGAGTTCAGCTTTGATGCCTTTCCATGCAGTTCTTTGTTATTTTTGAGATTTATTTAGTTCAATTATTGCTTGTTGTTGTTGTTGTTTTTTTTGACTATTTTATGTAGCTGTATGTGCACTTTCTCTTATTTTGGATAGTCTCATCTTTTTTTTTGTCCTGTGTGCTTTAATATATATTTTTTATAGATAATATAATAAATGTTGTGTGTTCATTACAATGAGGTTAAGTGTGAATGGGTTGCATGCATATTTTGTTGGTGTGTGAGATAGCTACTAAGAAAGGAGTAGGCTTGACAGTAAGACTTCTGTTGGGAACTACTTGGGACCAGGTCTTTCGTCAGAGAAAGAGACAGCAAACCAGAAGGGGGTGGGGCTGAACTCTCCCAAATCAGCAACTTTATTGGTGCAGCATAAAATTACAAAAAGTGGTAGCTCAAACCCTCTTTTCTGCGGTTTGCAAACCTGTCTTTAACAAAGTGATTAACCATGGTGCTAGCATAAAGTTTGCTGTATTTAGTAATTTCTCGTTAGAAGCTCACTATCAGATGTTCCACTGTACAGAGTTTTGAACCAACTGGGTGAAATGTATGAAATGGTTTGTGAAGTTGAGCTAAGTTTGAACTGGAGATGATTGTGTCAGATTACTGCTGCTAAGCTTATATGATCATAAATGTTTTTCAGCTATATCTGTGAATGACCTAAACTTCGTGGAATCCGCTATCTATCAGTTAGCATGCTGTTTTAAATTTAATGATTATCTTCATGTGATAATGCAATTACATTAATAATAGCAAGTAGTATGTACAACTTTCATGGTCAAATGAAATGAGCTAGCTATTATATTGCTTGAGGGAACTGCTCTGTATAGCTTGTAGAGACTATTTCTATTTCAATACTAATTAACTGTGATTGGTTCAGATTGTCTTTTAGTTTCTGCAGAATGGACTCAAATAGTTTACAGTATTCTGTGTTAATGTGATTTCCATGCATAAATTACTATAATTGGTTTTAGAGAAGTTCGTTTTTGTAGTTTTATCTACCATATGGAGTAAAGTTTGAGATACATTGCAGTTATGCACATCTAGCTAGCTACTGATGATTTTCCCAGTATTATAAATACTTGACTATTATAAGTGTATTGCAACCCTGTAAACATTTGACTGACTCAAACAACTTGTTAACTCCCATGATTTCTCATTAACAATATACATACATTCATTCACAAAACACGCTGTCACTTCTATCACCTCCATCAAATAAAAGTATACTGTAATTTCCAATTGTTCTAGCAAGTTGATAAATAAATTAAAAGAATAGAGCATGCAAGAAGTGAGCAGCATTCAGAGCCGTAAGCAGCATTTCTGTGACAAAGAGTATCATTAGGAAAAAAATTGCATTAAATGTATCTAACAGTTTGTGGAGCCTCTAACAATAAATCTATTCTACGGTATGCTTTTTATCTATAATATAAAATTGCTCCATTGTTTATATTATAATTTCAACATATTCCACATCCTTGTCAAGCGTGTGTATTCCATAAGCATCATTACTTTCTAAATTTGCCACTTCTTCAATCTCTGCAGCTTCTGTCGTTCCATATGCTGAGTCTGCAGAAGTTATAATACTTGATTGAGTTTGAGAATTTGATGTTCCATATGCTGCATTAGTAGTAGTAAGAATATCTTATTGAGTTGATGTTTCTAAATAAAGTAAAAACAAAACAAAACAACAACAACAAACAACAACAAAACAATAATAATGAAGCACCAAAGGTGCAAACCCTCAGCGCTACTAAACACTGCCTAGCTATTACAATAATAATTTCAGACCAAAAGAACAAGATACCTATTAGCTATTTTAATCAGGCTTCAATATAGCTCGGGAGATGAAAATGGTACACGGAAACCATTTCTTCATAAGAGAAGACAGGCAGGAAACACTCACCTGTATACATTTTCAACGCGAAACTTCACGTAATTACGACGTGATGGTAGGAGGCGTTACCCACAAAAGCTTGTACCTACGTGAAGCTGAAAGCTTTGCATTTTATCAACAATTAGCCTGAAATAAAAAACAGTAGCACAATGAAAGGTCCTAAATCAGTTCGCATACGTGCTGAGGGCTAGCTACTCTTTAGTGTTAAATTGGTTCTAACCACCACATCCTAACAGCTAAGTTAGGATAGATTCCCAGCATCAGTGTAGCTACATAAAAGTTACAAATAAGTCTTGATGTGTGACACAACATGTTATGTTTCAGTTTAGACTGTTGACCAAAATTTAGCCAAAGACTATCAATGAATAACACATTACAATCAATTGTGTACAGGAAACTTTGTACAAGAAGGAAATGAGTATGTGGCCACCTGTCTCATGACACAACATGTTATGTTTCAGTTTAGACTGTTGACCAAAATTTAGCCAAAGACTATCAATGAATAACACATTACAATCAATTGTGTACAGGAAACTTTGTACAAGAAGGAAATGAGTATGTGGCCACTTGTCTCATGTGTGAATAAGAATAAATGCAGGCGGAGAGCATGTGCAAATTGTTGATCACGCGTTGGTCACGTGATGCAGTTTGGGGTATTGATTCTAAATGATAAATAGTCATTCTGATTAAGTTCATATCTAACTCAATGGTTAATTGTCAGTAATCTCTAAAATCAGAGCATGACAGACAGAAAGACAGGCAAACAGTCAGGATATACTACTCTAACCCTCTGACGCTTGCGTGCTGAGGGTTAATAAGGTGTAATAATCATATTTAATGAAACACAAGTATCAAACACAGTCTCCACAGCTAAACTGCATTGAATAGGAATCTAGTGGCTGTATGAAGCGAAAGTGAAAATGATAGCAGTTCCAGTATAATTCTATTGCACCTGGATATATATAATACAGTCGGACCTCGTTCAACGGACCTTCCGAAAAATGGACAACCACGATACAGCGACAAACACAAAACTACGGATGGATTTCCTATTGAAAATTGTGTATGGAGCTTCCGAGATGCGGACCTTCCAAGTTCCGGACAACGGACAGAACAGAATTCCCATTGTTGTTACACCATACAAAAAGTGCTTCACTTAATGAACATTCATTGACACATATCAAAATTTAATACAGTTCAGACAATGTGTATTTCTAAACAGTCACTCGTAGCCAGACTTTTACCAATCGCTAAAGCGGGAAAGGAGTGGATAGCTATCTAGGTCAAGTTATGCTTGCACAACGTACTCGGTGTGCATAATATAAGTGTGATATTTTAGCGACCCCTTGCTCTAACTTCTCGAATGAAATTCAGTTATTCACGTACTTTTAACCTCCGTCAAATAGCTCCATATATGACTGAGATAGGGAATCCAGCTTTTTTATCAACAGGGAGAAGATTATAATGATGGTGATGACCCATTTTGAAGAGCTTCAAAGAAGCAATTGAAAAATGTAAGCTCATATTTGGAGCATCATGACCATATAAAGAAGCCAGAGAGTAAGGAACAACTATAAACAGTATTGTGAACTTAAAAAATTTTCATTGTTAAAACAGACTAATTGATGTGATTTTTTTTTTGTTAAAAAAGCCAGTATACTATGTTTTATTATTTTATTTATTTATTTTTCACTTAATTCATATAATCTAATACACTTTGTACAATTAAATATCAGATAAGCAGTCAAAGTGATGGTTTCCGAGAAGGGACAGCTTCTCAACAATGGACAAAACTGGCGTTCCCATTTTGTCCTTTATTTGGAAGTTCGACTGTATATAATAACAATAAAGAGCACCCGCAAGCACTTTAAGGCATGCATGCTTTGCTTGAAACGTAAATATACGTTAACATGTTGCGTTAACTAAGGCACTCAAAAATCTAAAATTGCTATAGAAAAATATGAAAATGGCACCTACAATCCTACAAGTTGTGACAAATTCTGAGAACTACAAAATACAATATAATTCTAGCTAAATGTTTCAGAAACATCCAACTCTTCAATGTATCTACATACTATGTTTGTATGTGCATTTGTGTCATGTGCATCAGAGCATTTTAAATATTGCATGCTTCATAGATTCCATAACAACTGCTAATTCAATAGACTATGAAAAATGTAAAATATTCCAGCCTCTCCGTAATTTGTTTGAAGGTGGCAAAAAGGGAACAAAATGCACTTATCTTGTTGTTGTTGTTTTGGAATTACCCTCACTGCATTATCTGGACATTTCCCCCCCTAAAAACTACAATATTCACTCTTTTCATTTGGTCTTTTAGCTACTCAAAAAAAGTAACTATGGCATAAAAATAGTAAAACCATGGCAACTCTTGGAATTATCGCTAGATAACTCCTCAAACCCACGGTTTCACTTCTACTTATTATGTATGTATCAATTTCTCTGGTTTATATCAAAGTATAATATTCATTGAAGCAATAGAAGTCATAAAATTCAAACTGTGATGGTCCCCCCCGCATAATATCAGCCACTCATTGTATTACCAAATACATAATGATGGTCAGCATCTAATGTGTACATATTCCTATGCTAGTAGTAGCTAACTCATAGTAGCTCTATCTAGAACCTATGTCATGACTACAGTGCACAGCAAGAACTAATTATTACATCTACAAGATTGGTAAAGTTAGGATAGGAAGAATTGAGCTAGACTGACTGGTCTTTTTAACAACAACAAAGAACGCAACAAAAGTAAGTACCACTTGTTATTTTGAAAGTTACTAAATGGCATGAAAGTTGATTATCCGATATATATCAGATGAAATGCACTTATCTTGTTGTTGGTGTTTTGGAATACCCTCCCTACATTATCTGGACATTTCCCTCCCTCAAAACTACAATATTCACTCTTTTCATTTGGTCTTTTAGCTACTCAAAAAAAGTAACTATGGCATAAAAATAGTAAGATAAGTGCATTTCATCTGATATATATATGCTTATTATATATGTTTACAAAATACTTTACAAAAATAACACAAAGTGAAAAGTGTCCATTTACAACCATTACAAAATCTGTAAACAGTCTTGATAATTACAGTTAACAAAGAATTTACAAGGCTGTAGAGGTTAACAAATTGATTAACAACACATTATTCACTAATTTACAGTGTTTGTTATGGTTGTCAATGGACACTTTTCTCAGGCAGTGTAATTTTGCTAACCTAAAATAATTCCAGCAAATATTTTTAACTTGCAAAGTTTAGCCAACTCACGATTGAAAGAGGTTTTGTTCTTCTTGAGGCAGAGTCCAATAATGAATATGGTAAGGATTAGAATGATCACAGCAAACACTGCTGCTATACCAACCAACATATACACCCACAAACTGAGAGATACTCTTCCCCCTGGAGACTGTATGGAGACAGTAGTTGTCATATCCACTGAGAAGATGTTGTCTGTAGTGGGAGATGTAGCTAGCACAGAGGATAGAACAGCAGGAGGAGAAGATGTGGAATGACCAGACTGGGAGGTTGATGTTGGAGTAACTGTAGATGATGGTACAAATACAGTAGAGGAAGAAATACTTCCAGCACACCTTGTAGAAGCCTGAGTAAAATCTTCTAATCCCATACCACCACTACTATCTCCACAATGATTTAAATTGAAGACAGAGTCACTGGCTGTAAAAGTCAAAGCGTTGCTAGGAGTCAATGATGACGTGGCTCCATCTACTTGTGCCTGACAGTAATATCTCCCTGCATGAATGGGGTCTGAGAATCGTCCAAGAGTTATAGTAGAAGTTAGTTCTATCAGTTCTCCATTCATTACAGTCTGATTCTGAGATGCAATACTAACAAGTGGTGGGAAGGTATTCATGTTTATTGGTACAGTGTTTCCTCCAGTGTTAGCGAAGAACCATACTATGTCTAGTCTAGGACCTGCAGAAACTGGGGCCTGTACCACACACTGCAGGGCAAACATGTTTGCCCCAACGAAGGGGTTACACTGGACAGAAGAGACAGGCTCCCTCATATACCAGATATCACATGCTGGAAAATAATAGCTAAATATTATATATCAATTTATCTTCTGCAGTCTTAACTTACCTTTAGTAGCTGCTATTAATAGTACTAGTAATCTATTTTTTCTCATTTTTGGTTCTATCTAGCTATATATGGTGTCAAGCGCTGGATCGTCCAATTCGTCCAACAGGCATCAGTTTTCCTATAGAAAGGAGGCTGGGCAACCCAAACTCGAGCGAGCTAGAGCTGCAGTGGACCACATCCGCTCGCAAGACAGAGATCACTTAAGCAGATCACGCTATGCGCATGCGTGAACTTCGCCCAACCTGTGTGGATTAGCCCAAGCAGAACAAATAGCATGATTCATATATTATGGGTTGATTTTAGTTGCCTCTGCCTCAATTATTCTACTAGTTCTGGGGGAGAGTATTTAATAATAGAAAATAAGTGTGAGCTATTAAAAAAAAGCTAATATACAAGAACAATCTTTATTATTCTATTAGTGATTTTATTAGCAATACAAGGTCACACACCCTGATAAAGAAGATAATTGCATTACAGTAGTAAATAGCTATAGATAATAGCTTTAATAGCCATTGAATTTTTAGGTTGTCATCTCTCTTACATCTCACTTTGTACTCACTTGTGTCTTTCTACCAAAACATTAAATACTTAGAAGTAACATAGGTAGTTATAAGTGCACCTTCTGCTCAAAGAATAGACAGCTTTCAAGATAGTTTGCAACTCAGATTTCATATACATTTAGTATACAATATGGCCAGGACAATAAATTCCCTTAAAAGTGTTGAAGTCATATTAGCTAATGATTCAAGTATTCTTTATGGTACGTTTTTTCACTCTTTATTTGACAATAATATTTATAGCTCATTAGCTATAAATAGTATCAGTATTTCTAATTAAAATTCAATTGCAGAGACTTCAGCTCTTATCACTACTTAATCTAATACTAACGGGTGCTTTAGAATAGCACAAATGAGGATTGAGCTACATTAATTACATTAATCTGCTGTAGCTGGCTGAGCACTACTGAGGGACTATCATGTAATTGAATGTGTAGCGATGCTGACTTCTAACAAAGTTAAAAAAAAGAAGTATGAATAGGAATTGGGCGTTGTGTACCATGCTCAAATATTTTATAATAATTGCTGTTTATTCCACAAGTAAAATTGACTGCTCATGTAAAAATTGACTGCTCATGACGTAAGGACTTCATTGACTGTAGTTTGATGTAGCTACACACCTAAAAAAAAATTGATGTAGATATTTCCGAATGATTCACAAAATACTTCTAATGCAATCAAGTATATAATATAAAACTTCCAGATAAATAAAAAATGAATGGGATATAACATCATAACACTATCATGATTACATTTGTCATGACAGTATATATTTTTCCATATGTGTTCACTAATATTTATATTATTTTGACTTTGTAAGCTCCCTTCCTTTCCCCAGGATAGAATACTTTAAGCTTACCATACCACCCATACTTGTTAACTAATACTGCCTTAGGTAAGTCCCTACTACTACCTTAAATAAATAATAATAAAAGCCTAAACAAACAAAAAAGAAGAGTTAAGTGCCTGTGCTGCCCAATGCTGAGATGTCTTTTCCCCAATCCACTGGCGCACAAAGCCAATTGTAGCTGGAAATCTATCTCATACATCTTTGCTCTGATGTTGGAGGCACATGGACTTCGATTCAATCTTACCAAAGGTTTCAATGGTTATTGGAGTGAAACATGGCCAGGAGGAAGACTTTTGGTACTTGCCACATTTCCTTTCTGCTGCTTCAGCATGAGGTTGTAGGATTCTCATTGTACTACCAAAATTGTGATGGTCAGCACAATAGCTACCAGTGGTTGTGTAGTATCTCGCAGGCTCTACTATAGAACCTATTCATGACTACTGCACAGCTACAAGAGAGGGGTGGAGTTATGACACAGGATGAAGAGAGCTAGTCTTACTAGTCTTTTCAAAAATAAACTTCTTGATTTGATCATAAAAAAATAGCGAACTTCCCAAGGCAGAGTCCAGGAGAGTGTGGTTAGTACTAGGATGATCATAAGCAAATACTGCTGCTATGCCAACGGACACATAAACCAACACATTGAGAGATACTTGACCTTATGGATACTGTGTGGGAATTGTAGTGGTTAGGTACATTAGGTCAGTAGTGGGAGCTGTGTAGATAGCATAGAATGAAGTTGAAATAACTGTGATTATGTGCACTTTACTAGAATATGATAATAATACTATTTTTCTAAGTAATACTGGGCTATTAAGTATTAATATTGAATTAATTTAACTAACAATGTGTCGATTCTCTAGCAACACATTATACTAAGCTCTACAGCACTATATGAAATTTTCGATGGTATAATATTGTTTCATTGTTTATATATTTATTTCAGCATATTCTACTTCATTGTCAAGCGTGTGTATTCCATGGGCATCGTTACTTTCTAAATTTGCCACTCCTTCCATCTCTGCAGCTTCTGTTATTCCATATGCTGAGTTTGCAGAAGTTATTCCATATGCTGCATTAGCAGTTGTGAGAATATCAAGCTGGGTGGAAGTTTCTAAATAAAGAAAACAACATTAATAATTAGAAGTATTCTCTTTTTCTCTTTTTGTCAAAGCTAGTGTAGCTATTTTAAAGGTAGCTAATTTAAGAATAAATTAAAAAAATACTTAGTTTTGGGAGAGTGCACCACCCACAAATATTCATTCCAGTATTGGCCACTGACAATCCCCACAATGACATGTACTTAGTAAAGCTCCTAGAAGTTAGTATAGAGACCAAGTAGTAGTGTACATAGGAATTGCAAAGAATGGTTTTACATGGACACCGTAATAAAATTAGAAAAACCCAATAAATTAATTTATTTGTCACTGTTATGTTCTAGCTGTTGCTGTTAGGTTGTCTGATACCATAAGAATGCAGAAGGAAGAGGTAAGTATAACCATCTCAAAGCATTATCTTTATGGTATGAACATAAGACAGGTAGAATTATTGCTGCAACAAGAACAGGTTGTTATAGCTACATTCAATAAACTGCATTGAATCAGACTTTGAGGTTGTACTGAAGCAAAAGTGAAAATGATAGCATTCTCAACCACAGTTTTATTAATCCGTACTGCATCATCATAGTAAACATAATTAACTGCAACCAAAAGCACAAAAAAGCAGTTTAAAGTGTGCACTGCTTGAATATACGTGGATGATGTGTCAAGTTGTGTTAAGTTGCTGAAATCCAAACTTGTTTACCTGCCATAGAAAAATTATGAAAATGGCAAATACAATCCCACACCACAAGTCCTGAGGACTACAAAATATAACTTTATTTACATGTTTCAGAAAAAGCCCACTCTTCATCATGACTATGCTAAGCTGCACCACGTGTGGCACATCCTAGAGATGCGTGCATGATTATTAATAAGGAGTATATACATTCCGTTTTACTATAGTCATTGTATTATAGTGTATTATAAAGAGAGGCTGAAATCTCTCACATTTTTCATTGCCTATTGAATTTGTATGTACTAGGAGAATCTAGTAGAGTGGCTACGGTCTGACAGTATTATAGAGTAGTGGCTGTCTAACTAGCTAGCTACCTACCACTTCATTGTTGGGCCAGGGGCGGTATAGTTGTGGCAACATTAGCTATCTATAGAGAATAGAAATTATACATCCTAGTGAAGGTCATAGAAATTGATAAGGCAACAACTACTTTAGATGCAACAATCTCAAGTAGGCTGGGTTGCTACTGGAAACTTTTGAAAATGAAATAAACTGAAAAAGGCATATTTCTTAGAATTCCAAACTTATGCTAAAATGGCAAATATAGCAAAACTGAAAACATTGGCAAATGAAGACTTAGTTATTTTAACTGTGTGCTGATTTATTAAAACAACAAATGTCAAGCCAACTTCTCTTTAGCTATTGAATCAAGGAAACTACTAATAATATACATTTAAAAAATGAGATTATCATCCGAACTAGACAGCATTTCTCCTGTTAAGGGGTCATAACTTCCTGAGGTGGAGGTTGGCATAGGGTTGAAGGACCCGAGCCACCACAAGCCATTCCTAGCTTCAGCAAGTTTACACCCTGCGGCTAGTGTGAGGTGAGTAACCAGTGGCTTTGCTGGTATGGTAGATCTCTCCCTCATCAACAAGCCACAAGCAGGTAACATGGTCTGCTTCTGCTAGGTTTAACTTTAAGATGAACTAATTTTGGCAGGCAATTCATAGCACATACATGTATATAGGGGATGACATGGTTCTGGAGGATTATGAATATGATTATATATGGTAAGATATGGTAAGGTGAGTAAACATGATGCTCGTTTATTGTTCGCCGAATACTTCCACTTGTTCAGGTAGCTAGACCTGAACACCTTCCATGTAATATTTATGATTAATTATATCTAGTAGAAATTGAGTTTGCCTCATGCTTCAAATATTGAGGTTGTGAAAGTATTGCTGATCTCTCACTATCAGTATACCTCGAATTTCTGAAAAGTCCATTTAATAAAACATCTTTTAAATCTAAATTCATGCATGTGGCTCAGGGATCTTCTATATTACTTTGTTTACAAAAAGTACCTCTAGTATATCTTCAGATTTTCATGAAGTTCACTCTTGGCAGTTACTTCTAAAGTCTACTAACTTAAACTTATTATAAATATTCAAAATGAAACTTGTTGCCTGTGGAACCCAATAATGTATTTCCTTCGTTTGAAGTGCGCATACAATAAGAAAAGGTATAGACCTCATGATTTGGACGGAATCAGAAACCCCAAACCTTTTCAAACATTTTCTTGTGATAGCTAATAAGTCTGTCATCTTTGAAACGTAGAACTACACCATTTACTTACACAAGAACACATTAAATAGCTTTGTATACTAAACATTATTCAGCAATAGCTATTACTCGTGTGATTAAAAAGTAGGCGGAAATGCATTTTGAAACTGAAATATTAAAGCGGGAGTCTCAAAGTGGAGACCACAAAAGGTACATCATTGCCTTTGGTTGAAAAGTGAAATAGAATAATTAGATTACAAAGGAGAAAAGGGAGTGTGGTCACATACTTGCATATTATAGTATTACGCTTATTTAATATATAGCTATCTCATCCAATTACATAATTACCCTATTACAACCGCTACAATTACTAATAATACAACACACATATGAACACATCAAGTACATTTTCAAAATACTTTTTTCTTGATCTAGTTATGTGTGAGTATATGTTATCCAATAGTCATATGATTGAAGCAACACAAGTCGTAAAATCCAAACCATGATTGCCATCTTGGATAGTAGGCATCTCCGTTAAACTACCAACATAGTGATGATTGCCTAATGTGTATATTGTTCCCTCGTATTAGCAGTAGTTTTTGTAGTAGCTCTCTTTAGAATCTATGGCTGATGTGCATTGTAAATATATAGTACACTACAAGAATGGTGAAAGCTGGATGAAATGTGTTAGTCTGACTGAATAGTTTAGATAATAAGAATAATACAAGCACCACTTACCCCATCAAAGTTACCAGATGTCAGGAGAAGAATTATTTGATTTTTTTTTCACATATGCATAATATGTCCACAAAAATTCATAATAAAAATTTTTTATCTAATAAAATTTCTTGAAAGTTTAGCCCACTCACGCTTGAAGGAGTCTGTAGTTTTGTTCTTCTTGAGGCAGAGTCCAATATAGAGTATGGTGAGGACTAGGATGATCATAGCAAACACTGCAGCTACTCCAACTAACACATACACCCACAAACTGAGAGAGGGTCTTCCCCCTAGAGACTGTATGGAGACAGTAGTTGTGATATCCATTGAGAAGATGTTGTCAGTAGTGGGAGATGTAGCTAGCACAGAGGATAGAACAGCAGGAGGAGAAGATGTGGAGTGACCAGACTGGGAGGTTGATGTTGGAGTAACTGTAGACGATGGCACAAATACAGTAGAGGAAGAAATGCTTCCAGCACATCTTGTAGAAGCCTGAGTAAAATCTTCTAATTCCATACTACTACTATCTCCACAAGGATTTGAATTGAAGACAGAGTCACTGGCTGTAAAAGTCAATGCGTTGCTAGGAGTCAATGATGACGTGGCTTTATCTACTTGTGCCTGACAGTAATATCTCCCTGCATGAATGGGGTCTGAGAATCGTCCAAGAGTTATAGTAGAAGTTAGTTCTATCAGTTCTCCATTCATTACAGTCTGATTCTGAGATGCAATACTAAGAAGTGGTGGGAAGGTATTCATGTTTATTGGTACAGTGTTTCCTCCAGTGTTATCGAAGAACCATACTATGTCTAGTCTCTTTAAACGCGCGCGCGGGGAACTTTTTTTCTCCTAAAAACACGGCTATTTGGGCTTGACTCCAGTTTATTCTGAAACTACAGCATTAAGCAAACCTTCTTAAGCTCCAAAGTATGAGAAAATTCCTGCTAAAACGCTTGTTTTCAAGACACAAAAAGTTGATTCGACAGGTTACTATGGCATTGAAGACCCTTTTTCAGACTTAATTTCAAAACTTCGCCGTTTTATGGGGGGATACGGAGTGCCGGTTAGTTGTCAAGAGCCGTTGGTAGTCAGAATGCCGTAGTATTAATGCTACGGAAGCTACTACTTCTCGAGGGAAGCTGAGATAAGTACGCTATTCCATATTTGTTAGCTAAATATGCAAAATTAACTCTGGCCTTTCTTTATTGTAGCTAAGAGCTAGTCAACAGTACTGGTAAATTCAAATGGTCAGATTGGCTCAAATTTGGTACTACAACAGTTACCACTGCTCAAGAAAATGAGGTAAGAAAGTAATTTTGTATTTTTGTGCTAAAATTGATTGTCTTTTGTTTTTGTAGGTGAGAGCTTGTTGTCAAGAATTCAAGGTAATTCAGATAGTCAAAGTAACTTCAATTGATACTACAGAAGTTATCAATACTAAAGAATGATGTAAGTAGTAATTCCATATCTGTTGGCTAAAATTACAAATAATAACACTGGTTTATTTTTTATTGTAGCTGAGAGCTTGTTCAAGAGTTACTGCAGAATGGTTGATGTTTGATACTACAAAAGTTACCATTAATAAGGTAAGAGAGTGATTTTGTATTTGTTTGCTGAAATCAAATGTCATAACTGCTATTATAGTGTTTGCATGAAGTAAGCTAAAACATAGTAACATTTTATGTTACCTAACTATCAGGCTCGCTCGCCATTTGTGCTCAAGCACACCACTAGTTTATTTATTTATTTGTATATATGTATGGACGTACGTGAGGCATTTTTGTACTTTGACCCCCGCATTTTTGTGTTAGTTCGGTTGTCGACCCCGTCCCAAATTGCATTAAACAGAATCCTCTGGTTTATCGATCAGTACCCGTATCACCCTAGAAATTGAATTGTTTACCGTTTTGAATTATTTTGCCGGTGCAGTTCAAACTTGACAACTTAAGGGACTTCCATTTCTATTCGAGTTAGTGGCGGTGGTAAGTCAATGCGCTCTTTGTCATGGTTATAAGCCGTGCGCACAGTATTTACCTGAAAATACATTGTCCACTAGACTACTGCGAAGATAAGTCTGCGTAGGTGCATGTCCAGCTGTGTCAAAGCATTGTGTGTTACAACCACTACTTAGCTAAAGAATATCACAAAGAAAACTATTAAATAACATGTATTGTTTTGTTGTTGTTGTTTTTTCCTTCAATTCAAGCAGTTGCAGAGAGTTGTTACTATGGCACTGAAATCCCTTTACCCTGTATGCTAAATTTAAAAACTGGACCTTATTTTCAGTAGCTTCAGTGTTAGAAGTCAATAAAAATAGTATAGTCTTTAGCCTCGCTCGCCATTTGTGCTCAAGCACACCACTAGTTTATTTGTATTATTAGTGATTTTATTAGTAATAGAGCGTTTTCACCACGACGTCAACAATCACGTGCGCTTCCGATGGTGGTGTACAGCTAACAAATGTAAACGATGGTGATGTGTGTAGTAGTCGGCTGTTCTAAGCGATCAGGGAGAGATAGTGTGGAATAGTAGCTCCAGCAACAAGGGGAACCACCAGATCCTTTGGTTGACACCAGAGACACACGCACACACTGGGGGCCCTGATGACCGCTGCCACCAGAGTTCTCCACAGTTATAGCTAGCCCGCCCTGAGTCTTAAATCAGTTTGGGGTTTTGCGAAGTTATGGGGAACTAATGAGACGCATGCGTGTCTGGGTTTATGTACCAAGGACACGCATGCGCAGGGAACGATGGGAAAGGGTCGACCGGAAATCCGGGGCACAACTCAAATGAACTGACATACGCATACACCAATAAATACAGACATAAACACAAGTACACAGTGCTAATAAACTAGTGGTGCGCTCGAATAGCGCAAATGCATGGCGAGCGAGTAAATATATGAGTATAGGTAAAGGTGATTTGTGAAGGAAATGGGTAAATAATAGCAATGATTAAGCATGAAGAGTTAACAATAACAGAATTACCTGAATAAACTTCGAAAGCGGTGGCAAAGAAGCGCAGCTTGACAAAGACTTCACAATTGTTTCAAGAAGAGAGTAGCTATAAACTTTTTGGTTGAAACAAAGTTGCGTAAGGCAGTGCCGCAGGATTCTCAGAGCTCGTTAATTGAAAAATACTGGAACTGTGAACGCTTTACCTAACTTACGTAATTAGAAGCACGGGCAAAATATTTTGACGTACGCATACATACCTATATATATATATCTGAAATCTCAATTGAACACGACTGAGAGTCAGCTTCGCTCGCTTCGCTCGCTCGCTGAAATATACAAAATTATGGATGACACACAACACATATAATAGTTCTAAGTTCTATCCTTCTCCTCTTCACTTTCTCTTATCTTCTTCTCCGCCCACATCTCCCCCCTCCAAGATTTGGCTTGGGGCAAATCTGATATCCACTTCATGGGCGGGGTTGTCTTCACTCTCTGACCATGCCTGCCGACTCATCCCGTCTGCATTGCTGTGAGCTCTACCAGGTCTATGGATTAGTGTGACTTGCCACGACTGCAGAGCGAGGGCAAACCTGAGGAGCCTCTTATTAAGTCCGGTACCATCGAGCAGGGCCAGGCATGGCTTATGGTCGGTCACCACTGTAACTTCCTTCGCATACAGGAAGTATTCGAAATACTGGAGGGATGCTATGATCGCCAGACCCTCCAACTCAGTAACTGAGTAATTTCTTTCTGCGGCTTTAAGTTGTCGTGAAAAGAACCCAACTGGCAGTTCTCGTTCACTCCTCTTGACGTGTAGGCAGCCTCCAATGCCAACACCAGACGCATCCGTGTGCAGGATAAAAGTATCATCAGGAGCTGGGATAATCAACACACATGCACTACATAACAATGACTTTAACTTACGGAAACAAGCAGTCATCTCCTCAGTCCAGACGATCTGGAGAGGAGCCTTGAGAGACGTAGCCGGGGTGAGCATGCCCGAGCAGTCCGCGAAACTAGGAATGAACCGCCTGTAGTAGGAGACGGTCCCCAAGAATGACCTTAGTTGTTTCTTTGTGACGGGTTTGGCAAACCCTGCCAATGAGGACACCCTGTGTTCTGGTACAGCCAACAACCCTGCACCAATCTTGTGGCCCAAATAGAGCAAGTGCTTGCGCCCAAAACAGCATTTCCTTAATTTAATAGTCAAGCCAGAGGCACCAAGACAACCTATAACCTGTCTGAGGTGTGTCAAATGTTCGTGCCAAGTGCGACTATAGATGACGACATCATCAACATAATTTCTACAGCAACTAGAAACAGGTTTCAAGACACTTTCGATTACTGCCTGAAAAATAGCGGGTGCATTCTTAAGGCCGAAAGGCATCCTAAGGTACTTGTATTTGCCAAATGGACATACAAACGTGGTCAACTCACTTGAGGACTCGTCCATGGCCAGCTGGTGAAACCTGGCAGTTAGGTCAAGTGTGGAAAGACATGCATGAGGCCCAACCTGTTCCAATATCTCTGTCAAAGAAGGGAGCCAATAACGTCTCAAAGGAGTCACTGAATTCAGACACCTAAAATCCACACAAATGCGGACACTCCCATCTTTCTTTCTTACGGGTACTAAAGGACTAGCCCACTCAGAGGTGGACTCAACAATGATCCCATCTGACAACAATTTTTGGATTTCTTTCTGTACCGCTTCCCGAATCCCAGCTGGAATTTGTCTAGGAGGTAGGTTAACTACTTTGGCATTCTCTACTAGTTCAATCTTACAAGTGCCAGTTACACACAACCCGGGTGAATCGCTAAAATGAGCTTTCAAGTCACTTAAAACAGCATCCAAATCAACCTTACGAAACCCAGGACATTTATCATCCGTAAGTGTGGCTTTACAATTAAGCAAAGCGTGATCTATGCCTTGCTCTTCAGCTATCAGAGTGACAGCGTTTACAGACAAGGGACGAGGGACATACAATTTCAAATTATCCCTATGTGCAAGTTTAGTTGGGTGGTCTTCACCTTTACTGACTTTATACGAAACCCTAGATGACCTGCCAACAATCCTGTATGGGCCTTCCCAAGAAGCTTGAAAAGCTGACTTCATACCTGGGATGCGCATCAGCACTAACGACCCAACTTCCAACGGCGTGTCCTGTCTATGTTTATTCAGGGACAACGCACGGGACTTACTGCTGTCACTTTCATTATTAACTGCCAAATCATGCAGCAACGACAATCTATCACTCAACTTAAGGAGCCACTCGTCCACACACAACTCTTCAAAATCATCACTTGCCCACCCACGATACAAAATGTCTAGGGGGCCTAAAACATTCTTGCCGTAGACAAGTTCATGAGGAGAAAACCCAACATCTCTATTAGGCACCTGTCTAATAGCGAAAAGTGCCAGAGGCAAAAATACAGACCAATCTATGCCCGTGTCGGCCGCCTTAGCCAGCATTGGCTTTAGTGTGCCATGCAGGCGTTCCACAACCCCGTTTGATTGGGGCCTGTAGGGCGACGTTGCAATAAAATCTATTCCCAACAAAGTGTACATGTTGGACATAAGTTTGCTGAGAAATACAGTGCCTCTGTCAGAGAGGACTTTAAGGGGAATACCTGTCCTGCTCACAATGTCCATGAAGCACTGAGCTGCTTCAGGAGCGGAAGCAGTCCTCATGGGCAAGGCCTCAGGCCATCTACTAGCCAGACATGTATATGTGAAGAGGTATTTCACTCCTCTTTTGGCCTTGGGCAATGGACCGACTATGTCCACTGCCACAGATTCGAAAGGTACAGACACAATCTTTCTTTCTACTATCTTTGACTTCCTATTGCCCTGACTATTGACCCTCAAGCAAACATCACATGATTTCACAAACGACATAACGTCACCATGAATGCCAGGCCAAGTAAATCTCTTGTTGATTATGGCTCTCATGCCTCTTACTCCAACATGAGCACACTTATCATGGGCCAGCATAAGGATTTTAAGCCTATGACACTTGGGGACCACGATTCTTTTCACTAGCACATCATCCATGAGAACACTATGAAATAAAACATCATCCACAAAGGAGTAACCATTTTGGCATTCCACTGCCAATTTCCTGGCAGGGATCAGAGTGTCATCTGCCAGAACAGCAGACTTAAGGTCTTCAACTCCGATAACATCACTCAACTTGGGAATATCAAAGTTTAAATCGACAGGGACATCAATATCAGCAACACTTTCACTTGGAGGACTTGCACCATCATTCCCTTCACTAGACGCACTACCTTCACTATTTATACCAATCCCATCCTCGTCAGAACCACTAAGAAGATCAACCTCCGAAGAACCAACGTTAGACCCAACACCTACAGAGGGAGGTTCATACGGAACTTCTACAGCAGACAGTCTCTGAAATTCATCATCAACCAAGTCAGAACTATTGTCATTCTCATTACTCCTGGGTGACAACTTAGACTTACTTCTGGTTACGGCTCGTACATCGTAAAGCTCATCTGGAATAGCAACAGAAGCAGAGGAGGTAGGAGAGGGGCCCTCCTCAGCAACAATGCCAGAGCCAGCACCTACTTGAGCAGGTGGTTGGATGCTACGGGTGTCACGTAGTTGCCCCGCCTCCAAGCCAGAGAGATCTGACTTTGAGGCGGCATCCAACAAGAGCTGCTCAGCCATACCCTGCTCCATAGGGATGGAGAAAAGGACACAGCCACACAAGCTGTCCGCGTGAGCAACAGCAACTCTGGCGTTAAAGGAACAGCCTTTGATCGTAAAGTCAACTATGGCAATGTCCAAAGTAACAGGTCTGCCATCCCAACCTTTAACATTCACTTTCTCGCCGGTTAGTTGGTCTCCATACACCAGACAGCCAGGAACTACAGAAATCTCCGCCCCAGTGTCGGGTACAATCTTGCACTTGGAACCATTTACGAACCCAACAACTGAGGGGGACCCATTAGAGACAGAAATCCAGTTAAGGTTATACGTTCTATTACTTCTAACACCTGCTCTCTTACCACTGTCACCATTACCATCAGAGTTTCTCTTAGTTGGGCAGTCTGGGGACTTGTGTCCCGGCTCATGGCACGTATAACACACAATGCCAGGAGGTCTATTTGTCACATTAGCATGCACGGTATTTCCAGATGACCCACTGCTAGGACTAGAGGTAGGAGGACTACAATCAGAGACAGATGAACGGCACTCAAAAGCTCTGTGCCCAAATTTATGACACTTGAAACATTCCCTAGGGGGATAAGACCGAAATTTGTTAAATCTGCCCGAGGTATTTGGCTGTCTCTCAAGTTCACCCGTATTGATAGAGAGGGCAAACTTATTCAGGTCACGGAAGGTATGGAATTCGCGCTGGTCCATGAGAGACCTTTGCACAGGCGAACACGAAGCTCGATACGTCGCGCAAGCCACAAAAAGGAGTAATTCGTCAACAGAGCTACATTGCATAGCAATCGAGTCAGTTAAGGACTTAAGATGCACGTATTTCTCAAGAGGGTTCATCGATCTAGTAGAGTTAGCAAAATCAGACGTAAGTTTTATACCCAGCCCAGTAAGGCTCGAACCCAAACTCTCAATTAGAATCTCTTTAAGGGTGCTCAAACATAGCAACGCCTGGGCGCCTTTAGTAGCGCACTCCAGCTGAATAGTAGCGCGTTATCTACCACAAAGTCACGCCCCGTTCTGTAACAAATTAGTGCCCGTGAAATGCAGCTGTGCCTCACTCACCACTAGCACGTACTGATAGGGCGGGGCGGAGTCAACTTACAATAAAAAATTCTCGCGCTCTAAAGTAATGGATCCAGAATCTTCTCTTGCGTACTGCTCAGGAATGGACTAACTGCTATGGTTCAAATTTTGCCAGGGTTTAGGGCCACAAGGGGTCAACCCTATAACGTTGAGATATTTTTAATTTACGGAATTTCACGGAAATAATCGACAATAGTTCACTGGTAAGGCGAGTAAATAGAAAAGTAAAATAAAATTTAAAAAAAACTCAACGTTATGGCATGCACGCACGGGTAAGAAAATGATATACAAAAAATCAGCTTCTAAACTACTGCGGTAGCCGTGCAGTACTGCCAAGAAGTCCAAAATGGTGACGGGGTATTTCTTGAGATGCGATCGACTTCCAGTCTTCATTCTTGGTAGGTGCTTTCTCCTAGCAGTGCTTGCTGGCCTGCATAAATAATATAATTCGGGGGGAAAAGCAGAAGTAAGTTTAACAGGCCCTAGCAACCGTGGCGTATTTGGCGGGTGTTTCCCGCTCAAAGAGTGTTTGAGCACCCTTAAGCTGCGAATAATCTGTAGTCTCTCTATCAATTCCAGCTACAATAGCAGAAGCTGACTTTGACTGTAATTTCTGTAGGAGAATAGTACGCCATCTGCCTTGCGGGCAACCAATGTCAGTGAGATCGGCCTCCAACTTAGTAATATACTTAGAGATGTCCATACCGTCCTTGTGAGGCGCCAAAGCAGTTATCTGCCTTGACATCTCAGCATCACCGGAGCCTTCTCTAGAACTAGAGGAAACTAGACCCGACCTACCAAACTCATTAAAGAATTCTCTGAACAAAGATTTCATGTCAAACATGGGAGTACTCATATTACCAGTCCCATTAAGGTCACGACCAGAGTCTTCGTCTTCGGCCATACTATATGGAACAGTACTAACACTACTGGAGGATTCAACACCAGGATAACTCTTCAAATAGGGAGCGTTAGAAGGCAAAGACACATGCTCACAAGACTCAAAACTATCAACTAAAGTATTGTCACTCTCCCTTCCAGAAGAAAACACAACAGACTTAGAAACCTTAGTAGAATCAGACAAAAGTTTATTCAGCACAGCACTACTACTCTCATGCGACCCAAACAATGGACACACAGGAGAAGGAGCGTTAGACCTACGATCAATACTAGAAACACTCTCACAATCAGAAGAATCCGCAGAATGACCACAGGCGGTACTCCCAGTCTGCTTCCTGCTCTTGCACGCTCTGTATGGCTGTTCTCTCTGGTTCATCCAGTCACTCTGGACCGACTTGATGTTCTGCAAGAACGAACACAAAACAAAAATCAGTGACAATGAACAGGGTAATAGAGTCTATGACCAAAACAAAAATCAGTGACAATGAACAGGGTAATAGAGTCTATGGCCAAAAAAAAACAACACAAATTTAGTTCAGCCAATTAAACAAACACACGCGCACGAAGTGCCACAAATGACAATCACAACTAATCAAGACAGGAAAAATGACACTACAGAAATATGACACGTCGACTTAGCCAGGGGCGAAGAATCCAATTAAGGTCCACGTGGGGTGCACTCCAGATAGGGAAGAAGATAACGAGAAACGGCGAACCAAGGGTGTAGTGAGCAAATATCCAGCCGCGCAGTAGCCGAGTTTGAAATCGGGACGTAGCAGCAGACGCACGAGCCAAAGAATACGAAAGTCGAAATCGATAAGGCGCAGGAAGAGTTCGGAATTCTCCACCGCTGCCGCCAATTGTGGAATAGTAGCTCCAGCAACAAGGGGAACCACCAGATCTTTTGGTTGACACCAGAGACACACGCACACACTGGGGGCCCTGATGACCGCTGCCACCAGAGTTCTCCACAGTTATAGCTAGCCCGCCCTGAGTCTTAAATCAGTTTGGGGTTTTGCGAAGTTATGGGGAACTAATGAGACGCATGCGTGTTTGGGTTTATGTACCAAGGACACGCATGCGCAGGGAACGATGGGAAAGGGTCGACCGGAAATCCGGGGCACAACTCAAATGAACTGACATACGCATACACCAATAAATACAGACATAAACACAAGTACACAGTGCTAATAAAATATACAAAATTATGGATGACACACAACACATATAATAGTTCTAAGTTCTATCCTTCTCCTCTTCACTTTCTCTTGTCTTCTTCTCCGCCCACAGATAGAGACGTCTCTTTTTTCAGAATTCCCAAGGTTGTAAGCGGGAAAGGCCCACAGAATCTGTTGGAGCTCAGTAAGAAGCGCAGGGCGGGCTACTTGGCTGCTATTTCCAGAATAGGGGTGACAGATAAGAGTTTGAACAATGATAAGATCTGTTCCAAACATTTTATTTCGGGGAAACCAGCCGATTTGGAAGATGAAACAAATCCTGACTGGCTTCCTACATTGAATCTTGGATATCAAAAACATACTTATAGTCAAGGGAAACATGAGAAATGGAGCAGAAGAAGAGCAAGAGAAACAGCTAAAGAAGAAGAAAGAGATAACTGTGTTGAATTAAAAGAGACTTTAAGCCCTCCTAAAGATCAAGACAGTGATAGCATCAGTAATTTGAAGGACTGCAGTACTCAAACAGAGCTAACTTCAAGCTTGGTAAGTCTAGATACAATCATAATAGCTATTAGATTTAATTTGTTTTTATAGATTGCTACGATGCAAACTAAACTTAACAACTCTTATGAAAGTATTAGTAAGCTCAAATGTAACTCTCCATTTAGTCCAGAGTCTCTCCAAAGCAGCGATTATGTCCAAATTTATACTGGTCTTCCTAACTTTAAAGTTCTTAAAGCTGTGTTTGATTATGTTGTACCACCAAAGTGTAATGCTGCAAAAAAATCCTACCAAGTTGGACAGTTTCCAGGAGTTTATAATTGCTTTAGCCAAGCTATGCTTGGACAGTCCATTGCAAGAATTTGCGTATCGGTTCCGTATATCTACAGCAACAGTATCGAGAATTATTTGAAGTGGCTTACCATACTGGATATCAAGCTAAAACCCTTGATTAAGTGGCCTGACCGTGCAATGTTGTGGACATTAACACCTGCCTGCTACAGAGCTTCTTTTGGCAAGAAAGTAGTTGTTATTCTGGACTGCTTTGAGATATTTATAGAGCGACCGTCTAATCTATTGGCCAGAGCGAGCACTAAACATCATAACAAGTGAAAGTGTTGATCGGTACTGCACCACAAGGTGTAGTTTCTTTTGTCTCTGATACAAGGGGAGGTAGAGTCAGTGATAAATATCGTACCGATCACTGTGGCATATTGAACTATCTCCTTCCTAGTGATGTTGTTTTGGCTGATTGGGGTTTCGACATTGCAGAATCTGTCGGTGTTATGCAAGCCAAATTGCACATTCCATCCTTTACTAAAGGAAAAGATCAGTTGTCTGCTCTGGAGGTGGAAGACACTCGTAGTATAGCAAATGTCAGAATTCACGTTGAACGTGTTATTGGGGCTGTTCGTCAAAAGTATACTATTTTAAAGGGAACTTTGCCGATTGATTTTATGATAAAAAAAGACCAAGAAGATATCCTCCTTGTTGATCGTATAGTGCGTGTCTGTTGTGCTCTCTATAACATCTGTGATTCTGTAGTACCATTTGATTAACTTTTTTGGTTATATTATTATTACCTAGCTACTTAGTTGTGTGTCACCTTCTAAATTCTAGTTTTTCAATTTAATTATTAATAGTTATAAAAAAAATTATAATCACATAAAATATAAGGGTTCCACAGTGATACATTTACAGCAGTTTTTCTTTTGATTTTCCTTTTGACTTGAACTCGGGTAGCTTTCTGCATGTAGGGCAATACCATTTTACTTTGGGAACAATCTTAATCTTTAAACATCTGGTGTGGAACCATTCAATAGTACAGTTTGAATTGTCACATCCAATCATTTCATCTCCTTCACGCTCAGCCTCTTTGCAATAGCAGTATGTTAAACATTGGTTACAGTCCTTCGAACTTTTAGATTTGGATGGGCCTGGTAGTGTAAAGAAAGAAGAAGTAAAAGGTCTCTCGTGTACCAGTGCCCCAGCAATTCAGGCAAAATACAAATCTTAAAAAAAATCAATACACTTGGTCAAACATTGAGTCCAAAGATCTCTATCTGCCTTAATACGTTCACAAAATATTTCTGGCTCTTTGTTGTCAGGAAAAGTACACAAAACAAAATCACAATATTCCACACCACATACAAAAATCTGGGTTTGGACCTGATAATAATAAGAATGTCTATGGTCTCATCTCAAAGTATTATCTGGGTCTTTCTTCAAGCAAATTTTTTTATCAACTGTTGCGGAATCATAAATACTGTGACAGTAACAACATTTAACTTCAACAACTTCTTTTGAGCAGCATGCACAGCAAACAATTCCATCGGGAGAGGCTCCAATGTGTGTCCATAATGGATTAATGACCAAACCACTATCGTTGACTTCAAAATTGTTATGAATTTTTATCATTTTTTTCCTGTACAAATCACGTGCAGTTTTTTCATGCTTACATCCCTAGGATGTCGCTTTAGTACTAAACGTAAAAGCTTCTGGGTAGCAAATGCATTGTATTAAACTCTGAGAGGGATTGGCACAATCTATATGACAAACAGACTTCATTTTTGAAGCAGTAACCCTGCCAGCTCTGTACGTAAACCAAAGTTTTGAATGACTCTGTTCTTTAGTAGACTTCTCAATAGCTGCTACCATTTCAAGAGTTAACTCAATGGTTTTAGAACAAGCCTCCAACAAAGTAATATAGTTATACTGTTATAGGTATTCTTTTTTATACAGCTCTGTTAAAGGAACTGGAAATTCTGGAAGGTCACTCTTTGGTTTATAATTTTTAGCATATGGAGTAGTTATAGATTGTACAAAGTCCGCGTAACTGGACTTCGCCACACCCTTTCGGCAATTAAACAGATTTAGTTACTGAACACTACGGCTATGACGGTTGTAAGCTCCCGCAGCACTCAGATAACTGTGTTGCACGAAGAGATCAAGGTAAGATAATGATTACAGGTAAATAGGGTAAGACATGACACAGAAAGCAATGGGTAAGAAAGGGGCGGAGACACACATGAATATCATTAAGTTCAGTTTGATATGAGGCGCCCGCAAGCAGACTAATTGTGGACAATTCAGGTTTTGATTGAGGTGGAGTCCTGTGGTTCGCAAAAACCCTCCGGTGAAGCCCGGACATCCTCGGCATGGCGAGAAGGTGAGAGAGGTGGGGCTTCTACGAGTAAAACCAGTCGGTTCGTCGCACGTCGGTAGACCCGTCTGTTACAGAGTAGATCCACCACTCGAACTAAGTTGTCTTCTCCTGGATAAGTATGTAAGACTTTGGCGAGAGGCCAAGTTCTCTCTCTGATCATCTCGTCCTTAAGCAGCACAATATCGCCAACCTGGAAATTCCTTCTATACGATGTCCACTTTGACCTGGCATTGATAGCTTGTACATAAGTGGATTTCCACTTCTTCCATAAATCGGTGGTCAGGCGGCGAATGTAAGCCCAACGCTTCAACAGTAGTGGGCGATTTGAATTGTTGACGGACGTTGGCGGCAGAGAGAGGAGTGGCCGTCCAATCAGGAAGTGTCCTGGTGTAAGCAATTCCGGGGAGTCTGGTTCGGTAGAAATGTTAGAGTCGAGAGGTCGTGAATTTAACATCGCTTCTGCCTCGATGAGAACGGTTTCCAATTCATCATAACTCAGAGGTCTTGATTCTAAATTCTTGCGAAGCAGAGTCTTCATCGACTTCACACCAGCCTCCCACAAACCACCGAAGTGTGGAGTGCGGGGAGGTGTGAAGTGCCATTGAATGTGATGACTGGTGGTGATGTCGTTGATGGCGTCCTTCGTTCCTGGCGAAGTCATCATAGTCGAGATCCCTTTCAACTCATTTTTAGCGCCCAAGAAGTTTGTGCCGTTGTCGCTGTAGACGTGGGCAGGACAACCTCTTCTGCCAATGAAGCGGCGCAGGCAGGCCAAGAATGAGTCGGTTGATAAGTCTGAGCAGACCTCGAAGTGAACTGCTCGTGTGGCGAGACATATGAAGACAGCAGCATAGGCCTTGACTCTGGTGGGCTTGCGTGGATTCCCGCGTGTGATCAAGAATGGCCCAGCGAAGTCAACTCCCGTGCATTCGAACGGAGGAGCCGGCGTCGTCCTTGAAGTTGGTAGATCTCCCATCCGCTGAGAGATTGGGAGTGCATATGCCTTTTGGCAGTGTACACACTTCCTGCTTAGTAGCTTGAGGAAGTTCCTGACTCGAGGGATGTAATAGTTGTCGGTGAGTAGACTCAGCATTGTAGTCACTCCGGGGTGGTGCCAGGTGCGGTGTCTTGTGTTTACAAATAAAGCCGTGATGTGCGACTTCAGAGACAGCACCACTTGACGCCTAGAGGCGAGAGCATCTGTTCTCTTGACACGTCCCGAGACAACGAGTAAGTTAGTTTCCTTGTCAATGGAAACGTCGAATTTCGAAAGCAGGTGGTGTTTGGGAATGGTTCTTTTCTTCTTCAGCCACTCGAATACTTCCGGGTAAGTCTCCCGTTATGAAATGTGTAGAAGGTGATTTCGAGTAGCCGTGATCTCGTCCGAGATGAGAGAAGTGGTAGCTGTCTTGATCTCATTTTGCCTTCGACAGGCGGCTATGAATCTCCGACAATAGGTGATAATTCTGACCAGCCTGTCGAAGTCTGAGATCTCCTCCCAAAACTTCCATGGAGCGGTCTTTGGAGGTGTGACAGTTGTTACAGTCATGGGCTTGAAACCTTCTCCTGATTCCTTGAAAGTCAGCCTGGTGTGTGGCCAATGCTCAGGAGAGGAAAGTAGCCATGGCGAACCAAACCACCACAGTGGCGTCTTAATCAGTTCGGTTGGCAGCATTCCTCTGCTGGGCAAGTCGGCTGGATTGTCTGGACTGCGAACATGCCTCCATTGACTTCTCCTCAGAATGTCAAGAATGGCAGCGACTCTGTTGGCCTGGTAGGTTTTCAGCGTTGCTAGAGAGTGGTGGAGCCAAGATAGGACAATAGAAGAGTCCGTCCACGCATAGCAGTTGTCCAAAGATATGTCCAAGTCTGAGGCCGTAGCCTTGACTAGTCTTGCTAGCATGAGATCCGCTGTAAACTCCAGCCGGGGTATTGTCTCTGGCTTGACTGGAGTCACTCTGGATTTGGCTGTCACGAGCGTTACTGATGTTGAAGAGTCCGAATACACTGCTCTCAGATAGATAACAGCTCCGTACGCCTTGGTAGAGGCGTCGGAGAACCCATGTAGTTGGAGATTGAACGTACAACTTGATGTCAACAATCTTCGCGGAATGGGATGTTCAGTCAGAAGAGGAAGTTCAGCCATCCACTCTCTCCATTTCCGCTCGACGTCTTCAGGCACGGCGGCATCCCAATCGAGTTCACGCCTCCACAGCTCTTGCAATAACATCCGAGCAATAACAGTGGCTGGGGCCCAAAGTCCAAGAATGTCATATACTTGGGCAGCTGTTGAGGCGATCACTCTCTTGGTGGCGTTGACTTCTGACGAAGGTGGGGTTGGAGAAGTAATGTGAAAGGTGTCGTTCCTGACCTTCCAGTGAATGCCGAGAGTTCGACCGGCTGACTTGGGATCCTGGATAGTCAGATCCTCCTACTCGCGAAGTGTCTCAGGAATAGATTCCATTAGTTCTTCTGAGTTCGATCGGAACTTTCTAAGTGTCATCCCGATAGAGCTGAGGGCAGGTATAAGTTCATTGACAAGTTCTTTGGCTTGATTGAATGTGTCTGCTCCAGCCAAGCAGTCATCCACGTAAAAGAAATGACGAATTGTATGACTGGCGAGTGGATACTGTTGTCTGCACTCTTCGGCTAGCTTGTGTAAAGTCTGAGTAGCCAGATACGGAGAGGAAGTAACACCAAACGTCAACCTTCGCATCCGTGCAGAAACTAAGTGTCCATTATCCGTCCGGAATAAGAAGCGATGGTAGTCGCGTTCGTCGGGGTGAAGTACAATTTCCCGGAACATTTTAGAAATGTCGGCGGTTACAGAGATTTGAGGCAGTCGGAATTTATTAATGACAGTAGACAGTAAGGGATATAAATTCGGTCCAGGGAGAAGCTGGTCATTCAAGAAATGCCCAGTTGACGTCTTGCATGACGCATCGAAAACGGCACGTAGCCTTGTAGTGGACGACAACTCCTTGATGACGCCGTGAACTGGGAGATAGTAGTGAGGTTTTTTCAGCTCTGCTTCTGGCACTATCTCGGCATGACCGAGGTCGATGTATCCTTTCAGGACTTCGTCAAAGTTATCCCACTGGTTCCGGTTCTTGAGTGCTTTCTCATTTCTGAGGAATCGCTTGATCGCTGTCTGCTGAGATTCTCCCAACGGTGGAGGCATCTCTTTTCTTGGTAGCTTGACAATAAATCGTCCATCCTGTACGTCCCTGGAGTGGGTGTCTCGAAAATGCTCGACCGCTTGAGTCTCTTCCTCAGTCAGATATTTGTCCCTGGTGGGCACTCGATCCATCTCCCACAGGCGTTGCAGATCGGAGTCTACGTCCCTTTTAACTTGCTGGAGAGTGAGCACTGTCTGGTTGGTAGGTGAGCCTGGAAATCTTCCTCCGAGGACCCATCCGAAAGAGGTCCCGAACACGCAGGCTGAGCCATCTTCGGACTTTTCTCGAGTGCCGGTCTGGCATCGAAGACTGTCTGCCATCCCGAGTAGTATATCCACGTCACCACCCATATCCATATCTGCGATGGGGGTTTTGCCACGTACGATGGGATGGTCTAGAATGATGTTAGTATCTTGTGAAGACACAGTTGCTGGCAAGGAGTCCACTATGTGGCAAGAGACCTTAACTGGCTCTCGGGGTATCCGGAACTTGCAATCTCCATGCAACGTCAAGTCTACATTATGTCGGGAAGTAATGAGTTCGCCACCTGCATGTGTAAAAGTGGCAGTACACTGAGTACGGTCGGTCAATAAGCGATCAGCGAGTTTCTTCGTAATTAGTGACGGTACGGCGCCACTGTCCATAAGTAAGCGACTAGTAATGTTCTGACTCCCTTGCTTTATGACAACCTTAGCCATGGCGAGGAGGACCTCGTCCCCTGGCATGGTGCCGTACGTAACCATCACGTTCCCGTCTTTAGGCTTGGGAGACGGAGGTGCAGGAGGAGTAGGCGTAGAAGCGTTCGACTGGTGTAGCAGAGTGTGGTGTTGATTGGAGCGGCATACTCGGCAGGTACCTCTGGATTTACAGTCGTCGGAGTGATGACCTGGATACAAACAGTTGAGGCACATATTGTTACTAGCGACGAAGTCCCTACGCTTGTCCAGAGCCATGTCCAGGAAAGTCTGGCAACGGTTGAGCGAATGCCTCAGTCCCTGGCAGGCAGCACACTTAGGATCTGGAGTAGTAGAGTTCTTGACCTTGGGAGCAGTAGACACGGTAGCAACTGTCGGTCGTCGATGGCGATCTCGCTGCTGGGACTGTTTGTATTGAGGAGTCTGAGACTTGTTGACTGAGGTAGTATGATCTGTCGAGGATGGTTGCATCTCCAATCTAGAACTCCAACGCTTGACAAACTTAAGGATGTCGTCGATAGTAGGCAGTTTGCTGTCTTCCTCCCAGTAGTGTCGCCATTCGTTTGCTAGGGTTTTGTCGAAGCGAGTGAGGAGCACAACAGCAACCAGATCCTCGAAGGAGTCTCCCTCGCAGTCCTTTGTTCCTTGTAGAAAGTTCTTGTACGTAACTGCCATCTGATACAGACTCTTGGAGGTGTAATGATACGTCTCGTCCTTGAGGAAGGTCTTGACATGGAGAGAATATACCTTGTTCCTCGATCCATAACGTTCCTCCAATGCTTCAATGGCTGGTTTGTAGCAATCCTCTAGATTCGAAAACTGTTTCACGATCGTCTTCGCTTCGGCTGGTTGGACGCATGAGAGTAGGTGTATAGTCTTCTCATGGTCAGTCACTTCGTCTCCGGCTCTGTCCATGGCTGAAGTGAACAATGACTTAAAGCTGGCCCATTGTACTGGGTCACCCTCATAGGAGGGAAGGTTCAGTTTCAATTTGCTTGAGTAGCCCCCGGTAGTCCTGGGTCGAGTTTCGGGTTCGGTAGCTTTAGTAGTCTCGGCGTTGGCCGCAGTGAATTCGTCGATTTTGTAGTCCAATTTCGACATGAGTTGATCCATTTGTGAGACTTGATCTTGGATCATAGCGTCGGTCTCGAAGAGGCCTGTGCTCTTTTGGAAGTCTTCCATTTTGTCAAACACCTTATCTCTCTCGGTCAGGAGAGTGGAGAGGGCTGGCTTTTCTCGGGCTAGCAACCGTGTGCATAGGCTAACTAACCATGCTCCCGTCCGGTAGACGCACTCGCGTTCTTCTAGGCGTTCGGCTTTGTCGACGAGTTGGTCGTGATCCTCCCGTAAGGGAAGACCTATGGCTATTTCGGATTGAAGTTCGTCTTCTCTGTCTGCTGTAAGTTCTTCAATCCTGTCTTGAATAGCTTCGAGCAGCGCTGCCATACGCTTGGCTTCTGCTACTCTTTTGGCACAGTCTCTTTCCGAGAGCTTGCCGGCAAGGTCTGAGGAGGCACTATTTAGAACCTGTAGTAGTCGAGTAAATTGGCTTTTCCTGCCTGATCGTTTACGTCGGAGGGCGTCGAGATCTCTCATGGCGGCAATGTCCTTTACTTCATCTTCCACGTTAGGCATGGCTGGCGTCGAGTCGGTAGAACGAGAAGTGGAGAGAAGACAAACGAACGAACGATTCGAACAAGCGATCAAACAATTAGTAATGAGTAGCTAACTATTAGAAACTAAATTATACTTAGTTAATTAGACAAGTAGTAGGCTCAGTCGTGAGCTGGAGCTGGCTTAATTTCTCTGTCCGGAGAATCCGGCTCGAAGGACCATGTACAAAGTCCGCGTAACTGGACTTCGCCACACCCTTTCGGCAATTAAACAGATTTAGTTACTGAACACAACGGCTATGACGGTCGTAAGCTCCCGCAGCACTCAGATAACTGTGTTGCACGAAGAGATCAAGGTAAGATAATGATTACAGGTAAATAGGGTAAGACATGACACAGAAAGCAATGGGTAAGAAAGGGGCGGAGACACACATGAATATCATTAAGTTCAGTTTGATATGAGGCGCCCGCAAGCAGGCTAATTGTGGACAATTCAGGTGTTGATTGAGGTGGAGTCCTGTGGTTTGCAAAAACCCTCCGGTGAAGCCCGGACATAGATAGTATGGCTAGTTTTGTTCCACATTCACTAAGTTTGCTGTAAAAGCAGTTTATATCTGTAGTTTCAGGTGAGTCAATGATAGGTGTTCTTCTTATTCGTTTAGAAGAATTAGAAGGAGTTATTTCCAAATCATCAATCTGTTTTTTCTTCCCTTTAGCTGATGTAAAATCCAAATCTTTAATTGGGCAGTATGGTATATTTTTTTGGTACGATGGAATAATTCACTTGCATTGTTCTTGAGTGCATGTTATCTTCCCAGTAAGACTAGTGGATGTTTCTATGTAAAATAGAACAGAGGCAACATGAGTACTAACCTCACCAAGACCTGCCAAACAGGTACAGTGCGTGCAACAGATTTCATCATTTTGCTCACAAATAATCCCACACGACAAAGGTGTTTCGTTGCAGCGCTGGGAATGCCTCACCTAAACATAAGCAAATAAAGAATGCCAAGAAAGTTACAAAAAGAAAGAAAAAACTTACCCTTCCAGTAATGACTGATTTTAATAATCCATGCAGATACTTCTTTTACCCAGCCACTTACAAACTGATTGTAAGCCTCCATGGATTTATGTGCTTTAAATTGCTTTGCAGTTACAAAACTGGTCTGCAAAACCAAGTATGCTTCAATGGGAGGAAGAGGTTGTTTCTCAATTCCAGAACTCCCCAAGAGGAAAGGATCTTGTCCATTTATTAAAGTTAACTTCTCCGCATACCGCAATTTCTCTGCTCCTGCCAACTTTAGCGCGTAAGGGGAGTATTCTATGGCTTCTGCCATACTATGGCTTCGGCGAGTTGTACACCACCACGTGGAGTGACGTCATTATTCGTTACGGTGAAAACGCTCTATACAAGATCACACACACTGATAAAAAAGATAATTGCATTACAGTAGTAAATTGCTATAGGTAATAGTCTTAATAGCCATTGAATTTTTAGGTTGTCATGTCTTTCTACCAAAGCATTATGCTGAGTGCATCAAATACTTTGAAGTAGCATAGGTAGTTATAAGTGCACCTTCTGCTCAAAGAATAGACAGCTTCCAAGATACTTTGCCACTCAGATTTCATATACATTTAGTATAAAATATGGCCAGAACAATAAATTACCTTAAAAGTGTTGAAGTCATGGTACATTTTTCACTCTTTATTTGACAATATTTATAGCCATAAATAGTACTAGTATTAATAACTTAAAATTCAATTGCAGAGATTTCAGCTCTTATCAATACTTAATCTATACTAACGGGTGCTTTAGAATTGCACAAATGAGGATTGAGCTACATTAATTACATTAACCTACTGTAGCTGGCTGAGCACCACTGAGGGACTATCATGTAATTGATTATAATGGAAGTCTTAAATGTGTAGCGATGCTGACTTCTAACAAGTTAAAAAAATGAACTAAGAACAGGAATTGGGCATTGTGTACTATGCTCAAATATTTTATGATATAAAAAATTGCTGTTTATTCTACAAGTAAAATTGACTGCTCATGTAAAAATTGACTGCTCATGATATAAGGACTTCATTGACTGTAGTTTGATGTAGCTACACACCTAAAAAAAATTGATGTCGATATTTCTGACTGATTAACAAAATACTTTTAATGGAATCAAATAAAAATTCCAGATAAATAAAAAAATGAATGGGATATAACATCGTAACACATATCATGACTACATTTGTCATGACAGTATATATTTTTCCATATGTGTTCAGTAATATTTATATTATTTTGACTTCGTAAGCTTTCTTTCTTTTCCCAGGATAGAATACTTTATGCTTACCATACCACCCATGCTTGTTAATTAATACTGCCTTAGGTGAGTCCCTACCACTACCTTAAATAAATAATAATAAAATCCGAAACAAAAAAAAAAAAAGAGTTAAGTGCCTGTGCTGCCCAACGCTGAGATGTCTTTCCCCCAATCCACTGGCGCACAAAGCCGTTGTAGCTGGAAATCTGTCTCATCCATCTTTTCTCTGATGTTGGAGACACATGGACTCTTTATTTTTTTAGTGTTAATTCATGCATTGATTTTTACATTCATTCTTAGTGGTATAGGCTGGCATAATCAGTTAAATTAATGTTGTCATGATAGCGTTGTGCTTGTGGAGAGGGGGGAATGTCAAACTGTAGAATTAGTGGTTGAGCTTAAGAATGTGACACGTTGACTTTCCCTTTTCAGTTCCAAAACACCAACGTATCCCCAACTTCATTCTGCCCATGTCATTAGTTGCATGTGGATTCAGTATTTGAGCTTCCTTCTGTATCTGTACCAGATAAGCCATCTGTATAAAGTGGTGGGCCATGTAACTGTGGTAGTGTCATATTAGTAGTGATTTAGAAACAGCTGTTGGAGTTGTGTTGTTGGTGCTGCTGGTAGAGCTCGTTCACATGCTCTAACCCTTACACTTGCCATTTTATCTGTGCTGCATCATTTCTATTTTTATTTATTTATTTTGTGATACCAACTTTTTTTTTTTTCTTTTCTTTTTTTTCTTTTCTTTTTTTTTTCTTTTCTTTTTTTTTTTTTTTTTTTTTTTTTTTTTTTTTTTTTTTTTTTTTTTCCTAGAAAATTTGCCTTGATTGTATTATGTGAAGTGTTCACTACAGTGCTTTAGTTTGTTTTGTTTGTTTGTTTTCCTTTATTTTTTTTATTTTTTTGTTGTTGTTGTTTTGTTTGTTTGTTTTACTTTATTTTTTTTTGTTTTTGATTTTTTTGTTTTTCCTTTTTGTGAGCTTTTAAGTTGGCTGTTTAATAATTTTTATTTTTCTCATGAAGAAATTATATGATTTGGCACTTTTCCTCATGTACATGTAGGCTGTGCTGGCTCTGGCTGCTTCGTGGACTTCCCGGCAAGTTGGCGAGCGAACCTTGACTGGCACAGTCGTTGACTCTGGAGATGGTGTCACTCACGTCATCCCTGTAATGAGCACTAATTAATTTTTTTTTGGAATATTATTAGTTGTGGATTTCATTTTACACGTTATCTAAAATTGTATTTCAAAAAAATGGTATTCAGAAGACATAATGTTGGATTCATTAATCTGATTAAACTACAGTTGTAATTGGTTATGAATTAATTTAATTATCACGAAATAACTAATTTCAATATACAGTGGTATAGATAATTTTCTTTGCACATTCACTTTAACTGTGGTTTAGAATGGGGTTTGCCCAGGTAGTCTTTCTAGCCACTGGTGAGAGTAACATTAGTGAGCTAGCCAGGTGTGGACGGATGGGTTGAGGTCTCTAGCAATGTTTGGCATGGGACGGATGGGTTGAGGTCTCTAGGAATGTTTGGCATGGGTTGTATTTGAGATTATGTAAATGTTCATATTGAGGAAACTGTTTGCTTTCAGTGTGGTAGTGGTTGTGGTGTGTAGACACCTGCTGTAGTGGCTTATTCCCACTGAAGTGAAGGGCTATAGGAAAACTAAAGGAAAACCTTGTACCACATACCATGACAGCTTTCACTTGCTGGCATGATATTATTGATATCCTAGTAATTATAATGTAGTTTAACGTAGTTAAACGTAGTTAACGAAGATGTAGCCCACGCATCACACGCGCCCAGGTAAAGGTCGGCAGAGGACCTGCGAGTACGGCGACCATGCGCTAAGCGGTCACACGTGAAGCAATGGCACCCGGGCACCAGTATATTAGTCCTGATAGCTGGCAGCTACTGATAGCCACTGTTCTCAGTGCTGGTAGCCCTAGCCTAGCAGCTACCTGACACCGCTAGTCTGCTGACACTGGGCCCCCCCCCTGAAGGTCCCATGAGTTTACAACTTGCAATTCTCATCAGGTAAAATAGTATGTCTGGAATGGCTGATCCACCGCTGGCACTATTAGCTCTCTAAGGATGGCTGCTCATCAGTGGTGGTATTATTTGAATAGTAAGGGGCTGTAGATATATTTTACTCTAAATAATTAGTTTTCTGCAGGTCAGGTTGGATGTATGGGATCTAAACCACCAGTCAGTGGTGAATGGCCTTCATTGATACTTACAGATGCAATCAGCAGAAAACAGTAATTCTATGGCTCTACAATACCAATACATGGGCATGCGGCCAGTTCAGTTGCCTTGCTTAGCTTGGCAGTTGGGTTAAGAGTTGGACTCTAGTCCTGATGCTGTTTCTCTACCCACAGTCACAACCCCTAGATCACAAGGGCACGCTGAACCCTCGCTATGGTCAGGTGTAGGCCTTCATTACGTGTGTGGGATGTATTGCCGGCTCCCACTCTCTGCTTTATAACCTTCATTCAAAAAATATGATCATTGTTGTCCAGTGCATGTTAATAACTATCTGCAGTATGTGGCCAGACCCTCTCACGGTGTTGCTAAGGTTGGCTCTGTCGAAGTGAGCGGTATCTCGAAGCGGAAACTCCTGAATCAGTCAGGTGCATGCTGTAATTGATATTTATGCTGACATGAGAGTGTTACATGAGAAGAGGTGGACAAATAGGGGTTACATAATGAATGTGATTACAGAATGAACTGTAGTGCTGGATGCAGTGTCTTAGGACTCATAAGCTACACTATACTATTGTCAGTGTGGCATTATAGAACTTGGGTAGTAGGTTCTAGTAATTAGGGTTAGATCTCCACCTAGTAGAGGTGTGACGGTCCGTCGGGGCCCCCTTAAAAGCGTCTATGTAGGGCACGCTGCCCTTCACTCTATTGGTACTGGACATATTCTCACACTATTACACTCACTGCCTGTCTATTCTCACACGATCAGGCTCTCTGCCTGTCTATTCTTGCACTATCAGGCTCTCTGCCTGTCTATTCTTGCACTATCAAGCTCTCTGCCTGTCTATTCTCACATGATCAGGCTCTCTGCCTGTCTATTCTTGCACTATCAGGCTCTCTGCCTGTCTATTCTCACACGATCAGGCTCTCTGCCTGTCTATTCTTGCGCTATCAGGCTCACGGCCGTACTGTCAGGCTCACTGCCTGTCTAGTCCTTCTCTATCAGGCTCATATTCTCTCACTATCAGGCTCACTGCATGTCTACTCTCACTCGCAGGCTTGCTGCCTATCTATTCTGTCACTCTTGTTCTTATCCATTCTCACATTCAGACTGGCTGCCTATCTAGTGGCACTTTGTCATGCTTTATTCGTGCACTCGCAAACTCGCTGCCATCTGTTCTTGCACTATCAGACTTGCCTACCTAATCTCACACTTAGGCCCAGGGCCTATATATTCTTGCATGCACTATCGGGCTTGCTCACCTGCGTATTCTCAAGCTCACTGCCTATGTATTCTCAAGCTCACTGCCTATCTACTCACAAGCTCACTGCCTATGTGTTCTCAGGCTCACTGCTCATGTATTCTTAGGCTCACTGCATATCTAGTCAGAGGCTGCCTAGGTATTCTCAGGCTTGCTGCCTATCTACTCACAAGCTCGCTGCCTATGTATTCTCAGGCTCACTGCCCATGTATTCTTAGGCTCACTGCATATCTAGTCAGAGGCTCACTGCCTAGGTATTCTCAGGCTCGCTGCCTATCTATTCTCAGGCTTACGGCCTATCTAGTCACAGGCTCACTGCATATGTATTCTCAGGCTCGCTGCCTATCGGTTCTCAGGCTCACTGCCTATATATTCTCAGGCTCACTGCCTATGTATTCTCAGGTCGCTGCCTATCTGTTCTCAGGCTCACTGCCTATGTATTCTGGGGCTCGCGGCCTATGTATTCTCAGGCTCACTGCCCATGTATTCTTAAGCTCATTGCCTAGGTATTCTCAGGCTCACTGCCTATGTATTCTCAGGCTCGCTGCCTATCTATTCTCAGACTCACTGCCTATCTATTCTCAGGCTCACCGCCTATGTACTCTCAGGCTCACTGCCTATGTATTCTCAGACTCACTGCCTATCTATTCTCAGGCTCACTGCCTATGTACTCTCAGGCTTGCTGCCTACATATTCTTAGGCTCACTGCCTATGTATTTTCAGGCTTGCTGCCTATCTATTCTCAGACTCACTGCCTATCTATTCTCAGGCTCACTGCCTATGTACTCTCAGGCTTGCTGCCTACGTATTCTTAGGCTCACTGCATATCTATCCTAAGGCTTACGGTCTATCTAGTCACAGGCTCACTGCCTATGTATTCTCAGGCTCACTGCCTATGTATTCTTAGGCTCACTGCCTAGGTATTCTCAGGCTCGCAGCCTATCTTTTCTCAGACTCACTGCCTATCTATTCTCAGGCTCACTGCCTATGTACTCTCAGGCTTGCTGCCTACATATTCTAAGGCTCACTGCCTATGTATTCTCAGGCTCGCTGCCTAGCTATTCTCAGGCTCACTGCCTATGTATTCTCAGGCTCGCTGCCTATCTGTTCTCAGGCTCACTGCCTACATATTCTCAGGTTCACTGCCTGTGTATTCTCAGGCCCGCTGTCTATCTGTCCTCAGGAACACTGCCTATATAGTCTCAGGCTTGCTGCCTATATATTCTCAGGCTTGCTGCCTATCCTTTCTCAGGCTTGCAGCCTATGTATTCCTGGGCTCACTGCCTATGTATCCTCAGGCTTGCTGCCTATGTATTCTAAGGCTTAGGCCTATCTAGTCACAGGCTCACTGCCTATGTATTCTCAGGCTCACTGCCTATGTATTCTCAGGCTCACTGCCTATATATTCTAAGGCTTAGGCCTATCTAGTCACAGGCTCACTACCTATGTATTCTCAGGCTCACTGCCTATGTATTCTAAGGCTTACAGCCTATCTAGTCGCAGGCTCACTGCCCATGTATTCTCATGCTCGCTGCCTATCTATTCTCAGGCTCGCTGCCTATCTATTCTCAGGCTCGCTGCCTATCTATTCTCTCAGGCTCGCTGCCTATCTATTCTCAGGCTCGCTGCCTATCTATTCTCAGGCTCGCTGCCTATCTATTCTAAGGCTTACGGCCTATCTAGTCACAGGCTCACTGCCCATGTATTCTCAGGCTCGCTACCTATATACTCTCAGGCTCGCTGCCTATCTATTCTCTGGCTCGCTGCCTATCTATTCTCAGGCTCGCTGCCTATCTAGTCACAGGCTCACTGCCCATGTATTCTCAGGCTCGCTGCCTATATACTCTCAGGCTCGCTGCCTATCTATTCTCTGGCTCGCTGCCTATCAATTCTCAGGCTCGCTGCCTATCTATTCTAAGGCTTACGGCCTATCTAGTCACAGGCTCACTGCCCATGTATTCTCAGGCTCGCTGCCTATATACTCTCAGGCTCGCTGCCTATCTATTCTCTGGCTCTCTGCCTATCTATTCTCAGGCTCGCTGCCTATCTCTTCTAAGGCTTACGGCCTATCTAGTCACAGGCTCGCTGCCCATATTCTCAGGCTCGCTGCCTATCTATTCTAAGGCTTACGGCCTATCTAGTCACAGGCTCACTGCCCATGTATTCTCAGGCTCGCTGCCTATATACTCTCAGGCTCGCTGCCTATCTATTCTCTGGCTCGCTGCCTATCTATTCTCAGGCTCGCTGCCTATCTCTTCTAAGGCTTACAGCCTATCTAGTAACAGGCTCACTGCCCATGTATTCTGGGGCTCGCTGCCTATATATTCTCAGGCTTGCTGCCTATGTATTCTGGGGCTCGCTGCCTAGGTATTCTCAGGCTCACTGCCTATGTGTTCTGGGGCTCGCTGCCTATATATTCTCAGGCTCGCTGCCTATCTATTCTCAGGCTCACTGCCTATGTATTCTGGGGCTCGCTGCCTATCTATTCTCAGTCTCGCTGCCTATGTATTCTGGGGCTCGCTGCCTAGGTATTCTCAGGCTCACTGGCTATGTATTCTCAGGCTCACGGCCTAAGTATTCTCAGGCTCACTGCCTATGTATTGTCAGGCTCACTGCCTATGTATTCTCAGGCTCACTGCCTATCTATTCTCAGGCTCACTGCCTATGTAATCTCAGGCTCATTGCCTATGTAATCTCAGGCTCACTGCCTAGGTATTCTCAGGCTCGCTGCCTATTTGTTCTGAGGCTCTCGTATGCATCTACACGGCGCTCACTCAATTACCCCATTACGCAATCAGGACATGCTCCTTCTCACTTGTGTCTGTTGCTGCCTCCACCAGGCACACCCACTGTTATTACTAAGACACGGTCACTTGACTGAATAGCCACTGCCGGCTTGGGGAGGGTTGAACAGTAGTACTAGGATACAGGAGTAAGTCTTGGAGTCACACGCCACTTGACTATGGCAAGAGTGGTGTAGAGAGTAGTGATGGTACTGTTAGCACGTAAGGTTAGATTCTCCACCCAATAGGGGTGTGGCGGTCAGACAGATCATACCTGGGGTATGGGGTCCGTCACGTATTAACCACTACTGTCTCCTTCACCCGACGGCCACTACCCTGGTTGTGTTCCTAGAGTCTACTTAGACTTCAGTGTGCAGTGAAAGCAGGTGAGTTGGGAGTATACAGTACTCACCAGTCCTGGTTTACTGAAGCTGTGCCCACTCGGGTTACCCGAGACAGACATGGTGGCTGGAGTCATCCAGGTACCAAGCACTGATCACAACTCCAAGGTCGGTGGCACCACTCCCTTCTCTAAGGAACCAATACGTAGTCACTGGATGGCCACATCACAAAGCCAGTGAGAGGGAGAAGGTTGGGGGTCATGGGTAGTTCAGCATTACTCTTGTCATAACGCTCAGTTCTCACTGTGTATGCTTGTCTGTACTTACTTTCACAGGTATACAGCCTACTACCATTGGTAAGAGAGCTGCCAACCCCCTCTCCTAACCTATCACTTATAGCCTTGGGGGTGTAGGCCGCCTCCTGCGGCCCTTTGGGGGACTCCGGCGATGCAGGGCAATTAATGCTAATTGCCACTGACCTGCCGAGTCTCTCACCCCCAAGGCCACACAGGGGGGTGGGTCCAAGGTCATACCGCTGCCTCATGCAAGGAGCATGCGCACACATGACTGCGGGCTCACATCAGCTCAGACTGCCAATCTGTAGTTTAGGAGGATGACAGCAGGTAACCATACCAATAAGGCGAATTGTAGTTAAATGTAGTTTAACGTAGTTAAACGTAGTTAACGAAGATGTAGCCCACGCATCACACGCGCCCAGGTAAAGGTCGGCAGAGGACCTGCGAGTACGGCGACCATGCGCTAAGCGGTCACACGTGAAGCAATGGCACCCGGGCACCAGTATATTAGTCCTGATAGCTGGCAGCTACTGATAGCCACTGTTCTCAGTCCCACCACCTCCCCATTTCAAACCACCTAATTAAGGATAGCTAGAAATACTCCATCCATTTCTTTGGATGTGATTTGAGCTGGGGGGACTCCGGCGATGCAGGGCAATTAATGCTAATTGCCACTGACCTGGCGAGTCTCTCACCCCGAAGGCCACACAGGGGGGTGGGTCCAAGGTCATACCGCTGCCTCATGCAAGGAGCATGCGCACACATGACTGCGGGCTCACATCAGCTCAGACTGCCAATCTGTAGTTTAGGAGGATGACAGCAGGTAACCATACCAATAAGGCGAATTGTAGTTAAATATCAATAATACTGAACAATATTCAGTTGTTTTTTTTTTTAATTTTTTAATTTATTTTTTTTAATTTTTTTTATCACCCCAATAGGTTAAGTTTTAATTAAACATGCTGGTTGTTAAAACTGGATTATGATTTATGAATTCAGCCTAGAATGACCTAGTCAATGCTGCAATTATCATTAAGCCAGATAGTATTCCATTCGTTTTTACTGAACTCCACTTTTCCCGAAAGTTTTTGTTTTACCCTTTGTTAACCAATATTTCTTCTTTTACTTAAAGCAATATGTCACTGAAAATAACAACCTTTTTTTAATTTTTTTATTTTTTTATTTATTTATTTATTTATATTTCCCCCCTTCCTTTTATTTATCATACTTAGGCTGAAGGCTACGTCATTGGTAGTTGCATCAAGCACATTCCTATTGCCGGCCGAGACATTACGTACTTCATCCAGCAACTCCTCAGAAAGAGAGAGTCCGGTATCCCACCGGAGCAGTCCCTGGAGACAGCCAAGGCTATCAAGGAGAAGTTTGGCTACATCTGTCCTGACGTGGCCAAGGAGTTCAACAAGTATGCCACTCAGCCAGATAAGTGGTTCAAGGTGTTTGAGGGGATCAATGCCATCACAAAGAAGGTGAGGGAGGAGAAAGAGTGTAGTACAGTATAAATGATACTAAAGAATCTGATACACCAGTCTTACACACTTCAGCCTATTGAGAAAAAGACCCACCATCTATTTAGCTTTTTTTTTTGTCCTACTCTCTCTCTCTTTCCTCACCTTCTAAATCTTTGCTCTATAAGGCTTCTAAATTTAACTTGAAAGAAGAAACTTGTACAGTAAAACTGAACTAACCACCAGTCTTCGACACATCAGCATATCGACAAAAAGACCCGCTATCTAATTTGCCTAAGTCTGTTCTTCCAAGCAAATTTAGAAGCCTTATTGGTCAAGGATTTAGTGTCATGAGAACAATGAAGTTATGAGGCCATTGCTTGTCTCATACTAGGAGGAGAGTGTCTGTGCTTACACTCTGCCTCTTAATTTTCCATGCACTGTATGCAGTGATAGTTTCAGTGTTACTGCTTTAGACTTTGGAATCCATCGATCCATAGCAATATTTTTTCCTGGCAAATTTCTCTAGTGTGAGTGCGTGTGTGAGGGGGGCTGAGGTAGAGGGGGCATGAATGAACTAACGAGGTTCATGTTGTCAATGTAAGTGGAAACTATTGTCAATTCACTGTTAGTCAATTTTGTGCAAAGTTTTTGATTTGTAATCTTTTGAGTAGATAGAATGATTTGGATTAAAAACAAGGCTGCTTATATCACTGGTTTTATGTGCTCCTCCTTTCAGATTATATATCGTTACTACAGAGGAGGGGAGGGGGGGTGTTAATTGACTACTAAGTTGACCTAGAAGGGTGCTACACTGTAAAAATTAGAGCGTGAAAACCCACCAAATTTACACCAAACTGGTGGTGTGAATGCCCACCACCTATGCATAGTGTGTCCTTCACACTTTCTTCCTAGTGTGAATGCACACTTAGTGTGAAATTCACACTCAATGGAATAGCATGGATCCTTTACCGAACATTAATTATATTCATGTGCAGGCAAAAACCAGTGCTATTATCATTGTAATCTACCTTATAAATGTTTTGTACACTTGTGTGCTATAAGAGAGTTGACTAAGATTTTAGTCGTCTGAGTAATGAGATTTGGGATTACACCAATCTCTTTTTGGAAAAAAAATGTTGATATGTAATACTAGAATCAATGTAACTTAAAATAATTCAATGTAAGTATGAGTTCATAGTGATTATGGTGAGAATTCACACTAAATTTGGTGTGTACTTCACGCCCAAACGATGAGGTGTGCGCATCACGCCATATTTTGGTGTGACTATTGTTACAAGTGATTCACGCTTAATTTGGTGTGAACTACACACCTTTCGGTTTACAGTGTATATAAGTGTTTGTATATATGTGTGCTTTCACTATCAACTTCACTGTGAATCAATTAGTAATTACTCCATATTTATTCTTTAGCCCTACAATGTTGATGTCGGCTACGAGCATTTCCTTGGTCCCGAGATCTTCGTCCACCCGGAGTTCTGCAACCCGGACTTCACCACGCCCATCTCTGAGGTGGTGGACAGTGTCATTCAGAACTGTCCCATTGACGTCAGGAGACCTCTCTACAAGGTAACATAAGGGATGGTCTGTCGGATGTTATATAATACTGGAAAGTATTAGTGATACAATGGAAGAAAGTGTTGTTGTATTTGTTAGTAATTTGTTGGGTTATTATTATTATTATTTATTTATTATTATTATTTTTTTTTTTTTCCTTGGGGGAGGTTTGTTTTGTTTGTTGAGACCATTCTTTTTCTTTTTTTTTTATAAATTTTGTGCTGTGTGTGTGCGTTAAAATGTGGTATTGTCCGGAGGGTCTACCATGTTCAAGGACTTGGCCGTCGTCTACAGAGAGATTTGAAGCGTACGGTTGAGGCCAGATTGGATATGAGCTTCCAACTCAGCGGAGAAAAACTGAAGGTACGCCAAGACATTATTTACAAAGGATTAATTTAAAATACTCTTGAATTATTAGCACTATTAGATAATAAGATACTGTAAAACAATACTTTTTTTCTGTGCATGTGGTATATATATTTATTAGTTTATTTCTACATCGGACTGACTGTAAGGAGTTTGTAGTAAAGTGTTACCTTTGATTTTGTTGTTGTTTATTTGTTTACAGCCCAAGCCTATTGATGTCGGTGTGATAACCCATCACATGCAGCGCTATGCTGTATGGTTTGGAGGCAGCATGTTGGCCAGCACGGTAAGGGGTCATCATCTCTTATAGTGGTATAATGTTAGCCGAGTTAGAGTATGTGGAAATATATTACTGAATGGCAGTGTGTATGTGTGTGTGTGTGGAAAAAATATTTTTAAAGTACTTACTTCCATCGTGGAAGTTCAGTTATAATTTTATTTCTAAATGTATGTATGTATGTAGCCTGAATTCTATGAAGTATGTCATACAAAGAAAGATTATGAAGAACATGGACCAAGTATATGTCGCCACAACCCCGTATTTGGAACCATGTCCTAACTGGAATAGGAATGGAAACTTTGTACACTTTTTTCAGGAGGGTTGGGCATGACCTTGGGGGGGAGTTCAGCTTTGATGCCTTTCAATGCAGTTCTTTGTTATTTTTGAGATTTAATTAGTTCAATTATAGCTTGTTGTTGTTGTTTTTTTGGGACTATTTTATGTAGCTGTATGTGCACTTTTTCTTATTTTGGATAGTCTCATCTTTTTTTTTTTCAGTGTGCTTTAATATTTTTTTAAAAGATAATATAATAAATGTTGTGTGTTCATTACAATGAGGTTAAGTGTGTTCATTACAATGAGGTTAAGTGTGAACGTGTTGCATGCATTTTGTTGGTGTGTGAGATAGCTACTAAGAAAGGAGTAGGCTTGACAGTATTACTTCTGTTGGGAACTACTTGGGGACGAGGTCTTTTGTCGGAGGAAGAGACAGCAAACCAGAAGGGGGTGGGGCTGAACTTTCCCAAATTGGCAACTTTATTGGTACAGCATAAAATTACAAAAAGTGGTAGCTCAAACCCATCTTTTCTGCAGTTTGCAAACCTGTCTTTAACAAAGTGATTAACCATGGTGCTAGCAGAATGTTTGTTGTATTTAGTAATTTCTCGTTAGAAGCTCACTATCAGATGTTCCACTGTACAGAGTTTTGAACCAACTGGGTGAAATGCATGACTAAAATAAGATGGGCTGGCAGAAGAAAGAGTGAACTGTTACTTTGATGTGTGTTACCTGATCAACTGGATGGAAAAAAAGAAAAGAAAAAAAGCTGGAGTTATAATAATGTAGCTAGTAATAATATAAAGAAATGGTTTGTGAAGTTGAGCTAAGTTTGAACTGGAGATGATTGTGTCAGATTACTGCTGCTAAGCTTATATGATCATAAATGTTTTTCAGCTCTATCTGTGAATGACCTAAACTTCGTGGAATTCGCTATCTATCAGTTAGCATGCTGTTTTAAATTTTATGATTATCTTCATGTGATAATGCAATTACATTAATAATAGCAAGTAGTATGTACAACTTTCATGGTCAAATGAAATGAGCTAGCGCTAGCTATTATATTGCTTGATGGAACTGCTCTGTATAGCTTGTAGAAACTATTTCTATTTCAATACTAATTAATTGTGATTGGTTCAGATTGTCTTTTAGTTTCTGCAGAATGGAATCAAATAATTTACAGTATTCTGTATTAATGTGATTTCCATGCATAAATTACTATAATTGGGTTTAGAGAAGTTCGTTTTTGTAGTTTGATCTACCATATGGAGTAAAGTTTGAGATACAGTGCAGTTATGCACATCTAGCTAGCTACTGATGATTTTCCCAGTATTATAAATACTCGACTATTATAAGTGTATTACAACCCTGTAAACATTTGACTGACTCCAACAACTTGTTAACTCCCATGATTTCTCATTAACAATATACATACAATCATTCACAAAACACGCTGTCACTTCTATCACCTCCATCAAATAATAGTATACTGTAATTGCCAATTGTTTTAGCAAGTTCAAAAAATTAAAAGAATAGAGCATGCAAGAAGTGAGCAGCATGAGAAAATTGCTCCACTGTTTATATATATATTACTTGTACCTACGTGAAGCAGCATGAGTGCCGTAAGCAGCATTTCTGTGACAAAGAGTATCATTAGGAAAAAAATTGCATTAAATGTATCTAACAGTTTGTGGAGCCTCTAACAATAAATCTATTCTACAGTATACTTTTTCAATAATACAAAATTGGTTCACTGTTTATATATTAGTAATTTCAGCATATTCCACATCCTTGTCAAGCGTGTGTATTCCATAAGCAACATTACTTTCTAAATTTGCCACTTCTTCCATCTCTGCAGCTTCTGTCGTTCCATATGCTGAGTTTGCAGAAGTTATAATACTTGATTGAGTTTGAGAATTTGATGTTCCATATGCTGCAGCAGTGAGAATATCAAATTGAGTTGATGTTTCTAAATAAAGTAAAAACAAAAACAACAACAACAACAAAACAATAATAATGAAGCACCAAAGGTGCAAACCCTCAGCACTACTAAATACCACCTAGCTATTACAATATAATCTCAGACCAAAAGAACAAGAAATCTATTAGCTATTTTAATCGGGCTTCAATATAGCTCGAGAGATGAAAATGGTACACGGAAACCATGTGTTCATAAGAGAAGACAGGCAAGAAACACTCACCTGTATACATTTTTAGAGGTGCACCGATAATCTGTTGGTCTATCGTTTATCGGTTTATCGGCCTACTTTTTCGATATTGGTATCGGTCGTCAACACTACCTGCCGTACCGATATAATTAACCGATAGAAAAAATTTCGTACTTGTCGCGTAGACACTGAATGGATGAATTCTGCTTACTCTTAGATGGCGTAAAGACAAAGAAACTTAACTACGATGTCTATGAAGAGGTTGCCAATTTGGCACTACTTTGTTCGTGACACTGAAGACTCTAGACTACTACCATTATACTTCTAATTATGTAAAAATTAAATTTTCATAATTCAATGAATATATCTATCGGTTATAGGTATCGGCCTTGATCTAGATAAAATATCGGTTATCGGTATATCGGCAAAATCTTCTATCGGTGCACCTCTATACATTTTCAACGCAAAACTTCAAGTGATTACAATGTGATGGTAGGGGGCGTTACCCACAAAAGCTGGTACCTACGTGGAGCTGAAAGCTTTGCGTTTTGTCAACAATTAGCCCGAAATTAAAAAAAGTAGCACAATGAAAGGTCCTAAATCAGTTCGCATGCGTGCTGAGGGCTAGCTACTCTTTATTATTAAACTGGTTCTAACCACCACATCGAACAGCTAAGTTAGGATAGAGTCCCAGCATCAGTGTAGCTACACAAAAATTACAAATAGGTCTTAATGTGTGACACAAACATGTTATGTTTCAGCTTAGACTGTAGACAAAAATTTAGCCAAAGACTATCAATGAATCACACATTACAATCAATTGTGTACATGAAACTTTGTACAAGAAGGAAATGTGTATGTGGCCACCTATCTCATGTGTGAATATAAGACAGGTAGCATTATTGCGGCAATAAGAATAAATGCAGTCAGAGAGCATGTGCAAATTGTTGATCACGCGTTGGTCACGTGATGCAGTTTGGGGTATTGATTCTAAATGATACTATCTACACAAACCTGACTGCTTTGTGATTTCTGAAACATTAGCCTGAAATTTAAAAAAGTAACAATAAAAAGTCTTAAATATGATTAAAGGGTAAGCGACATTCATTTGAGGGATACTTTTTTAGTGCATTTTCTTAAGGGTGCTGACACACCGGATACGCGCTCCGCCCACGCAAATCAATTAAGGTTAATTGGCTGTTGCTATGGGAAATAACTCCGATTCTATACCTTGCAGGTCCACACAGTCAGGGGGATCTACGAGATGTACCATCAGACAGTGAACTTACCAAGAATGACAGACACTAACGCTGAGCGGCAAAAGATATGAAGCCTCAAAGTCCCAAAAATAAACGCATCTATTTGGAAACTGTGGAGGACCACCGAAGCCAAAATTCCGTCCACCGCTTTTTTTAGCTAATTGTTACAAAGTTGTCAGATTAGTTTTTTTCAATTCCGTTTCACTTTATATTTATTCACATTTCCACGTGATTTTTTTACAGTCGCGTCACAACTGTAAAAAATAGTCTGACTACTTTCTATACCTTGTTAAATTATGCCGCTGTACTAAAAATGGAACACTAATTCCACCCCCTTCTGGACTTGGACTGCAAAATAGATTCCAATTGGCTCGCACCCTTTTGCCTTTGTGCAAAGATCGAGCCCCGCCAATAGTATGCGGAATTAACTATACGCGTATTAGCTAGGTGGGGGCGGGGCGCACTATCTAGAGCAGCTGGAACCAACAAGATGGAATCTTTTGTGAATGCAGTGTCTCTGAAAAGAGCCGGGTATATAATAAAATAAAATAAACTGTGAAGATTCAAGGGGTGCCATGGCCTTGGCAAGCTTCTCTCTCAGGGGCTTACTCCGTATCCCCTTGTCCTTCAGAGCGGTAAGAAAGACTTCGGTGGTACCACTGTATTCTCGAAGCTGGAGGAGCTCTGTGTAGCCTATACTAAGGGAGTCCAGCTTCTTGGCTTGAGTTGAGGTTAGGTTAGGTCTGCCCAGTGACTTAATCAAAGCTGCAGCCCTTCTATATGTATTTCTCTGGTTGATCCACAGGGACAGTTGAACTTGGGGAGTCCGAACAGAGAGGTTAGCCAAACTTCCAGCAAGAGCAGAATGGGTGAAGACTCTTTCCAGTGCCAGAACGTCAGGAAGTGCTCTATGGGCTCCTACAAGGTAATTATTATTATTATTAAGTAGTATTGATTGTATTTCAGTAGCTAGCTGCATACCTTCAATAGGACTCCCAGCAATTTTTATGTGCAGCTTCTCCATTGATAGTGATGCACCCTGGAGAACTTCTTCCCCATCCTTCTTCATCTATAAAAACAAAAAGTCATGATGATGATGATGACAATTATAATACAAAGTAATAATAATTGGCGAGCGAGCGTAGCGAGCGAGACACTTACAGGGGTAACACAATCGAAAATCGGGGATGTTTATTTATTTATTTGTATATATGTATGGACGTATGTATGTCATTTTGTACTTGACACTCGCGTTTTTGTGTTAGTTATGTGGTCGACCCGGTCCCAAATTGCACTAAACAGAATCCTCTGGTTTATCGATCAGTACCCGTATCACCCTAGAAATTGTTTACCGTTTTGAATTCTTTTGCGGGTGCAGTTTAAACTTGAAAAATTAAGGGACTTCCATTTCTATTCGAGTTAGTGGCGGTGGTAAGTCAATGCGCTCTTTGTCATGGTTATAAGCCGTGCGCAACAGTATTTATTTGAAAATACATTGTCCACTAGACTACCGCTAAGGTAAGTCTGTGTAGGTGCATGTCCAGTTGTGTCAAAACATTGTGTGTTACAACCACTACTTAGCTAAAGAATATCACAAACAAAACGATAACGTGTATTATGTTTTGTTGTTGTTTTTTCCCTTCAATTCAAGCAGTTGCAGAGAGTTGTTACTATGGCACTGAAATCCTTTTACCGTGTATGCGAAATTTTAAAACTGGACCTTATTTTCAGTAGCTTCAGTGTTAGAAGTCAAAATCATTCATATAAAAATAGTATAGTCTTTAGGCTCGCTCGCCATTTGTGCTCAAGCACATCACTAGTTAATAACTTATTGATTAGGTTATACCAATTTGATTTTGTTTTGCGGCCCGACTAACCCAAAATTTTTGATTTAAAAAAAAAAAAGACCTCTGACCTATCAATTATTGCTAAGTCAGTTCGCCCCTTGTTTTTTATGCCGATCTAGTGGCAAAAGACCTGCCCCTAGACTGCATAACAATATGGCTAAGCAAGACAGACATTCTAGAAGTCGTTTTTGTTTAGTATTCATTGTTTTCTCGAGTTTTTTTTAATGATAATTTGTTTTGTTGCTTTAAATCAATCATTAACCATGGTAACTATACATCACGTTACTGTCATTTTCACTTTTAAGCCTGCTTACCTGACCCTATTTTAAGGGTCAGTTTGCCCGCGAAACAAGTAGGTATGGCCTTACCAATATCATTGCCAAATATAATCTAGAGTACATATGGCTATCCACTATGTAAGTAGTATATATCATTCACAATCAATTCCGGTAATATAAATACAAGCTGTTTATGCCGCAATGTTTATAATTTTATCGGATAGGAAAAAAATCTTAAAATATAATTTTACCTGGACTCTTCATTAAGTTGACAATCTCTACCAAAGTATTTTTAATCATAGGAAATTCCAAAAAATTTGAACTCTAAAATTAGCACCCTATAATCTATAGTACCTAAATACATAATACCAAATTACAATGTACATACACTATTGAAATTATCTATTAATTGGTATTGATCATTTCTCGGCTAATTTCCCTAGTTATACCTTCCGGCTCGGTGCTGGGAACTGCCAAGCTGAGTGCAGGGGTACTCCAGACTGGACTAGGACTCCCATCACTGCTTGGACGAGTGATGTCACTAGCTTGATCAGGGTTCCTGACTAGATGAGAGTCCACAGCAGTGACGTCCATACTAATAGGACCTATATATTTATTGTGTTTTTTTTTTAATATTTATTTCTTTTTCAGGACTGATTTGTGTGTTAATTGTTTCAGTTTCATGTTATATTGCAATTATTACCAGTTCCAGCTTCCACTGAGTGTATTGTTGGCTCAGGCAAAAGGAAACTCTGTACCTCAGGAGCATTGGTGTTGACACCTGGTACATTTTGTTCGATAATTCTCAGCACAGCTAACAACAATAACAAAGAATAAATTGTGGAACCTGATTAGCTAATATAGTACCTCTTGTAGAGTGGCTGAAAATTTTATTTCTTTCTCTTGCGTCCATTAATTGTTGCTTTTTCTTGGTTTTAAGCCTCCTGCCCATGACTTCTTAACTAGCTTCTATATTGAATAAACAGCTGTTACCCGCCAATTTGTTACACTACAGTAACCGTGCGAATTTACCAGGGGCTGCCTAGCAGCTCTTCTTATCTCTGCGGGGGTATTTAAGATCCGCCTACCACCTTTACAACTCCGTGGTTTTGTGGTTCAAGGCTCAATTAAGCCTCGCGCGAGCGTTGCTATGTGTGAGCACCCTTGAAGATATTCACTAGCTTGAGCCTCAAACCAAATTTCACAACTTGTGGCCATTATAGAATTATAGCCACTTTAAGTAAACAGGAAGTTGTGGGCGGGGCTTAGCGGTGCCGCATATCACGAAACAGAATTGCTTATAGTACCCTGACCTCACCACTTTGAATAACCTCACAGTGGTTTAGACAAGTGGTTAAGGTTGGAAATGGTGTGCAGATGTGTGGCTGCAGACTGCACCAATACCCACAAAGATGGTGTTAGCCTATTCCTGTTCCCAAAGGATCCCAGCCTAAAGAAAAAATGGACCAATGCAGTGAGAAGGACTAGAGATAAATGGGAACCCACCAAGCACTCTGTACTTTGCAGCAAGCATTTTGAACCCCAATACTTTAAGCAAAGTACAAAAGTTGCAGAGTCTTTGGGCATGAAAATCAAAGTCCAACTGGAGCATGATGCTGTTCCTACATTGTTTAACAAGCCACCATTGCTAAAAAGGACAGCTGCAGAAAAGGACAGTGAGCCAATAGCGAAGAAAAGAGAACGGTCTGCATATGAGAAGCGCGAACGACTAAAGGTAAGTTTCAAGTATATACGCTTGGATATGAAATAGCCAGTCATACTATATAGATTATAGAACCATTGATGTCCAGAGACAAGGAAATTAATTTTTTTTAATTAATTTTTTTGACAGATACAATGGCCAGTGAAAAACTCTCAGCACTGCTTGAGAACAAGTTATTTTGTTCAGATGTTATGAAACTCTCCTCGCTATATCAAACATCTTCTTGTGAAGCATTTCATAGCGTTGTCATAAATTTTGCACCAAAGTCAACCACATTTACATACAATGGAATGCTTTCAAGGTAATGTGCAGCTTGTTTGTGAGTGAATTTGTACTATTGGATTGTTTATACCTAGATTGTACTTGGCCAGTTTGCATTACAATGAAAATGGTAGCAAGAAACAGGCTCATACAAAGAATAATGCAAAGAGATATGCAGTATTATATCCAAAGCACAAGGCTGCTTAAAAATAGCACTTATGGTAAGTAGCGTCAAAGTGCTCCTCATTATTTATTTATTTTTATATGTATGCATTACATAGGCTATGTGGACAAGCTTTTTACCCAGTTGTGGAGTGTTACAGAACAAGCAGACAAAATTCCACTAGCCACACCCCCACCGCCACTCTGCAGCGACTTTGATAAGCCTGACAAACAGGAAGCAATCACTCTACACCAGAGTCGATTTTCAAACCTATAATTATTAACTACCAGATCATTAGCTATCATTGCATTTATCGTAAATAATCTTAATCATTTAATATTGGTAAACTAAATCCAGTAAAATTGTCTGATGGGAATTTCTCTCGGATCTTTGTAATAGCACACTCAGGCTGGAAGAACCACACGAATGTCCTTTCCCAACCACCCCCAACACCATCTGGTAAATTGGCGGTATGCAGTGTAGCGATACTTTCTAGAAAATAATGAAATCGTTACTTCTTGTTAAATATTTTAATTTACAATACTACTTACTCGTGTAGTGTTGCTGCAGCGTACGGCCCATGTTCTTGACGAAACTGGTAGTACGCAGTTTGAAGAACCCATACATCCAGACAGACTGTTTCAAACCCAGGATGGTTAGTGATACAAGTAACAGTGGGGTCTTCTAATATATCTAATTTGCCTACAACTGAAGCAATCTCTTTGCAACACACGCATTCCAAATTTGTTGGCATGATTGAACAATGGTCACATGCACACCTGAAAACAATTAAAAAACAACCAAAAATTTTTTTTTTAACAAATCAGTAAAGGCAAACAGTGTATTTTATCTTACCATGACAAATCTAACAGCCTCTCCTCATTATGGATTGATTCATCACTTTCAGATGCACTCTCTGAATCTGAAACCATGGGTTCAAAACTATAAGGACCAGGCATTGATGCTGGTGACTCTGGTGGTGAACTTCCAGTCGCACCCTCAGAATCAGTTTCATTTTCCAAGGGTCACTTTCCATCATTCCATTTTCATCACCAGATTCACTTTGCTGGCTTCCTTGAGTTGACATACTGTGGAGTGCAGGTTACTCCAAGTGGTTGGTGAGGTCAGGCTACTATCCTGTTGAAGCAATTTTGTTCCGTGATATGCGTCACCGCTAAGCCCCGCCCACAACTTCCTGTTTACTTAAAGTGGCTATAACTCCAGTACAGGTTGACCACAAGTTGTGAAATTTGGTTTGAGGCTCAAGCTAGTGAATATCTTTAAGGAAATGCACTAAAAAAGTATCCCTCAAATGAATGTCGCTTACCCTTTAAGTTCATATCTAATTCAATGGTTAATTGTCAGTAATCTCTAAAATTAGAGCATGACAGACAGAAAGACAGGCAAACAGTAAGTTTATACTACTCTAACCCTCTCGCGCTTGCGTGCTGAGGGTTAATAAGCTGTAATAATCATATTCAATGAAGTGAAAGTGAAACTGATAGAAAATATATAAATTATATGTTAACATGTTGTGTTAGCTAAGGCACTCAAAAATCTAAAATTGCTATAGAAAAAATATGAAAATGGCACCTACAATCCTACAAGTTATGACAAATTCTGAAAACTACAAAATACAATGTAATTTCTAGCTAAAGGTTTCAGAAACAGCCAACTCTTCATTGTATCTACATACTATGTTTGTATGTGCATTTGTGTCATGTGCATCAGAGCATTTTTAATATGCTTCATAGATTCCATAACAACTGCTAATTCAATAGACTATGAAAAATGTAAAATACTCCAGCTTCTCCGTAATTTGTTTGAAGGTGGCAAAAAGAAAACTTATCTTGCTGTCGATGTTTTGGAATTACCCTCACTGCATTACCTGGACATTTCCCCCCCTCAAAACTACAATATCCACTCTTTTATTTGGTCTTTTACTCAATTGAAAAAAGTAACTATGGCCTAAAAATTGTAAAACCATGGCAAGTATCGGAATTATCGCTAGATAACTCCTCAAACCAATGGTTGCACTTCTACTTATTATGTATGTATCAGTTACTCTGGTTATGTCAATTTATTGAAGCAATAGAAGTCATAAAATTTAAACTGTGATGGTCCCCCCCGCATAATATCAGCCACTCATTGTATTACCAAATACATAATGATGGTCAGCATCTAATGTGTACATATTCCTTTGCTAGCAGTAGCTAACTCATAGTAGCTCTATCTAGAATCTATGTCATGACTACAGTGCACAGCAAGAACTAATTATTACAATTACAAGATTGGTAAAGTTAGGATAGGAAGAATTGAGCTAGTCTGACTGGTCTTTTTAACAATAACAAAGAACGCAACAAAAGTAAGTACCACTTGTTATTTTCAAAGTTACCAAATGGCATGAAAGTTGATTATCTGACATATGCATGTATTTTTGTTTACAAAATACTATACAAAAATAATATTTTGCTAACCTAAATATTTTCCAGTAAATGTTTTTAAACTTGCAAAGTTTAGCCAACTCACGATTGCAAGAGGTTTTCTTTTTCTTGAGGTAGAGTCCAATAATGAGTAGAGTGAGGACTAGGATGATCATAGCAAACACTGCAGCTACACCAACTAACACATACACCCACAAACTGAGAGAGAGTTGACCTGGTAGAGGTTGTGTGGAGACAGTAGTAGTCACATCTGTTGAGAAGATGTTGTCGGTAGTGGGAGATGTAGCTAGCACAGAAGATAAGACTGGAGACTGTATGGAGACAGTAGTTGTAATATCCGTTGAGAAGATGTTGACACTAGTGGGAGATGTAGCTAGCAAAGAGGATAAGACTGGAGACTGTATTGAGACAGTAGTTGTGATATCCGTTGAGAAGATGTTGTCAGTAGTGGGAGATGTAGCTAGCACAGAGGATAAGACTGGAGACTGTATGGAGACAGTAGTTGTGATTTCCGTTGAGAAGATGTTGTCAGTAGTGGGAAATGTAGCTAGCACAGAGGATGGAACAGTAGGAGGAGAAGATGTGGAGTGACCAGACTGGGAGGTTGACGTTGGAGTAACTGTAGATGATGGCATAAATACAGTAGAGGAAGAAATACTTTCCGCACACCTTGTAGAAGCCTGAGTAAAATTTCCTAATTCCACACCACAAGGATTTAAATTGAAGACAGAGTCACTGGCTGTAAAAGTCAAAGCGTTGCTAGGAGTCAATGATGACGTGGCTCCATCTACTTGTGCCTGACAGTAATATCTCCCTGCATGAATGGGGTCTGAGAGTCGTCCAAGAGTTATAGTAGAAGTTAGTTCTATCAATTTTCCATTCATTACAGTCTGATACCAGGATGCAATACTACGATGTGGTGGGAAGGTATTCCTGTTTATTGGTACTGTGTTTTCTCCAGTGTTAGTGAAGAACCATACTATGCCTAGTCTAAGACCTACAGAACCTGGGGCCTGTGCAACACATTGCAGGGCAAACATGGATGTCCCACTGAAGGGGTTACACTGGACAGAAGAGACAGGTTCCCTCATATACCAGATATCACAGGCTAGAAAATAATAGCTAAATATTATATACCAGTTTATCTTCTGCAGTCTTAACTTACCTTTAGTAGCTGCTATTACTAGTACTAGTAAACTATTCTTTCTCATTTTTGGTTCTATCTAGCTATATAGGATATCAAGCGCTGGACCGTCCAACTCGTCCTACAGGCATCAGTTTTCCTATAGAAGGAGGCTACGCAACCCAAACTTGAGCGAGCTAGAGCTGCAGGAATTAGGTTGAGCAGTTAGGGGTTTAGCGGTTAGTTGGACCACATCCGCTCGCAAGACCGATCTCACCCGGTTCAGAAATATTTTGCGCTTGAATGTATCGAAGATTCCTGGAAACCTTGGATGGGAAGGGTGAAACTAGAGTCTTTCCTGGTTCTTGCGCGCGTATACGGGGGTCGTCAACTCCCCCCCCCCCCAAAAGTGTATAATTCGAGCCGCACCTTTCTCCGACCTAGTCCTTTTTACCCACGCAGTGAGCTCCATTTTGCTTTCTAGGAAGCAAGCCTTACAGAGCTTGGGTCTTGAGCTGTTATAGCTGAGACAGAGCTTCCGATGTCGCTAAACAGGTTAAACATCTCAGACTTCCTATTTCAATACTCTATTCAGAGCTGGGGTGGCTGGTGTTTCAGTGAAGCATAGGCACGTCAGCATGTGTTGGAAGAAGCTGCTGATGATACTGGCTTAACTGTGCCACAAGTAGTAGTAAGTTATGAAGATATGGTTTAGTATAGAATGGCTATTTTATTTATTTGGTTTAGAATTGTGTGAAGGAGAAATAGTAGAAGATAAAGCAGACCAGAAGCACTGAATCAGTGAAGACTTTTCAAGTTGCATTTGACGTCCTGGCAGAATTTTCAACAGGAATAGGCAAAATGGTTAGATGAATTAATATTTAATAATGCAATCTAAGGTACTTTTAAGCTGTTTGCAATAACTGTGGTGTAAAATAGTTAAACCACAGCAACTTTCGGAATTATTGCTAGATAACCACCCTCCCCCTAGGGCTTCCTCCTCAGGATCGGGTTGTTTATCAGTGATACTTCTTCAAACACATGGTTAAACTATTACATAATAAGTAAATAATAGTTAACCCTTCGTTCCGGATCCCGCTTTAAAGCGGGTGAAGACCAGTTGGCGTCTCCAAATTTTTAAAAATAGTTACTTTATAGCTAGAACCTTCAGATTGCATACACAGGGGCCCAATGCATTGGAGAAACATTTAAAATAGCTTTCAGCCAGGACTGCTTCAACAGTACCTCACAGCAGTTGCGTTTATTTCTTCCTCGGCAAAAAAACAAACATCGGTTCTCCGTCGAATTAAAAAAAAGTTACCTTCTTCACAGCAGCTTCATTTATGGATCCAGTCATCTCCAGAGCTTTGTATAAGAAGCGAAAAATTGCTGGAGCCCAGTAGCCTTCCATAACACATTGAAACAACTGCTTCTTTGCCGACCAAGACTTTGCGGTTTGACTTACTGTCTTCTCCTTTTTTTATAAAATCGCCAGTTTAACTGGGGGCCTCCCCATTACGTACAGTTTTAGGTAATGCTTATTACATCATAGAAAAAAAGTGAGCGTGTCGTGTGATCCAGGTAACTATGCCAAAAAAAAATTTTTTTTCGAAGTCAGTTTTGAAAGATGTCGTCTACCAGTTAGTTACAGTGCTGTGGAAGTTTTAGACTTGCTTGATACTGACTCTAGCGACTCAGGATTAAGCGGAGAGGAGGGAGACGACATCTAGGGCTATAGGAGGCCCTGTATCAGGGTTGGTGGACCAGATGCTATATTATTAATTATTATTATTATTGCTATTGTTATTGTCATTTTTACTATTATTATTGTTTTTGTTGCTATGATATTGTTATTAGTACGAATAATAGCACAGGTAAACGTGATATTCGGGATTAATGGCACGAGTAGTGCTATTTCAATAGCTTTACGAGTGCTACTGATCCCTAATAGCACAGGTTACCCGTGCTATCACTCGCTAATAGTAGGCCAGCTTTTAAAAAAGTCATTTGTAATTGTAGCTACACTATATCATTCACTCACTATCTCCTTATTTCAGGATTAGCTTCCTCTGGAACTTCGTTTTCAACATATGGTTCCTCCTAATCTGTTTAAACATTCCGTCAAATACAGGTAGAGCTTCTGTGTATGTACATGTACGTGTATGTGTATATGTGTTTGTGACAGCAGATAACGTATGTGACATACACATAACACTGTCGTATTTTCAAAGTGTTTGCAATGCTATTTAAATACAATTCTAAAATAAAATATTTGCATTCACAATTAAATACTTTGGAGTATTTGACCCCAACTCTGGTGTGTTGTTAAAAGGTAAATTCTAATAGACAGCAAATAAGGTCAGGCCAGTGCAAATTTTGAAGTGACTTTCGTTATATGTAAATGTGGCACACACTCTCCACCCACACTCCCCTCCCTCCTTAATGTAGTTCCCAACTTTCCAATGACAGACCACACCCACTAACATTCCTACAAATGAAAATAATTGGGCTGGAGAGTAAAACTGAAAGAATTCTATAAACCAAGATGGATCCAGGAATAATTTAAAAAAAATTTTTTTTAGAGAAAAGAACACCATCAGTTGAGGCTGTTTAAATATTGATAGGTCACACCAGGACAGTGGCAGCATTTGGAATCACTCCAGGACAGTGGCATCTGAGATCACTCCAGGACAGCGGCAACGAGTTACGTGTGGGATCACTGCAGGATGTGTGTGCTGATGAGTGAAAATTCTGGATATCTGATTTGAGGTTCTTCATGCAGGACTAATACCAACATATTTTGTTAACAAACAATGGCAATGTTGTAAATGTAAAATAAGTATTGTCATCTATATTTGGCTCATTGAATGATGTTGTAGAAATGACACAAACATTATATCCATAAATGCCAATAATTAGTGGGGGGGGGGGGGGGGCAAAGATCTGTGATGCATGGTCTCAGCATGGCACAGTTTATGAGTATTGTAGGAGGTGATTGCCCAACTGATGTTGGGGTTAGATGAAATCCCAAGAGTTCTCTGACATGCTCAGAAATTGATACAGTAGAACTTCTGAACTGAGAACAATTTGGGACATAGTTCACAAATCAGTTTAATTGCCTTCGGAGGTTATTTATAATTTGCCTCCAAATATTATTAATTTAATACAGAAAATTGGTATCATTTCACCATCATTCCACATTTAGCTAGCATGCACAATTCTTCCTTGTTTGTACAAGTGCATTATATAACTACTATAGCACACGCACGCACACACATGCATGCAGCACACACACACACACACACACAAGTTTACTGGATATACCTACACAATATTTATATCGTATTCTCTTCATGACTTATGCTATTGGACAAAAAAATTTCAAGGGGTGTAATCAAATAAATTTCCTAGGATAACACAGTAAGGATTGGTAAACCAATGGATGATGTTTAAGCTAAGCCGTGTTTCCAAAACCTTGAAAATGCTCTATTGTACCAGAGCTCTAGTTGATAAAGCATTTCGGATTCTCGACTATTGGACAATGTACTTTCAAGTAAGAACCAATTCATTACGTAAGGCATATAGCCAAGATAACTTACCACCACCACCGCTAATAGAATAGAAAATGAACTCTGTCAAGCTAGTAAGACCTCACTGCACACTTCACTCCTCTCCTGTCTCGTACCTCTTGCCAATAATTTTTCCTGATTATTAACTAAGTCGTTTCTCCCGAATTTCTTGTTCCTGCGTCAATGTTCATGTTTTTAAGTAGCTTCTGTGGGTGGCATGCATTGACCATGGACATGTATGGAATGTTGCCATATACATATATACATAAGAGGCCAGCCTTTACGACCTGACTCATCAGACATTGACCGTGCACCAGCATTTCCCTCTTCATGTTGGGATGCAATGCTAGTTATGCAAGTAGTGTAATATGTGCTATGTCACATACACATGTATACAAAGAGCGCATTGACTTACCACCGCCACTAACTCGAATAGAAATGAAAGTCCCTTAAGTTTTCAAGTTTTAACTGCACCAGCAAAAGAATTCAAAACGGTAAACACTTCAATTTCTAGGTGATACGGGTACTGATCGATAAACCAGAGGATTCTGTTTAGTGCAATTTGGGACGGGGTAGACCACATAACTGACACAAAAACGCGAGGGTCAAAGTACAAAATGACATACGTACGTCCAAACATATATACAAACTAGTGGTGTGCTTGAGCACAAATGGCGAGCGAGCTTTAAACTACACTGTTGTTACTCAAACTACTAAAATAAAGTTTTTAATTTTTATTATACGGTAGGTGATTCAATGCCATAGTAACAGCCAAACTATATTGTTATAAGATTGATTTTAACATTAGAGCTACTAAAAAAAAAAATTACTTATAAGGAAATCAATGCAATAGTAACCAGTCCCCCCAACAAACTGTTAATCTAAAAAAAAAAAAAATTGCAAGAGAGGCTAAAAATCAAAACCAAGGGAGCCACCATTACTTGTGAGAAGCTGAGGTAAGTAGTGCTTCAATATTTGTGATAGCTAAACTAGAGGATTCTGTTTACTGTACTACTAGAGGTATAAACCCAAGAATAACCATAGCACAATTAGATAATACTATCATGTAAAATTATTTGGTTTAGCTACTATCAAGTGACTTTATTCAGTTAAACATATTATGTACCTCCACAAATTCTTCAATGAAATAGATATTGAGGTAAAAAAAAAATACTATTAAGATATTAAAAAATTTAATTTATTTTTTTAGTTCATAAATAAGTTGTGCATAATATTAATTTAATTAAATTTGAAAAAAAAAATTAAAAGATATACTGTTTTCTCCTCTCTTCAGCTCTGTCCTTCCTCTATTATATCTCCAGTTATGTCTTCCAAATCTTCTTCCACTCCCACTCCTGCTGTTTCCTCTTCCTCTTCCTCTTCCTGCACCACCACTTCCACTTCTTATATCACCTCTTCCTCTTCCTGCACTACCTCTTCCTGCACCACCGATTCTGCTCCCTGAATCACCTCTTGCTCTTCCTGCACCACCTCTTCCGGCACCACTGCTTCCTGCACCACCTCTTCCTGCACCACCACGGCGTCCTCTTCCGGCACCACCACGGCGTCCTCTTCCGGCACCATCACTCCTGCTTCCTGCACCGTCACTCCTACTTCCTACTTCCTGCACCATCACTCCTACTTCCTGCACCATCACTCCTACTTCCTGCACCATCACTCCTACTTCCTGCACCATCACTCCTACTTCCTGCACCACCTCTTCCTGCACCACCCCTTCCTCTTCTTGCACCACCCCTTCCTCTTCCTGCACCACCTCTTCTTGCATCACCCCTACCTCTTCTTTCACTACCTCTTCCTGCACCGTCTCTGTGTTCGTCACTGCCACCCATGGTTCTTTCAATAATGGGGGGGTTTCTGGTGTCCATACTTCTACTCTCAAAAAAAAAAAAAAAAAAAAAAAAGAGAGTAAATTATCTTGCTATGGTTAATACTCTAATGAAAGTTAGCAGCTTGCTAAAAAAATACTGCCTAACACTAATTCAGTGGTAATAAAAATGTAGCTGTACATAACGCAGTAAATAAATATTAAATTTTGCATTATCCACCCCTAATACTGACCTTTCCCTAGACACTTCATTATTTTCATTAGTTTCCCTAGACACTTCCACATTTTCATTAGTTTCGCTGGCCACTTAATAATCACAGAGAATCAATCATGAAGCATAAAATATAATAGAAACTTACTTTCAAATTCAATCTACAAGAATCTTTTTTTTTTAATGAAAGTAGAATGATGGATAGTGCATGCAGTTACAAGAGCTTTATATGGACAGTAGAATAGTAGCCCACGTGCTAAACACTGTGGAAAATATGTCTTGGCCACCTCTGCAGCTGTATTATTGTGCACTACAGCATTCCCATGCAGCTGCAATGTTAAGCTCTGTTGTGTATGCCAAATGACCATTGCTCCAACACACTCATTTTGGTGTGATGTGAAAGGTCAGAGAGAGAACACTTATGAGGTGAGTTCAATTATAACTCAACTATACAAATCAGACTTATCAAGTATACCTACAATATCAAGCTAACACCCCCTGTACACTGCTACTGTTATGATCAATAGTTGTAGTGGTGGTTTGACTCAAGGGGAAATACACCCCTGCCTGCATAGTCTCATAGTGTGAAGTGAAATCTTAATTGAGACTCTTATTAGGTTGCTGGTCAACACAACTAAACAGAGATTAACTTTCACAGTTTTTCTATTACACTACTAACAGCTGCTTTAAGACAATGTAGTACATTTCACATGCACTGACTGTTACAATTCTCAATCAGCTGCAATTTAGAGGCTGAATGACCTCTTAAGCTGAGTGACCAGTGGCTGACCTCACCATGCATAGCTTATACTATATAACTTGTGGCAAGATGACAGAGACCTGAGTGATCTTGACTACAATTAGCTGATCTTCACATAAAATACTTGCACAAAAATAATAAATAGTTTCTATATTTCTCCCTCTCACTAAACAAATAAACAAAATCTCCCTAAAAAAATAATAATAAATGAATAAATAAATACAAATAAATAATTAAATGAATACAAATGGATAGGTAAAATAAGAAAAAAAATTCTGAAAAACATAATAAATAAATAAAAACAAAACTGGTATTATATATTATATTATCCTTCACACATACATGTAGTTTATTTTTCATGTCTTAAGTAACCAAATTAAGGAAAACTATCCAGTCTCCTCACACTTCAAGAATCTTAGAATATTTATTAGAGAACATTATTATGGCCTCTAATAAATACTTCCAATGGTACTAAAATTATAACTTAGAATTCACCTTTTAGCTGCAATTGGAGCTACATTCTCCAAACAGCTGCAATTGGGGAGCTTTATGACCTCTAGTGCAGAATGATCCTCTGCCAGACTAACCTTACTATAATTAGCTGGGAAAAAATAATTCCTCATACAAGAAAGCACAAACACACAGACACAAACATACATATTGTCAATTTTGCTCTTTCTTGCGAAACGAATAATAAAATAATACATGTACATTGAAAAAAATATGGACATAACTTAGAGATACAAACTGTGGTTATAGCTGAACCTCACATATTTACACCTCGACCACAGACCACACTAAAATTGGTCATATTGTCCTCTCACGTTTAGAATGAGTATAGATATGTATTGTTATTATACAAAGTACTCCCCTAATTCTGACCCAAATTAAATAATCACTGAAATTACATCTATGCTGTGATTGTTTCATCCTTATTAGGAATCATCAGTATGATATAATCAGTATGAAGTCATGGGTGATAATGTACTATAATAACCTATATGACAATGTAGCGGAATAATTATTAAAATATTATAGGATACACCCATAACTTGATAATGATAAACATAGACAATCGCCATTATTTAGTGTGTGCATTTTTATGGTGATCGTCAAACTTTCCTTACCTGTTATATGCTCATTATTCTTGATGTTCAGTTGGTAAAGCAGTTCAAATCAATAAGGTCTTACTTTTAAGTATTTTTTAAAGCTAATGCTTAGATTATCTACAGCAATGACTACTGCACAATCTGAACATTGTTGGAATCATGACATTACATTTGCAGACTTTGTGCACATAGTGGAGTCACATAGAGTGAAACCACAACCATTGTGGTAACTGTGTACCACAACATCACCAGACTCACATAGGTGAGAACTTGGACATTTGCTGTCTCTGAGGACTATAGCATACAGTCATGATAGTTTGCCACTCCCTGGGTGGGAGTATTGGCTCTGACTTGCGGCATTGGTTCACAAACACCATATCAAGTCGCCCAACAAGAACAAAATTGTAACAGGTCAGAGCTAGCTAGGTGCCGACTACAATGCTACTGTTCAGTTCAGTGTATCATAGATACATATGTGCTAGAAAACGTATTATAACTCAATCACTTGTGATCTAAAAATAGCAGGTATTTCAGTGGGTTTTGAAAAGCTTGAGTACAAGGAACAGTGCCGCTGATCTAATGAGAAATTTGATAGGCATATTTGAAGGGGAAAAAAACTAAATCAGTGTAAAAAAATGGCATAAATTATCTGCCATTTACATGTTAAATGGTTTAGAGTGTCAGTTTTGATTTAAGACACACACACACACACGCACACACTTGTGAACCATTTCAAGTGTTCCCAATTGTTGGACACACTAATTTCAGCATTACTAGACATCTCTCATGTGTTCTGTCTAAAGACAAGAGTACTGGGTTGGCAACCAGTCACTGAGTGAGAGATCAAAATCCATTTTGTAATAGCAGTAATGGTGCTTATTTTGGTACCAATTTAATTAAATGTAGTGGGGACCATTATTGTAATGTCCCAGTACTAAGGTACATTGCACCTGACTTTAGCATACTACTCTTTATTTCCACTACACACAATGAACTAAATACACAATAGTTATAAACTTACCTGAAGAGGTGTTACAAGTGCACAGATTTACAAAATCATACTGCATACTTTGCCAAACTTATTGAACTGCAGTAATGACATCATAATGGTTGACAGCATGGCGAACATACATGGCCATTCGAGAATCACTGTAAGTGGAGACATCAAACTGGCCATGCACGTTGGATGGAATGTGCTTGCTCCACCCATAATTAGTATCATAAGTATACACGGCAGTATTGAAGAGGTTGGACAGCACCATAATCTCCACTTCTGAGCCCCAAGTTCTGTCACAGTCCATTTTAGTGGCAGCAATGTATTGGTGGATTCCATCTGTTCTGGACTCAGCACACGATGACCCATTGCTGTTCTCTGACACTTCTCCAATGGAGCGCAAATGCTGCAAAAGGGAAGAGACTTGACTTTCCCACAGGCTTGTGCCAATGGTTCTCATGTGTCGTACAATAGATTGTCTAACTTGTACGTGCTGGTCTTCAGAGCCAGTGATGATAAATGAGAAAGCTCTAAACATGCAATTTCCATCACCACTAATGCTTTTGAATCCAGTGGGGCTAGTCAATGGAGTGCTCAGGCTGCCTGGCTCTATTCCATTCGGTCCTTGATACTCCAATCCCAATTCCTGACAGGTTCTCTGCTGCCACTCCACATCACCAGGATGGTATTTAAAGCAGTCATTGTTTTGTTCGACTCTGGTAATTTCTAATTGGCTTGATACTTCCTTGGCTTGATCCTTGCCAAGTGTAGGCACATTGGGTGACTGCTTTTCTGTCAGTACAGGATTTGGTAAATCACAACTCATTGCGTTTTCATCAGCCTGGGCCACACATTTTGGCAAGTTTGGAATAGCAGATACAAGTTGCTGTGAAGGCAGAGACGCAAAATTGACTGTGTGGGTGATTTGACTGTGAACCTCACACGTTGAAATTTTATGCTGGATAGCAACATCTGCCTCATCAGCTATAATGTCGGCATCAATGGCTGATGTAGTTACAGGCAATTCAGTGGGCTGAATAATTTCACATGGCATTATTTTATTGTGCAAGGATTCTAATCTTTTCTCTTCACGCAGTCGTTCACTGTGACGACGGCCACTGGCTAGATTGGCTACTCGCTGAAATGGAAATGGGGGGACAAAGAGCAAGTCTTTCAACTCTCGAACACGCGAGCATGCAACAAACGTTAAGCCAGCTGAGAATTCTTTCTTTCCGACATCAACGACAACTTTACTTAGGGTCATACCTTGGCACTTGTGAATGGTTACTGCCCACGCTAGTTTTAGTGGTAGCTGAAGTCTGGAGCATGGCTTATCGGAAGACAGCCACATACGTCTCAATGGAATGATGGGGACTGATCCATCATGTAGAGAGGGGCCGTTGTATGAATCAAATCGTACTGTTACTGCTACAGGAAGACTTGGTGGAGATTCACCAGCACCATCATAGCAGACAGCCACAACTGTGCCGATTGCTCCATTGACAAGACCAGCTTGCACACACAGGTTGGCAGTCAGCATCACTCTTGCTCCCTCTGCTAGGCACACTACTGGTTCTAGTCCGCCAGCATCATCAGAGGAAACTTTGCTAGCTCCAGGTCCAGAATGAACTGCCTTGATCACTGCCACAGGTTGACCAATTGAACGCAGTTTGGCAACATTGTACTCTGCCACTGCAGCTGTGGAGGGGAACAGATGAATAGCATTATTAAACACTGTTGGGTCATCAATTTCAGTTAAAGTTTGCTTCATTAGTTGCTTCCAGTCTGCAACTGACAATTCCCCATTTCGCAACCGCAACAGAATACCACGAAATAATTTTTGAGCCTCGTTCTCACCAGCTTGCCTCATCACTTGATCCAGAGTAATGGCATAATTGAATTGGTGATAATTAACACTGCCAAGGTCCGACAACTCTGACCTTGATACTGTTGTGTACAAGGGCAAATCCATAACAGGTGGAAGTTGTCCCCAATCTCCAAAGAGTAGGCACGAGCACCCACCAAACAATTGATTGGACCTGCAAGTTAAATGAAGAGTCAAAAGTCACACACTGACATTCACAATTTAATGACTACTGCTTACCGATGGGGGAAAGCTTGACGCAATCTGCGATCCATTTGACCAAACAGTTTCCTGCCCACCATCGACATCTCATCTAGAATGATATAAGAGATTCTGTCCAGTGATTCTTGGAGAGTGTGAAGTCTTTGCCCTTCGAGGTCTCTAAAGTCACCTCGGACTGGGATCTTCAACAAGGAGTGCAGTGTGTGGCCATGAACATTGTAAGCTGCAGCTCCAGTAGGAGCCATAATACAAAGTTTCTCTCCCAACAGCTCATGCAAGCAACCAATCAAGTATGATTTTCCTGTCCCCGCTGTTCCAGAGACTATCATTTTCAGAGGCTGTTGCTGATTCTGACAGCTAAAGTGCTTATTTACAACATCAAATGCCTCTAGTTGTTTTCCTTGCAGCTTGCTGGAGTCTACTTTTATGCTAGTCGCTGACAACATATCTGCATATTGACGCAGTTGTGCCACAAAAGAGGGCATTTCACCCACATTGTCATATTGCTTTGCTGCAGCTGTCCAATCTACTTCGTCACATGAGGCTACAGCAGAGGCTTCCATGCTATGCTGGTGACCACACAGCAACATCCAGTCTTGAAGGATGGCAACTGGATGGGAATCATCTTCGTCAGATTCATCCTAAAATCACAATGTAATATAAATCACGTGAGCAAAATTAATACTATCATCCCTTACCTCATTGTGGGAACATCTTTTCTGCTGTGCAGTCTCCAGCCGCTGAATGTCATCAGCAAGTGAAGTCGGAGCATTTCCTGATTTTAAAAAACAGGCATAAGCATCCATGTAACGATCATTTCCAGCTAGCAATTGTTCGAGTTGACGAAAAGACTGGTGCAGCATAAGCTTTTGCTTGCAGTATTGCTCGTGATTTGGTCCGTCTGGATCTGATGAGCAATAAGGACGTGGAATAACCAGCACTTCCTTCTTTCTGAGAATGATTGAATCCCCTTTTTTCTTTGGGATCTTGTACTTCTCAACAAATTTCAGCAGCGTAAGTTGATTGAAATCGCCTGTATCCGGGCGAGTACAGTATTGATCCAGCTGGGATTCCAGAGTCACTGGTTTATCTTCTTCAAGTTTGTCATCCACTTCTCTAGATCCATCCAAACTGAGGACCACAAAATCACGAGATGATTTAACCATAGGAAGCATGAGGAGGAGATGGCATGTTTCTTGAGCGGAAAAGTCTCTCTCGCCAACAGTGCTTGTAAGCAGTTTCTGCACAACCTTTAAAGGAGTACCATCATCATCTACACTCTTCATGATGTTGCGGTACACTTCCTGTAGGGCTGTGGATCGAGGCTCTGATTTGGTAGCATACTTGGCCACGTACTTGGTAACTTTCTGTCTGGACACCACATACTGCATATCCACATTGGCCCTCCAGGCTGACAGCTGCACTGGGTTATACCCATTCAGCAAATTGTCATTGCACTTGGTCAGTACCACTGGTTCTCCATCGTCTTGAGAGGTGACATATGTGACGGGTTGCAGTGGCTTAGGAAAGCCAAATCTGCACTCCTGCTTGCCCTTCTTTTTCTTCAGGCAATACGATGTGGAGCACCTAGTGTGCCTCTGGCATGTGGCAATCAAGTCTACAAGGTCCTCCCCCATATCAGTCACTTCTCCATAGGACCTGTTACATACATGTGGATTGGTTTTTGGTTGTGGAACCACATTGTGCATGTTGCTTCCATCTGCAGGGATGCCAGGATTCATGGTGCTCACCAACTCATCCACATAGGCAATGACTCCATCCACAGAGTCAAGCAGTTGTGAGGAAGAGTCGCATGTAAGCAGCTTTTCTACATCAGGAGCACTGGGTAGCCATGCCAACCCATGCACATGTGGACTTCCACGATGTTGCCATTCAAATCTCAGCCAGTAGTCTGTGGCTCCAAGGAGATCAACATAGTACATCTCCACAAATTTAGTGATTCTCTCATAAAAGAACCAATCAGCAATAGTCGGATTATTGTTGACTGCTTTGCTGCGACTTGAGCTGCTTTCAGGATTGTCCTTGCAGATGAGACGAGCCAGTTCTGGCCACTGGCCATCAGCAGCACTGTGAGTAAAAAATATTGTCGGCAGTCCCAGCTTGTCAATCATGGCTATCAGGCGGATCCTCTGCTTGAACCAATACTGCTTTGTTCCCCGAAGATTGCAGGCATAGTGCAACACTTTTTTGGTAAATTGCTCTCCCCCACAGTCGACAATACTTTTTAGTTCATCGAGTGACAAATGTGCGTCTTTTGGATGTTGTTTGATGTACACTCGACCTGCCTGAAGTGCCCGCCATCGCATCTCTGAATTGAGTGCAAAGTATCGAAAGCGAGGGTGTGTTGCAAACCTGGCATCATCATATTTCATGAGGTGCTTAAAGTAGTTGCCTACTGTCACTGCACGCTCACGTGGGGCCAGAAAATCACCTGCTCCCGTAGGAAACAGAGTGGGAAAAGCACAGGACATGTAACCTTCCGTTACAAACTCATTCACTGGTGCATCGGCTAGAGGAGGCCAAGATACAGTAGTTGAAGGCATTTTTTTCTGCTTTTCTTGAATTGAATGTTTGACTGTATCTAGTTCAGTCAACTTTGGAGCGGCCATTGGAATAAAAGATTCAGTATCATAATCTTGTTCATCATGATTTTTTAGTAATGCACCATCTTCCTCATTGCAGGTAGAGGATTTAATACCGGAGTGGTTGGATAAATGTCCATCTTCTGGAAGTTCATTCAGGGCAGTGTAGTCAATGTTGACTTTGCGATAGTACTTGTTGTGCTGCTTCAACCACAGGAGTGCATTAAGCACAACTGCCCTTCTAACTTTGAAATCTCGATGAGAGTTGTCTGAGCCCTTTTTCCTCACAATCAGTATATCTAATTCCTTGGGAATTCTCGGCAGGCTGGTGGCAAAGGCCGTGATGTCTTGCGGCAGGTTAATGACATGACCTTTGTAGCCATACTGTCCATGAGGTAGGCGATAAACAGACATTATAGGAATCACTAATGATATCAACATTTCTTCCACTTGTGACAACCCCTGCAAAATAATAATGTTACATAAAGTCTATATTGTGTTAATTGTAAGATCATATTATAGTATCACAATAAATGCTAATATTTCCAAAAAATGTATTAGTTTTCATTGTTTAAATGGTCAATAAAGTGGGACCACATATAAAAAAGAAAAAATTCTGACTTAATTAATAAAAAAATATTTGGTAAAAATAAAAGTGAAACAAAGTTGGAAATAATATTAAGCAATAATAATAACAAACAAATACATGGTCCAGGGGCCGATCCACCGCTAATGACGGGGAGGGGCCCAAATATATTTAGGTCAAAATTACTGTATTATACATAGATAATAAAGTTACTTACCTGTAATTCAGCTGGTACTGGCCCTGGACTCATGTTGTTCTCAGCTGAAAATAACTTAGGAATTTTCTTGTCACGGAAGCATCTCCGACATTCAGTACAATTACTTGCCATCTGTGTGCCTGGGAAATGTTCCAAGCATATAGAGCAGATTGGTGACTCTATTGATGACATTGACTCATGGAAATTTTTAATTTTTTCCTTAAAACATTCATCATTCAACAAAGGTACGAGTCGGTTACTGGAATTCTGCTTAGACATACATATCTTAGCTAGTCTAGCAGACCTCTGTTCTGGTGTCTCCATTTCAAGACGCTCTCGCTGACGAGTGCTCATTCGTTCTAATCTAGAAAGAGAGTTTTCAAGGGTTTCAGCTTGCAAACGCTGCTTTTTGTTCTCCAGTCTGGCCTCTTTGTCTACTAAAGTTTCGTTACAAAGGCGGTTCTGCTGATTCATTTTCAGCTGCTCTAGCCTGACTTTTTTTTCAGCTTCTCTCAGCAGTAAGCCTCTGATGCTGATTCATTTTCAGCTGCTCTAGCCTGACTTTTTTTTCAGCTTCAGTCTCAGCAGTAAGCCTCTGATGCTGATTCATTTTCAGCTGCTCTAGCCTGACTTTTTTTTCAGCTTCAGTCTCAGCAGTAAGCCTCTGATGCTGATTCATTTTCAGCTGCTCTAGCCTGACTTGTCTTTCACCTTCAGTCTCAGCACTAAGCCTAAGGTGCTTATAGACCATCAAATGCTCTAGTCTGGCTTGTCTTTCAGATATAGTTTCAGAACTACGCCTTTGCTGCTGATTCATTTTCATTTGCAGCAACCTAGCTTGTCTTACAGCATCTGATTCAGCCTCAAGATGTTGGTCCTTTAGAATCCTCATATTCTGCAGGCGAGCTTCTTTTTGTTCCAGGGATTCAGCCTTGAACAGTTTCTGTTTATATTCACAAGCATTCTGTAATCTTGAGGTTCTTTGAACCATAGATTCATTGGCTAATGCAGCTTTTCTTTTATCCAGTCTATTTCTTTTTTCAACTGGAGTTTCTGCAGCACGTCTGGCTCTGTCTCTACAGTTTCTTTTTCTTCGCCGCTCCTCCCGCTCTAGATCAGTTTCAGCCAAGCGTTTGGTTCTCAGCCTTTCATTATTTTTGTCAAGCTTAACCATTTCCTCTTGAACACTCTCAGCAGTACAAGATATATCAGGTTTGGGTAGTTCCATGGCTCAAAATAGAACTGTACAGATGAAGAAATTTTATTCTGAAAAGAACTAAATAACTTAGCAATCAGTACTAACCGCGGAACTAATTTCCATAGTAACAGAAAGCGGCTTTTATGCAAAAAGCAATTTAAATATTTGGTAAAGTACATAAACTGTAAAGATTAAAAAAAAAAAAAAAAAAAAAAGAGCCAGAGTTATTGATGTACTTTTAGCTAACAAAAAAGAAATTAGGTACTTACCTAGTAGTAATAGCTTTCATAGGGTTCTCACTACAGTCCGCTCTTGACAACCAACAAGCGGCACTACAGTAGAAAAAACAAAAAGGCGAAATTTGCATATTTAGCTAACAAATATTGAATTAAGTACTTACCTCAACTTCCCTCGAGTAGTAGTAGCTTCCTTAGCATCAATACTACGGCATTCTGACTACCAATGACTCTTGACAACCAACAAGCTACACTCCGTATCCCCCTAAAAGGGCGAAGTTTTGAATTTAAATCTGGTAAAGGGTCTTCAATGTCATAGTAACCGATCGAATCAACTTTTTGTTTCTTGAAAAGCAAGCGTTTTCGCAGGAATTTTCTCACACTTTGGAGCTTAAGTATGAAGTAAGACTTGCTTAATGCTGTAGTTTCAGAATAAACTGGGGTCAAGCCTAAAAAGCCGTGTTTTTTTGAAGAAAAACGTTCCCCGCGCGCGCGTTAAAAGGGCATACGTACAATCCATACATACATACCTACATATATATATATAACATATACCCGATTTTCAATTGTGTTACCCCTGTAAGTGTCTCGCTCGCTACGCTCGCTCGCCAATAAAACGTTCAGATTGTTCGTTTATAGGCTGCTGAGGCAGAGCCTTTTGAGTTTAAAAAAATTGAACCCACCGTCGTATTTGAAGTTGTCTCACGGAGAATTGTTAGTTCGTCGACCACTGTACAGTATCGACGTTTTCTCGATGTTATGGCCTTCTCAGGCTTAGATTTTTTACTGCTGGAGGTTCATCAGTAGCTAACAGTATATCTACGAAGTGTGGACCTCGTTATAGCTTTGTGCCCATCGGAACTTCGGTCTGCAGCTTTATTGAAGCAAGTTAAATTTTTGTATGATCGTTTTTGCACTATCCCCGTAGTGTTTAATGGTCGATACAAGGCCTTAGCTTGCTGATATAGCTATGGAAGAGTTTCTAGCTAGAAAATATTCGTCAATCGACAGAAAAGCTCAACCGTTTTTTACCATTTTAGTAAACGGAGTCGCAACGCAACGATAAATACTACACTATGGTAAAAAAAACTACCGTTTAAGGCGTACTACGGAACGGAATGCGAAACTTTTTGTCTCCAACTGTATACTGACACAATCACTACAACACTTGTCAGTTTACTCTACACTTCTCAGTACCACTTCTTATAGTCAGTATTACAGATGGACCCTCACCGCTACAATTTGTAATGTTGGACCATTTTTCCTGTCAAAACCTGCTATCTAGGTCGACAACTAGCTAACACAAAAAGCGAGGGTCAAAGTACAACATGACATATGTATGTCTACACGCAAACTAATAATATGAGCTACAGGCCTTGGCATAACTTTAATGGTTGGGGGAAATGAAATGTGTTTACACATTCAAAGACGACGGAAAAAAAAATTGCTGCTGGGTCTGCTATGCTTTAATAAACTAGTGATGTGCCTGAGAACAAATGGCAAGCGAGCCTAAAGCTATACTATTGTTAAACAATTGATACACTCATGCTATTAAAAAAATCTGAGATTTTGAAATATGTATATAAGGTAAAGGGAATTCAAAGCCATAGTAACCACACCCCACAACTGTTTGAATTGGGAAAAAAACAACAAAAAAACAAAAAACCTTAGATTGTACTATTAAATATCAATTCATCTAACCATTTGATTTTGCCTATTCTTGTTGCAAATTCTGCCACTACGTCGAAGGTATCTTGAAAACTCTTCACTGATTCAGTGTTTCTGGTATGCTTTATTTTCTACTATTTCTCCTTCACACAATTCTAAACCATTCTATACTAAGCCACATCTTCATAACTTACTACTACTCACAGTTAAGCCAGTATCATCATCAGCTTCTTCCAACACATGCTGACATGCCTATGCTTCACTGAAACACCAGCTCTGAATAGAGTATTGAAATGGGAAGTCTGAGCAACAATAAATGCTTTCCCTAGCCTGTCCAGCGACGTCGGAAGCTCGGTCGCAGCTATAACAGCTCAAGACCCACGCTCTGTAAGGCTTGCTTCCTATTAATGTATCACTCCCTGTTTATAGGCTGCTCTCTTATACTTAATAGAGTTTGTCCTTCATCCACCCATCATATCACATTTCATCTCTTTTAATTCTAGTGGTTGTAAAGTTATAATAATAATAATAATAATAATAATAATAATAATAGAAAGCAAAATGAAGCTCACTGCGTGGGTGGAAAGGACTAGGTCGGAGAGAGGTGTGGCTTTAATATGCACTTTTTGGGGTTGACGACCCGTCTACGCGCATGGGCCAGGAAAGATTCCAGCGATACTTCCCATCCAAGGTTTCCAGGAATCTTCGATACATTCAATCGCAAACTAAGCGCTAGTCTCGCGGGCCAGACCCTTTTTCTAATCACTCCGAGCGGAGCAATTAGGTAAAGGGTCTGGCCTGAGAGACTCTCTAAGCGCGTGAACTTCGCCCAACCTGCGCGGATGTAGCCCAAGCTAGGCGATTTAGCCCAAGCTACGCGATTTAGCCCAACCTGAGCGCTGTCTCAATTGTTCTACTAGTTCTGGAGGAGAATATTTAACAATAGAAAATAAGTGGGAGCTAATAATAGGATTAGATATACAAGGGCATTTATTTGTACTATTAGTGATTATATGCAATAAAAGGTCACACACACTGATAAAAAAGATAAGTAAATAGCTATAGGTAATAGTTTTAATATCCATTGAATTTTTAGGTTGTTATCTCTTTTACATCTCACTTTGTACTCACTTGTGTCTTTCTACCAAAGAGACTAGCCTGTTCCTGGTCTGACTTAGCATGCTGTTATATGGGCCATTTCTTGCACAATTGAGAGATTAAAAACAACACAAAAACTGAGGTAGCTAAAGCATCTTTATGAATATGAGACATAAAATAGAAAGTAAGTCAATAATTCTGGACTCTTGAAGAGAGGAATTTACAATAACACGTATATATGAATATATGTGTGTGTGTGTACCTATGGCATTGTGTACTTTGCTAAGTAGCTACAAATTAAGTAGTTGATTTCTGTGAGCTGAGAAACTTTAACAGTAGGAGTAGCTACTCTGCACTTGTAATAATAATGCACTCTGACTATATAACTTGATTCACAAAGATAACCACCAAAACACAAATATAGAACATTATGATTATCAGAAACATGAGGTAGTTTCAAAGTCATTATCAACAAAGTAATCTCTATTTAACAATTTCGTCCATAATTTCAAGGTTTAGTTGCATTCTTATACAATATACATACATCAAATACTTAGAAGTAACATAGGTAGTTATAAGTGCACCTGCTGCTCAAAGAATAGACAGCTTCCAAGATAGTTTGCAACTCAGATTTCAATATGGTCAGGACAATAAATTCCCTAAAAGTATTGAAGTCATATTAGCTAATTATTGAAGTTGTAGTGGAACTTTGAACTCAGTTTTATCATCATCATACTATGACATCACCATTATTATCTCACGTGCTTGTCATACACACGCCTCGTGTTAGAGATATTGAAAAGAAAGACGAGTTGTAATTAATATAGTTTTTAGTAGCTAACTGTCTCTCGACTACGCTACATTGGTGACCCCGATGCCGACACGATGACGGAGGGAGAAGACAGAGACACCTTACGAATGGAGAGCCCTCCCGCCGTTCCTGCTGTATCAGCCGAGGCTGAGCTTATCAAGCGTACTGCTGCTTCCGAGCAGAAGAAGCTCCAACAGCTCATTGGTGGCGAGGATCTCGGTGACCGTAAGCCTACCCAGCTATTACGGCGTATGCAGCAACTTCTTGGCGACAGACTCAGTTCGGCCGACAGTAGTTCATTTCTCCGCGAGTTATTTCTTCAGCGCTTACCTTCCAACGTCCGGATGGTTCTAGCTTCAGCCGATTCTTCTACTGACTTGGGAAAACTGGCGGAGATGGCAGACAAGATTTTGGAAGTTGGCGCCCCTACGTTAGCAAACGTCAGCGACTCCGCCCCCAACCTACCATGGAGCGACCCCGTACTGAATTTGTCGAATGAACTCTAGTAACTTTGCGACGAAGTCGCACGACTTTCTACGTTTGTGCGATCCCTTACCACACAGTCTCGTCGTCGCAGACCTTCAGGCTCTGCTAACTCCAGGTCATCTAGCCCGGCCCTTCCCGAGCTCTTGCAGCTTCACCCTCTGGTACACTCTGTGGGTACCACCAGAAGTATGGTGACCAAGCACGCCACTGTCGTTCTCCTTACTCTCGTTCTCCTTGCTCTCGCGACGAGTGCTGCTGGCCTATCCAGATGTAGCCTGTTCAACATAAATGACCGTTCTTCTGGCAGCTGTTTTCTTGTTGATACCGGTGTCGAGGTTAGTGTTGTTCCTCCCACATGCACTGATTGCAGGTCTCAACAAGAAAGTTTACTTGACGCGTGTAGTCCAAAATTAAACTGCTAATCAACACAACTCTAGCATAGCGACTTATGGTGTTCGATCCCTTTCACTGGATCTTGGTCTGTGCCGAACGTTTAGATGGGTGTTTGTTATAGCTCGACGTGAAACAACCGATATTAGGAGCAGATTTTCTTCATTACTTTGGACTCCTCGTTGATCTTCGTCAACACAAACTTCACGACTCTGTCACAAATCTCCACGTGTCGGAACTGAGACTTTCACCTCCACTTTCCTCAACTGGACTTTTGTGTGTCCGGAAGAGTGACGACTCCATGTTCTCACAGCTTCTAGCGGAGTTCCCTGCTGTTACTGAGGCAGTTTCAACAGACAGGCCTGTCAAACACAGTGTCACTCATCACATTTAGACTGTGGGCCAACCAGAGTTGTCACGCACTCGTCGTCTGGCTCCGGAACGTCTCAACATCGCTCGACAGGAATTCGATCACATGCTCGAACTGGGTGTCGTTCGTCCTTCCTCCAGCAACTAGTCCTCTCCGCTCCATATGGTTCCAAAGAAGTCCCCTGGTGATTGGAGACCGTGTGGTGACTACAGAGCTCTCTACCGTGTTACAGTTCCGTACCGCTGCTTCCTCACTTACAGGATTTCACTGCCACGTTACAAGGGTGTACAATCTTTTCCCATATCGATTTAGTGAAAGCCTTTCACCAGATTCCTGTAGAACCAGCAGACATCCACAAGACGGCAATAACGACTCCCTTTGGCTTGTTTGAATTTACGCGCATGCCATTTGGAATCAGAAATGCAGCTCAGACGTTTCAACGATTCATCAATAAAGTTCTGCATGGCCTTCCCTTTGCGTATGCATATGTAGATGACCTGCTCATAGCAAGCCATTCGCCTGAGGAACACTTGCAACATCTTCGCTCAGTGTTAGAACGATTAGATGCTCATGGCATTCTCATCAACGTCTCTAAGAGTGTGTTTGGAGTACCTGCGTTGGACTTTCTCGGCTATCGTCTGAATGCTAATGGAATTCGGCCACTGGAGCAGAAAGTCCAAGTCATCAGAGATTTTCCTTTTCCAACATTTCAACTTAAACTTCGCGAATTCCTAGGACTTTTCAATTTTTATCGACGGTTTATTCCTCATTGTGCTGCTACCCTCAAGCCCATTACCGACCTCTTGAAGGGTGGAAGTTGCTCGTCAGATTCTCTCACCTGGTCGGACTTAACCACTGCTGCCTTCGACAACGTCAAACAGGCTCTTGCTGACGACACACTCCTGGTTCACCCAACCCCAGATGCCCCTACCTGTCTGATGACTGACGCATCCGACATTGCAGTTGGTGCTGTTCTTCAGCAGTATGTCAATGGGAGTTGGTGTCCAATCGCATTCTTCTCTAAGTCTCTGAAGGATGCTGAGACTAGGTACAGCACATTTGACAGAGAGTTGCTCGCCATCTATCTTGTTGTAAAGCATTTTCGCTATTTTCTGGAGGGACGCCAGTTTCACATCTGAATGGACCACAAGCCCTTTACATTTGCTCTCTCTTCTCGTTCAGATCGACACTCACCTCGTCAAATTCGTCATTTTGATCTAATCTCCCAATTCACTACAGATATTCGCCATATTCAGGGAACTCACAACTCTGTCGCAGATGCACTGTCACGCATTGTAGTCAACGCCATTCACTGCGATGGTGGTTTGAACACTGTAATCGACTTCAGGGTTATGGCTGAAGCTCAAGTAAATGATCCTGATCTCACCAAGCTACAGTCGGACTCATCACTAAAGCTGCAACGTATTCCTCTCGCTCTCTCAGATGGTGGTTTCATCATATGTGATATGTCTACTGGCACCCCACGGCCTTTTGTACCCGAGTGTTTTCGACGGCCAATTTTTGACAGCCTCCACTCGCTTTCACATCCGGGAATTCGAGCCACTCAACGTATGTTAACCAGCAGATTTGTCTGGCCACACATCAATTCCGATGTTCGTTCCTGGGCATGCACATGTCTTCAGTGTCAAAAGTCGAAGGTGCACCGTCATACCACTGTTCCACTCTCAACTTTTTCGACTCCTGACTCCCGTTTTGACATGGTGCATATTGACCTAGTCGGACCTCTGCCCCCATCTTCTGGCAAAGTTTATCTCCTCACCTGTGTTGATCGGTTTACACGCTGGCCGGAAGCAATCCCTATAGCTGACTGCACTGCCGAAACGGTCGCTCGAGCCTTCTTGCAGACCTGGGTTGCACGCTTTGGCACACCTACTCAAGGCCGGCGCCTCCGCTACGGCTGCAACGGCTTTGGCCGTACCACTTTTCAGAAATCAATATCTGGTAAAGATCGTTACCCGGTAAAGTGCAACCGCGATCGTTTGCTTTGTCACAACCGAATGGTTATACGAGTGTTTAGATGGCTTCTTTTGGTCAAAAATTTGTTCTACCTGATTTACCTCCAGTTCCTCACCATCCTGTAGAGTCTTTTGTTTTTCCAAAGAGACCATTTGGAAGATAATCTGTAGTTTGGAGATCTTGTCAAGGTGCATGGTTCAAGCAGTGGCCTTTTCTCCACTATGATGAAGTTAATGATGTAGGATATTGCCATATCTGCATTACTGCCTTTAAAGAGAAGAAGATGAGAAGTAGCAGTGCTGATCCTTCCTTTGTAAGTAGCTCATTATACCTGTTATTCATTGTAGCTACCAATACCATTTCTTTAGGTTTCTAAAGGATTTAGTAACTGAAAAGATGGAACCAGTGTGTTACGAAGGCATGAACTCTGTTCAAGTCATAAAGAAGCTGTAGAAGTAACCATCACATTGCCCAACCTGATGGACTGAACGAGCAAATTCTCTTAAAAGTGTAATTGATAATTGTGGGCGGAGTGGATCAGAGAGGAGAAAAGAAGAGAGAAGATAGAAGAAGAGAGAAGATAGAGACTGAACATTAATCGTCATATGTCATAAGAAGTGTTTAGATTATTAGCATCTTGCATCATTATGTGTGTATGTATTTATGAGTGTATTCATCACACCGTGTAGTTTAAGTTGTGCCCCGCCCTTGGCGGTCGACCCTTTTCCATATTTCCCCGCGCACGCGTGTCTCCAGGTATATAACCTCTGACACGCGTGCGTATCATCAGTTCAGTTCCCCACACACGTTGACGTAACTCTAAACTAGATTAAGACTCTAGGGAGAGGGCGCAGTTAACAGGGAAGAACTCTGGTGGCAGCGAGCATCAGAGTTCTAGGAGTGGTCGTCGTCCCAGAGCTTTGGTGTTTATTATCTTTCGGTGGCAGTGGTGGAGCGTCCGTACTCCTTCAATCCCACAATTGGTGGCAGCGGTGTTGAGATCTCGAGTCCTTCTCACGTCGTCGTGCCGAGCTACCTTTGGACCTTCTACAGCCGATTTTAAACTCGGGTGGACCGTTCCTGCGTTTCCTACGACCTGAGGCGTTCTCCTCCTACCGTTTACAACCCGATTTCAAACTCGAGGCCCACTGTTGCGGTTGGATTTCGTCCGCTTCTCATCGTCTGTTGGATCGCCATTTTTCGGGATATTTATTTTCAAGGAGCCCATTCCACGTGGACGCTAATTGTTTTTTTTGAGAGCTCTAATTGTCATTTGTGGCACTTTGTTTGTGTGTGCGTTTTACAGGCAGCTCGAGTTTCATACTTCTTTATTTGGTCCTGGTTGAGTTGAACTTGTCATTTTTTCTGAGATTGTCATTTTAGCAGTTTTATTTTTAGGTATTGATTGTCACTCTGTCATTTCGTGTGTCATTGTGTCTCGATTGGTTTTGACTTGTTATTTTTTTTCTTTGCATTTTGTTTTTGTGTGTCTCGATTGGTTTTGACTTGTAATTTTTTTTCTTTGCATTTTGTTTTGTGTCCTTTGTAGGGCGCCTCCTTCTCTGGATCACCTGGATGAGCCAGCGCGAGCAGCCGGACAGGGAGTGCAAACGCAAGAGGCGAACAGTGGTTTCGAACCAAGGTGATTGTGTTGAGTCTGATTTTTCTGAGTCGTGTTCGAGTTTTTCTACCCCTTTGTTTAGTAGTAGTTCTGTTCTTGGTGTGCCTGTTGGTACTGCTAGAAGTATGGGTGATGAGGAGAATGATATTGTTGTTAGGGATTCTGCTCCCATGAGTGATTCTGATTTTAGGACTATGTGTCAATCCTTGATTACCCAGTTGGCGAGGTCTAATGCCTCCTCCCATTCAAGTGATAGTCATGGTGATGCTGAGATGATGAGACAAGTCAATGCCCTTGCTCCGCACAAAAATGGGGTTGATATTGCGAAGTACATTAGAAAGCTTGAAGCTGATTTACGGGATATTGGTTGCCCGATGAGACGTTGGAAGTCAGTGTTGCTACAGAAGTTACAATCGAAAGCTGCCTCTTCAGTCGTAGCTAATATAGATCGTGATGTAATCAGTTATGATGAAGTGAAGGAAATTCTATGTGAGGCGCTAGGCGCGAGCTTGACTGCTCTTGGTGCTAAGCTTATCTCAGATTTTCCGTCTCCAGCTAGTCTGTTGTCTCCTACGGAGAAGTTTGCTCAGTTGAAAAGCTTGCTTGACTCTATTGATGTTATGTGTGGTAGTAAAGAAGAACTGTTGCTCTTTTTAGCTTGTGCTGTTTTTAGATCGTCGTTGCCTGCTATGCAGCGTGCTATTATGGACCAAAGAACCATCTCATCCTTGCGCGAGCTGAATAGATTTGCTTTGTCGATCAACCCGGTTGATTCGGGTGGGTCTTCTCATTTTGTTGGTAGTAGATCGGGTAGGTATGGTAGTTCAGTGGAATGTTTTAAGTGTCATAAGTATGGACATCGGTCCTTTGAGTGTAGAAGTTCAGTGTCCAGTAATCCTAGTGGTTCTGGTGGATCTAGTCTTGGGAATTCTTTGTCTGGTAATAGAACCCCTGGGATTGTTTGTTATAGTTGTCATGAGCCTGGTCATAAGTTGCCAGATTGTCCCAAGAAGAAGTCTGCTCCTAGTGTGTCCAAGTCTAATGGACGTAGTGATGGTGTGAGAAAGAGAACTTTTAATGCTAGTTGGGTGGCTGTGAGAAGTGGTAGCCGTTGTTCTCCGGGTACTGTGAATGGTTTTGATTGTGATGTAGTGCCCGATACCGGTGCCGAGATATCTGTAGTGCCTGGTTGTTTTGTTTATGATGATCAACTTACAGGTACTTCGGTTGAAGTCCGTGGTTGGGATGGTCGTCCTGTTACCTTGGATACGGCCATTGTCGAGTTTGAGTTTGTTGGTAAAAAGTTTAAGTCATTAGTGGCTGTTGCCCACCCTGATACTTTATGTGGGCGTGTTTTGTTTTCCATCCCTATGGAGGCAGAGACAGCTGAGCATCTCTTGTTGGGTGCCGCTGCCAAGGCTGATGCTTTGGTTGAGGCGGCGGGGCAACTACGTGATACCCGTAGCACCCAGCCGTCTACTTGTGTGGATGCCTGCTCTGGTGGGGTTGCTGTTGAGACTTTGCCTTCACCCTCAGCTCCTTCCACTACTCAGGAAGAGATTGCCGATGTCAGTGTTGTGACTAGAAGTATGTCTGTTGTGAATGACAATGCTAGTTCTGCATTGGCTGAAGTGAGTGCTAAGGAAGCTGTTCCCGTTTCGTATTGTTTTGATGATGAATTTGAGAGATTGTCTGCTATTGATGTGTCTGTGGATTCCCCTTCTGTAGGTGATGGGTCTAGTGGTAGTGTTGCTTCTGAAGTTGAGCTTCTTGAGGGTTCTGACGTGGATGGGGTTGGGGCTAGTGTAGACGGTAGTGCTGTTAGTGACGGGCATGTGGTTGTTCCTTCTTCCCCTTCTCCGTCTTCGCCTGTTGTTCCCGAATCTGATGATAGTGATGTGTTACAGTTGAGCTTTCCCGAGTCTTCGGGTAGCGCTAGTGATGTTGTGAGCGCACTTGAGAATGTCAAGTCTTTGTCCAAGTTTGTTGAATTGGCCAAGAAAAATCTCAATGGCTATTCTATGAGAGACGGTTTATTGTTTCATACCTGTTTAGTTGATGACGTTCCTGTTGAATGTGTAGTTGTCCCCACAGTGTTCAGGGATAGGTTGTTAGTGTTGGCCCATGACAAAACTGCTCATGTTGGCGTACGTGGTATGCGTAGTGTGTTAGGCAGGAAGTTTACCTGGCCTGGCATTCATTCTGACATTATGAAATTTGTGAAGTCTTGTGATGTTTGCTTGCGTGTTAATAGTGCTGGCAATAAGAAAGCTATGATGGTTGAGAGACCTATTGTTTGTGTCCCGTTTGAAAGTGTGTGTGTGGACATTGTTGGCCCTTTGCCCAAGGGTAAAGGTGGTGCCAAGTACTTATTCACTTATATCTGTTTGGCTAGTCGTTGGCCTGATGCGGTGCCCATGAGAACTGCGTCGGCCTCTGAGGCTGCTCAGTGTTTCTTAGAGATTATTTGTAGAACTGGAATTCCTCTTTGTGTGTTGTCTGATAGAGGTACTGTGTTTCTCTCCAAACTCATGTCAGGCGTTTGTGATACACTTGGCATTGATGCTGTTGCTACGTCCCCTTACCGGCCGCAATCAAACGGTGTGGTGGAGAGAATGCATGGCAGTCTGAAGCCCATGTTGTCTAAGGCTGCTGATGCTGGCATTGGGTGGGTTGAGTTTTTGCCCCTTGCTTTGTTTGCTTTACGGCAAGTTCCAAACAGGGATCTCGGTTATTCTCCCCACTGTCTAGTGTATGGTAGAGATGTGTTAGGTCCCCTAGATATCCTGTATAATGGATGGGTGGATCGCTCTTTTGAGCCCATGTGTGTTGATGAATGGTTGTTGAAACTGAATGACAGATTGGCTGTGTTGCATGACCTGGCTGCTGCCAATCAGGCAGTTGCTGGAAAGAAGAGAGCGCTTGTTTTTAATCGCAACAAGCAAGATAAACCTTTAGAAGTTGGTTCAAGTGTGTTGATGAGAGTCCCTGGTATTAAGGCTGCTTTGCAGGTGGCCTGGGATGGTCCCTACAAGATTGTTGACAGATCGTCTAGAGTCACTTATAAAGTTTCCAAGGGTGTCGATCATCCTGTTCGACTTGTTCACAGAGATAACTTGAAAGTGTATTCCCCAAAACCTTTAGCTGTGAACGCTGTTACTCTTGTAGCAGAAGATAGTGGTATTAGCGATGAATTGTTAGTAAGTAAAGCCTCTTTGGATGGTGAGCCATGCCCAGGTTTCAGACAGAATGTGCTGGATGCTCTTCTTAATGATCTCAAACAGAATTTTAGTGATTCCCCTGGGCTGTGTGCCGAGTTTAAGTGTACTATTGTGTTGAATGAGGGTGCACCTGTGGTTAATTTGCCACCTAGACAAATCCCGGTTGGTATTAGGGATGCTGTCAAGAGAGAGTTGGATGCCCTGTTAGAGAAAGGCATCATAGTTGAGTCCACATCTGACTGGGCTAGTCCCTTGGTCCCGGTCAAGAAGAAAGATGGGAGTGTTCGTATATGCGTGGACTTCCGACAGCTGAATGCTGTCACATCACTGAGAAGGTATTGGCTGCCTTCTTTAGCAGAGATCCTGGATCAGATTGGGCCTAATTTGTGTTTGTCCACCTTAGATCTCACTGCTGGTTTTCACCAGATTGCTATGGACAAAGAGTCCAGTGATCTCACCTCGTTTGTTTGCCCCTTTGGTAAATTCAAGTATAGGCGTATGCCTTTCGGGCTGAAGAATGCCCCTGCTATTTTTCAGGCTGCTATTGTTGCAGTGTTTAAAACTGTTGCCCACTGTTGCGTTAACTATGTGGATGATGTAGTTGTGTTTAGTAAGAACTGGGAAGACCATCTTTCCCATCTCAGATCAGTTATCGAGTGCCTTGGTGCCTCTGGTTTGTCTATAAAGTTGAAGAAATGTTGCTTCGGACGTAGTCATTTGTTGTATTTGGGTCATAGGATCGGGTCGGGTTCATTCTCTATCCCTGACCATAGGGTGTCTGCCCTTAGCGAGTTTGCACGACCCGTGACGAAGAAGCAGCTTAGGTCCTTTTTGGGCTCAATGTCGTATTACCGACAGTTCATTCCTAAGTTCGCTGAATGCTCGAGCCTCCTGACTCCGGCGACTTCGTTGAGGGCTCCTCTTCGGGTAGTCTGGACGGAGGAGATGACCTCAGCTTTCTGTGAGTTAAAAGTGTTATTGTGTTCATCATGTTTGTTGTATGTTCCTTCGTGTGAAGATGTGTTTGTGCTGTATTCGGACGCTTCCGGTGCGGGAGTGGGTGGATGTCTCCATGTCGTCAGGGACGGACGTGAACTGCCTGTTGGATTCTATTCCCGGCAGTTGAGATTGGCCGAGAAGAATTATTCCGTCTCAGAACTTGAGTGTCTGGCCATTGTTGCTTCTTTGAAGCATTTCGAGTTTCATATCTACGGTATAGAAGTGCTTGTTGTGACCGATCACAAGCCTGGTTTGGCTCTGATGTCGGGTGGTCACCTGAATAAGAGACTGTTGCGTTTCGCCCTGGCCTTGCAGGGTTTTAGAGTGGAGTTAGAGTATCGTCCCGGACGCCTCCATCAGAACGCCGATGGTATGAGCCGACAGGCGTGGCTTTCATCGGATGATGAGTCCGCCCATTGTGCTTTGTCAGATTTGACTTCGGGCCAAATCTTGGTGGGGGGAAATGTGGGCGGAGTGGATCAGAGAGGAGAGAAGAAGAGAGAAGATAGAAGAAGAGAGAAGATAGAGACTGAACATTAATCGTCATATGTCATAAGAAGTGTTTAGATTATTAGCATCTTGCATCATTATGTGTGTATGTATTTATGAGTGTATTCATCACACCGTGTAGTTTAAGTTGTGCCCCGCCCTTGGCGGTCGACCCTTTTCCATATTTCCCCGCGCACGCGTGTCTCCAGGTATATAACCTCTGACACGCGCGCGTATCATCAGTTCAGTTCCCCACACACGTTGACGTAACTCTAAACTAGATTAAGACTCTAGGGAGAGGGCGCAGTTAACAGGGAAGAACTCTGGTGGCAGCGAGCATCAGAGTTCTAGGAGTGGTCGTCGTCCCAGAGCTTTGGTGTTTATTATCTTTCGGTGGCAGTGGTGGAGCGTCCGTACTCCTTCAATCCCACAATAATTATGAAGCTTTGATGGATGCTTGGGATGAAGTCTGCTTGTTGTGCATGACAGTGAAATGAAAGCCAGAATTGGCGGTATTATCTCTCAAATGCACAGTTTCGATTTTGCTTTTGGTACAATCCTTGGTGAACTTATTTTACGTCATTCAGATAACTTGAGTCGTACCATTCAAGCAAAATCAACTTCAGCATCTGAAGCTCAACAAATTGCTAAATTGGTAATTACTACAATGCAACAGATTCGTCAGGATAAGCAATATGATTTATTCTGGGAAAAAACTCTTAAAGTTTACAGATATAATGGATATTTCACCTCCACATTTGCCACGAAGAAAAAAGAGACCAGCAAGATTGGAAGATGGAAGTACCAGTGGTCACTATCCTGGGTCAGGAAAGGATTTTTATCGGCAACAATACTTTGAAGCATTAGACAATGCTATAAATTGCTTAATTCACAGATTTGATTAACCTGGATACAAAACTTATAGTAATTTAGAACAATTATTGATTAAGGCTAGTAAACAGGAAGATTTTGAAGATGAATTTCAGGTTGTTACTGATTTTTACAAAAATGATTTTAACAAAGATGTTTTAAGAGCTTAACTTATTACATTTGGTGTGGATTTCAATCCAAAATTACGAGCAGATCAAGAAGTAACCATTTTTGATATTAAAGATCATTTTACAACCTTATCAAGTTCTCATAGAAACCTTTTGAATGAAGTTATGAAGCTATTACAGCTTATATTAATAATGCCTGCAACAAATTCTTCATCAGAAAGATCTTTCAGTGCTCTAAGAAGAGTCAAAACTTATCTTAGGGGGACAATGCTCCAGGGAAGATTAAATAATTTAATGGTGCTCCATGTTCTTAAAGAAGTGGCAAATGAATTTGTTTCAGACTGTGAACACAGACTGTGTATATTTGGAAGATTTTAACTGTTAATGAAACAATAGTATGACCACAAAATTCTAACTCTTGCATATCATTAACTATAGCTAGCTTTATCATTCAATAATTGAACATAATATTTTTCACATTAATAATTGGGTGTGGTCAGAGGGAGGAGTTTTGGCCTTACCACTTTCTGAGTGAAGGCTCCGGGCCTGCTTCTACTGTGACCACTGACAGGGGTCGACAGTTTGAATCACAGCTGTGGCATGATTTCTCAAATCTTCTTGGCGAACCACTCTGTATCATCCAATCACCAATGGCCTTGTTGAATGCCTTCATCGACAGTTGAAGTCTTCTTTAAAAGCTTATCCTCACCCTGATCACTGGGCAGAAGCATTGCCACTTGTACTGCTTGGTATACAGACCTCGCTCAAGGAAGACATCGGTTGCACAGCAGCTGAGTTGGTTTACGGCTGTACTCTGCGGCTCCCTGGATAATTCTTTCCTGCTGCTTCTGACAGCTGCCCTGATCCTGGCAGCTATGTCTCACAACTCAAGTCTGCAATGAGGTCACTCCATGCTGCACCCAAGCGCCAACCCATGCAAAATGTTACAGACACCAGTTCTTCACTTGCCGGATCCTCTCACGTATTTGTCCGACATGATGCAGTGAAAAAGCCCCTAGAAAGACTTTGGTACTTGTCACATTTCCTTTCTGCTGCTTCAGCCTGAGGTTGTAGGATTCTCATTGTACTACCAAAATTGTGATGGTCAGCACAATAGCTACCAGTGGTTGTGTAGTATCTCGCAGGCTCTATATAGAACCTATGCATGACTACTGCACACTACAAGAGAGGGGTGGAATTATGACACAGGATGAAGAGAGCTAGTCTCTTACTAGTCTTTTCAAGAATAGCAAAGCACTATTTGATTATTACAAAATGTCATAAACTTCGTGATATGATCATAAAAAAATTGCCAACTTACGATTGATTGAAGGAGTTGTTCTTCCTGAGGCAGAGTCCAGGAGAGTGTGGTTAGTACTAGGATGATCATAAGCAAATATTGCTGCTATGCCAACGGACACATACACCAACAAATTGAGAGATACTTGACCTTGCGGATACTGTGTGGGAATAGTAGTGGTTAGGTACATTAGGTCAGTAGTGGGAGTTGTGTAAATAGCATAGAATGAAGTTGAAATAATTGTGATTATGTGCACTTTACTAGAGTAGTAGAGCTATTTTTCCAAGTAAAACTGGCCTATTAAAGTATTAATATTGAATTAATTCAACTAACAGTGTGTCGATTCTCTAGCAACACATTATACTAAGCTCTACAGCACTGTATGACTTTTTGAGTGGTATAAAATTGTTTCATTGTTTATATATTTATTTCAGCATATTCCACTTCATTGTCAAGCGTGTGTATTCCATGGGCATCGTTACTTTCTAAATTTGCCACTCCTTCAATCTCTGCATCTTCTATCATTCCATATGCTGAGTTTGCAGAAGTTATTCCATATGCTGCATTAGCAGTAGTGAGAATATCAAGCTGGGTGGAAGTTTCTAAATAAAGAAAACAACATTAATAATTAGAAGTATTCTCTTTTTCTCTTTTTGTCAAAGCTATATTGTAGCTATTTTAGAGGTAGCTAATTCAGCGAGTGAGCGAAGCGAGCGAAGCTGACTATCAGTCGTGTTCAATTGAGATTTCAGATATATATATATATGTAGGTATGTATACGTACATCAAAATATTTCGCCCGCGCTTCTAATTACGTAAGCTAGGTAAAGCGTTCACAGTTCCAGTATTTTTCAATTAACGAGCGCGGAGAATCCTGCTGCACTGCCTTACGCAACTTTGTTTCAACCAAAAAGTGTATAGCTACTCTCTTCTTGAAACAATTGTGAAGTCTTTGTGAAGTCTTTGTCAAGCTGCGCTTCTTTGCCGTTGCTTTCGAAGTTTATTCAGGTAATTCTGTTATTGTTAACTCTTCATGCCTGATCATTGCTATTATTTAGCGATTTCCTTCACAAATCATCTTTACCTATACTCATATATTTACTCGCTCGCCATGCATTTGCGCTATTCGAGCGCACCTCTAGTTTAAGAATATAATTCAGCGAGCGAGCGAAGCTGACTATCAATCGTGTTCAATTGAGATTTCAGATATATATATATATATTATTGGCGAGCGAGCGTAGCGAGCGAGACACTTACAGGGGTAACACAATCGAAAATCGGGGATGTTTATTTATTTATTTATTTGTATATATGTATGGACGTATGTATGTCATTTTGTACTTTGACCCTCGCGTTTTTGTGTTAGTTATGTGGTCGTCCCCGTCCCAAATTGCACTAAACAGAATCCTCTGGTTTATCGATCAGTACCCGTATCACCCTAGAAATTGAATTGTTTACCGTTTTGAATTCTTTTGCGGGTGCAGTTAAAACTTGAAAACTTAAGGGACTTCCATTTCTATTCGAGTTAGTGGCGGTGGTAAGTCAATGCACTCTTTGTCATGGTTATAAGCCGTGCGCAACAGTATTTACTTGAAAATACATTGGGTAAGTCTGTGTAGGTGCATGTCCAGTTGTGTCAAAGCATTGTGTGTTACAACCACTACTTAGCTAAAGAATATCACAGAGAAAATTTTTAAATAACGTGTATTGTTTTTTTTTGTTTTTTTTTTCCTTCCAAGCAGTTGCAGAGAGTTGTTACTATGGCACTGAAATCCCTTTACCCTGTATGCTAAATTTAAAAACTGGACCTTATTTTCAGTAGCTTCAGTGTTAGAAGTCAAAATCTTAATTCAGCGAGCGAGCGAAGCGAGCGAAGCTGACTATCAGTCGTGTTCAATTGAGATTTCAGATATATATATATATATATGTAGGTATGTATGCGTACGTCAAAAAATTTCGCCCGCGCTTCTAATTACGTAAGTTAGGTAAAGCGTTCACAGTTCCAGTATTTTTCAATTAACGAGCATGGAGAATCCTGCTGCACTGCCTTACGCAACTTTGTTTCAACCAAAAAGTTTATAGCTACTCTCTTCTTGGCGAAAGACTGAATGGCAAATTGTCAAGCTGCGCTTCTTTGCCACTGCTTTCGAAGTTTATTCAGGTAATTCTGTTATTGTTAACTCTTCATGCCTAATCATTGCTATTATTTAGCGATTTCCTTCACAAATCATCTTTACCTATACTCATATATTTACTCGCTCGCCATGCATTTGCGCTATTCGAGCGCACCACTAGTAGTATAGTCTTTAGCTCGCTCGCCATTTGTGCTCAAGCACATCACTAGTATATATGTAGGTATGTATGCGTACGTCAAAAAATTTCGCCCGCGCTTCTAATTACGTAAGTTAGGTAAAGCGTTTACAGTTCCGGTATTTTTCAATTAACCCTCTCGTTCCTGAATTGTTTTGACGCGCACGGAAAAATCTAATTTTCTACCGCGGAATAGAGCATTGCCGTTTTATTTTTTTAACTCGATGCTGGCTGGGAAAACCCCATAGCAACCATATATCACTAAATAGACCAAGAGTTTGGGATTCCCCTCATTTTTTGATTGAGAAAATTGAATAATATTTAAGCCATCTACTAATACTTCAAAAAAAAAATTTTTTCCCCCCCCAAAAATCCACTTTTCCCATCAATAAAAAAATAAAATAAAATAGAAATAATATTGTTTGATGCATTATATACCAATATTATATTAGTTCAACAATAAAATATGTTGTTTGTTGTGTGTGGTGCTGATTGTGATCATGTAGGAGACATCTATGAGTGTCCACAAGGAACATATGCCATCGGACGTCTAGCTCCACTACAAAACAATTTCATATACACAAAAACACAAACAACAAAGATATTTGTAATACAAACAACAAATTATTCATGATCCTATATAATTGCAACTTTATGATGTATTGTATGCGGTTTCATACAGGATTTTTGTTTGGGGTGGGGCTCCGAGTGTACTTCGCCACACCCATTTTTTGGAACCTACACTACTTTGATGCACATCTTTGCATACGAGTCTATACTTCACACTGATGATCAGTGTTCGGTCCTATGCACTAAATGGCTCAGTTATGATAGGAACATAATGGGATACAATATCAGACTAAAAATAAATGCTTCCTAAATGTTCATTTCTATTCAACTCCCAAAATTCTAGGGGGGAACCCAGCCATGCCTCCCACTGTATGAACCCTGGTATGTATACTCTACACTGTACATGAGAGAAACATGTATTGAGAAAGTGTACTTTGAAAATGAAAAGCAGTACAAGCACACACGTGGAATTCAACTTACCCGGCATGGATGGTGTCACAGACTGAATGATCCCTCCCATAGGATCCGAAACCTCCATACAATACAAAAAAAACACAAGACAACAATGACATTTGTAACATAACAGCTGGCCTCGCTGAATTGAGCCCCCCCTCCCCCGTCATTACTTTTCACTGACATTCTTGTACCATAACCCCCCCTCCCCCATCATTACTTTTCACTGACATTCTTGTACCATAACCCCCCCCTCCCCCGTCATTACTTTTCACTGACATTCTTGTACCATAAACCCCCCCCAGCCCTAGCTGGACACCCAAATATCAGTAAGTTGAAAAAATGAAATTCAACTTACCAGGCATGGATGATGTCACAGACCGAAAAAGACCACCGAGTTCGTTCTCTCTCAGGTTGGATCCGGAAACGCCACATACTGTTTGTTCATGGTTGCTCTCTCTCTCTTTCCACAAATGCACGCACACACATACACACACACACACACACACAAGAAAAAAGAAACTACAGGTGAATACAGATCATAAAAATAAATGTATATTTTATTATACATAAATTGACTGGTGTACACACCACACACACACACACATGAAATTCAACTTACATGGGCATAGTAGTCACGATCCAAAAAGATCCAGAGTTCTCTCCCAGGTTGTATACGGAAGCGCCACATACTGTTTGTCCACGGATGCTCCCTCTCATTCCACAAATTCACACACACACATACACACACACTAGAAAAAAAAAGATACAGGTGAATACAGATCATAAAAATAAATGTATAATATAAATTGACTGGTGTACACACACACACACACACATACATGAAATTCAACTTACATGGGCATAGTAGCCCCGATTGGAAAAGACCCCCCTCCCTCCCCCCCCCGAGTTCGTTCCCTCCCCGGTTAGATCTGGAAGCGCCAGAAATTCCACGCACACACATATACATCGAGTGTGAAGCTCCACTACAACACCACAAAAACACAGACAACGACAACGACAATAACAATACATATTACAACTTTTGGGATGTTCAGGGAGGAGGAGGGGGAGGGGGGGGAGCAGCCACAAATATCAAAGTCTGTGGTCCTTTACACAAAAGATTATGGAATATCAATGGGTGTGTTGTCATCTTTCTTCTACTCTCTCCCTACCTCATCCACCCGACTCTTGTTCTTCGGTTCCCGCCTTCTCCGACCGCGAGGACGTCCAGAACTCGGAGCAGGAGGAGCCACTTCCTCTTCTTCATAACTGGAACCTGCTGCCTATTCGTGTTTCATCATTGGAAGACTCAGGTCCGGTATCCTCTCCTTCATCACTGGAAGACTCTGCTCCTGTCCCCTCATCTGCGTAATCTGGGTCGGTGACTGCATTCACATCTGGTCCTAGTAGTATATGTGGTAAAAACTTTTTTTAATTTTTTTGAAAATTTGAATTTGTTCAAAAAACCACAAGCCACTTTCAAATATCAAAACTCAATGAAATATATATAATATTATAGCTAAACAGCTTACTCTATCTCAATATAGCTATAAATAAGTCCTTTCCACAACAGAAGCTTGCTATTTTTCAAGAGAAAGACAAGAGAAAGACAAGCTTACCTCGATCATCTTCTTGACTCCCATTTTCAGTATCAGAGTTGACGGGGTCTGGTCCACCAACCCTGATACACGGCCTCCTATAGCCCTAGATGTCGTCTCCCTTCTCTCCGCTTGATCCCGAGTCGCTAGAGTCAACATCAAGCAAGTCTAAAACTTGCACCGCATTGTAACTTCTAGACGCCATCTTCCAAAAAATGACTTTGAAAAAAAATTTTTTTTGCATAGTTACCGAGGTCACACGACACGCTCACTTTTTTCCTATGATGTAATAAGCATTACCTAAGACTGTACGTAATAGGGAGGTCCCCAGTTGAACTGGCGATTTTATAAAAAATGGAGAAGACAGTAAGTCAAACCGCAAAGTCTTGGTCGGCAAAGAAGCGGTTGTTTCAATGTGTTATGGAAGGCTACTGAGCTCAAGCAATTTTTTGCTGCTTCTACAAAGCTCTGGAGATGACTGGATCCATAAATGAAGCTGCTGTGAAGACGGTAACTTTTTTTAAAATTCGACGGAGAACCGATGTTTTTTTTTTTTGCCGAGGAAGAAATAAACGCAACTGCTGTGAGGTACTGTCGAAGCAGTCCTGGCTGGAAGCTATTTTAGATGCTTCTTCAATGCATTGGGCACCTGTGTATGCAATCTGAAGGTTCTAGCTATAAAGTAACTATTTTTAAAAATTCGGAGAAGTCAATCGGTCTTAACCCGCTTTAAAGCGGGATCCGGAACGAAAGGGTTAACGAGCACGGAGAATCAACTTTGTTTCAACCAAAAAGTTTATAGCTACTCTCTTCTTGGCGAAAGACTGAATGGCAAATTGTCAAGCTGCGCTTCTTTGCCACTGCGTTCGAAGTTTATTCAGGTAATTCTGTTATTGTTAACTCTTCATGCCTAATCATTGCTATTATTTAGCGATTTCCTTCACAAATCATCTTTACCTATACTCATATATTTACTCGCTCGCCATGCATTTGCGCTATTTGAGCGCACCACTAGTTCAGCGAGCGAGCGAAGCGAGCGAAGCTGACTCTCAGTCGTGTTCAATTGAGATTTCAGATAATATATATGTATGTATACGTACGTCAAAATATTTCGCCCGCGCTTCTAATTACGTAAGTTAGGTAAAGCGTTCACAGTTCCAGTATTTTTCAATTAACTGGCGCGGAGAATCCTGCTGCAACTTTGTTTCAACCAAGAAGTTTATAGCTACTCTCTTCTTGAAACAATTGTGAAGTCTTTGTCAAGCTGCGCTTCTTTGCCACTGCTTTCGAAGTTTATTCAGGTAATTCTGTTAGTTTAGTCTGGGATCAGAGACTTTAGATTCTCTGATGATGGAAAGGGTTACACTGTGCACTACAGTTAGATGTAATTTCTGTCTTGTTTTTCTGTAAAAAGAGTCTGTTCGCTCGCCATGCATTTGCGTTATTCGAGCGCACCACTAGTAAAAATACATACTTTGTATTGGGAGAGTGCACCACCCACAAATACTCATTCCAGTATTGGCCACTGACAATCCCCACAATGGCATGTACTTAGTAGAACTCCTAGAAGTTAGTATAGAGACCAAGCAGTAGTGTACATCGAAATTACAAATATGGTTTTTACATGGACACCAGCAAAATTAGAAAAACCTAATACATTTATTTATATGTCACTATTATGTTCTAGCTGTTGCTGTTTGGTTGTCTGATACCATAAGAATGCAGAAGAAAGAGGTAAGTATAACCATCTCAAAGCATTATAATATTTATGGTATGAACATAAGACAGGTAGGATTATTGCTGCAACAAGAACAGGTTGTTATAGCTACATTCAATAAACTACATTGAATCAGATCTTGTGGTTGTACTAAAGCAAAAGTGAAATGATAGCATTCTCAACCATACAGTTTAATTAATCCATACTGCATCAACATAGTAAACATAATTAACTGCAACCATAAGCACCAAGAAGCAGTTTAATGAGTGAATTGCTTGAATATACGTATTACTAGAGTATGATAATGATATTTTTCTAAGTAATACTGGGCTATTAAAGTATTAATATTGAATTAATTCAACTAACAATGTGTCGATCCTCTAGCAACACATTATAGCTACTAAGCTCTACAGCACTATATGAATTTTTTGAGCAGTATAAAATTGTTTCATTGTTTATATATTAGTAATTTCAGCATATCCCACATCCTTGTCAAGCGTGTGTATTCCATAGGCATCATTGCTTTCTAAATTTGTCACTTCTTCAATCTCTGCAGCTTCTGTCGTTCCATGTGCTGAGTTTGCATAAGTTACGATACTTGATTGAGTCTGAGAATTTAATGTTCCACATGCTGCATTAGCAGCAGTGAGAATATCAAATTTAGTCGATGTTTCTAAATAAAGTAAAAACAAAACAATAAACAACAACAACAACAATAATAATAATGAAACACCAAAGGTGCAAACCCTCCGTGCTACTAAACACTACCTAGCTATTACAGTATAACCTCAGACCAAAAGAACAAGCATTTTATTAGCTATTTTAATCAGGCATCAATATAGTTCGAGCGATGAAAACATTACACAGAAACTGCAGTGTCTTCATTAGAGAAGAAGCTAAACAGGCAAGAAACACTCACTGGAATTTCATTGTGAAACTTACCTACTTAAGCTGGTACCTAAGCGGAGCTGAAAGCTTCACATTTTCTCAACAATTAGCCCGATATTAAAAAAAAGTAGCACAATGAAAGGTCCTAAATATTCGTTCTGAGTAAGTTCATACCTATAAATCAATGGTTAATTGTCAGTAATCTCCAAAATCAGAACATGACAGACAGACAAACAGACAGGACGACTACTATAACCCTATGCGCGCTGAAGGTTAACTACTCTTTTTTGTTAAAGCTGGCGTGAAAAATGACATATCTTAAAGGTAGCTGGTTCTAACCACCATATCCTAACAGCTAAGTTAGGATAGAGACCCAGCATCAGTGTAGCTACATAAAAATGACAAATAGGTCTTCAGGTGGACACAAACATGTTATGTTATATTAGACTGTTGACCAAAAAGTAGCCAAAGACTATCAATGAATCACACATTACTCTCAATTACACAACCAGGAAACTTTGTACAAGAAGGAAATTACTATGTGACCACAAGATCCAATTGCCTTGGGAAGTAAACACTAGCACGATAACCGCTAATACACCTCAAAAACTACCAACAATTTCATTCTATTGTTTTTTCTTAATTCTGTGAATATGAGACAGGTAGCATTATTGCTGCAATATGAATAAATTCAGGCGGAGAGCATGTGCATATTGTTGATCACGCGTTGGTCACGTGATGCAGTTTGGGGTATTGATTCTAAATGATACTACAGTGGTCCCTCTCTTGAGAGACCCCTCTGACCAAAGACCACCCTATTTATAAGACCAGTTTTACCTGAACCAACAGCGTCTGCAGTATTTCTCACCTCTGTCCAGCGACCACACCGCCAACGCGACCAACGACCGGCGTAGAGGCTTAAATTAGCGACCATTTGCTGACATCAGCAATATTTCTGACCTTAAAGCGTACCCAATTACATGTACTTTTGAATTGTAGCAGTCCAACTGCTGTCTTTATCTCCCAATCTAGGTCTAGCACTTCTGAGGCTGCTCTGTAGGTGGTAATTTGTACTGGTTAGCTATGATAAACTTCATTACAGCTGATCTGTAGTTACAATTGTCTGAGCTTAGCTCCAATCCAGACCAGTGCAGCAACTTTAACTGAATTATAGGATATTATATATGATATGCTTGACAAATGCTACCAGCGAGTGACAGCAGGAGAGTACTCCAATATCAGCACTACTGCTGAAGCAGATAAGAGATTTAGCTGTCATCCATTGTAATTTTCAATAGTTAATACTGATTTTCTGTTAATTGTTAATGTTAACCAAATGAATTCTTAAATAATATAACAAATTGGTAATTAATGGTACAATACTTCTCTGGCATAACTAAAAATAGAATTTTCTGTCCCCCCTGACGAAAGACCACTCCTCTTGAAAGACCACATTAATCTGTACCATAGGGTGGTCTCTCAAGAGAGGGACCACTGTATCTACAAAAACCTGACTGCTTAGTGAGTTCTGAAATATTAGCCTGAAATTTAAAACAGTAACACAATAAATTGTCATTCTATATCTAAATCAATGGTTAATTGTCAGTAATCTCAAAATTCAGAGCATGACAGACAGAAAGACAGATGAACAGACAGGATGACTACTATCCATCTCGCACATGCATGCTACTATATCCCTCTTGCACATGCTTGCTACTATATCCCTCTCACACATGCTTGCTACTATAACCCTCTTGCACATGCTTGCTACTATATCCCTCTTGCACATGCTTGCTACTATATCCCTCTTGCACATGCTTGCTACTATATCCCTCTTGCACATGCTTGCTACTATATCCCTCTTGCACATGCTTGCTACTATATCCCTCTTGCACATGCTTGCTACAATATCCCTCTCGCACATGCTTGCTGTGGGTTAATAAGCTGTAATATTCATATTCAATGAAACACAAGTACCAAACACAGGCTCCACAGCTAAACTGCATTGAATAGGAATCTAGGGGCTGTATGAAGCAAAAGTGAAAATGATAGCAGTTCCAGTATTATTCAAATAACAACTATTGAACTTGGGTATAGCTACATAATATTCAATAACAATTAAGAGCACTTTAAGGCATGCATGCTTTGCTTGAAACGTAAATATAAGGCACTAAAAAATTGCTATAGAAAAATATGAAAATGGCACCTACAATCCCACAAGTTGTGAGAACTACAAAATACAATGTAATTCTAGCTAAAGGTTTCAGAAACAGCCAACTCTTAATTGTATCTAGATACTATGTTTGTATGTGCATTTGTGTCATGTGCATCAGAACATTTTAAATATGCTTCATAGATTCCATAACAACTGCTAATTCAATAGACTATGAAAAATGTAAAATATTCCAGCCTCTCCGTAATTTGTTTGAAGGTGGCAAAAAGGGAACGAAATGCACTTATCTTGTTGTTGGTGTTTTGGAATTACCCTCACTGCATTATCTGGATATTTCCCCCCTCGAAACAACAATATCCACACTTGTATTTAGTCTTTTACTCAATAAAAAAAAAGTAACTATGGCATAAAAATAGTAAAACCATGGCAACTCTTGAAACTATCGCTAGATAACCTCTCAAACCCAAGGTTTAACTACTACATATTATTTATGTATCAGTTTCTCTGTTTTATGTCAAAGTATAATATTCATTGAAACAATAGAAGTCATAAAATTCAAACTGTGATGGTTCCCCTGCATAATATCAGCCACTTATTGTAATACCAAATATATAATGATGGTCAGCATCTAATGTGTACATATTCCTATGCTAGCAGTAGCTAACTCATTGTAGCTCTATCTAGAACCTATGTCATGACTACAGTGCACAGCAAGAACTAATTATTACAACTACAAGATTGGTAAAGTTAGGATAGGAAGAATTGAGCTAGTCTGACTGGTCTTTTTAACAATAACAAAGAATGCAACAAAAGTAAGTACCACTTGTTATTTTCAGAGTTACCAAATGACATGAAAGTTGATTATCTGACATAAGCATATATTTATGTTTACAAAATACTTTACAAAAAGAATATTTTGCTAACCTAAATATTTTCCAGCAAATGTTTTTAAACTTGCAAAGTTTAGCCAACTTTGCAAGAGGTTTTCTTCTTCTTGAGGTAGAGTCCAATAAAGAGTCACTGGAAGAAAAGTGGAATTTCCTGCTATAGGAAAGGTTAAGTATAGCTATCTCACAGATCACATGTCCTTCACATTTCCAACTTCAGGACAGATGAGCTGGTGGTAACCATTCCGGGTACTGTATAGGGCGTACTTTCCTTCACTATTTCCTGAACATATCCTTGACATAAACTGCACTATTTCCTTTACATGCCATATGGTTTGTACTGCATATATCATATCACATTTCCTTCATATTTCCTGAATTAAAACTGAACTATTCCTGTACATTCTAGGTAGCTGTCTGTGCGAAAATGTGCAGCTTTCCTTTAGATATCCTGTACTCAAAAACTGCACTTTTTATGCACCTTTCCTACACAAAGCAACTATTCTTCACACACCTTTCCTGCAGCAATCCTGAAGTTAAACTGCACTTTTTGTGCAACCTGTTCTACACAAATCCTGTACCTTCAAAATATCCATTGTTACCAGAATATGAATAAATAATTATGACCATGTACAAATAAATGAAAAAAATGATGCATCAGACAACAGTTCCTGAACTTTGGCTCCATCTCTGCAATATCTCAAGTTCATCTCTGCAACCTCTTTAGTTCATTCCTGCATTAACAAAGAAACAAGGTAATGAACTCAACGGTAATACTTCAAACACTAGTATTGGTGATCAATGACTTGTACAAATTACAATCCTACATCCACAGATCCAATAACACTAAAGAATCACCTAGATGTCACTAATTAGCGTTTTCATACTTACTCAATAAAATTGAACAACACCGCGCTCTCTACTTGCTGTCGCAGCCTGTAAATCAGTCTAGTAACATCACACAGGGCAGAAATTAGCTCAATCTTCACTGTGCCCACCACCGCGTGTACGGCACGCATATTGTGTTGATACCCTTTACCACCAACTCTTCTAACACTCCTGATTACTGAGGTAAAAGGTCGATAGTGCTAGGTTTCAAACTCGAAATTGGTAAAGGGTTTAATTTTAAAACACCAGATCAGAAATGGTAAAGGGTTGCTAATACCACAGAAGTTCTCTACAGCAAGAGTGATAATACGCCTGTGTATCTCCTCTTCTGGTCTGCTCTTACTGGCGTTCATGGATTTTTATCCCGGTGAGTGAAAACACAACTGGTACGCTTATAGTGTACTCTGTTGCTGTCCGCACTAGACTAAAGCGGTGTAAAACTGAACAACCGTATTGGTCAATTCAAAGACTGGTATTTCTTCAGTAGTGCCTCAAGTAGCATAGGGCAAGTATGTTAGTACCCTTCTCTCATTTTTGTTTTGCTAGCAGGCCCATTAGCCACTGAATCAAATTTCTGTGGTCTTCATTGTTGCACCATAACTGTATTGTACTTGCTAGTGAGGAATTTTTAATGAAAACTATAAGCCATTTTTCTTTTGAAACTAATATATACAATAATATATTCAACAGTTGATGTCTCTTTAACTAAGCTTTACTGTATGAGAAATAGTGTTGACAGTAATTGGTGCCCTGTTGTCATTCTGGTTGGTCTATCAATTTACCTAAATTGTGCCACTCTGTCTCGACATGTCGCGGGGAGGGGAGAGAGAAGAGATTTGACTTCAGAGTGGAGTTCATCACTGGAACGGAGTTTGGGACAGGTGAACACTAGTGAAGGGAATTTAACATATGTGGAGTGTCCATAGAACAGAGCCTCCCACCTTACTGATTCATCCATATTTTTACGGAAATTGCTGATTCAACACTGATTGCCCCCTGAAACTTTGAAAATGTTAGACCTTGAAATTTTACCCTTGATAATATACCCTGATGAAGGTATAAATTTTGAACAACTACTTATGCACTACTGAAGTAGCCTGGCTGGCTACAAAATGTCTAATGTATGAATGTGTTATAGAATGTAATAATGCAGAGCACAAACTCCAATCTAAGGATCTTGAGTTTAATTGAACTGTATTTAAGCTAATTTTACTTGTGACTCTCTGTATGTAGGGTTGTGAAGTAGGAGGTGAAACCCAACTCCACAGGGTCAACACATGTCCAAAAGTATCATTAAAAGAAGACTCGGTGTTCCTCCATGAAGAGTGTGCTAATAGCTACTCTTGGACTTCAATATAAGAGGTGAAGAACTCCTGAATAACTTTTAACCTACACTAATAAGAAAAGAGGCTTTTTACCTTTTATTCAAGGTAAATTATATATATACATACTCTAGTGACTAACTCATACAGATTTTCATTTAATGCACAGTTAGACAACCTGAAATATATAGGGTGCGATGGAAAAATTTGGGCTCTAGTCACTTTACGAGCAATTCGTTGAAATCCTGTATATCGATAAACAAATAACACACACACATACTCAAAAATTAATGCACCCATTTGTTTTTAATAGTACATGTCTATACAGGCTTCTGATAAGAAGTGAAATTTTAGCAGACATGATGTCCTCTCAATATTAAATTTGAGAGGAGAAATGCTATTTTGGTCAGCCGGCCGTGTAATTTGTGTTATGTAGAAAGTAGTACCCTATTCATTTACTCGGCCCTCTCTCTTTATGTTGTACAATCTGCCGAAGATACTGTTGAAAGAAAGTGAGCAGGGGGTGATGATAGTGAGACACATACTAGCATTAATTCAAAAATGTAGTGCTAATACATTACATACGTATTTAATAGCAACAAGATTTTTACTTACGAACCTTGGCCAGTGAGCTAAAATTCACTCCTGATGAGATATTTCTGATCTGTAGAATTCTTATTCAACCGCCAAAGTTTCTCCATATCTCACTCGCTAAATTGTGTGCGTGTGTATGTGTATATAGTAATTTATATATAATGTATTTGTAATAGCAAAGGTGCACTCACTGTGGACTTATTCAGAGTGCTTATGAAAACACTTATTACACTAGTTTGTATCTACATACACAGGTCTGCACTGTTAAAACATTACATACATATGTACGCTCAATCCTATTTTATCCAAATACCTCTATTACAGGCACGCCTCTTTACAGGGCAGGGCACAAGTTAGCCACTCAATTAATCAATTCTTGCCTCACAATTTCGCTAATTTGACCACCATTACCCAATTGTGTCAGCACAAGCCGGTTATTTCTGGTTCCATAAAATTGTAGAGAAGCCTACTAAGGGTTGCAAGTGAAAGAGGACTGTACTTAATGCTTGGAAAAATTCCCTTGTAGCTGGCATTTCTGAGATACAGACACCCTCGGGTCCCATGGTGCGTGGTTAAGAGGGGATTGAGTGTACATGCATACATACATACTTACATACATACATGCATACATACATGCATACATACATGCATACATACGTGCATACATGCATGCATAGATGCATGCATACATACATGTATACATACTTACATGCACAGAGCTGGGCAATATTGGATAATCACAGGCGATATGATACTTACCTGCATTATCGCGATAGAGCGATATATGATATTTCATAAATAATATTTAACAAAGTAAATTTTATCCAGACAAAGTTAGTCCGTGGGGCAAGACTATGTTGGCTTTCTTTAGACAGAATTTTAACTCGCAACCACTGCTAGCTACTTTTAAAACTTTGCTAGTACATTACGGACATGTTTGCAAACCGCGAAATGGCTGTTCCTTTAATCTGTCGTGCGCATGAAGTTCATGCATTAGTTTAACGACCCCAACAGTTTTCTGAAAAAAAGGCAACATCCGTTTTTTATCGCGGTGCAACGATAATACCGGTATATCGCCCAGCTCTATTACATACATACATACATACATACATATCATACACACGTATATACATACACACACATACATACATACATACATGTATACACACTCGTACACTATCATGGTTCCTATGTTATCATGTAGGTGAGCGTTTATAAGGGTATACATGTAATAAAATCAAAGCTCAAGTTTTATTTTGATGATGTCACAATACTGTAGCTTGAGTGGTTAAACTTATATGAATTTTATGACTGTAAGTTGTCTGACATTCAAATAGTGATTGTAGGTGACACATATTCAGGGTTTGTAGCTGTTCTTGTGCAAGAATAATATCTGATAATGTTCATGTGTACATATGTGCCAAAGTGCTTCTTGATTGAAAATGACCACTCAGGATAGTATCTAGCTGTACTCTGACTTTACGCTGTATATCCTGTGCAGTAAAATTTAGCTGTATCAATGGCTAACAGTACTCTCTTTCTTACTCTTTATATAGCCCACCTTTTCCATGAGGCTTTTCCCCCTTCTTCCATACTGTTAATGTGCTCTTGACTTATTTTCCTACTTATGTAACATAATGAAGTACATGCACTGATCCTCTGCTTTTGCCTATGCACACACGTAACATTACACTTTGTGTTATGTTTCGTGATTGATGTTGTGGCAACGATGGGAAATTTGGCTAGCTTAACACTATCAAGTTATATTTTCTAAATTTTGATGACCATTACCAAATCTGGGATAACAACATGGACCCCCCGAGAAGTTGTGTGGCTGTGCTGGTCTTATGAGTCGCAGTTAGTCTTAGTGAAGTGAGGAGATTGACTTAAAGGGGAAGAGGTAGGAGTTGTAGACAGAGCCAGTAAGAATCGTGAGTTAAAGATCAAGGAAGCTCCACAGATACAGATGACACCTGAGTTCAGTAGCCTCGACCCATGGGTAGGAGTAGAATGGAGTAGAGCAGCGCAGGTGTCTCAGCTCTGGCCACTTTCCTCCCTCCAAAGTCACTGCCACTAGGGAAATCCCATACACTCTCAAGTCTTGTTGTAACTTATTGAACACGTGGGAAATCTGAACTGAGAGGGGAGTGGCTGACAATGATATAGTCTGTTCACAATTCATTCACGCATGCGTGAGGTAAAGGGTTTATATGTAATGAATTAGGCAGGATGTACACAACTGGGAATATATAGATCGATGCATAGATAGGATTAGAAAGAAAGAAATAAGAGGGTGAATTACATAGCAGTGAGGTAAAGTGTATGCATCACAATATTCATATGGTATAGAGTGAAGAGTCCATAACAACCTGACAACAACAAGTTTAACAGAGACATGGGTTTAGAGCTTCCAGGATGCTGGTTGTGCTGCCTGCAAATCACCGTTCAGTATTATATTAAACAGTAAGCATACCCTCCAGTAATCTTGCTGCTTACATTGTGTTTAATATATCACCATGGAGAGTTCAACTTCAGTTGACCCCTGAAGAGGACTTCGGCAAGAAGTCGAAACGTTGGGTTAAGTTTTAATTAACATGTGCTGC